>Ga0214473_10003683_pt1 | contig 18530 bp, 27 predicted proteins | sample RVTome_7_FD_203509 | JGI IMG/M metagenome (GOLD analysis project Ga0214473, IMG submission 203509) | Soil microbial communities from uranium-contaminated site in the Upper Colorado River Basin, Wyoming, United States - RVT98D197 | ecosystem: Environmental > Terrestrial > Soil > Contaminated >... | reverse complement strand
CACGCATCCGGCGGCCTCCTGGGAGCCCCTTGGAAGGGAGCATGGCGACTGGTGCGGGAGGCGGGGGTCGAACCCGCACGGGCCGAGGCCCACAAGATTTTAAGTCGCAACTCCATACGGGGGGACCATACAGGAGAACCGTAGGGTTAGCAAGGAAAACGCGAGGTTTCGTGTCTCCTGCTCGTTGGCTCTTGTTGGGGGTTTTACGGTGTTTCAGAAGACTCTTGGGCACAATCCTGGGCACAGCCGGGCAGTCGCTGAACTCGCCCGCCGGCTCTATGACGTCAGGCAGGCCGGGGTGTTTCTCGGCGTCTCCGCGTGGACGGTGCGGGAACTCATCTGGCGGGGGGATCTCCCCCATATCCGGGTTGGGCGCTTGATCCGCCTGGACCTGAGGGACCTCGAATCCTTCATCGCCCGGAACCGAACGGAGGCGATCTCCTAGCCCAGGGGCACCCCGCTTGATCCTCGACTACGGAAACACGGAGGCAAGGCATGAGCGAGCAGGCAACGGCGCCCGAATCCCGCACGAACGAGGGAGGGTCAGTCTCCCACGTGCCAACACGCCCGATGGATCCCCTGCGGGCGCTGGCCCAGCAGCACCGGCTCCGCCGCTACCGGGATCCCTGCGGGGACTGGAACATCCCCGGCCGGTGGGGCGAACTCTTCTGGTACGGGTCAGCCCGCGATGGGTTGGTGGATCGGATCGGCGTCCAGATCGGTGGGCCACGGGCCAATGGGGCGCAGACTGCGGTGCCCATTGGGTCCAACAAGCGCATCAACCGCCTGATCCTGTGCTGGGGCAAGCCAAGCCAACGGGGAGACGGGGCGGCGGTCTTTGTCCTGCCAGCCGACCGGATTCTGGAGGTGGCCCAGGAGATTGGGGCACGTACCAGGCGGCTTCTGACCCCGGAGCAGCGGGCCAGGGCCATCGAGCGGTTGGAACGAGCCCGGCGTCGGCCCCGGACAGCCGGTGCCAGCGATTCTTTTGCCCTGACCCCTGCCGTAGAGATCGAGCCTAGCGCCTAGAATCCACGCGGGCCGGCCACGGCTGTCCCAGGGGGGGGCGGCAGGAGATCGTGGCTAGAATCTCACAGGCTGTGGGCCCAGCCGGGAAAAGGGGGCAGGAACGAAACGAGATGAGCACGCGACCGATACCACACAAGCAACCGGACCTGACCTTTCGCGGCCTGGATCGCTGCGACGGCTGCGGGGTCGCGCTGGCTCCGGCTGAGCAGCTCTGGGGGCTCTGTGAAGGCTGCCTGTCCGGGGACACGAAGGAGCCAACCCGTGAGGGGGATCGCCATGAGCCGTGACCCGCGGCAGCCGGTGGCGCCGTGGTGGGAGGATCCCACGTGGCAGACGACGCCCTGGACCTGCTTGCGCTGTGGGTACGTGAGCCCTGGGACCCCACCGATCGGGACGCCGTGCCCCGTGTGCGGGTACAGGGAGAGAGGCGACTGAGGAACCCAAACGGAAAGGAGGGACACCATACGCTGAAGCAGAACGCCCCCGCGTGGCGGACACCACCGGGGGCCTGGCCCAGGACCTAACCCGTGAAAGGAGGAGCCCATGAGCAAACGTAGTGTAGCCCCCGCGGCCGCCAAGAGCAAGCCCCAAGCCCCCGAGAAGACCCCAGAGCCGAGGCCCACCCGGATGGAGCATGCGGAGTCCACCGTGGTCACCGTGGACTACGCGCTCTCCCAGGAGGATGACCTGGATGTGCTTCAGGAAATGGCCATCGGGCTGCGGATGGTCTGCGATCAGGCGAAGCAGCTCGTCGGCGCTGGCCCCGGGGCGGAGCCGTGGACATCGCCGGCCCAGGCCGCGCGAAGGAGGGAGTCATGAGCGAGAAACAGCCTACCACACGGCCGACCACCCCAGAAGCCTTGACGCTGGACCGGATCATCCTGGCCTGGGAAGGATCGCGGGGGGACCTGGTGATGTCCGGCGCGGACCTCGCGCCCATCCTGGCCGCCCTGGGCGAGCGGTACGGGCGAGACAATTGGGGCTCTCTCTTCCAATCCCACATCATGAGTGGAACCCTGCGGGGTGTTGCCCAGATCCTGTCTCTCGCAATCGCTGCGGGTAAGGAAAACCCCTTGGGGCTGGAAGCCCTGGAACTGCTCGGGGATGTCGTGGAGGACGTCGCCGCCCGGATTGAGGCTGGCGACTGCGACCCCGGGGAGCTTCCGGCACGGATTCACGTCGGGGTCAAGGATCAGCCGTCAGCGCAGGCCGCGTGAGGAGGCGCGGTGGCATGAACAGCCGGGCCGGGGCTCTTCGGGGCTCCGGCTCGGCATGGAGGGCACGGTCCTGGTGGCGAGGTACTGGACGGAGAACCGCTGCGGCCAGCTTCGGCGCGCCTGACGTGCCTCACTGCCGACGATGCTTTCTCCACGCAAGACCACCCAGCCCCCCGAGGCCGGAGCCGAGGAGGAGCAGCGTGGAGGGTTCAGGAACCGGGGAGACATGATGTGAGGTCAGTGAAAAATCATCAAAGTACCCAACTTCGTTGCCTGCGAATACTCCCGACAGGCCAGTGCGATGCGGACTGCTTGTGTTGTAGGTGAATATATACGCGTCATCCAGATAGACGGCTAGTTGCCCAGTTGCACTATCTGCGTCAACCCGAAGGTCGTACACTTGGAGTGCGTTTGTTCGAGATTCGTAACGCAGCTCATTCAATTGTCCATCGAACCCCTCAATGATCATTAGACCTGTAGAAACAGGATTGATGCTTACGCTCACGAAGTTAGAGCTATCTTGGCGCCACAGCACTACCCCGGCGTACCCGTAGGTGCTGACTTGCACTTCGATGGATTGGTCGGAGAGGGCCAGGTTCTTGACCAGCGCCGTGATGTAGTCGTCGGTGCCAGCTTGGACGAGCATCCCGTCTTCAACAGACCAAAGAGCAGGTAGCCCTCGTGCGCCCGGAAGCAACTCCCATCCATTGGCGTTACCGTCGTTAAAATTATCATAGAACGTGTGCGCATCGGTGGTCACCCCGAATCCGAGGACGAATCCCAAGATGAGGCCCATAATCCCGAGTTGTTTCATCGCCCCCACCTTACCTTTCTCTCCCAGTGCGTAGTACCGCGCGGTGGTCGTCTTCTAGGGAATATCAACACAAACGCCCTCACCGACCACCGACAGGGTCAACGAGGGCGTGCACCTGGATCCGCCCTGGCACTGTGCACGGCTAGACCTCTCCCTCTCCACATCAAACAGACAGCAAAGCCGGTGCCAGGTGGATCATGCGCCTGTCTCTAGAACACTCCGCTTCCGGCAGAGCCGGAGTTACCGGAAGTTGGTCCTCAACACGAATCGCCCCCTGGGAGGATAGAACAGACGACGGGGCTTCGCGGCGCATGGGAGTGTAATGGGAGCCGACAGCTTCCCCGAGCACGGAGGGGGCCGGGCCGATCGACAAACCCCTATCGGAGGCCCGGCGCCGGCCCTGCCCCTCGCGCTGGCGCAAGACTCCTAGTGGGTGGCCGCCCTGGTTGAGGCGGGGATTGCCTGAGGGATCTGGTACTGGCGGCACGGGCGGCGAGGCGGGCTAGGGGATTCGGAGTCCGCAAGGACAACCGGAACCCCGCCAGCTCTACCTTGAGCTTCGCGTACCGGGCTGGCCAGTTTGGATCGGCGGCGGCCTGACCGATCCCGGCGGGGGGGACGCCGAGAATGTTGCACCAGAATCGCAGCCACGGGGCGTCCGACGCCAAGAAGTGGGCGGCCGCCCGGTCGCCGGCGTGAGCGTCCACCAAGGCAAGTTCCAGCACGCGAAGTGCGAGGCGCTGGGCGGGCGTCCAGGGGCGCATGGACCCTCCGGGTTGGCGGAGAGCATAGCGCATGCCCGCCGCTGGGATCAAGAGCCTCGACTCCGCTGGCCGACGTGGAGGCCGCGAAGTAGAGTTTGACGAACCGCATCGCCTTTGCTACAAGAGAACCAACGAGCACGGCCGGCACACAACCAAATCCGACTCCGGGAGGCTCCGGTCTCCCGGTTGCGAGGCCCTGGGTAATGGCTTGCCGGCCGTGCGCTCAGGGCCTTGCTGTTTCGAGGGAGCCATGAGGACTGAGGCAAGTCGGCTGTTCGATGAGTTCAACCGGAAATACTGGCGTAATCGGCTACCCAAGTACCGGGTCATTCGCCGAGCTACACTCCGGGGTGAATGCCTAGGTATCTGCTCGAATCAGACGAAGACCATCCTTCTCCGAAGGGATCTCGCTGGTGAGGACTTGCGCCTGACGCTTCTTCATGAGATGTGCCACATCGGAACGGATTCTTGGTGCGGTCATGGCCCGCGCTTTCTCCGCAAGGTCCACCGCCTCCGACGACTCGGCGAACCACGCCTCCTGGATGACATCGAACGGTACGATGGAACCAAGAGCGAGCGAGAGATCGAGGCCCTACGTGCGCAGGGAAAACTTGACGACGAACCGATCCCCTTCCGGGTTCTCGTCCACGATGACCTGAAGGCCGCAGCCTTGGAGCAGTACCGACGCCCCTGGAAGACCATACGGCGGCTCCTCGCCAACCAGTATGAGATGAGCCCGGCGCAGTTCCAGAAATTCGCCCCGTGGGCCGAGCGGAAGTGGCGGGAGGCAAGCCAGCAGTATCGCCGGATCGAGCATGGGAAAAGGGCATTTCGCAAGCGAACGCAGACGAGTCTTACCCCAGCCCCATGAATCAACTCCCGGCCTCCTGTTCGCGACGCGAACTGGCCCTCGAAGACCTCCACGCGTTGCCGAAGTTGCCACTGACGAGGAGGAATCGACCATGATGACCCAGAAATCGGACATGGGGGGAGTGTTCGAGCGGATGCGCGCCCTGGAACAGGCCCATCGCCGATGGCAGGCCATCGGATGTCTGGGGGTCTTGTTCGTGGGTGCGGTCTTGCTGTTAGGGGCCACGGGTGCGACGGTTTTGGGGGAGGTCCGAACCAAGAAAATTGTCCTGGTGGATACTGATGGACGTACGCGTGGTGTGTGGTCCTCGGGGTCAAGGGGAACTGTTTGGCTGATGGGGCAGGCAGGCGGGAAAGCGGCCGCAGAACTCCTCGTGGATGAGGACGGCTCGGTGGCTCTGAATCTCTACGACAAAGACGGGAACGTCCGATCCTCATTCGCTGTCACGAACGAGAGCGCATCCCTCCTCCATCTCCTAGATACGAACCATAAGAGAGGAGTTGACCTCTCCGTGGGCCGCGACGGCAGAGCGTATGGGCAGATTCGGAACGACGACCGGAAAACGTTCTGGCGCACGCCGTAGCTCAATCCCCCGGCCTACCATTCCCGATGCGAAAAGGTCCTCCGAGGGGTGAGCGGTTCGGGTGCCGCATCGTGTGGCTGGGAGGCAGGAGGGTCACGACATGAGACCAAAGGCGGCCATCGGGGCTGTCGCAGGAGTACTCCTCGCACTCCTTCTGGTTTATATTCCACGACCCGCTTCAGCTCTCACTGTGGGCGAGATCCTCTCGAATCCAGACCGCTTTGACCAGAAGCCCGTGGCTCTAATCGGTATGGCTGAGAACGTTCGACCGCGAGCCTCACGGCGTGGAAACGAGTACACCACGCTCAAGTTGGCCGATGGAACTGGGAGGATCAACGTGTTCCTCTGGGGAAAACCAGACGTTCAGACCGGTGATCGGGTAGAAGTTCGCGGTGTCTTCCAGAAGGTGAAGCGCGTGGGGCGATACACCTTTCGGAATGAGATCGAAGCGTCATCCGTGAAGCGCACCCGGTAGTTCCTGGATTAATAGAGGTGCCTGGCCATGAAGCGGGGAATTGTGTGGCTGGCCGTCGTGGCCCTTGGGATTCTGGGTTACCTGTACGGGCCGGATATGCTTTCGCGATTTCAAAGGAAGCCAGAGACGAGAAAGGACTCAACTGAAGAGCAGATGTTGGCACTGGCCAAGCGTTGGGGCGCAGTTGTGAAATGGGAGGATAGGATCAAGCCGCGCGGGTATCTGCACGAAGTCTATACAATCGACGTGGAGCGGGCCTTGCTTCGTACCCCTGATGAGAGGTTTGCGTTCGGCGGTCACATTCGCGATGTCGTAAGACTCCCGGGGGACCGGCTGCGAGTTATAGTCGGCCCGTCATACTTTTCTGGTTTTTCAACTGCGCCGCTGTGGCTGGACTTGGTTTGCCCGGAAGAGATTGTACGACCCGTAATCGAAGCAGAAAGGGATCTTTTCGCGAACTACGCCGTTCTCGCAACCCTCAGGGAAGTACGGCGGCCCGGTCTGCGGGTCGGAAAGATCCACAGAAATGACGAGACAGATGTCGAGATCGAGATGCCGTATGAATTCGTGGCTAGCGGGGAGTGTTTCGAGTTCGTGCCGTTGAAGTAGTTGCTATCCCAGGCTAGGCCGCCCAGCCGACAAGCCGCTTCCCGAGCGGTTGCCGTGGGCTCCCCTTCGGGCGCTTCTGCGGGAGGAGTCATGCCAGCGAAGAAACCTCGAACGCCTTCCGACCAAACGCACCAGGAACCAGAACGGCAACCGCCAGACGTAGACGATCCGATCTGGAACGCATTCGAGATAGCCTACCGCATGAACACGCGGTCCGAGGGCAAGCGGTCGGAGAAAGGGTTTCCCGGGGCCACGGAGGAATTGGAAGATTGGCGTAGATCCTTCTTCTCACCCGGTATCGTCCAGTCGCTGGAGGACATCGAAAGGGAAATGTTGCCGACCCTCGCAAAGAAGGGTGTCAATGTCGATGCGGTTAAGGCTGTTCTGCACGATCTAGTATTCCGTCGGATTCCTGACGTGAAAAAGCGTCGGGGGATCCAGGGGGCTATTGATGCCCTGTACGATGGGGCCGCCGCGGTTGACCGGCTCGCCCGGTGCGGACTGCTGCCAGGGAGGGCAACCAGGGAGGTGGGCAGGTCGGTGTTTGGCTACACGGCAGATGTGAGAGTGCTGCCAACCATGGTCAGGCGACGGATGAAGGTAGTCACTACGAAGCAGCTGATGAAGTGCTTGATCGACCTTCTGAAGCCGATTGGTGCTGACGCCCGCGAAACGGCGGAAAAGATGCTCGCTGAGCTTGGCTTCCAGCGCACATAAGAAGTGGAGTGAACATGGCGAAGGGAACCCAGGATTCTCCGAACCTGCGATCCGTTTTTCTCCTGGCTGACCAAGTTGAGATTGGTCTCCGTATGACGGGGGAACCAACCCTTTGGACACCGCTACGCCTTCTACCGGAATTTCCCGTCGCTTGTGTTCTCAGCGCACTCGCCATCGGCACCCGCCTATTCTTGCGGTGTAGGTTGGTAGCTTTCGCTGACGCGCTGACCCGGGCCCCTGGCTCTGACGTCGTAAGGATCCTCCGCCGGACGTCGAGCGAAATCATGGAGGCCTTTACATTTCTTCGGGCATCCGGCCGGAAACTTCCCGCTAGTTTTCAGAGTATGGAAGTGCTCCACATCGCATTCTGCGCCTTGGGCTTCCCTGCAAGGGAGGCCATGAGCAGGGTTATCCGGTATGCCTTCATTTCAGATGCCTTCCGGGTTATCCACCGGGAGTATTACTCGGGCGCGTCCAGGGTAGCTGTGCAGGGTGATGTGGGATGGGCTGCCGTTCTGCTGGCGACAGGCGTGCAGCCGGAGAAGCATAGTGAGGCGTGGGGGGTCCTTAGGAATTTCTGGTCACCGAAGCTATTAAACGAGCTGGCAAAGCAGTTGCCGCCGAGCGCGCGGGGATTCTTGATGTCCCGCGATGGCCGTCTCGAATGGGCCAACCTTACCCGGGAAGTTGAGGCGGAGCTTGCCAACGCTGTTAGTTCCCTGATAGTTGGAGATCCGGAAGATCCGGAGGGGAAACAGAAGGACAAGGGAATTCCGCCGCTGAGGCAATGGGATGAGGACGAGTTACTCGGCGCGTGGTTGGACGGTGATAAGCGCCTGACACACCTGCCCCATGCAGCCAAGAATGATGTCGCCGACACGTTTCAGAGGATGTGGACGAAGGAAAAGGGGGAAGTCCCCCTCGTAGCTGTACACGAGGCCGGAAGCCTCAATGCCTTGGCAGAGCGCATCCGGCATATTCTGGAACCCGGCGGGGCACCCCCCAACATCTGGCTGGCCGAACAGAGCCGCGCTGCCCAGGGCGATCCAGAGCCGCGGGATAACAGCTTGGCCGAGTTCATGAAGCAACCGCCTGCGACCTTCCTCAGGAACCTGACCAAGAAAGAACGGAAGGCTTTTGACGCCCTTCGCAGTCTGTGCGAGACCCAGCAGTTTTCAGCGGATTGGGGCCTTCAGAGAAGGCTTGCAAAGGTCGCGGGGGTGTCGGACCCGACCGTGACGCGCCTGTTTGAGAAGATCCGTAAGGTCCTGTCAGTGCCCGCTTAACCGCCCCTCTCGAACCATCCTGCTCTGTCTGCCTGAAAAAAATTCTGAAAAAGTTACCCCCCCTCACCCGAATTCCCCTTGTAGGAGGACAGCAATGGCGCGCGTGGCGATTGTTCTCGACCCAGCCGGGGGAGTGTGCGAGGTCCGCCTCCTGGTGGAGGGGGATTCCAGCTTCAGGGCGGAGATCCTGTTCCCCTTCTTGAAACGGCTTTCTCCCGTGCTGACGGCACTCGATGAGGGTCTACGGATCCCGTCGCCAGTCGGCCCCTCTCGTCAGGATGTCAGCCCCGACGCGCCTGTGGACCAGGGGGGCCGGCGATGAGCGGCTGGATCCGCCTTTGGCGGCAGATCCGGGAGAACTTCCTGTGGAAGGAACGTCGCCGATTCAGCAAGGCCGAGGCGTGGCTCGACCTGCTTCTTGGCACCGCACATCACGAGCACGAGGAGCTGATCGGCTCGAAGTTGGTTTTTGTCAAACGTGGCCAGGGGGTACTGTCGGCCCGGAAGAAAGCCTTGGAATGGAATTGGGCACGTGACAGCGTTTTGGCATTCTTCCGTTTACTGGAACGGCACCAGATGATAGGCCGCGAAGTAGTCCACGGTCCAAAGGGTGGCTATACGCTCTTAACCGTGCAGAATTGGCCGAAATATCAGGGGGCAGCAGAGGACGCAGACGAGGACGCACTAGGCCACGGTCTAGGCCACGAATTAGGCCACGATCCGGCCACGCAGTCGTCCACGATCCGGCCACGCACTAGTCCAAGGAAAGGAGAAGGGAAAGAAGGGAGAGAACTCCCTCCGGCCTCCGGCCTCACTCTGGCCCAGTACCTAGAGAAGCTCTCCCCAGAAGGTCAAGAGGTCCTTCGCCAGACGGTCGGTGCAATCGCCAGCACCAGGAAAGCTGGGAAGGTCGCCGAGTCAGTCCTCAATGGGTTGGCCAGGAAATTCTCCAGGTATCCCCAGCCCGTCGTTCTCCAGGCCTGCCGGATCTACCTATCCAAGGACTATGCCAGTGAAGGCAAAGGTGAAAGCTATCTCATCGGGATCGTCCGGGGAGAGGCCAAGCGGCAGAACGGAGACGGTCGGGAGCCTTCGAGTCTGTTTGTTGGCCAAGATGGGAAAGCCCCCACCCCCGTTACCCCCGCCGGCACACCGCTAGGGTTGCCCTACCCGAACCCGACGACCGAAGGCCAGCGGGCGATCAACCGCGCCTGGGTCGACCAGCAACGGGAGCAGGCCCAATGAGCTATCGCCGGGAAGATCCCGAGGCTTTCCTGGAGTCCCAGGGCTGGCCCTTCAAACGCCAGGGCCAAGAGTTGGTGACGACCTGCCCCTTCTGCGACAAGCCGGGCCACTTGTACGTGCACCAGGAGTCCGGCGTCTGGAAGTGTCACAAGTGCGGCGAGAGCGGGAACCTGTACCAGCTCAAAAAACACCTCGGTCTCGACAACGGCAAGTTTCAGAGCCTCAGCCAGGCCCTGAGTGCCAAGCCGAGACGGATTCCGTGGGAGCAGGTGGAGAAACTCCACGCCGCTCTCCTGTCCGACACCGAGGCCCTGAGTTACTGCACCAAAACCCGTCGCTGGTCGGTGGAGGTGCTCAAGCGGTTCCAGATCGGGCTCAGGGTGGACGGCCGCGGGAAATGGCTTGCCTACCCCTGGTGGCGCAAAGGCCTGTGCGTCGGGATGAAATACCGCATTCTCCCCGCTTACCAGGACAAGTACCCCGAGCGATTCGAGCGGGAGTCTGGGTGCGAGTCCGTCCTCTTCAACCATGACGCCCTGGCCAAGCACGAGGAGATCATCCTGGCCAGCGGGGAAAGTGACGCCCTCGCCCTTCTGACCCTCGGCTTCGAGAACGTGGTTGCCACTACCGTCGGAGAAACCAGTCTGCCTCCCTCAGGAGTGGACGCCCTCTCGAAGAAAACTCGGGTCCTGATCCCCTTTGACAGCGACGAGACCGGGCAGAAGGGGGCCCGCGAGATCGGGAAGCGGATCGGGTTCGACCGGACCTGGCTGGTCACCCTGCCGGTTGGCGTCCACGACGTGAACGACTTCCTGATGCAGGGCGGAACGCGGGAGGCCTTCGAGGAGTTGCTGGCGGGGGCGGTGCAGTTCGACGTGCCGTCCGTCTTCAGCCTCGGCCAGGCCCTCGATCGGCTGGGGGATGAGAAGACGTTCCGGTCCTGGGATCAGTTGGAGGAGATGACGCCTTGGCGGGCCGTCAATCGCCTCGTGCGGCTCTGGCGGCCCGGAAACCTGATCGTCGTCGGCGCCCCGCCGCGGGTCGGCAAGACCAGCTTGCTCCTCAACGTGGCGGCGTTTTGGGCGCAGCGAGGATTCCCGGTCCTGTTCTACTGCCTCGAGATGGGCGTGGAAGAACTTGTGCAGCACGTCTTGTGCGCGCACTACCGCCTGCCCGAGGAACAGATCACGCCGGCAGTCATTGCCAGGGCCAGACAGGACCTCGCGGAGTGGCCCCTCTACCTCGGCGGAGACGCCCGCGTCACGGGGCGGAAGGAAGTCATGGACCTCTTGCGCCAGGCTGTCCGGCGCTACGGCCTGAAGCTCTTGGTCTTCGACAACCTCCACTTCCTCGCCCGCAGCGTCGAGCACAACCGGGAGGAGATCGCGGTCCTGACCAAGGATTTCAAACTGCTGGCGATGGAGCAGGAGATCCCCCTGGTCTTGGTCGCGCAGCCGCGGAAGCTCCAGACGGGCCAGATCATGAGTCTCTGGGACCTGTTAGGTTCCGTCACCATTTCCTGTGACGCTGACCAGGTGATCCTGATGCACCGGGAGATGCTGGCCCCGATGCGGGACTGGAACGGCACAGGGCAACGGTCGGCGGAGCAGGACAACCTGAGCCCCGTCACGCTGATCCGCCTGGAGAAGGGCCGGCACGTCCCCTCGCGTGACACGACGCTGTATCTCGAAGGGGCGCAGCATCGGTTCCGGGAGGTGACGGCCGACGATGTGGGATCGGGGGATGCCAAGGGATCCCAGGCCGCGTCTCGCAGTCCCTCCTACCGAGAGGGGGATGGGGCATGACCGCAAAACCCGCCGCTCGACCAAAGACGGACCTCACGTTCCGCGGCCTCGATCTCTGCGACTCCTGCGGGGCCGAACTGGCAACTGGGAACTTCTGGGGCCTGTGCGACAAGTGCGAAGGGAAAGACGCAGCCCCACTCAAGCCCCGGGGGGAATCATGAGCGACGATCTGCCCGAAGTCCCCGGCCCGCCAGCGGAATTCCCGGTGTGTGGGTTTAACATTCTACTGGACTTCCTCGAACTTGTTCGCTCGCTCGTGAGCGAGGCCGCATGGCTGTCCGTGATGCCACCCTCGATTGGATGCTCGACGCCCTTGGACTCATCAGCTCGAAGTACCCGAGTGAGAGCCAGGACGGGTTGGAAGCATGGAAGGCCACGAGGCCGGAGGTACTTGGCCAGTCGGTCGCGGACCTAGAGAAGAAGGTGCTGGCCCAGCAACCGCAGGCACCCACTGCCGGTCCTGAGGCGGGGCCGCCGAAGACCTAGACGAGGAGACGCCGATGGCTGTCACGATTCCGGGCATGAGCGAGTACGAGCTGGAACTCCTGAAGAAGCGCGTCGGGGGTCTGGACCTCGGGCTGGGCACGCTCCAGAAGACGCTCCAGCAATCCCAGGCCCTGTCCCCCGCGCTGCTCAAGGAGGCAGGGTACGACACTACATTCACCCCAGAGGGAACGGTCGCGGGTATCACAAAGCTGAAGGACCCGAACGCCGCCCTGCGGAAACAGATCGAGGAGGGGTTCAACCTTCGCAGCCTGCAAGCCCTGAAGGGCGGGTTGCCCGACAATCCGCAACTGGTACGCCAGATCACGGAGGCCCGGCAGCAACTTGAGGCCAAGGGCCGGAAGCAACTTGGGACGGGGTACGAATGGTCCACGCCCTATACGATGGCCTCCCGCGACTTCGAGACCTCGGCTAGCGAAAGCCTGGACGCGGCCCGGAGGAAGGATCTGGAGGACGCCACCCGGCTTGGCCTGCAAACCGCCGTGGGCAGCGAGGCCCTGGCGACCAGCCAGCAGAACCGGGCCACCGGGGCGGTCAATCTGCCCGTCCAGAACCTGTCCCAACTGAGCGCCTTGTCGGCTGGCTACGGGGGGCCAGAGGACCTGCTCCAGCGGGAGCGGCTGTATCCCGTCGAGGCCCAGCTCAGGGCTGAGGAAATGAACAATCTGGCCAAGGCCGGACTGATCTCGGGAGGGCTCCAAGGGCTGGGTTCCTTGGCCGGGGCGGTCCTTGGGGCACCCGCAGGCGGAGTCGCCTCGAAGATTTACGACTCCATCTTTGGACCCTCGAAGGAGGCAACCAAGACTGACGGAACGGGAGGCACGGCAGGAACGGCAGCCAGTGCGGCGAGTGCGGCCGCTACGGCTTACGGACTCTTGTCGGGTGCCCCGGCAGCGGGGACCATTCCCATGACTTCGGTGACACCCTTGGCCCCCCTGCCAGATATGAGTTTGTGGCCAGCCATTCCGGAGGGTGCCCCTGGGCTTGGGACGCTCGCTCCTGGTGCCTTGAGCACTGTCGCTCCAGAGGCGATGGCGACTTACAGCAGCCTCGTCGCCAGCGGGATGCCCCCAGCGGAAGCGGCGTTGAGCGCGTTTGGAAGCGGAGCGGCTGCGACTCTCGGGGCTGGCACAGGTGCATTGGCAGGAGGAGTCGCCGGGGGGTTGGGAGGTTCCGCGGGTGCTGGACTTGGCACCATGGCGGCTGGAAGTTATGGGACCGGCGCAGGCTTCGCGGGGCTTGGAACAGTGGCAACGGCTGGGGCCCTGGCTGCCCCCCTCGTCGCCTATGCAGTCGTGGACTCGCTGAGTCTCGGCGGCAACTTCAAGCCGCAATACGACACGGCAGCCAACAGCCTCGTGCCGAAGGTGGCCAGCTATGAGCCGGCACAGCTTGGGCGGGAAATTCCATCGCTTCCCATAATGGACCAACTCGTTGCGGCGGATATGATTGCGACGAAGATCGGAGTCACCACGGACACGCTGAATACCCAGGTGCCAGGGTACACGAATGCTCGCCCGCAGGTCGCTGTGGCCTTGGCCCAGATCATGGTCAAAGAGAATCGCTACCCGACCCCGGAGGAGTTTTTGCAGGCGGCTCGGGCTGTGGCGACGCCGCCGCCAGCGTCCGCCATGAATATCAACGAAGCACAGGGCGGCCTCTACAAGCCCGTGTGGACGGGGAGCCGGTGGGAACAGTCCAGTCAGTATCCGGGCGGCGTGTTCGAGCCACGGTAGGAGATAGCCATGGCCACGATCAACTATCCTTCCCCTTGGCTCCTCGGCCTCGGACAGGGCATCCCTGGGGCCATTAACCAGGGGCTCTCGAACTACTACCGCGGGCGCAATCTGGAGCGGCAGACGGCCGAGGATGCCCTGCGGAATGAACTGCTCCGCATGCAGATCACCGAGGCCAGGAACAAGGCGACGGCGCTGAAGAAGCGGGCCGGGGGCCTTCCGGGACGACAAGGCGCAGAGACATTGAGCCGGAAGGACCCCCGATACAAGGCCGCACGGGACCGGGGCTTGACCGACGAGCAAATTCAGCAGCGGTTCGGGATCAAGCTGGTTGAAGACGGAACGCCCTTGGACCGCGTGAAGGAGAAATTCGGCCTCGATTGATATGCCCACGACCGGGGAGCTCGCCCACTTCCGGCGCCGGCAGGTGGAGAAGCAACTCCAAGCCTTGGAGACGGAGGCCGTGAACGTGGCCTCGAAGCTGCGGGGGCTCCCGGGGCGGCGGGAGACGGAGCTGGCGCGAATCCGGGACCGGATGCGGGAGGTGGCCACGGAAGCGGCGGCGCTACTGGCGGTGGTCCCGTGGGGGGGACAGCCTCAGCCTGTGGCACGCGGAGATTCGGGAGAGTTGCCCCCGTAGGAGAGGATAGGTGACGTCGCGCCCTGATCTTCTCGAGCCCTTAGCCCTGGCCTTGTGCAACCAGGGCCATGCACTTCTGGGGCATGGCCGCCTGGTAGACGCGATCACCCTGTACCAGAGAGCCCTCGCCCATGCTCCCGACTTGCCCGAGGGCTACTTCGGCATGGCCGAGGTCGCACGCATCCTCCGCCGTCCCAATGAGGCGCTGAGGTTCTATGCCGCGGCGCTGTCCCTTGACCCCGACCACGTTCCGGCGAAAAGCGGCCTCATCCACATGGCGCAGCACCTCTGCGATTGGGGCGAGCTCGCGGCCCTGTGGGAATGGCAACAGCAGCGCATCCACAGGACGCCCGCCCCGCTCATTTCCCCCTTCATGATCCTGGCCATGCCCAGCTCGGGGACAGAACAGCTCGCCGTGGCGCACACCTGGGCCGCAGCTTTCAGCGGGGCGTATCGCCCGGTGCGGGAGAGACTTGCCTTCCAGTTCCCGCGGCGCCCTAAGCCCACGCTGCGGATCGGGTATATTTGCCCCAATTTCCACGCCACGGCCACGGCGCGCCTGACCGCCGAGTTGTTCGAGCTCCATGACCGTAGCCGGTTCGCCGTCTATCTCTTCTCCCTCGGGCCGGATGATGGGAGCCCCATGCGCCAGCGCCTCATCGCGGGCTGTGACGTCTTCGTGGACATCGCCTCCATCGACGACGTGGCCGCCGCGCGGCGGATCTATGCGGACAGGGTGGATATCTTGGTGGACCTGCTGATGTTCGGCGGATTCTCCCGCCCCGAGATCCTCGCCCTCCGCCCGGCTCCCATTCAGGTGAGTTATCTGAGCTATCCCGTCAGCACCGCGGCGGAGTTCGTGGACTACTGCATCACGGACCACTTCGTTACCCCTTCCGCTCAAGAGGGGTTCTTCAGCGAAAAGCTGGTGTATCTCCCCGACTGCTACCAGATCAATGACCGGCAGCGACCGATCACCGAGACCTTCCCGACCCGGACGGAGTGTGGGCTGCCCGAGGGCGGCTTCGTCTTTTGCTGCTTCAATAACTCCTACAAGATCACCCCCGCGATGTTCGATGTCTGGATGCGGCTGCTCCAGGCCGTGCCCGAGAGCGTCTTGTGGCTCCTGGGGACGAACCCCGATACGATCGCCAACCTGCGGCACGAGGCGACCACCCGGATGGTGGACCCCGCCCGCCTCGTGTTCGCGCCTCGCCAGCCCGTGGCCGACCACTTGGCCCGCCATCGCCTAGCGGATCTTGGCCTCGACACCCTCCCCGTGAACGGCCACACGACGACCAGTGACGCCCTCTGGGCAGGCCTCCCCCTCGTGACGTGCGCCGGAGACACCTTTGTCTCGCGCGTGGCGGGGAGCCTCCTGCACGCCATCGGCCTGCCGGAGCTGGTCACCAGCTCCCTGACGGAGTACGAGGCCCTGGCCCTGCACTTGGCGCGGACCCCCGTGGTCCTGGGGGAGCTGCGGGAGCGCCTGGCGGCGAACCGGGGGACGGCACCCCTCTTCGACACGCCCCGCACCACCCGGCACCTGGAGTGGGGATACGCAGCCATGTGGGAGCACTACCTCCGGGGTGGGCCCCCCGCGCCGATTGAGGTTCCCGCGCTTGAGGATCCAGGAGTGGGAGAGGGACAGGCAGCGTGAGGCGCTGACGATGGTTCCGCGGGGCACCCGATTGGCGCCCCGACAGGAAGCGGCGGCCGCCGGGGAACGGTAACCCGAAGGGCAGGCCCGAGCCCGCATCGACCAGGCCCAGGACCACGCCGCCACCGAGCAGGCACGATTGTGGCAGTAGTACTACAGATATACATAGGAAGAATAATATACATGCTGGGTGAATGCGGGTGCGTGTGATTGAGGCCGTGAACCTGACCACGAGCCTGGATCCCTTCCTGTCCCTGAAAGGGCTGGCGGGGTACGCCTCTCTGTCTCGCCGCACCCTCCAGGACCTCATCAACGCCCCCCAGGATCCCCTGCCCTCCTACCGGGTCGGGGGGAAGCTCCTGGTCCGCAAGTCGGAGTATGACGCCTGGGCAAGGCGCCGAGCCAGCAGAAAGGATCATTCCAGTACTGCCTTGGCCGAAGCGGATCGCGCCGGGCTCCAAGCAGTACGGCAACGTCGAGAGCTTCACCTGATGGAGCTGGTCCGCCGCCGGGATAAGCGGCGGATTGTGGCCAAGACCCAGCGGGGGGCGCTTTTCGATACCCTTGGCCGCCGATGCAGGAAATGTGGTGCGACGACCGACTTGACCTTCGATCACATCACCCCTTGGTCCCACGGAGGGAAGACAGAACAGGGGAACCTCCGCGTTTTGTGTCGGCGGTGCAACAGCCGGCAGGGGAATCGGGTGAATCCAGAGGCCGAGAATCCGGGCACAGCCCGGGCACAGTGACTTCCGAAATGTCCACCAACACTGAGACAGCCAGCCACGCACGTGATTCGAAATCGCGTGCGCCTCACCCCGGCCAGCGCCTCTACGACGTCAAACAGGCGGGCATCTTCCTGGGGGTGTCGGCCTGGAGCGTCCGGGAGATGATCTGGCGGGGGGACCTGCCCCACGTGCGTGTCGGTCGGCTGATCCGCGTGGATTTCAAGGACTTGGAGACCTACATCACCACGAACCGGCAGAACGGCGTCTGATTTTCTCCCCACCCCCGCATTTTCCATCTTGACAAGTATTCCGCAACAGCATACCTTATCAGCCTGAAGGGAGCGCGCATGCTCAAGCTCAAGCGGACCATGGTGCACCTGGACGACGCCGATGTAAAGCGGCTGAAGCGGCTCGCCGGACAGACAAGCAAGAGCGAGAGCCGCCGGGTCACGTTTAGCGAGCTGATCCGGCGGGCCGTCCGCGAATTCCTGGAGCGGCAGAAGGAGGGGTAAGCATGGGCAGCCTCTACCGGCGACTGCACCGACGCGGCACCCTCGAGAAGGGCAAGCGCTGCGGCCACCCTGCGCACGCCAAAGCCGATACGTGCCCTGGCTGCGAGGCCCACTTCACCGGGCCCTTCTGGGTGAAATACTACCGCAACGGGCGCCCGATCCGCGAGAGCACGGGAACCCCGAAGGAGACCGAGGCCAAGACCTACCTCAAGCGGCGGGAAGGCGATATCGCATCGGGTCGTCCCGTGAGTCCCAAGGCGGGCAAGGTCCGCGTGGAGGAACTCCTGGATGACTTGGTGACCGACTACCGGACGAACGGCCGGAAGAGCCTCGACGGTGTGGAGCGGATCGTAGTGCGTCTGAAAGTCGCCTTCGGCTATCGCCGGGCGCACGACCTGTCCGCGTCCGACGTGCGGGCCTACACCGCCAAGCGCCAGGAGGAGAAAGCCGAGAACGCCACGATCAACCGGGAGCTGGCCGCCCTGAAGCGAGCCTTCAACCTCGCCCTGAAGGATGAGAAGATTCTCCGGAAGCCCCACATCCCCATGTTGGCCGAGCACAACGTCAGGACCGGCTTCCTCGGGGAGATCGAATACCTCGCCCTGCGGGAGGCCTTGCCGGACCCGCTCAACTCTATGTTGGTGTTCGGGTACACCTACGGCTGGCGCAAGTCGGAGGTCCTGGGGCTGACGTGGGATAGGGTGGACCTTCGGGCGGGGACGGCTCGGCTGGATCCGGGGACGACCAAGAACCGTGAAGGGCGTACCGTGGTCCTAACCGACGAGCTCCGGGGCATCCTCCGCAGGCTATGGGAGGAGACGCGCACGCTGGCCAAGAAGAGAGGCGCGCCGATCCCGTGGGTGTTCTACCGGGATGGGGAGCCGGTGAAGGATTTCCGCGGGGCGTGGGAGACGGCCTGCAAGGCAGCCGGCGTCCCGGACCTGTTGTTCCACGACCTCCGGCGGTCGGCCGTGCGGCGGATGGAGAGGGCCGGCGTGTCTCGGTCCGTGGCCATGAAGCTCACCGGCCACAAGACCGAGAACGTCTACCGCCGGTATGCCATCGTCTCAGAGGGGGACCTGTCGGAGGCGACCAAGAAGCTGGGCGGTGGACCCACTGGGGATCAGACAGCGGGCACAATTCCGGGCACAATCGGGCACAGTCAGCCTCTGCCGGACTTCGTCCACGATGACAACCCCGTGTAGTTGTTGGTGCGGGAGGCGGGGGTCGAACCCGCACGGGCCGAGGCCCACAAGATTTTAAGTCTCGCGCGTCTGCCTATTCCGCCACTCCCGCACACGTCCCGAGAGGCATTCGTAGCACCCACTTACAGGC
>Ga0214473_10003682_pt1 | contig 18532 bp, 13 predicted proteins | sample RVTome_7_FD_203509 | JGI IMG/M metagenome (GOLD analysis project Ga0214473, IMG submission 203509) | Soil microbial communities from uranium-contaminated site in the Upper Colorado River Basin, Wyoming, United States - RVT98D197 | ecosystem: Environmental > Terrestrial > Soil > Contaminated >... | reverse complement strand
ACCCCCCGGGGGGGGCCCAAATTCCAATTGCCGGGGCCGCCCCGCCTCACGCCAGCGCCCAGAAATCACCGCTATCTCTCGGACTTTCAATCCTCCAGCCGGGGCGCCTCCAAGCCCTGCACCGCCACGCCGTGCTTGGCGGCATACTGCCCGATACAATCCGCCAGCGATTTATGCCACTTCTCGAGCTCCATCCGCTGGAAGGGTGCGATCATGTACTCCAGCCCCTGGCGGCGGTCGGCGAAGTGGTCCTTGACGTCGTCCATCACCCAGAGGAAGTCCCGGCCGCCGACGCTGCGGTTCTTGGGATAGCGGCTCACTTCCCAGACTTTCACCACCTCTTTCCACATCCACTGCCTTTCTTCCAGGAGCTCGCTCACCGTGTTTCCCGCTTCCACCAGGTTCGCCACCGCCTCGGCGGGCTTGCCTCCCTTATCCGCCTCGCCGGCTGCTGCCAGCGATTTTTCGGCCGCCTCCAGTTCGACCAGGGTATTGATGAAGTGCCGTTCGAGCCAGGCTAGCGAGAGCAGCACTTCCAGCGAGTAACGGTTACGTTCCACGCTGCCGATGTCCCGGTTGATCAGGTCGATCAGCCGGTCGATCTGCACGCGCATCCTGCCGGCCCGGACGATCCGGTCTGCGTAGCGCTCGCTGAAAGTCGCCTTGACCGCCAGGCTCTCCGGCGAAGGCAGGGCGGGGGGCTGGAGCAGGTAGTCGGTGAGATGGTAGGGGAACTTCCCCCGGGAGTTACCGTAGGTCACTCCCCGTTCTTTCGACTGCACCTCTTCCCAGCCGTCTTCGAAAAACCGCGCGCCCTCTTCGACCAGCCGGTAGATGGAAACCACGTCGCTCCCGGACCGGCCGTAGTAGACGTCCATGAAATCGGCCGTCGCCTGCTCCACGGTGGGCTCCCGGGTATTCCAGGCCCAGGCGCTGAAAGCGGCCCAGCCCAGCATGAACGTTTCCTCGTGCAGGCCCGAATCGTCCCAGGCGGCGCAGAAAGAGCCGATCGGCCGGCCCCCTCTGGCGCGTATCCGGGAAACGATAGACCGGGATTCCTCCAGCCTTCCGCTGCTGTAGCTGCCGCGGTATTCGACCGGGAACAGGTTGGGAAACAGCAGTTCCTCTCCCTGGATGGAGGTATAGGCGATCTGGCCGATACCCCCCTTGTTCTGTTCGGCGATCCATTCCGGGGCCCGATCCGGCACGGTGATTGCGTCGATCAGGCCGGCCGGGAGCTGATGGATGTCCTGGCCGAGCAGAGGGTATTCGACCCAGCAGAGCATCTTGCGGCCCCGCTCGGCCATCCAGGCGTGGACCCGGTTGACGTAATCTACCCACCACTGGCTGCGATTGATGTCGTTGTAAGGTCTTATTTTCTGGCACTTGTCGCAGATACCCGCATAGTAAATTTCATCGGTGGAAGCATGGAAATATTCCACCCCCGGAGTGGCGTCAATCATGTCCTGGTAAATGTCCAGGATCAACTGGATGGCCTCTTCATCGCACATGCAGGCCTGGTAGTTGCTGCCATCGGATTTGAGGTGCGCGAACTGGGGGTGCTTGAGCACGTAGGAAAAGTGGGCCGGGGCCTGGACCTGGGGAACGATCTGGATGTGGCGGTCGAGGGCGTAGCGGGTGAATTCCTGCATCTCTGCCTTGGTGTAAGCCCCCGGCGCGCAAATAACCGGGTGGCGGGGAAATTCGTACTTGTCCTCGATCTCCAGGCCGATAAAGTTGATCTTGAACAGGGCCAGCCAGTCCACGAGCCGCCGCACTGCCTCCGGCCGCAATTGGTGGTGTTTAGTGTCCCAGTGGATAAAACGCAGTTCGAGTTCGGGCCAGTCCGTGATTACGGCTGCCGGAACGATCAGCCTGCCGTCGGGAGCGTGCCGGGCCAGTTGAATCAGGCTGGCCGCGCCGTAGAACAGGCCCTGGCTGCTGTTGCCGGTGATTTCGATCCGCCCGGACCCGATTGCCAGCCGGTACGCCTGTTTCGACCGGCCGAGGTCGTCGATCCCCTTGACCGCCCCCGGGTCGATCCGCAGCTCGATTTTGGGGCCGCCGCTGACACCGATGAATTCCAGCCGGTGGATTTCTTTCGCCTTTTCGCGTAGCCAGCCGGCGGCGAAATCACATCCCGGCCCGGCGGCGATACTCCAGGAGCCGTCCAGAGCGATATCGGTGTCGCCAAGTTCCACCCGCTGCGGAGACGGAAGCAGGCTGTAGCCCCGCTGCCGGAGTGCGGTAAGCTGCGCCGGTGAATCGGCCGGAACAAGCAGCAGGCCCGCCAGCAGGGCTGTCAGCAGGAAACGCGCGATCGACATGGGAAACTCTCTCCTTTAGATGGTCATGAATCATTTCCTCTCCAGCCAATCGTTCAGTCCTCCAGCCGCGGCGCCTCGAGGTCCTGCACCGGCACCTGGTGCTGGCCGGCGTAGTCCCGGATAAGTGCGGCCAGGCTTTCGCGCCATTCGGGCAGCTTGATCCGCTGGAAGGGGGCGAGCATGTAGTCCAGTCCCTTGCGGCGGTCGGCGAAGTGGTCCTTGACGTCGTCCAGCACGTGGAGGAAATCCCTGCCGCCTACGCTGCGGCCCTTTTCGTAGCGGCTTTTTTCCCAGACCGCCTTGAGGTTCTTCCACATCTCGTCCCGGCGCTCCAGGAGCTGGGCCACGGTGTTGTTAGCTCGGGTCAGGTTAGCCACCGCGCGGCTGAAGTTACCCGCCTTGTGCGCCTCGGCGGCCGAGACGAGCGAGCTTTCGGCCGAGGCCAGGTCGGTGAGGGTTTCGAGGAAATGGCGCTCGAACTGGGCGATGGTAAGGTAAACTTCGAGGTTGTAGCGGTTACGGTCGATCAGGCCGATGTTGCGGTTAAGCATCAGGATCAGCCGGTCGTTGTGTTCGCGCAACAGCCTGGCCCGCTCGATGCGGTCGGCGTAGCGTTCGGCGAATCCGGCCGTGACCGCCAGGTCGGGCAGCGCCGGCAGATCAGGCGGCACCATCAATTGGTCGCGCCGGGTGGTGCCCACTCCCTTGCCGTAGGAATTGCCGTAGCCCGGTCCCCGCTCCCGGGAAACCACGTTGTCCCAACCTGAAGAGAAAAAGTCCGCCCCTTCGATCAAAAGTTCGTAGACCCTCTGCATGTCGTCCCCTTGGCGGCCGTAAAAGACGTCCATGAAATCGGCCACGTTCTGCTCCACGGCAGGCTGCCGGCAAGTCCAGGCGTACTGGGTAACCGTGACCCAGCCCAGCCAGAAGCACTCTTCATGCAGGCCGGAGTCGTCCCAGGCGGCGGCGAAGGAGCCGATCGGGTTTGCCCCGGCTTCCAGACCGCGCCGCACGGTCTGGCTCAGGTCATAGAGCCGCCCGCGGCCACGGTTACTGCGGTCGTAAGTGGGAAAATGGTTGGGGAAGAGGTATTCCGAACCCTGGGTGCTGCTGTAGGCGAGCTGACGGATACCCACCTTGCGTTCCGCTTCGAGTTCTTCCCGGTCGTCGCCCATCACCCCGTCGATCAGATCAGTCGGGAGCTGGGCAATGTGTTCGTTCAGCAGCGGGTATTCGACCCAGGCCAGCATGCGCCGGCCGCGTTCGGCCAGGAACTGATGGGCGCGGATGGCGAAATCGGCCCAGGCCTGGCTGCGGTTCTGTTCGTTGTAGGGGCGTTTCTGCTGGCATTTTTCGCAGATTCCGGCGTAGTAGACTTCATCGGTGGAGACGTGGAAGTACTCGACCCCCGGCGTGGCGTCGATCATGTCCTGGTACATGTCGAAAATAAGCCGGATCGCCTCCTCGTCGCACATACAGGCCTGGTAGTTGCTGGCGCTGTCGGCTTTCAGATGGGCGAACTCGGGGTGCTTGAGCACGTAGGCGAAGTGCGCCGGCGACTGGATGACCGGCACGATCTGGATGTGGCGCTCCAGGGCGTAGCGGGTGAGCTCCTGCATTTCCTGCTTGGTGTAGGCCCCGGGCGCGCCGATAACCGGGTGGCGCGGATATTCGTACTTGTCCTCCATCTCGAAGCCGATCATGTTGACCTTGAAAAGGGCGAGCCAGTCCAGGAGCCGCCTGAGAGTTTCGGGCCGCTTCTGATGGTGCTTGGTGTCCCAGTGGATGAAACGGAGCTGGAGGTCGGGCCAGTCATCGATCCTGCCGGCAGGCAGGGTCAGCGAGCCATCGGGATTTCTCTTCAGCAGCTGAACGACGCTCTGCACTCCGTAAAAAAGCCCGGGAAGGTCGTTGCCGGTGATTTCCACCCGGCCGGGAGCGACCACGAGCCGGTATCCCTGCCGGTTGAGCTCGAGGTCGGCGGTCCCCTTGACCGTGCCTGGCTTAACAATCAGAACGAATTTCCCCTTGCCGGTCCCTTTCAGATCTAGGCCGTGAAGCTTTTGCGCCCAGTCGGCGAGCCAGCGTTCGGCGATATCACCCTTGGCCTGGCCGAGCGCCTCGAGGCCCCAGCTCCCATCCACGGCCACTTCGCCGTCCTGAAGCTCCACTGTCTGGGGCGCGGGAATCAGGCTGTAGCCCCGCTGACGCAGTTCGGTGAGAAAAGCCTCGGAGCGGCCAGCGGAAAAAAGCAGCACGGCCAGAAGTACGGTTACGAGCCTCGACTCTTTCATGGCGGTCTCCCTGCGTTTTGGATTGGATGGAAATTGAAAAATCGAGATCGCGCTGAATTCCCATGCATGCTGATATCTTGCGCGTTGGCGGGAATAGAGCTATCATAAAAAAATATGTGCCGTTCCGCCATGAATTTCTTGCACCCGTCCCTTTTCGGAGAGTTCCAATGAGATTATCGAACATAGTCCCGGTCGTTTTGTTCGTGATCGGAGTGTGTCAGGCGGCCCCCATGCCGGCCGCGGAAAAGACGGCGGATTTAACCGGCTTCGTGAACATATTCAACGGCCGGACTCTCGACGGCTGGCGCAAGCTCTCTTCCTACAACGACTACGGCCAATGGGAAGTGATCGACGGGGCGATTGCCGGCGACCAGTCGCCCGAGGGCGAGGGCGGCCTGCTGGTGACCGAAAAACAGTATTCGAGCTTCGAGATCTATGCCGAAGTCAAGACCACTTACCCTCAGGATTCGGGACTTTTCCTGCGGGTCCAGCCCAACGTGCTGAGCTATCAGATCACGATAGACCACCGACCCGAGGGCGAGATCGGCGCGGTTTACATCCCTCTCGGCGGCGGATTCGCCAAGCACTGCTACGAGGGTTTTTCGTTCTGGGACCCGTTCGATTACAACGCGATGCGGGTGCGGATCGAGGGCCAGCCGCCGCGCATCCAGGTCTGGCTCAACGGCCGGCCGATCAACGACTACCAGGGCGTGCTGGGCCAGGACGGCAAGTCGGTGGTTCCCGAATCCGGCGTGATCGGCATCCAGGTCCACCCCGGCGAAAACTGGCGCAAGGGCAGCAAGGTTCTTTTCCGCAAAATCGCAGTAAAGGAACTCAAGTAGATCACCACCTCAGCGTGAACCGTGGATGAAAGCTCGCGACCGGGAAAGCACCTTCGACCGACTGGAGCGGGCCCGCCGAACGCTCGAACTGCCCGACCGGGCCAGTATCAGGCAGATCCGGGCCAAGTACCACGAACTATCCGGAATCTGGCATCCCGACCACTGCCGGGACCGGCCGGAGGTCTGCCACGAGATGCAGCAGAAGATCAACGAGGCGTATACGGTGCTGATGGACTACTGCAGCTCGTATCAGTATTCCTTCCGCCGGGAGGACGTGGAGGTGTATCCGAGCGGGGAGGATTTCTGGTGGGAGCATTTCGGGGAGTTTTGACCGGCGCAAGCGGCGGGCCGGCACGTTCATTGCAATTTTCCGCAGTCGAGAGTCCACCCGCCGGAGCAGTTCTGGCAATGAACGTGCCGGCCCGCCCCCGGCTCCCTAACCCTTCCACTCCGACAATCGCCGACCATGACCCGACCTTCCGTAAAACCCCTCTCTGGAGGCCCTATGACAGCCTTTCGGCTATTCAAACCGCCACCGGCAAGTAAAAAGGCGATCTTCCTGCTGCTCGGTCTCTTCGCATACGCTTCGCCTCTGTGTGCACGGATCAGGATCATTATCGACACCGATGCCGGCTGCGGGCTGGCTGACCAGTTTGCGCTCGCCTATGCTCTCTTGAGTCCGGAGATTTTCCAGATCGAGGGTATCACGGCCGTGCACGATGGGCCCGGCACCCTGGAACGAAACTTCCTGGAAATTCATCAGGTGATCGGGATGGCCGGCGCGAGCGGCATCCCGGTAGTCAGAGGAGCGGACCGCCCGCTGAATTCGGTAAAGGAGCCGGTCGACAGTCCCGCCGCCCGCTTCATCATCGAAAGGTCGAAAGCCGCCGGCGCTGGCGAACTGGTGGTGCTGGGGACAGGCCCGGCCACTAACCTGGCCAGCGCCATACTGCTCGACCCGTCAATAAAAAACAGAGTCACTTTCGCCTGGGCGGGGGGCACGAAATGGCCCGACGGCAAAGGCGGCGAGCCTAACAGCCGGCTGGATCTGGCGGCTCAGCGGGTGCTCTTCACCACCGGCGTAAAACTCAAGTTCATCCCCTGCGGCAACAACCGGCTGGTCCAGAACCGGGCCGCCAGCGCCAGGAACCTGCGGGGGATCAGCCCCCTGGGCGATTATCTGCACCTGCTCATGGCGGCCAACCGCGGGACCAGCCGGGAAGAGTTCGACATCCTCGACCTGACCGCCATCGCCGCAATCGCCCATCCCGAACTCGCCCATTGGCTGACTGCTCCGGCCCCCTGGGTATTCGACGACGGCGACTATGACACCGGCTGCACCTACTGGCCCATGGACGTGGCGGCCGGCCTGGTGGAAAGCCCGGACAGCGCGCCCGCGCCCCTCTGGGATGAATTTTACCGCAAAGTGCGCGAAGCCGCCCCCGCCGGTGAATCGGTGAGGGAGGAGCTCTGCCGAGTGCTCAACGTCCACCCGAATCCGCCGGACGTGCAGCCGGTCGAAGGCCCGCCCGAAAAGTTCTCCGGCTTCACTCGCCAGGAAGTGACCTGGCCCACCATTTTCGGCGAATACGTGCCGGCCTACGTCTGCAAGCCGGCAAATGCGGGCGCTAAGAAACTGCCTGCCATGATCTGCCTCAGCGGCACCAGCGGCGACCGGATCCTCCTGACCAGCGAATTTTACGGTATCGCCGACTACGTTTCAATCGGCCAGAAAGAGCCGCACGAGATGTTGCACGGCTGGGCCTCCGAGCTGGCCCGCCGCGGCTACCTCACCCTGGCCATGACTCAGCGCGGCCTGGGCGACCGCGGCCGCACGGGCGACAACCAGAGCAAGGCCGCTCTTATCCGCGGGTTCACCAGCCAGGGGATCCACACCCATGAAATCCGCCAGGCCCTCACCTATCTCAGCCGCCGGCCGGACGTCGATTCGCAGCGTATCGGCTGCACGGGCATGAGTTTTGGCGGGATCACCACCTTTTACACCACCGCAGTCGATCCCCGCTTCAAGGTGGCCGCTCCGCTCTGCGGCGGCGTGGGCAGCCTGCGGCAGATGATCGAGATCGGCACGCCGGGCTATCATGGAGTCTACTGGTGGGTTCCGCGCATCCTGCTGCACTTCGACCAGGGCGAGCTGGTGGCGGCCCAGGCGCCCCGGCCCTACTTCATCGCCGCCCCACTGGATGATATCGGCATGCCACGGGAGGCAGTTCAGGAGCTGCTGGACAAGGCCCTGCCCGCCTACCGGCAGGCAGGCCGGCCGGAGGCCCTGGTGGCCTACCGCCCGCCGGGAGAACACGCATTCACGCTGGAAATGTTCGAAGAACTGGTAAAGTTCCTTGACAAGTACCTGTAAAGCCGAGGAGTCCGGATGAACGCCCAGAAATTACGCCGCGCTGTCTCTCTGACCGCCCTCTTTCTGCTGATTGCCTTCGCCCTGCTGACGGCAGCCGAAAAGAAAAAGATCATTTTTGATACCGACATCGGCGGGGACATCGATGATGCTTTCGCTCACGCCCTGGTGCAGATCAGCCCCGAGTTCGAGCTGCTGGGGATTACCGTGGCTGATGGCCCCACCGAGGCGCGCGCGCGGGTGAGCTGCCGGATGCTCTGGGAAACCGGCCAGGAAAGCTACCCGGTGGCGGCCGGCAGGCCCACGCGGCCCGGGAGCGAACTTGCGCCTCAGCTTCACTGGGGCGAAGGCTTCGACCGCAACCGGCCTTCCGCCGAACCGGCCGCGGACTTCATCATCCGCCTGCTGAAAAAGTACCCGCACCAGGTGACGGTTATCAGCGTGGGTCCCGTCACCAACCTGGGCGATGTCATCGCCAAGGACCCCGAGGCCTGGAAGCTGGTCAAGGAAGTCTACTCCATGTTCGGCTCCTTCTATATGGGCTACGGCGGCGATCCCAGGCCCAGCGCGGAGTGGAACGTGGTGGCCGATGTCAAGGCCTCCCAGGCGTTCATGACCAGCGGCGTCCCCATCACCCTGGCCGGGCTGGATGTCACCACCATGGTCAAATACGATGAAAAGCGCCGCCTGCAGCTGCTGTTCCGCAACTCCCCCCTCACCGATGCCCTCTGCGCCCTCTATACTCTCTGGTCAATCGACCGGCCGGTCGAGCGCACGCCCACTCTTTTCGACCCGGTGGCGGTCACCATGACAATCACCGACCGCTTCGTCCGCGTTCGGGAGGCCAACGTGCGGGTCACCGCCGAGGGGTATACGGTGATCGACGAAAGCCGGGCGCCCAACTGCAGAATCGGCGTATCGATCGATACCGACGGCTTTATCGACTGGCTGGCCCGCCGGCTCCTGGCACAAAACCTGATGCGCTGAATCCCGCTGGATGAGCCACGGCAAAAACCTTGAAAGGCTCTTGTATCGGTTTATATTGGGTGGGTTTATCCGGAGAGTGGAGAGATGAACCGCTTATATTTGATTTTACTGACAGGGCTTTTGCTGACGCCGTCGTACTCCCTGGCCCGGCTCGAAGCGGGAGGCGGCCTTTCGCTGGCCTGGCCGCAGGGTGACTTCAAGCAGCAGGTGGACTTCGCCTGGGGCGGCACCGGACGGGCCGGCTGGACTTTCGGCAGCCAGCCGGCTGCGGCTGCCACCGTCTTCTTCGATTTCAACTACCTCAATTACGGCCGCGAAAGGCGGGTCGAGCCGTTCAGCACCACCATCCCCGATGTGGTGGTGAACGTGGTCACCGACAATTTTATGATCCTGGTCAGCCCGGGGCTGGCTTTCGGGGTCGGGCGCGGGCCGGTGCGGCCCTACGGCGAAGTATTCGGCGGGATGACCTATATCGCCACCAGCACCCGGATCGAAAACCGGGGACTGGCCAGTGAAACGATTGCCGAATCGACCAATTTCGACGATTTCACCTACAACGTCGGTGCCGGCGCAGGCCTGAAGATTTTAGTCTGGAAGAAATACCTCGACGTCAAATATCCCGAATTGCGCGAAGCCCTGATCGACATCAAGCTAAGTTACGTCAAGGGCGGCCAGGCGGAGTATCTCAAGAAAGGCTCGATCCGGCGCAGCGGCGGCCGGGTGGAGTACGATACCGTCCAGTCCAGTATCGATCTCATGCGACTCAGACTCGGTGTTAGCCTGTCATTCTAATCCTAATCTCATCCGGAATCGCTCATGGAAACCAGCCAACGGACTATTGGACTCTCTTGTGCCTTTCTGATTGCATCCTGCTTTCCGGCAGTTGCGCAACTGGAGGTCAGCAGCGGGTTTTCCTTCGTCACGCCGATGGGAGAATTCAACCAGATCGTGGAATCTCTCTGGGGCCACAAGGGTGGGCAGCGGGGAATAGGCGGCGAAGTGAAAGCCGATTGGGGATTGGGCAAGCAGTCGGCCCTGAAGTTCGGGGTATTCGGCGATGTGCTTTCCCTCGGTTTCGGGAATGGTACACGCGGCGATCCTTTCGGTACCTCAGAGATCGAAAGCTATCAGTTTTCAACTATGGGCGAAAAAAGTACCAGATTAAATCTACTCATGATCAGCAGCGGAATCTCGATCAGCCCCCGCCGAGGGTCTTTGAGGCCCTACGGAGAATTTTTCGGCGGAATCACCAGTTATTCGAACAGCTCCAGCCTGCTCAGAGTGTTTCTGACCGGGGGGAGTGGCTCTGCTACGGTACCTCCCCAATTCAGAAAGCCCTATTACCCGGAGAGTGAACCGCTGCGCATCGAGGATCGCACCTGGCATGCCGGTTTCACCGCCGGCCTGAAATTCCTGATGTGGCCGCCGGACCAGGAAAGTGAGAAAGATAAATTCCTTAAACAGGTTTTTATCGACTGGAGTTTCAGCTATGCCAGGAGCGGGTACCTGGAATATTTCGATGAGGCCTCCATCCTGCCTGAATCGGGAGTATTCATTCCGGATCAGACTGTGATCCTGACCCACGAAATGCTCGAGTCGAGAATCGAAATACTTAAGATGCGTATATCGTTGACTTTTGGATTTTAGCCAACGGCGGGGCGAGGCTGTTCGATGATTGAACGAAGTCCGGCGCCGGGACAAAAATCAGCCGCGGCGGCAGCCGGGCAACAAGCAGAATACATCTACGAGGGCCGAGTGATCTTCTTCACCAGCCTCGGCCACGCCATGATGCACGTGATGGAATTGATCTACGCCGGCGTGCTGCCCCTGTTGCTGGTCTATTTCGGCCTTTCGCTGGCCCAAGTGGGCGCGCTGGTATTTCCCAGCCTGGTAATCCTGGGATTGAGCAGCTTTCCGGCCGGTTTTCTCTCCGACCGCTGGAGCTCTTATCGGATCTTTCTGCTATTCTATTTCGGCTCGGCCGCCGGCTGCCTGCTGGCCGGGCTGAGCCGGTCGGTCTGGCAGCTGGCGGCGGCGCTGAGCCTGCTGGGTCTTTTCATGAGCCTTTACCATCCCGCCGGGCTCGGCCTGATCTCGATCGGAGTGCGGCGCAAGGGACTGGTGATGGGCCTGCACGGTATTTTCGGCAACCTGGGGCTGGCCATATCCCCGTTCCTGGCCGGACTGCTGGGGGTGCGCTACGGCTGGCAGACCGCTTTTTTCGTCCCGGCCGTGCTGAGCGCCGCCTGCGGGATGGGGCTGCTGTTTTTCCCGATCAGGATCGAGCACCACGAGCTGGATGCCGAGGGAAAGCGGGTCAAGCCCTCGATCGAACCCGGCACACGCCGCACTCTGGTCTGGCTTTACATCATCATGATCGTACTCGGTTTCGTCTACCGGGGGACCATGACTTACCTGCCCAAGTACATAGGGGAAGAGGTGACGGTGACCTGGCTCAGCGCCGTGGTGGCGGGTGGCCTGTTCGCCTCGATCACTCTCACCATGGGCGGCCTGGGCCAGGTCTGGGGCGGCCACCTCTCCGACCGGATCGATCCGTTCAGGCTCTATCCGCGGGTAGTGCCGTTATTCGCCCCCCTCCTGCTCTGCGCCGCCTTCTTCAGCGGCTGGCCCCTGGTAGTGGGCATGTGTGTTTTCTTTTTCTTCTTTTTCTCCAGTCAGCCGCTGGAAAACCAGATGATCGCCCTGGCCACGCCTCCCGGTTACCGCAGCACCGGCTACGGAGTCAAGTTCAGTCTCAACATGGGGATCGGCGCGGTGGCGGCCCCGCTCTGCGGCTGGATCGGCGACGTGTTCGGCATGGCCTGGATTTTCTATACCCTGGCACTGGTACTGCTGTTGGCCGGCGCCGGTGTCTTCAAGCTCAGGGCCGTGCACAGGCAGACTCTTTCCGCAGCTGCGGCCTGATTCCATCTGTCAACTGTCCGGTTCAGCCGGCCTGGCCCGCCACCAGGCGGCCAGAATCGCTCCGGCCAGGTTCTGCCACAGGCTGAAAAGAGCGGCGGGCAGGGCCGCCAGCGGGCTGAAATAGCTCACCGCCAGGACTGCGCCCAGGCCGCTGTTCTGCATGCCCACTTCCACACTCAAAGTGCGAGTTACAGTCTTCTCTCTACCGGCCAGCCGGCCGCCCAGGAAGCCGAACCCGAAGCCGGCCAGGTTGTGGAGCACCACCGCCAGGCCCACCGCCAGCGGCATGGCCTGGATGTTGTCCCGGTTCATCGCCACCACACAGGAGATGATCGCCACGATCGCGGCGATCGCCACCGCGGGCAGCGCCGGCGCAACCAGCCGGACCACGGACGGCGCCAGCTTTTTAACCAGCACTCCGGCGGTCACCGGTACCACGATTATCATCATTATCGAGCTGAATAGCGCACCCACCGGCACCGGCATCCACTGATGGGCCAGGAGCCAAACCTGGGCCGGAGTCACCAGCGGAGCCAGCAGAGTGGAACAGAGGGTCAGGGTCACGGACAGGGCCAGATCGGCGCGGGCCAGGTAACAGATCACGTTCGAGGCAGTCCCGCCGGGACAACAGCCCACGATCACCAGTCCCACCGCAGTTTCCTTTTCCAGGCCGAACCCGGCCGCCAGCGCCAAGGCCGCGAGCGGCATCACGGTATACTGCAGGCCGACTCCCAGCGCCACCGTCTTCCAGCGCCGGAACGCCCTCAGGAAGTCCACGGGGGAAAGTGTCGCGCCCATCGAAAACATGATCAGGCCCAGCAGGCGGTTGATGTAAATCTCGATGGCCAGAAAGGGCGCGGGCTTAAGGAAAGCCGTCAGCGCAAAGACGAGAGCCAGGACGGGGAAAAAACTTTCGATCTTATGAAGCAGCCATTTCAATACGGAGGATTCCTTTCTGAGCCGGCGGCGGACCAGCCTCGAATATACCGCCTGCGCTTCGTGCGGCACAAGAACGTGCAGCCAGCCACCGCAGCCGGTCCCTGGCTCTCTCCCTTGACTATTCAGGTGCTCCCGGACATTTTAAAAGAAGAATCAAGCTGACCAGCCGGGCCTGCCGGATCGATCCGGGACCGGGAGCGGCAATCGGGGCCAGGGGTAGCACGTGAGTTAAAAGTGTTCCCAGAAGGCCCATGGGGAAGTCTCCGTAGAACGAAGAGGTCAATATGAGTGAAGGCCGGACTGAGATAAAAACCGGGCTGCCGACCGTGCCGTTCGGCCCGCACCGGGTCACCCGGCTGATCCTGGGAGGCAATCCGATTGTCTTCAACAGCCATTTCAGTGAGGAAATGAGCCGGGACATGCAGTCCTGGTTCACTCCGGAAAGAATCGTCCGGACCCTTCACCGCTGCGTGGAAGTGGGGATCGACACGTTTCAGGGCCGTGGCGATTACCACCGTATACTGCACTATCTCGAACTGTTTCGCCGCGAGGGGGGGCATATCCAGTTCATCGCCCAGACCGCCAGCGAGATGCACGACATTCATCACAACATCCGGGTGGTCGCCGCTTTTGGCGCCGAGGGGATCTATTTTCACGGTACGGCCACCGACAGCTACTGGCGGGAGGGCCGGATCGAGCGGGTCCGGGACTATCTGAAAACGATCCGGGACACGGGAGTCCAGGTGGGCCTGGCCGCTCATTTGCCGGAAATTTTCGACTACGTGGAAGACCGCGGCTGGGACCTCGACTTCTACATGACCCCCTTCTTCAATGTCGCGCGCAAGCCCAGGGAGAGCGCGGTGATCACTGGCAGGTTCCAGGAAGAGGAGTTCAACGATGAGGACCCGCCGAGAATCTGCCGGTTCATTCAGAGTACGGACAAGATGTGCCTGGCTTACAAGATCCTCGGCTGCAGCCGCAAGGCCGGCAGCCAGGAGCAGGTCAGGGAAGCCTTCAGGTGGGCGTTTGCCCGGATCAAACCCACCGACTGCGTGGTGGTGGGCATGTTCCCCAAATACTTGGATCAGCCGGAGCTGGACGTGCAGTACGCAGCCGAGGCGATCGAAAGGGCGAAAACCGAATGGGTGCCGCTGATTTAGCCGCCACCGGCAAGTCTATAGCTGGATAAAAGCGTACACGTGCCAGAGGAGTCATAGATGGAACCGGTTAAATTCATCCTGGTGGGGACCGGCAATATCGCCAACACTTACGTCAACGCCACGCGCAAAGTGGCCCAGGCCGAGATAGTCGGCGTGGTCAGCCGCAGCCTCGAACGCGCCGGCCGGTACGCCGCGGAAAAATCGCTGGGCCGGCCTTTCGACAGCCTGAAAGCGGTGGAGGTGGGATACGAGGCGGTGATGCTGGCCACCCCCAACGGCCTGCATCATCGGGACGCCATCGAGGCGGCCGGACTGGGTAAGCACGTGCTGACCGAAAAGCCCCTGGATGTGACGCTGGCGAACATGGACCGGATGATCGAGGCCTGCCGCCGGGCCGGAGTACGGCTGGGAGTTTCTTATCAGCGGCGGATGAGTCCGGCCAACCTCGCGCTCAAGAGCCTGATCGACCGCGGCGCACTCGGCAGAATCTACGCCGCCGATCTGGCGGTCAAATTCTACCGGGGCCAGAGCTACTACGACAGCGGCGCCTGGCGTGGGACACTGGCTGTGGACGGCGGCGGGCCGTTCATCCAGCAGGCGAGCCACAACGTGGATACCCTCACCTGGCTCTTCGGCCTGCCGCAGAAAGTACTGGCCAAAACGGCCCTGCTGGCCCACACCGGCATCGAGGTGGAGGACCACGGCTGCGCCATCCTCACCTACCCGGGCGGCATGATCGGGACGATAATCGCCAGCACGGTAACCAAACCCGGCTACCCGGTACGTCTGGAGATACACGGTGAAGCCGGCAGCGTGATAACGGTCAACGACGAGATAGTGAGCTGGGACGTCGAGGGGGTAAGCCGGCCCGAGGTCCGGTCGGCCGAAACTATCCACAGCGGCGCAGGCGCCGGCGGCGTGGCGGTGACCGACACCAGCGGCCACGAGGCGATTATCGCCGATTTCTGCCGGGCGGTGCGCGAAGGACGGGACCCGGCCGTAACTGGAGAAGAAGGCCGCAGGACCGGGCTGGTCATCGACTCGATCTACCGCGCCAGCCGCGAAGCCCGCGAGATAACGGTCTAAGGCCAATTCTATAAATTTTGTATTATAGGGTAGAGGAATTAGCGATCCAGTTCCCAAGATTTGATTGTTTGTTGTGAGAAATCCAATCCCATAAATTTAACTGTTTGTTGCACCCGCTCAAATTCTATTTGTGGGTAAGAGAGGGAGGCTCTTTCCATTTCTATTCCAGCAACATTTACCTTGACGATATTAGGCCATACTATGGCTAATAATATGAGCCCGGCAGCTACTCCTATGTACGTTAGAAACTTCATGGGCATTAGTTTTCTGTGGTTCGATTTACTAAAGAATCCCCACACTGCCAACGCAAATACTGCCAGACCCAGCGGCCATAGAATCATAACTGGTATGGTGTTTTGCCAAAAACGATTTGAAAGACTTTTATCAGTCTGCTCCAATGCGTATTTTGCTTCAATGTTATTATCTATATCTGCATAACTAATACATTTCTCAAATTCCTCTTGTGCGTTTTCAAGTGTCTGATAGTCCATCAGCGATTGAGACAACGAAATGTTCCATAGTCCACTCCATGCTCTGCCGGCTTTGTAGTGAATATCCGCACGTGTCATCTTGGGTGCCTTCTCATATTCCGACATCTTCATCGCCTGTTCTAAAAAATGTATTGCTTGGTAGTACAGATAGAATTCTTTATTAATTTTACTCTTGGTAAAGATGCTGTCAGTAAGCGCAAGGCAGGCATCTGCTTGACTAATAATTCTTTCAAAGCTTTTCCCTTCCATGTATAAAACTTCGGTATACTTTTCTAAAGCACCCCTATAATCTCTCTGCTTGAAAAGAATATCTCCCCATCGGTTAAAGCTATATGCATCGCCGTTATCAGCTGCCTTACTTAACCATTTTATCGCCAAACTATCGTCCCGTGGCCATCCAATTCCCCCATCATACATTATGCCAAGATTTCTTTGCGCTGAGGCATCCCCTTGTTCTGCAGCTTTAGTTAACCATTTTATTGCCAGACCATAGTCCTGTGTCTCTCCAATACCAAAAAAGTAAATCTGGCTCAGAGTGTTTTGAGCTGAGATATTTTCTTTTTCAGCCGCCTTGGTGAACCACTCAACCGCTTTGGTAGTGTCATGATTAACTCCCTGTCCATTAAAGTACATCGTACCAAGGTTGTATTGTGCTGTGGCATCTCCGTTTTCGGCGGCCTTAGTGCACCATTCAAACGCCTTGATATAGTTTTTGGGTACACCACGGCCTTCCCAGTAGATTCTACTAAGCATTCGTTGCGCTGCCCCATCCCCTTTATTAGCAGCCCTCGTATACCACTCAATCGCCTTAACAAAGTCCTGGGGTACACCACGTCCGTCATCGTACATTTCACCGAGATAGGTTTGCGCCGTAATATTCCCCTGTTCAGCCGCCTTGGCGAACCACTCAATCGCCTTGGTATAGTTCTGTTTAACTCCTTGACCTTTATGGTATAACACACCGAGGTTAAGTTGAGAAATATCATACCCTTGTTCTGCTGACTTTGAGAACCACTTAAAAGCCATTATAAAGTCTTGTGGGACGCCATGTCCAACAATGTACAAAGAACCAAGCAGTTGTTGCGCTGAGACATCCCCTTGTTCGGCGGCTTTAGTACACCACTCTATCGCCTTTGAATAGTCTTGGGGTACTCCAAAGCCTTTATCGTACATCCAGCCAAGGTTAACTTCCGCTGCTGCAAGTCCTTGTTCGGCTGCTTTCTTGAACCATTTAATCGCCTTGGCATAGTCCTGTGGTACTCCAAGGTCCTCAACGTAACTCGCCCCAAGGTTATTTTGTGCAATAGCATCCCCTTTATTGGCAGCCTTGGTGTACCATTCAATCGCCTTGGAATGGTCTTGAGGTATTCCAATCCCTTTTTCGTACATAAAACCGAGGGTGCTTTGCGATGAAACGACCCCTTGTTCAGCAGCCTTGGTGTGCCACTCAATCGCCTTGGAATAGTCCTGTGGTACTCCAAGGCCTTTGTAATACATCAATCCAAGGTCGTGTTGTGCTATTGCATCCCCCTTTTCAGCGGCAGCTTTCCGGCTTTCTATGTCAATTTTTCCTTCTTGTCCAGCTCCGGGAAGAGGAAAAATGAACACAGCCAGCAGCAGGGCGACCTTCAGATAACACATTTCAATAACCTTTCGATTTTTATGGGCAAATGATATCACACATAACTGTAGCCGTTCGTGAACTACTCCTTAAGCCAGTATTCACCATATGAAAATTAAATCAGGAAAAGATAGCCATCTTTTTCAATATTGGTCGGATTTCCCTCCACTGCCCGGCTCTAACCAAGAGTTCCTGTATTGCTTTCCCTACCATTTTAGATGTTTTCTCCGGTTATATCAATAGTTCCGTTGGTCTGCGTAGAAAAAAAAGACTGATCTCCCTCTATCCCAACATCTTATTCAACTCCCTGCTCACCTTAAACACAGCCTTCTTCCTGGCTGGTATCATCACTTCTTGTCCTGTCTTTGGGTTCCTCGCTTTACTAGCTTTAATGGAGCGATACAACTTCTTATTTATTAAGATAATAGAAATTGGTCAGGTGAATTACCTCTGCTGTGGCCGGGAGGAGCCAAGTCCCCTAAAAAGAGGGGTGGCCGCGCCAGCGGCCGGGGTGTATTCAGACCGCCCAGGCGGTGCGAGCTCGGCAGCCTGTCATTTTTAAGACCAAAAGGCAACAGAATAAATCGGTATCAGGATTTTGGTATCCCGAAAGCCTATTGAGTTTTCCGATCCACCAATTGCCACGCCAGTGGGAAGTTATATCGATTTTAACCGGACTGACTCAGAATCTTTCCACATGCAAAAGCCCCCGGCCTCGAATCGAGGCCGGGGGCTTTCAGTTATCGCCCTGGTATGCGGGGTGAATCAGAATCCCAGGGAGATGGTGAAGAAGTTGTCAGCGGAAAGGCGACCCTTATTCATATAAGCGTAGTTGAAGCTGATCGCCCTGCCGCCGAAAGTCTGCTTGAACCCGCCGCCGAAGCTCATGCCCCGGAAAGTGGGGTCATCGCCCAGGTAGGCGTAGCCGATCTCATCCATGTCCTTGGTGTACTCGTCGGTCTGAATCTGCCAGCCGAAACGCAGCGCTCCCGAGAGAAACGGGGTGAAGTTGTAGTTGAACTCCGTGCCCGTCGAATAGCTGACCGGGATGTTGCTGTTGCGCCAGATTTCAGCGGCGGCCAGCCAGTTGGCCGTTTCGCTGGTGTAGAGGTTGTAGGCCAGCGCGATTTTCACCACTGTCGGCAGGCGGTAGGTGTTGGTAACCCGGAAAGCATCCCGCGACGAACGAGTCACCATGGCATACGGGTCGATGTCATAGTTGCCGTAGCCGTTCGGAATGCCGCCACCCATGCTCTCCGGCGGGAGGCTGACGCGCAGTCTCTCGCCCCGCATGGTGATGTTGGAGCCCAGGTTCTGGATGGCGAAGCTGAAGCGGATTTCCCTTTCGGCCAGCTCGGTGTGGTAGATCGCCCCGGCATCGATACCGAAAGCGTTACCGGCAATGTTCTGGTAGAAATCCTGATGGATGTACTTCGCGTTCAGCCCGGCGGTAAAGCGGTCCGACAGGTTGTAGGCGAAGCTGGCACCC
>Ga0214473_10003681_pt1 | contig 18533 bp, 14 predicted proteins | sample RVTome_7_FD_203509 | JGI IMG/M metagenome (GOLD analysis project Ga0214473, IMG submission 203509) | Soil microbial communities from uranium-contaminated site in the Upper Colorado River Basin, Wyoming, United States - RVT98D197 | ecosystem: Environmental > Terrestrial > Soil > Contaminated >... | reverse complement strand
CTCCAGGCCGAGCGGAAGCTCCTTCTCCACGGCGAAGACCTCGAGCCCGAGCGCGCCGTCCGCGTGGAGGGCGAGCCGCATGTAGCCCGGCCGCGCCTCGGCCATGAGCGCCGTCTGCATGCGCTCCACGCGGTTCACCTTCCGGGTGCTTCCGGCGCCGCTCACGGCGTAGTACATCCCGAGCACGTCCCGGTGCACCTGGAGGCTGTGCTCGTGGCCGGCCGCCACCATCATGGGCGCCCGCGCCGTGGAGGCGCGGTAGATCGCGAAGACGTAGCTCTCGTACTGGCGGTTCGTGACGTCGGTGGTCGTCACGCCGAGCTGCCGCGAGAGGGGATACACCGAGCCGATCACCGGCAGCGGGAGCCAGGCCCAGCTCCAGAAGTCGGTCAGCGGGAAGAGGTGCTGCCGCCAGGTGTAGCGGCCCCCGTGCGGCCCCGCCGTGATGAGCGGGTGGTGCGTGGCCAGCACCACGTGGCGGCCGTCGGGGTGTTCGAACTCTTCGGAGAGGGCGAGGTAGCGCTCGTGGGAGCTCAGGTCGGCGGGACAACGCTCCCGGTGCAGCGCGGGCCCGTCGTCGAGGTGGAAGAAGGCGATAGGGTCGATGAAGACCAGGCGCAGGTACTTCCCGACGTCCACGCGCTCCGGGCCCGTGCACCCGCCGATCGGGAGCATCGCCACCCCCAGGCCTTTCGCTGCCAGGTAGCGCCGCTGCTCGAGGATGTGCGCCCAGCCGTCCTCCCGGCCGTTGTCCCAGTCATGGTTGCCGGCGGTGAAGTACGCGCTCGCCCGGCCGGCCGCCGCGATCTGCGCGTCCAGGACCCGCTCGCCCCGGCGCCGGTCCCGATCATCGGGGGGGACGAGGCCCCTCGGGTACACGTTGTCGCCGAGGAAGAGCACCGCCACGGCGTCGGGGCCGAGGGCCTGCGCGCTCTCTTCCACCTGGGCGGCCAGGCTCGAGAGCACCGGGTCCACCAGACGCGGGGAGCCGCCGTCGGCGAGCTTCGGCTCGCCGGCGTCGCCGATCAGGTAGACCGCGTGGGTGACGGGGTCGGCCCCGGGGCAGTCGCTGGCGGGCATCTCGCCAGGCTCCACCACCAGGAAGGGCGCGCAGCCCGCAGCCAGCAGCGCCGCGGCGGCGAGCAGCGCGAGCCAGCGCCTCATGCGCGCCGCGCCATCCCGCCCCAGCCGTCGGCGAAGCGCTCCGCCACGTTGCGGGCCAGCGCCATCAGGGTGAGCTGGGGGTTCACGTGGCTCGAGCCCGGGAAGAGGCTCGTGTCCGCGACGAAGAGGTTGCGGGTCTCGTGCACGCGGCCGGCAGGATCGCACACCGAGCGCCCGGGGTCGCTGCCCATGCGCGCGGTCCCCATCGGGTGGTAGGCCGACATCTTCAGGTCCCGGGCCCGCCAGGGGCGCTCGAGCAGCGCCTCGGCCTCGGCGGCGGAGCGCAGGACCGGCACCGCGGGCAGGCCCGGGTAGACCTCCCGCGCGCCGGCGGCGAAGAGCACCCGGGCCGCCAGCACGCTCGCGCGGACGGCGCGCTCCACGTCCCGGGCGTTCATGCGGTAGAGCATGCTGGCGCCCAGGCCCGGCAGCTCGCGCACGCGGCCCGTGCTGGTGTCCGAGACGATCGAGCCGATGCTGGCCATGTGCGCATAGGCGGCCAGGCGCTCCGCGTGCTCCTCGCCCACCCCCGGCAGGGCCGCAGCGCTGTACGACATGCCGAGGGGCGGGAAGGTGGCCTCCAGCAGGAAGCCCTCGTCCAGCCCGGACTCGACGGCGTAGGACTGCATCACGCCCTGCCAGCCCCGGATCGGCTCCGCGAAGCGGCCCGTGATGCCAGCTCCGGGGTGGATGCGCAGGTGCCGGCCGGCGCCGCCCGCGCGGCCCAGGCCGTGGCGCGCCAGCAGGACCGGCGTCATCAGCGCACCCGCGCACAGGAAGACGGCACGCGCCCGCACGCGCAGGGTGCGTCCGGTCGGGGCGCCGCGCGCGTCGAGGACCCGCGCCTCCAGGCCGAGCACCTCTCCCCCGCGCAGCAGCAGGCGCTCCACGCGGCAGCGCGGGTAGATGCGCGCCCCGTGCCGGACGGCCGCGGGCAGGCTCGTGAGATGCATCGCCTGCTTGGCGTCCCGGGGGCAGCCGAAGCCGCACTGGCCGGTGCCGGCGCAGCCCCGGGTGGGGCGCGGGATCGGCCGGCCGCGCAGGCCCAGCGCTTCCGCGCCGCGCCGCACCGCGAAGCCGTTGTTGCCCATGATGTCGTCGGCGACGGGCTGGACGTGGAGCAGCCCGCAGAGCGCGTCGTACTGCGGCTCCATGCGCTCGGGGGCCGCCAGCTCGGCGCCGTGGAGGCGCGCCCACTCGTCGAGCACGCGCTCGGGCGCGCGCAGCAGGGTGCCGGAGTTCACCACCGTGGTGCCGCCGACGGCGCAGCCCATGGGCACCGGGATGAGCGAGCCGCCCAGGGTCGAGGTGAGGCCGTTGTTCCGGTAGTACTTCGCCAGCCGGTCCAGGGGACGGCCGCCGAAGTCCGCGCGCGCCACCGGCGGTCCCTCCTCCAGGACGGCCACGTCGATCCCGGCCCGGGCCAGCTCGCGGGCGATGGTGGCCCCGCCGGCGCCACTTCCGACGACGGCCACGTCGCAGTCCACCCCCGCGGCGCCCGGCTCCTTCTCCACCGGGAGGGGGATCTCGGCCGGGACGGGGAGGCCGCTGCGGAAGGGCTCGTTGGTGTCGCCCACCAGGGCCCGGAAGCGCGGATCGCCGCAGAAGACCATGAGGCAGAGGGCGCGCAGGGTCATCGCCACCGAGTGGTCCCAGCGCGGGCGCGCCAGCGCGTCGCGCAGGTAGCGCTCGCGGCGCTCGAGCGGCAGGGCCGCGAAGCTGCGCCCGTAGCCGGCGGCCAGCGGGGCCAGGTGCAGGGCGGAGGCCAGCAGGCGGACCATGCGCCGGCTCGCAGGGGCGAAGCCCGCGAGCAGGGCCTCCATCTGATCCGCGACCCCCACCTGGCCCGCGTGGACGGGCAGGTGGGCGCACGGCGGGGCAAGGGCCTCCGCCAGTGCGGCGATCGTGCGGTGCTGGGCGCTCGAGAGCTGTCGGCTCATGGGGCTGCGCGCGCTCGCCATCGTACGCGCCCCCTGCGGGGCGCGCCACGTGGGACGCGGCGGCGAGAGCGCCTACAATCCCGGCTCGCGCGCCGGCAGGGGCGCCGCGGCGAGACGGAGGGACTCCATGCGACGCGCTGCACTCGCGATCGGGCTGATCCTGGCGGCCGGGGCGTCCTCGGCGGGCACCGAGGTGGTGACCGAGACCCGGCACATCGACGGCTCCGACGACCGGGTGCGCCCCGGCTCGGCCTTCTTCGACGGCCGGCGCATGCGGCTCGACACCAACGACGGGCGCCGCGCCATCGTCTACCGCGGCGACCGCAACCTGATCTGGGTGATCGACCACAAGCGCAAGAACTACATCGAGGTGGAGAAGCCCACGCCTGCGGACGTGGCGAAGCAGGCCCAGGCCCGGCTCGACGCCCTCCCGGCCGAGCAGCGCGCCGCGGCGGACGTGGCGGCGGGGGCGGCGGCCTCGGGCGTCGAGTTGCGCGAGACCGAGCGCATGGGCAAGGTCAACGGCATCCCGTGCCGCGAGGTGGAGGTGCACGCGGGCGGGATGCGGACGGCGGACGTGTGCCGCGCCAGCTACGTCGACGCGGGGGTCGCCCCCGAGAGCTTCGCCGCGGTGCGCGAGGTGCAGGAGCTGCTGGGCGGCTCGCTCTCCGCCCTGGTGCCCGGCGAGACGCGCGCGGAGGGCCTTGGCGCCCTCGAGTCGTTTGCGGAGCTCGACGGCGTGCCCATGCGCGTGCGCACCTTCGACGAGGGGATGCCCCGGACCGAGACCGTGGTGAAGCGCATCCAGACCACGGCCTTCCCGGCGGGCACCTTCGAGCTGCCGGACGGCTACCGCCCGCAGTTCAGCATCAACATCCGCCAGTAGAGCCCGCCGGCCCAGGGAGCCCGCCGCCGTGCCGAGCGACATCGAGATCGCCCGCGCCCACCGCCCGCGCCCCATCGCCGAGGTCGCCGCCGGGCTGGGCCTGGGCGCCGGCGATCTGCGCCCCTACGGCTCCGACGTGGCCAAGGTGGACCTGGCCGTGCTCGGGCGCCCGCGGCCCCGGCCCGGCGTCCCGCGCCTGGTGCTGGTCTCGGCCATCACGCCCACGGCGGCGGGGGAGGGCAAGACCACCACCAGCATCGGTCTGGCCCAGGCGCTGGCCCGCCTGGGCGAGTCGGTCTGCCTGGCGTTGCGGGAGCCGTCCCTGGGCCCCTGCCTCGGGATGAAGGGCGGGGCCACGGGCGGCGGCTACAGCCAGGTGGTCCCCATGGATCGCATCAACCTGCACTTCACGGGCGACTTCCACGCCGTGACGAGCGCCCACAACCTGCTGGCGGCGCTGGCCGACAACCACGTCCACCACGGGAACGAGCTGGGCATCGATCCCCGCCGCCTGCTCTGGCGCCGGGCGCTGGACCTGAACGACCGCTCCCTGCGCAACGTGGTGGTGGGACTGGGGGGCCCGGGCGACGGGGTGCCGCGGGAGACGGGCTTCGACATCACCGCCGCCTCGGAGGTGATGGCCATCCTGTGCCTGGCCGAGGACTTCGAGGACCTGCGCGCGCGCCTCGAGCGCATCCTGGTGGGCTTCACCCGCGAGGGGCGGCCCGTGCGCGCCGCGGACCTGCGCGCGGCGGGCGCCATGCTCGTCCTGTTGCGCGACGCGCTCTACCCCAACCTGGTGCAGACCCTCGAAGGCGTGCCCGCCTTCGTGCACGGGGGGCCCTTCGCCAACATCGCCCACGGCTGCAACAGCGTGGTGGCCACCCGCATGGCCATGCACCTGGCCGACTGGACGATCACCGAGGCGGGCTTCGGCTTCGACCTGGGGGCGGAGAAGTTCTTCGACATCAAGTGCGCGGGGGCGGGGCTCGACCCGGTGGCGGTGGTGCTGGTGGCGACGATCCGCGCCCTCAAGATGCACGGCGGCGTGCCGCTCAAGGACCTGGGCCGCCCCGATCCGGAGGCGGTGGCGCGGGGCCTCCCCAACCTGGACAAGCACATCGAGAACATCCGCGCCTTCGGCGAGCCGCCGGTGGTGGCGCTCAACCGCTTCGGCGGGGACGAGGCCGCCGAGCTGGAGGTGGTGCGCGCCCGCTGCGCCGAGCGCGGCGTCCCCTTCGCGGTCTGCGACCACCACGCCCGGGGCGGCGAGGGGGCGGAAGAGCTGGCCCGCAGCCTGCTCTCCCACGCCCGGGCGCGCAGCCGGCCCTTCCGTCCGCTCTACCAGCCGAACGACGGGGTGGTGGAGAAGATCCGCGCGGTGGCCACGCGCATGTACGGCGCCGGGGGGGTGGTGCTCACCAAGACCGCCCGCCGCGACCTGGCCGAGGTCGAGCGCCTCGGCTACGCGAAGCTCCCGGTCTGTATCGCCAAGGTGGCGGGCTCGCTCTCGGACGACGCCGGCCTGCGCGGGCGCCCGAGCGGCTTCGAGGTGACCGTGCGAGCCATCCAGGCCTGCGCCGGCGCCGGCTTCCTGGTGGTGCTGACCGGGGACATCCTGCGCATGCCCGGCATGCCGCGCCGCCCCCTGGCCGAGTCCCTGGACGTGGTGGACGGCGCGATCGTCGGGCTCGAGTAGGGCTGTCGGAGGGGCCGCGCGAAGCGAGGTCCGGCTAGGGGTTGCGGCGCCAGCCGCGGGACTCCATGCAGGCCTCGAACTCCGTTCCGATCCGGGCGCGGTCGGTCGGGTCGGGGCTGCTCGGATCGGCCGCCTCGGTGGCCCGCGCCATGCAGTCCGAGCGGTCGCGCTCCAGCTCCTCCCCGCCGGCCCCCTCCCGGGTCCAGCGGGGCGCGCTCTCGACGCCGGCGCAGCCGACCGCCAGAGCCACGGCCACGACTCCCAGCCATTTCGCCGCCATGGGTCCCCTCCCTGCGCTGGGCGCAGTATATGGGACGCCCGCTCCCCCCGCTCCGCGGGCGCCGCCTCCCGGTTGGCCCCCATGCGGGCTCTGCTATGGTGCGGGCGCGGCCCACCTTCCGGGCCCCAGGGACCCTCCTTCGCCCCCCGCGGACCGAGGGGATCAGCATGGCCAAGCGAAGCAAGCCCGGCGTGCTCAAACGCCAGCGGGAACGCAAGAAGGCCGAGAAGGCCGCCTGGAAGCGCGAGCAGCGCGAGGAGCGCGCCCAGCACAAGGGCGAGGCGGCCGGTCTCGTCGCCACCCGCGACGATCTGGCCGGCTACGGCCTGGCGCGGGACGACGAGTCCGGGGACGAGGAGCGCTGAGGGAGTGGCCGACGAGCCGCTGATCGCGGTCTTCATCGACTTCGAGAACCTCGCCATCGGCGCCCGCAAGAGCCGGCTGGGCTCCTTCCGGATCGAGCTGGTCCTCAAGCGGCTGCTCGAGAAGGGGCGCCTGGTCTTCCGGCGGGCCTACTGCGACTGGGGCCGCTACCGGGAGGAGGCCCGCGAGTTCCACACCCACGGCATCGAGGTGGTGGACGTTCCGCAGACCGGCATGAGCGGCAAGAACAGCGCCGACATCCGCATGGTCGTGGACGCCATCGACCTCTGCTACGCGAAGCAGCACATCGACATCTTCGCCCTGCTCTCGGGGGACAGCGACTTCTCGCCCCTGGTCTCCAAGCTCAAGGAGAACGACAAGCGCGTCATCAGCTGCGGCGTCAAGGCCTCCACGTCCGACTTGCTGGTGAACGCCTCCGACGAGTTCATCTACTACGACGACCTGGTGCGCGCGGCCGAGAAGCCCCGGCGCGCGCCGCGCCAGCCCTCCGCCAAGCCCTCCAAGAAGGACGAAGCGGTGGAGCAGGTGCTGGAGATCATCCAGTCCCTGGATCGCGACTACGACCCCGTCTGGGGATCCATGGTCAAGCAGGCGGTGCGGCGGGTGCATCCCGGATTCAACGAGCAGTACCACGGCTACACCTCGTTCGCGGCGCTGCTCAAGGACCTGGCCGAGCGCGGCCTCGTGGACCTGGACTACGACGAGGAGCGCGGCAACTACCAGGTGCGCGTGCGGACGGAGAAGCCGGCCTAGCCCTGCAACAGCGACTCCGCCGCACGTCTGTCCTGGATTGCGGCGGCGGTCTCAAGCGGTCAACGGGGCGAGCGCCCAGGACGTTGACAGGGGCGGGGGAGCTGCGATCCCCCGCCGCCATGGCGAACGTCCTGAGCAGAGAGAAACGAGAGCAGGTTCTGGCCCTTGGCCGCCTCGGCTGGTCGCTGCGGCGCATCGAGGAGGCCACGGGCGTCCGTCGCGAGACGGCCAGCCGCCACCTGCGGGCCGTGGGCCTGGCGGTGCGCCCTCGGGCCGCTGGGGCAGCCGCCCGCAAAACCGGCCATAGAGGTGTCCACCGACCCCGAGGCGCCGGGCGAGGCGGCCCCGGGGCCGTCCCCCGACGCCGGGGCCTGGCCGCCGCCGCCCGGGCGCAGCCCCCAGGCCAGCGCCTGCGAGCCCTACCGGGAGTGGATCGAGGAGGCCGTGGGCCGGGGACGCCCGGCCATGGCGATCTGGCAGGACCTGGTCGACGACTATGGCTTCGCGGCGCGCTAGGCGAGCGTGCGCCGGTTCGTCTCGAAGCTGCGCGTCGAGGCGCCGCGCGAGGCGCACCCCGTGATCGTGACCGCGCCGGGCGAGGAGGCCCATGTTGACTACGGCGACGGTCCGATGGTGCGCCACCCCGAGACGGGCAAGTACCGGCGCACGCGGCTGTTCGTCCCGACGCTCGGCTACAGCCGCAAGTCGGTGCGCTTGCTCACCTGGAAGTCCAGCTCGCGCGTCTGGGCCGAGCTCCACGAGCGCGCCTTTCGCCGGCTCGGAGGCGCGGTGCGGGTCATCTTGCTCGATAACCTGAAGGAGGGCGTGCTCGAGCCCGACGTCTACGACCCCACGCTCAACCCCCTCTACCGCGACGTGCTCGCGCACTACGGCGTCACGGCGCTCCCCTGCTCGATCGCCTCCTCCACCACGGCCACATCCTCAAGTGCGGACCCCGGAGCTGGCGGACCCGCAAAGCCACGAGCTTGCCGAAGGAGGCCACTCCGAGGTAGAAAGGCATCCTCCTGGGCGTCGCCTATGGCCGGTTATGAGACGTCCACGTATGGCCGCTTTTGAGGTGTCCACCGAGGGGCTGGACTCTCGCATGCGAGAATCCGGCCTGAACTATCTATACTCTGACGGCGGTGGGGCGGAACGGAGCCTCTACTCTGGTCCATCCCGCGATGGTTTCCGGTCTCGTCCCGAAGCCCATTCGAGTAGCGTCAACGAGCCGCCCAGTCTCGCCGAAACGTCTACGCGCCCGCGAGCGGCGATAGGCGATAGGCGATAGGAGCAACTCATGAGCTTGGGCACAATCCGACTCAGCGTCCTGATCTTGATGCTCGTGGGCGTCTTGCCGACGTGGCCGCACAGCCGAAGCTGGGGTTATGCCCCAAGCGGAGGTCTCGCACCTGGTGCTGGTGATCCTCGTGGTCCTGCTTCTCTTGGGGCGAATCTAGTTCCGCCCGAACCCGCGAAGACATGAGCGGGGCTTCGGCCCCGAGGTCCCGGAAGCGGTTCCGGTGGGTCCGCTGGGCGGTTGGCGCGTGCGCGGTGCTCGCCGCGATCGCTGCTGCCACCTGGTTTGCAGCGCCGTGGTACGTCCGCACCAGGCTCCTGCCGGATCTGTGGGCGCGATACGGGTTGACGGTGACGGCCGAGCGGGAGGACTTGTCCATCGCCGATGGCACCACAGAGCTTCACGGCGTGCGGATCTTCGACGGGCACGAAGAGGTCCTGGCCGCGAAGCGCATGGAAGCGCGGGTCTCGCTGCGCGGGCTCTACGAGGGGCGTACCATCTTCGAACATTTCGTCTTCGACGATCCGGTGGTCCACGCGCGCCTCGAGGCCGACGGGCGCACGAACGTCGGGAAGATCCTCGAGCGGCCGACTGACAGCCAGGCGGCGCCGCGGCCGGCGACGCTGTGGAAGGAGGTCCTCGTCCACGGGGGCACCGTCGAGTGGGACGACCGCCCGCGCGGGGTGAGGCTCCGCATCGTCGACATCGAGGCCGCCGTCCTCGACGTGGAGACGGGCAGCGGAGAGCGGCAGGACCGGTTTGGGCAGATCAGCATCGATGCGAACCTCGAGCAGTCGAGCCACGAGCCCGCGCCGCTGTCGATCGTCTATTGGACGACGTCCTCGGGTAGCACGGGGCCTACCTTCGTCGCCCACGCCGCCCTTACCGGGATCGACCTCGACTCGCTCCCCGCCTACGTCGACGCAGCGCAGCGAACCAGCCTTGGCGTGGACCACCTCGACCTGGTCGTCTCGATGGACGTGAGCGAGGGGATCATCCGCCGGGGTGCCGCGGTCGCGATCTCGCCCGAGCGCACGCGGCCGCTCACGCTGCTCTTCGGCGGGCGGTTCGACGACCCCGTCTTCGATCGCTCGAGCAAGCTCATCGCGCTCTGGGAACTCCCCTTCTCGCGGTTCGGTCGCGTCGGCGATGTTGCGTGGGAGACGGGGAGCGCGGTCGTCGGAGGCGTCGTCGGCGTCATCGAGGGAGTCGTTCACGGCGACCTGCTCGGCGCGGGGGAGTCGGCGGTGGTCGGGGGCGTTGGCGGCGCCGTCCTGGCGCTCGGCAGCAACGCGCTCGACGCCCTCGAGGGAGTCGGCCGCGCGCTGGGACTTGTCGCGCCAGAGGAAGCACGCGACATCACGGCGATTCACGCTCACCACCGCGCGCTGTTCCTCGCTGCGCGACGCGAAGCCGCCCAGGCATGGTCCCGTGCGCACTCCGATCGAGGCTCATGACGAGGCGGCTACGTCTCACGCGGTCGGGCCAGGAGGGCGCGACGACGCCACGTACCGGACTAGGAGAAGAAGAAGCGGGGTTTCGGGGGCTTTGGATTGGGTCGAGGCAGTCCAGGATGGGCGAGGACACCACAGGCGAGGTGGGCGCGCAGCTCGCGCTCGACGAAGCGCGGCAGGGGATGATCGCGCTCGCGGGCGCGAGCCAGGAAGGTCTCGAGGTGCTCCCGCACAGTCTGGTGGAGAAGCGTCTCCTCGGGACGGTGAGGGATGTAGGCGGATGACGCCTCGCTGGAGTGGTGAGCGGGTCGGGAATGCGGTGTGCACGCACGATCGGCGCGCCCTGGATGACGACGCGGGGGGAGGCGACCGCACGGAAGAAAATGGCGGCCAGTGCATTCCGCCTGGAGCCCTGGGTCTGGGGCGGGAGAACGGCGCCTGCTAGAGCCGCTGCAGCGTGTTGCGCAGGCGGCGCGACAGCACCTGCGCCACGCCGATGGCGATGGCGGGAAACTCGTCCATCAGCTCCATCAGGTCGTCGTGCTCGAGGCGCAGGAGCCGCGACGGGGCGGTGGTGGTGGCGGTGGCCGACCGCTCCACCCCCTCCAGCAGGCCTACCTCGCCGAAGAACTCCTCCGTCCCCAGCTCGGCCATCGTCGTGTCGCCCCGGGTGATGCGGACCGCGCCCTCGACGATGAGGTACATGCTGGTGCCCGAGTCGCCCTCGCGGAAGAGCACCGCCCCCGCCCGGTGACGCTCCTCCCGGACCACCCCCGCCAGGTCCATGAGGTGCCGGGTGGAGAGGTCCTCGAAGAGCGGCGTCTTCTTGAGGTAGAGGGCGATCTCCACCGGCTCGAGCATCGCGCGATGATCCTCCAGATCGCCGGAGCGGGCCAAGGGGGCGGACAGCCCGGCGCTGGCCCGGACCAGCAGGCGGGTCAGCTCGTCGCGATCGTCCAGCAGGCTGCGCGCCGCCAGGTCGGGGGTGGGCATGGGGATCCCGAGCTCGAGCGCCGTCACCGCCGCCCGCTGCTCCAGCGGCCGGTCGTCCAGCAGCGGCACCAGCGCCTTCTTCTCCTCGGAGCCGAGCAGCGCCTCGAGCGCCTCCAGCAGGATCGCGCGCCGGCGCGGATCTCGCGAGCGCCGGAAGTGTCGGCCCAGCTCGGCGATCTCCTCGTCGTCGTGGAGCGCGGCCAGCAGCAGGAAGACCGCGTAGACGCCCTCCTCGATGCGCTCCTCCAGGCGCTGGAGGACCATGGACGAGACGGGTCCCCCGTCCAGGGCGGCGCGGTGCAGCAGGGCGTGGCGCACCGCTTCCAGCTCGCGGCCGTAGAGGTGGCGCAGGGTGTGCTCCTCCACCTCCAGCTCGCCCACCAGGCGCAGGAGATCCTCGCGCCGGCTGCGCCGCCCGTAGGAAAGCTCCACCAGCAACACCTGGGCCGCCGCGGGGCCCAGGGCGAGCAGCGCGTCGTGGGCGGCGGCCGCCACCGCGTCGTCCTCGTCCCCGATCGCCTCCACGATGCGGCGGGCGTGCTCCGCCAGGCCGCTGCGGCCGGCGAAGCGCAGGGCGGCCGCCCGCACCCGCGGATCGGGGTCGTCCCACAGCTCGAGCCGCGCCTCCTGCTCGGGCTCCAGGCGGCGCCCGTGGCGCAGGGCGACGTCGGCCAGGGCCTCGGCGCCTGGCGCACGGTCCTCCGGCCGCCCCAGCATCTCCACCAGCAGGTCGCGGTAGCCGCGCCAGGTGATTGCCTCCTCCTCGGGGTCGCCCTGGATGAGGAGGGCGCGCAGCTCCTCCCGGGCGATCTGCCGCGCGGCGGCGTCGTCGCCGCGGGCCGCCTCCCGCAGCAGCGCGAGCAGGACGCCGTGGGAGGGGTCCCCGGCCCGGCGGTGCAGGGCGGTGGCCGCGGCCAGCCGCACCGCCTCCGCCGGCTCCGCGGCGGCCTGCTCGAGCAGCGCGCGGTCCTCGGGGAGCGGGTCGTCGGCGGTGAGCCGGCCGAACGCCTGGACCACGTTGGCGCGGTCCAGGCCGCCCACCTTGTCGGGCTGGCCGAGCAGGCCGGCGAGGTCGCCGGCGGCTTGGCGGCTCGTCACCGGGTCGGCCACCGCCGCCTCGAGCAGGCGGTCGAGGCTCTCCACCAGGAGCGAACGGGTGGCGTCGGGGGCCTCGCGAGCGGCGCGGGCCAGGCTGGCGGCGGCGCGCTCGGGGTTGGCCTCGCGGCACAGCTCGATCGCCACCCTGCACACCTCGGGGTCGGGGCTGGTGAGCTGCCGGGCCAGGACGCGCTCGGTGGCCCGGTCCAGGAGGTCGCGGAGCGGAAGACGGTCCAGGCCCCGGGCGCCGCGCGCCGACGCGGCCTGCATGAGCAGCGTCGGGTAGAAGCGCCAGAGCGCCAGCGCCACGCCGCACCAGGCCGCCGCGATGGGCAGGCCCAGGTAGCCCACCCAGCCGGCGTTGCCGAGCCACAGGGCCGACTGGGTCACCACGTTGCCCAGGGCGCCGCCACCGCGCTTGACGGGGCCTTCCAGGAGCGAGCTGGCCCGCGAGCGGATGCCCTCGCGGAAGAGGTTGTAGAGGACGCGCAGGGCGGGGTCGTAGACGGCGTCGTCCACCAGCTTGGTGCCCGCCAGGGCGCCGACCCCCACCGGCAGGCTCAGCCGCACCGAGAGACCGGCGAAGCCCACGAGGTACACCAGCGGCGAGAACGCGGCGGCCAGGGGCAGGCCGATGCGCCGGTAGATTCCCGAGGCGAGACCGAGCTGGATGAAGAGGATGCCGACGCTGATCCAGCCGCGGAACCAGGCGTAGATCGAGAGCAGCTGGTCCTCGGCATCGCGTCCCGCCGTGGCCACGTCCGCCACGTACTGGAACTGGAAGTAGAGCATCGGGCCCAGCAGCGCGTTGAAGAGGGTGGTCAGCGCCAGCAGGCGGAAGAGGCGGCTTCCCTGCCAGAGGCGCACGAGGGAGGTCTGCTCCCCGGCCCCAGGCGTGCGCGGTTCGCGGGCGCCCTCGCCCGCGCGGCCGCTCCTGGGCTCGAGACGCACCCGGCCGCGGCGCAGCGGCAGGCTGCACAGCGCCGCCGCCCCCATGATGCCCGCCGAGAAGGGCAGCAGCCCGTCGATCCCCAGCCGGCCGCTCAGGGGCTCCGAGGCGAAGCTTCCCAGGATCGTGCCCAGGGTCATGCCCGCCATGAGGGGCGCGAACAGGCGCTTGGCCTGGCGCGGATGGAGCAGGTCGCCCAGGGCCTGGAGGAACATCAGGAGGCCGATCGACTCGATCTGCTTCGAAGCGATCAGCAGCAGGGCGAAGCCGCTGCTCACGTTGCCGCGCACCAGCAGCCACAAGGGCACCAGCGCCACCGCCAGCCCGAGGAGGATCTTCGGGAGCAGCCGGGGCCGGTCGCTGCGCGCCGCAAGCCTGCCCACCGCCCAGGTCGTCAGCACCAGCAGGAGAGAGCTCACCAGGAACGCCAGGGGCAGGAGCTTCACGTCGATGCGCTTGATGAAGAAGACCTCGGCCGCGTTCTTGACCGAGACCTCCGCCCAGCCGAGCAGGAAGAGCGTGCCGGCTCCCCATGCGAGGAGCCGGAGCTCTCCGGCCTGGATCCCGAGGCGGCGCAGCATGGCGACCGCACCATATCACCCGGGCCTGCCCCGCGCGGGGCCGGAGCGCCCGTGCGCCCCACCGCTCGCGGGGTATTCTTGCGCGATGCCTGCCGCCCCCCGCTTGGTCCTCGGCCTCGCGCTCGCGTGTCTCGCCACCCGCAGCGCCCGCGCCGAGCTCCCTCCCCCGGAGATCCTGCGCGTGTGGGTCCAGGAGATGAAGGAGTCGCCCAAGGGGCCCTTCGAGCGCATCCGCTGGTTCTGCAACGACGGCAGCGTGCACCCGGCCCGGCCCTATCCGTGCGCGGAACGGGGCGGAGGGGTCCAGCACGGCGAGTGGAGCGAGCGGGTCGAGGCCCTGCGCGAGGGTGGCTACCGGGTGGGCACCGTCCTGGCCGATCTGCGGGCCGGCGATTTCGTGGGCGAGGGCGCGGACCTCGACGCCCTGAGGCAGATCCTGGCCGAGCGCTCCCTGGTGCGCCTGGACGACGGCTGGATCTTCCGCGGCGCCCGCACCTACCGGGGCGCCCTCCAGATCGAGGACGAGGAGGCGGGGGCCCGGCGCGTGATCGACGCCATGCTGGCCGACCCGCTGTGGCGGACCGCGCCCCGCTTCTTCCTGCTGCGGGAGACGGTGCGCCTGTTCCCGCGCCTGGCCGACGCCGTCACCGCCACCGAGGTGCGCCAGCTCGCCGTGCAGGTGGCCGACCGCGATCCGGGCTTCGCGTCGCTGCGCGTGAAGATCCACAACGCCCCCGACGCCGGCGACGCCGGGCGCGTGCGCGAGCACGCGGCCGCCGCGGGCCGCCCCGGGGTGGGAAACCTGTACGAGAAGCTGGCCGCGGCCATCGACGAGCTCTACGCCTCGCGCGGCGCCACGGGCACCCTGCGCGCCCTGGCCGGGAGCAGCAGCGACGAGGGCCTGGCCGCCACGCTGCGGGAGGGGGCCACGGCGCTGGAGGAGGCGGACGGTCCCGCGGCGCGCCTGGCGGCGGCCAGCCGGCTGCTGGCCGAGTACCGGGACCGGCTCATGGCGCCCACGCCGCCCGAGCGCGCCCACCTGCTGCTCGAGGCGAGCCTGGCCCTGGAGGACGACGTCTACGCGACGGGCAACACCCTGGTGGGACGCCTGGCGGAGACCGCTCGCCGCGAGCGCCTGGCGTGGCTGCGCAGCACCACGTCGGCGCTCTACGGCGCCGGCCTGATCGGCGACCGGCACGTGCGGGGGGTGGAGTCGAGCCTCGTCCGCATCGGCGCCGAGCCGCGGCTGCGGGTGGACGACTACGGCTGGGAGCTCCGCTACCTGGCGCGCCCGCCCGAGTGGGCGGGGCGCTGGATCCACTTCCACTTCGGCGAGGCCGTGGCCCGCTTCACCGCGATCGAGCCCATGGCGCACCTCGTGCCCCAGGACCGGCTGCGCGGGAGCCCCCTCCTCTTCTACAGCAGCGTGATCGACAGCCTGGTGAACGACGCCAACCGCCTGGCCGGCATCGAGCACCGCCTCTTCGGCGAGCCGGCCGGCGCCGGGCTGCGCGCCCTCAACCCCGGGATGACCCGGGGCGTGCTGCTCGCATCCGAAGGCGGCCACGATGAGCGCTTGCGGGGCGACGGCGTCTACCTGCTCCCGGAGACCGTCTCGGACCTGCCCCCGGTCGCCGGCATCCTCACCCGCGGCGAGGGCAGCTCCCTCTCCCACGTGCAGCTCCTGGCGCGCAACCTCGGCATCCCCAACGTCGTCGTCGGGGACGCGCTCCTGCCGGCGGTCACGGAGCGCCTGGGAGCCCCCGTGGTGCTGGCGGTGAGCCCGGCCGGGGTGGTCCAGCTCGACGAGGACGGCCCGCGCTGGGACGCGGTCTTCGGCGCGGCGGGCATGGACGAGGACGCGGTGATCCGGCCCGACCTCGCCAAGCTCGACCTCTCGGTCCAGCGCCTGGTGCCCCTGGCGCAGCTGCGGGCCAGCGACTCCGGCCGCATCTCGGGCCCCAAGGGCGCCAACCTCGGGGAGCTCCGGAACGCGTTCGGGTCCGCCGTGCCCGACGGCTTCGTGATCCCCTTCGGCGTCTTCCGCGCGCTGCTCGACCGGCCGCTCGGGCCCGGCGAGCCGCCGGTGTGGGACTGGATGCGCGCGCGCTACGAGCGGATCGCCAGCCTCGGCGACCAGCCCGCGGAGAGAGAGCGCGTGGTGAGCGAGTTCCTGGCCCGCCTGCGCGACTGGATCGTGTCGGTGGACACTCCGGAGCTGCGGCGCGACGTGGAGGCGATGCTCGAGGCTACGTTCGGCCCGGACGGCAGCTACGGCGTCTTCGTGCGCAGCGACACCAACGTGGAGGACCTGCCCGGCTTCACCGGCGCCGGCCTCAACCTGACCGTGCCCAACTGCGTGGGGGCCGATCGCGTCCTGGAGGCGATCCACCAGGTCTGGGCCTCTCCCTTCACCGAGCGCGCCTACGGCTGGCGCCAGGCGCACATGGAGAGGCCCGAGTACGTCTTCCCCGCCGTGGTGGTGCAGCTCGGCTTCCCGTCCGAGAAGTCGGGGGTCATGGTCACCGCCGACGTGGACACCGGCGACCCGTTCTGGCTCTCGGTGGCGGTGAACGAGGGGGTGGGGGGCGCCGTCGACGGCCAGGCCGCCGAGTCCCTGCGGGTGCGGTCCGACGGCGAGGCGGTGCTCTTCCTCTCCCAGGCCACGGCGCCGCGCCGGGCGCTGCTCGCTCCGGAGGGAGGCGTCGTCAAGCTCCCCGCCAGCGGGAGCGACGCGGTGCTCGAGCCCGGGGAGATCGAGCAGCTCGTGGAGCTGGCACGCACGGCGCCGCGCCAGTTCCCGGAGCTTCGGAGCGACGGCGGCCCGCCCATTCCCGCGGACATCGAGTTCGCCTTCCGCGACGGCCGCCTGGCGATCCTCCAGCTCCGCCCCTTCGTGGAGAGCAAGAGCGCCCGGCGCAACAAGTACCTCCTCGAGCTCGACGCGCGCCTCGGGGCCCGTGGCTCCGAGCGCGTCGACCTCGACGAGGTTCCGGAGGTCCCCGCACGATGAGCCGCCTCGCCGCGCTGCTGCTGCTGCTCGGAGCCCTGCTGGTCCCGCCGCCCCGGGCCGGCGCCTACCCCGTCGACGCCTGGCCCGCCACGAAGATCGCGCGGCTCGAGGCCTACCGCCTGGTCCAGGAGGGGCTCCTGCCGGGGCGCATCCTCTACTACGGCGCGCAGCTTCGCAACGAGGAGATCCAGCTCCGGCTGGCCGACCGCAACGGGTTCACGCTGCCGCCCGTCGACGCGGGGTTCACCGCCAGGGTGACGGAGATCCTCGGAGACGACGCGCCGTACTACGGGATCGCGGTGATCGACCTCACCGACCCGGACAGCCCGCGCTACGCTGCCCACAACGCCGGGATGCTCCAGAACCCGGGCAGCGTGGGCAAGCTCGCCGTGGCCCTGGCCTGGTTCCAGGCGCTGGCGGACGTCTACCCCCAGGACATCGACGCGCGCCGCAGGATCCTGCGCGAGACCCAGGTCACGGCCGACGACTTCATCCGCGTGGACGAGCACGACGTGCCCTTCTGGGCACTGGGCGATCCAGAGGTCGAGAGTCGCCCGATCCAGGAAGGCGACACGGCGAACCTGTGGACCTGGCTCGACTGGATGTGCTCGGCCAGCTCCAACGCGGCCGCCGCGGTCCTCCAGAAGCAGCTCCTGCTGCTGAAGCACTTCGGCAAGGAGTACCCCGTCCCGCAGGAGCAGGCGGAGCGCTTCCTGGCGGAGACGCCCAAGGCGAAGCTCGGGCGGATCTTCCTGGACGCGATGGTGCGCCCCCTGGAGCGCAACGGCCTCGACCCGGGAGCCCTGCGCCAGGGCAGCTTCTTCACCCGCACCGGCAAGGAGCGGGTGCCGGGCGTCTCGAGCCACGCGAGTGCCGGCGAGCTGGCCCACTACATGCTGCTCATGGAGCTGGGCCAGCTCGTGGACGAGTGGTCCAGCCTGGAGATCAAGAAGCTCCTCTACCTGACCGACAGCCGCGTGCGCTACGCCTCGTCCCCCGCGCTCTTCGACTGGGCGGTCTACTTCAAGTCGGGATCGCTCTACAGCTGCCGCCCGGAGCCGGGATTCGTGTGCGAGAAGTACCACGGCAACAAGCTCAACTACATGAACTCGGTGGCCATGGTGGAGGCGGTGGACCAGACGCAGAAGCTACACTACGTGGCAGCGGTGCTCTCCAACGTCCTGCGCAGGGACTCGGCGGAGCTGCACCAGACCCTGGGCACGCGGATCCACGAGCTGGTCCAGGCGCTGCACCCCGCGCCCCCGGAGCCGCAGCCCGACCCGGAGTCCCTGCCCTGGCGCAAGCCCCCGCCCGACCCCGAGACCGGCTCCTAGACCGGATCGTGGCCCCGGTGCCACGGGAGAAGGGCTCGGGGACCGACTGGCGGGTGCCTAGGTCGCCCCGGGCGCGGCGGTGTCGCCCAGGGCGGCGACGGCGATCAGCGGCGTCACGACCGCGGCCAGGGCGCCGGCGAAGAGCGCCTTGAACGCCACGAAGCTCGCGAGGCCGAGCTCCGCGATCCCCAGCGCCGCCAGCGCGCCCAGCGCCAGGGGAGCCACCACCAGCGTGCAGAGCAGCCCGAGGAGCGCCGCTCGCGGCGTCGTGGCCCCGGGCAGGCGGCCCAGGGCGGGGTGCGCCGCGCGGCGCCAGTCCGGGCTCGGGAAGCGGCCCCGCCGCACCTCGCGATGGGTCAGGCGGGTCACGATGAGGCAGGTGGCGAAGGGCAGCACGAAGCAGGTGCCCACGGTGTCGCCCGCGATGCTCTGGAGGCCCCACAGCGGGACGTTCGGGAGCGAGCGGAAGAGCAGCCAGGCGACCGCCGCGTTGATCAGCACGTTGATCAGCCCCGACCCGATGCCCTGCTCCAGCACGTAGCGGCGCTGCTCGCGGCTCACGCGCGCACCCAGCCGAGGCGCGCCTCGGCCGCCAGCGGCCGTCCGGGGTGGACGACGTCCGGGGCGATGTTGAGGGCGTCGGGCGGCCCCGTCTGGGGCTCCACGCAGAACGCGTCCGGCGGCTCGTCATACACCACCCAGTGA
>Ga0214473_10003680_pt1 | contig 18534 bp, 9 predicted proteins | sample RVTome_7_FD_203509 | JGI IMG/M metagenome (GOLD analysis project Ga0214473, IMG submission 203509) | Soil microbial communities from uranium-contaminated site in the Upper Colorado River Basin, Wyoming, United States - RVT98D197 | ecosystem: Environmental > Terrestrial > Soil > Contaminated >... | reverse complement strand
ACCGTCTTGAGGGACGGGACGCTCTCCCCCGAGGCCCGCCAATGGGCCAGGAGGCCCAGGTGCACCGTGGGGACGCCGCAGCAGATGGTGACGCCTTCGGCGTTCATGAGCTCGGTGAGCCCCGCACCGTCGAGCCTCGGCCCGGGCATAACCAGCTTGTAGCCGCACATGGCGGCGCCGTAGGGGACCCCCCACGCATTGACGTGGAACATGGGGACGATGGGCAGGAGCGCGTCGCCGGGGGCCGCTACCAAGGCGCTCGGAAGGGCGGCGCCGAACGCGTGAAGGACGGACGAGCGATGGGAGTACACCACACCCTTGGGATTCCCCGTCGTCCCCGATGTGTAGCAGATCCCGGCCGCGGTGTTCTCGTCGAGGGTCGGCCAGTCGTAGTCGCCATCCTGCGCCGCGAGCAGGTCCTCGTAGCAAAGCACTCCGGGGATCTTGACCTCGGGCATGTGAGTGCTATTGGTCATGATCACCAGGTGGCGCACCGACTCGAGCTTGTCCCAGACGGCCTCGACCAGGGGCACGAAGCTCAAGTCCACGAAAAGAGCCCGGTCCTGGGCGTGGTTGAGGACGTAGGCGAGCTGCGTCGGGTGCAGCCGGGGATTCACCGTGTGCACCGCGGCGCCCATGCCCGACACGCCGTAGTACAGCTCGAGGTGACGGTGGGTGTTCCAGGCGATGGTGGCCACGGCGTCGCCGTCCCGCAGCTGGAGGTGCTGGAGGGCCTGCGCCAGCTGCTTCGATCGGTGGCGGGCGGCCGTCCACGTGTATCGGTGGATGGGCCCCTCGACGGTCCGAGTGACGATCTCCACCGAGCCGAAAACAAAGGCGGCGTGCTCCAGCAGGGAGGGGATGAGGAGCGGCCGGTCCATCATGAGCCCACGCATGGCAACCTCCGAATCAGGGGAGTGGGCGAAGCGGCGGCGATTCTACGACCTCCGACGCGGGGCCGTCCAACCACAGCGCGAGACGTTGGCGGCCGTCGTGCCTGTGCTAGATTCCGTGGCGTCTCGACGAGAGAAGGGGATCCCATGAGCAAGCGCTTCCGCATTCTTGCCGTGCCGCCGCTCGCCGTCGTGCTGGCCCTGACGCTCGCTTCCGCCGTGCGCGCCCAGGCACCGGCGAGCGCCGCCGCCACGACCCAGGCCGCCGCCGTGCTCAAGCCCGGCGACAACCTGGTCGCAGACGGGCTGCCGGAGATCCCGGCCGAGATCGCCGAGCTCGTGGGCCGCTACACCGAGTTCCGGTCGGCGAGCCTGGCGTCGTGGCACCCGACGAAGCGCGAGATGCTGATCTCGACGCGTTTCGGCGACTCGCCGCAGCTCCACGAGGTGCGCTCCCCGCTGGGTGCGCGGCGCCAGCTCACCTTCTTTCCCGACCGCGTGGCCGGCTCGAGCTGGCCGCGGCGCTCGGCTGACTACATCGTGTTCACCAAGGACAAGGGCGGCGACGAGTTCGGCCAGATCCACCGCCTCGACGTCGCGACGGGCGCCATCACGCTGCTCTCCCCCGGCGGGCGCTCGCAGAACAGCCTGGGTTCCTGGTCGTACCAGGGCGACCGCATGGCCTTCGGCTCGACTCGCCGCAACGGGGCCGACCGCGACATCTACGTGATGGACCCGAAGCACAAAGACTCGGCGCGGATGGTGCTCGAGGTGAAGGGCGGCGGCTGGGGCCCTGCCGACTGGTCGCCCGACGACACGAAGCTCGCGGTGTTCGAGTACCTGTCCGTCAACGAGAGCTACATCTGGCTCGTCGACGTGGCTACGGGTGCGAAGACACTCGCCACCCCCAAGGGCACGGAGCAGGTTGCCTACGGCGGCGCCCGCTTCAGCTCCGACGGCAAGGGGCTCTACGTCACGACCGACCGCGAGTCGGAGTTCCAGCGCCTCGCCCATCTCGATCTCGCGAGCGGCAAGCACAGCTACCTGACCTCGCACATCCCCTGGGACGTGAACAGCTTCGCGCTCTCGCCCGACGGCCGCACGATCGCGTTCGTGACCGACGAGGAGGGCCTGAGCGTGCTGCACCTGCTCGACACGGCCACCGGCAAGGAGAAGCCGGCGCCGAAGCTGCCCATCGGCCTCGTGTTCGGGCTCGAGTGGCACAACAACGGCCGCGATCTCGGGCTGGTGCTGTCCTCGGCGCGCTCGCCCGCCGACGTCTACTCGATCGACGTCCCGGCCGGCACGCTCGAGCGCTGGACCGAGAGCGAGACGGGCGGGCTCAACGCGGCGAACTTCTCCGAGGCCGAGCTCGTGCGCTGGAAGAGCTTCGACGGCAAGACCCTCTCGGGCTTCCTGTACAAGCCGAATCCGCGCTTCACGGGCCCGCGCCCGGTGATCGTCAACATCCACGGCGGCCCCGAGGGCCAAGCGCGCCCCGGCTTCCAGGGCCGCTCCAACTTCTTCTACGACGAGCTCGGCGTGGCGATGCTGTACCCGAACGTGCGCGGCTCGACGGGCTTCGGCAAGAGCTTCGTCAAGCTCGACAACGGCGTGCTGCGCGAGGATTCGGTCAAGGACATCGGCAGCTTGCTCGACTGGATCCCGACCCGCAAGGACCTCGACGCCTCGCGCGTGATGGTGACGGGCGGCAGCTACGGCGGCTACATGACGCTCGCGGTCGCGACGCACTACGACGCGAAGATCCGCTGCTCGCTCGACGTCGTCGGCATCTCGAACTTCGTGACCTTCCTGCAGAACACCGAGTCGTATCGCCGCGACCTGCGCCGCGTCGAGTACGGCGACGAGCGCGACCCCGCGATGCAGCAGCACCTGCTCAGCATCTCGCCCGCGACGAACGCGCACAAGATCACGAAGCCCCTGTTCGTCGTGCAGGGCAAGAACGACCCGCGCGTGCCCTACACCGAATCGGAGCAGATGGTCGCCACGGTCAAGAAGAACCGCGGCCCCGTCTGGTACCTGCTCGCGAACGACGAGGGCCACGGCTTCGCCAAGAAGAAGAACCAGGACTTCCAGTTCTACGCAACGATCGCCTTCATCCGCGAGTACCTGCTGAACTAGCGGCCAGCGCGCGGCTGATGAAGGCTCGCAGCCGTCCCATGGCCCGCTCGCCCGGTTCCAGAAAGCGCACCGCCACGCCGCGGGGATGGTCGGGCGACTCGACGTCGACCTGTGCGACGCGCACGATCTCGGCCTGCAGCTCGACCTCGACGGTGTCGGGAAGCAGCAGCAGCCGCAGCAGGTGGGTGTCGCCGACGCTCACCGGGGCGCGCGTCGAAAGGTAGGCGCCGGTCACGCTGAGGTCCGCAACTCCGACGATGTGCGCGCGGCCGCCGACCACCAGCACGGCCCCCCGGCCGAAGGGGAGCTTGCGCCTGAACGCGCGCCGCCTTTCGTTTCCTGCCGCGTCGGTGACCCGCTCTTCGGCGTCGGCCGTCTCCTGCTCTCGAGCCTCTCGAGACTGCATCCTCACACCCTCCGTGCCCCGCGTGGTCGCGGTCACGACCCTGCCAGTCCAGTTGCCAAAGTCCCCGCGTGCGGCTCGCCTACTCGCGTCGCGCCTGCGCGATCAGCGTCAGCGCTTCCTCGCTCAGGTACTTGAACAGCAGCGTGTGGCGTGCCTGCCGCATCCCCTGTAAGTAGCCGTTCAGGGCCTCGAGTAGACGGCCATCCTCCGGCCGCACCGCCAGCGCAGCGGCCCCGGGCTTGCCCACGAAGGCCCCGGCCACGAGCTCGGCGTCGTGCTTCTTGGCCAGGGCGAAGTCGAAGACCGTCATCACGATCGCGTCGACCTGGCCGCGGCGTAGCCCGTCCACCAGCAGCTCGGCGTCGCGAAACGCAACGCGCCTCGCCTTCGGGACCCCGGCGTCGATCACGACCTGCTCCCACGTCGTGCCCGGGATCACCCCCACGCGGAGCGCACGCAGGTCGTCGCGGGTCCGCACGGCGGGACCCGGCCGCCGCGAGATCGCCATGTGGCGCACGGGGAACACCTCGCTCGTGAACGCGACCTTCTGCCGGCGTGCTTCGGTGTCCACGATTCCGGTGATCACGTTGCCGTCGCCGCGCTGGAGCATGGGGATGATCTGGTCGAAGTCTTTCACCTTGACGACGTCGAGCGCGAGCCCGTGGATCCGGCAGAAGCCCTCGATCACCTCACGCTCGAAGCCAGGCTCACCCTTCGCGTCGAACGAGAACATCTCGGGCATCTCGTCCGCAGGCACGAGCACGCGCAGCCGTGCCGGCAGCCCGGGCGTCGGCTCGACGGCTCCCGCCGTCGCCGCGCACGAGACCAGCATGCAGGCCGCCAGGGTCCAGCGCATGACTCGCCTTCTCATCTTCGCCTCCACCCGCGGCCGGGAGTGCAAGCGCCGGGCCAGGGAAACCTCGATCGGCGGTCGGCCCAACTAGCTGGCGAGGCGGGGTTTGCCCGGGCGGCGCACCGTGGCCCGGACCTCGGCCGGGCGCGCAGGGGCCGGAAATCGGACAGCACTTGCGCGCCGGCCGTGCGTGCGGGAGACTCCGCCACCGAAATGGAGCCTCCCTCGATAGCCGCACGACCCGGCTGGGACGACTACTACATGGCGATCGCACGGACGGTCGCCACGCGCTCGAGCTGCGTGCGCCGGCGTGTCGGCGCGCTGATCGTCGTCGAGAAGGCGATCATCGCGACTGGCTACAACGGCACGCCGATGGGCGTCGCCAACTGCGACGCCGGAGGCTGCCCGCGCTGCGCGTCCAACGCCCCGCCCGGCGCCGGCTACGACACCTGCGTCTGCGTCCACGCGGAGCAGAACGCGATCGTGCTCGCCGCGCGCCACGGCAACGCCACGAACGGCGGCGTGCTGTACGCGACGCTGCGCCCGTGCTTCGGGTGCACCAAGGAGTCGATCCAGGCCGGCCTGCGCGAGCTCGTCTACGACGAGCCCTACGAGTACGGCGCGGGCCTCGAGGAGGCGTTCCGGAGGCTGATCGCCGAGTCGGGCGTCAGCTTGCGCCAGCACCCGCCACGGCCGCTCGGCTAGCGCGAGTCGAGCATCATCCCCGGGTCACCGAGGAGCTGATAGACCGAGAGCAGCTCGGGCATCAGCCCCGTCTGCGCATAGGCCTGCTGTGCGGCCAGCAGGGCGTCGCCCAGCCTGGCGTGGCTCCCGCTCGTCAGCTCCCGCATCAGCGCCCGGTGGTACTGGTGCGCCGGGCCGTCGAGACTCAGCCCTGACGGCGAGAGGCTCGCGATGGCGCCTCGCCCCTCCGCCTTCAGCAGCGACTCCGACAGCGACTCGAACGCGGGTGCCACGAAGTAGCCGTTCAGGCAGTTCAGCGTCAGGAGCAGCGGCTGCTGCGACTGCGCCTGCAGGCTCGCCGCGTCCCACGAATTCCACACGTTCTCGCTCGCCCACACCGCCGCCCCGCCGTGGCCCACGTAACTCAGGAAGCTCAGGCCCGAGTTTAGGCTGTCGAGGATCGCCGGGCGCGTCTGGGCACCGAGCCGGCTCACGAGCAGCAGCTGGGGGTTGCGGTCGGGGAGGAAGCTCCGGGCAATGTCCGCGACGTCGGCTTCGAACTCGCCGGCGAGATCCGGGTTGTCGGCAACGAGGGCGGCGTTGCCCCGGAGACCCTGGCCGGACTCCTCCCAGGCCAGGAGCTTGTGCACCAGGGTCTCGGCCTGCTCGAGCGTCGTGGCCGGCAGGCGTCCGATCGCGAGGTCGGGAAGCGCGTCCTCGCCGTTGACGGCGGCCAGCAGCGGGTCGGAGACGGTCCACAGGTACGAGGTCTTCGTCCACAGCGCCGGCAACGGCGAGGGCTGAGAGGTCCCGATGAAGTTCCGCGGGTCGTAGCTCGCGTCGCCCAGCAGCAGCACGTAGCGCGGCGAGGGTCGCGCCCAGGAGTGGAACGCGTGCGCGAGGAAGCGCTTGATCGCCGCGGCGGACGGCTGCCCGTGTCCGAACTCCTCGGAGATCTCCTCGAAGGAGACGCCGCGCGTCGTGAGCCCCTGGTCCCGGCGGCGCAGCAGCAGCGGCTGGGCCGCCGGCAGGAAGGCCGCGGGAGCGATCAGGATGTAGTCGGCCTGATTCGTGCTCGCGCGCAGCGTCGAGGGTTCGGGCATCGCGATGCGCGGGCTCGCCGGCTGCGACACGACCAGGTAGTGTCGGCCCGCCTGCGCCTCGAAGCGCAGCGACCCCCCCGAGACCTCGTAGCCCGTCAGCCAGCCCACGCTTCCGGGCGCCCCTGTCACGTCGACCACTGCGACGCTGCTGCCCACTCCCGAAATCGAGGCCGCTCCGCTCTCCGCCCACGTGCCCTCAAACGGCCCGGCCGTGAGCGAGGACGTCTGCGGGTGCATCACGGTAAAGCTGTCGAGGAACACCAGCGACGTGACCCCCGTATCCACCAGGTTCGTGAGCGACAGCTCGTTCGCCCCCTCGTGCAGGAGCGACGCCGGCAGGCTCAAGGTCATTCGGTACGGCCGCTTGCCCGCGAACTGCGCTTCTCCCGCAGGCACGCCGTTCACCGACACGGCGACGTGGTGGTCGACGGGAAGGCCCGACTCCGACGCCCCCTGCAGGAAGACGTCGATCTCGGCCATGCCCGAAGCCTCGACGCCGACGAGCGAAAAGCTCTTCACCCGCGTCGCGCCGGAGGCGAGCGCCTCCCACAACCACAGGTCCTCCGCCTCCAGCAGCCCCGGCTGGTAGAAGCGGTTCACCTCGAAAGAGCGGGAGACGACGGGTGGCGTGGCGACCCCGTTCGAGCCGGGCGCCGCCGACTCCACCGCCATCCGCACACTCTCGCGCGAGTGGACGAGCGCGTAGGCCACCTCGGACGCGTAGTCCGTCGACCCCGCCGCCCGCTCGGCGTGGAAGTAGAGCCGGCTGCCGGGAGCGAACTTGCCCGTCGCCGGCTCGACGTGGAATGCCACCGGCTCGCCCTGGCGCTCCAGCCGCAGCTCCGACACCGGCAGGCCGCGCCGCCGGGTCGCGAAGAGCTGCTCAAACGCGACCGCGTGCAGCCCCAGGCTCGTCATGTGAAGGCGCGCCAGTACCTCGCCCGTGACGACAGGCTGCCTCGCCGACGGCGCACGGCCCAGGCTGCCTCGCCCGCTCTCCCCCACCTCGCGCCCCGTGAAGAGCAGCCGCAGCCGCACCCGCTTCGCCAGCACCAGCTGCCGGCGCTGGGAGTCGAAGCGCACGGGTGCTATCTCCACGACCGCGCTCTTCTTCTCGCCCTGGAACAGACTCGGCAGCAGCGTGACGAGCTCACGCTTCGGGAAGGCACGTGCCGGCGTGCGCGAGTCGCGCCGTGCCGCGCGCACGGTGCCGTCCCACTCCACCTGCATCTCCGCCTTGCCGAGTGCTGCGGGGACGAGGCCCCGGAAGCTCTGCAACTCGAGCGCGCGCACGCCTGCGAGCTGGACCTTGCGTCCTACGACCGCGTCCACGAGCGCACGCTTGATCGGAAGCGCCGCCGCCCGCTCGTCCTGCGGGAAGTCGGCGTCGCGAACGAAGACACGCACCGCGCCCGCTGCCTCGCCTGCACCCGACAGGGTGTGCAGCGCGTAGAAGCCCCCCGTGCGGAGCTCGAGCGTCGCCTGCCGCACGTCGCTCGACACCACCGCGAGCGAGACGGCCTCGGGATCCCCGTGCCGCGTGCAGCGCACGCGCGCCAGCGTCGAGGAACCGTAGGCCGCCAGCACCCAGTCCGGGCACCCCGCGGCCAAAGCACCCTTCTTCTCGTCGCCGCTGTCGGATCCCTCGTCGTCCGTCGTCGCTCCCTCCTGCGGCACCGCCGAGACCGGCCCGTGCGAGGTCGTCTTCGAAGACGCGTCCACGTCCTCCAGCTGGTAGAAGTAGCGCGTGCCGTTCTGCAGCCCGCCGTCGCGGAAGGAGTAGCCCTGGCCCAGCGCCGAGGAGCCGAGCCCGGGAATGAGCGACGACGTCAGACGCGTCCACGGGCCGTTCGCGGACAGCGAGCGGTACAGGTGGAATCCCAGGTTGGACAGCTCCGACGCCGTCCGCCACTCCAGGGTCACCGACTCGTCGCCTGGTGAGGCCGTGAACGACATGAGCCGCACCGCGGTGGTCGCACCAAACTCGTCGGCACCACGGTCCCAGCTCGCTCCGGCGGGTCGAAGCTGGTTATCGATGTCGCTGCTGAAGCTGGATGCGAGGCTCGCACCGGAATCGATGGCGACGGCGCCTGCCTTCAGGTGCAGGTCGCTGCCCGGGGCCACGAACAGGTCCACCGCCTGCGCGGTGAGGGGGCTTGCGCCAGGGATGGTTCCGGAGGATGCGATGTTGCGGGTCGAGAGGGTGGCGTCGAAGCTGCCCCCCCCGACCGTGAAGTTGGTGCCACTCCGCGTCAGGATGGTGTTCCGCACGATCACGCCGACTGTGTTGCCGGCGAACACGCCGCGCGCGTTCGTGTCTCGCATGTCGTCGATCGAGCAGTTCTCGATCGTGAGCGCGTCACCGACCTCGTCCGCCTCGATGCCGTGCTGATCTCCGTCCCAGAACATCGAGTTGCGCACCGTGACGCTCTTGCCGGCGGTTCCGGAGAGCCGGATGCCGCTGATGTTGATGCTCGCCGTCGCGTCGTAGTAGTCGTGGATCAGCAGGTTCTGCAGCAGGACGTTCGTCGCGCCCGCGTCCAGGACGCGGATCGAGGCGTTGTCGGTCGCGTTCCGCATCCCCCGGAACTCGAGCCACTCGATCGTCACGTTCGCGTCCTGGACCAGGATCTCGTTCCCCGCGCCCTGGTGGTTCACGACGACGCCCGTGCCGGCGGTCCCGTTATGGCGGTTGGTGCCGTCCGCGCTCAGCGTGATCGTGTGGCTCGCGTCGGTCGTCGAGCCGTCGATAACGAGGTCGGTGGTCAGGGCGAACACGCTATCCTCGTAGGCGATCCCCACCTCGGAGCGGTCGTCTGCGACCAGGCTCGCGGTGAGGCCGGTCCCGAAGTAGGTGCAGGGCCCGCCGTCGATGCAGTTCTCCCAGTCGATCAGCGCCTGCGCAGCGACGCCCGCGCCTCGGAACTGGCGGGCGATCGTGTAGGTACTCCCGCTGAACCCGACCGTGGGCAGCGTCGCCAGGGTCAGGACGTCGTCCGAGGCGACGCCCGCGATCATGTAGCTGTTGCCCCCGGCGATCAGCACGTCCCCGCGCCCACGGTTCTGGGCCCTCCAGCCGGCCCCGCCCGTCTTGGTGACCGTGGCCGACCCCGCCGTGATCGTGATCGTGCCCTGGTTGACGAGATCGGGCGCGGTGCCGATCGAGCGGTAGTTGGTCCTTGCCGCGGAGAGGAAGCTCTCGTCGGCGCCCACGTCCCAGGCCGCGCCCTGGGGCCGCGGATTGCCGTCGATGTCGTCGTTGAAGTTGGTCGAGAGGTTCTTCCCGGCATCGATGGCGTCGGCGCCGCCCCTCAGGTGAAGGTTGACTGGACCGACCAACGACACGAACTGGGCGGCGGCGGCCCGGTTGATCAGGTTGCCCGTGCCCCCGAAGTTGTCGGCGCTGTCGTCGGAGGAGATGTTGTTGTTGCTGGTGAGGGTCCCCGAGCAGAAGTCCTGGGCGCAGAAATCGGCGAAGTTCCCCATCGAGAGGACGTTCTCGGCGGTCGTGGTGCCGCCGACGATCTGGAGCCCCTCGCCGGACTGCTTGGTGCGGAAGATCGTCGTGTTCGCGATGATGACGCCGGTGCCGCCCGAGTCGATCCCGTCCTGTCCGTAGTCGTAGATGATCGAGTTGCGGACCTGCGCGGCGGTGGCGGCGGAGTCGATGATGATGGCCGAGCACCCGTTCGTGCCGTTGGCACAGTTGGTCGAATCGTTGGCGCCGATGTCGTGGACGATGAGGTGCCTGAGGACGGTGTTGGTTCCGGTGACGTATACGCCGTCCTGGCTGACGATACTGTTGCCGTCGATCTCGAGCCACTCGAAGCGGGTGTAGGCCTGTGCGACGTTGAAAACGGGCGCGCCCCCCCCGATCGAGCCGGCCTCGACCACGGTGCCGGTGCCGGCTATACCCCGGTGCCGCTGCCCGTTGCCCGTGGAAACCTGATGCGCCGCGGCGACGGTGAGCGTGATGAAGTACTGGGCGTTCGTGGTGTAGCCGCCGATCGTGGTCGTGGACGAGATGTTGAGGGGGCCGTCGTCGTAGCAGACCCAGGTGAGCCCCTTCTCCAGCGTGACCAGGTTGCTCGTGTTCAGGTGAGAGGCGTTGACGGAGCCGGTCACGGCGCTCGAGATCGAGTTGAAGGCTCTCGTGATAGAGCTGACGGGCCCGGCGAAATCGACCGGGAGGTTCCCCGTCGCGGTCTGGACCCGGAACTGTGTGGGGCTCACCACCGCGCTGATGAAGACCTGCCCGCTGCCGTAGTCGATGACGTCGCCCACACCGACGTCGTTCGTCTGGGGCGCGCTGAGCGTGGCTGTCCCGCTGGTGAGGGCGAGCGAGGGCGAACCCGTGGCGAGGTTAGAGGCGTTGGTGCCGATCGAGTAGAAGACCTGCCCGCAGCTGTTGTCGATGCTGCCGTCGGGGCTGTAGCGCACCATTGCGAAGTCGGTGTCCTGCGTGAGCGTGTTGTAGCTCTCGCCGGCCACCACGATCCGGCCGTCGGCCTGCAGGACGACGGCGCTCGCCTGGTCGTTCCCCCCCCGGATCGGAGTCGTGACCTTGCCTCCGAAGCCGAAGGAGGTGTCCAGGCTGCCATTGGCGTTGTAGCGCACCATCGCGAAGTCGTAGTTGCTGCCGTTCTGGGCGGAGCCGACTGCGACGATCTTGCCGTCCGGCTGGAGCGCCACGCCGCTGCCGTCGTCGTCGGCCGGCCCGATCGGGGTGAACACCATCCCGCCGGATCCAAACGAGGTGTCGAGCGAGCCGTCCGCGTTGTAGCGCACCACGGCGAAGTCCGTGTTCGCGCCGTTGGAGCTGTTCCCGGCCACGACGATCTTGCCGTCGGGCTGCACCGCGACCCCAGCGGCCCAGTCGGCGCCGCCTCGGAGATCGGTGATGACTTTTCCGGTGCCGCCGCCGAAGGACGTGTCCAGGGTCCCGTCCAGGTTGTAGCGAACCATCGAGAAGTCCCAGTTCGTGTTGAAGCTCGAGCCCGCCACCAGGATGTAGCCGCCCGGATCGGCCTTGACAGCGAGCGCATTGCCGTAGTCGTCCCCCGTCCCGACCGGGGTGACGACCTTGCCCGTCCCTCCGCCGAAAGTGGCCGTGTCTAGGCTGCCATTGGCGTTGTAGCGCACCACCGCGAAGTCGTACTGTCCGCCCACCCCCCCGACGCGAACGAGACCGGTTACGACGATCTTCCCGTCGGCCTGAAGCAGCATGGGACGGCCGAGGTCCCAAAGGGTCCCGACCTGCGTGTCCACCATTCCCGGCCTCTGCACCACGTCGCCGAACGCGCCCGTCGGATTGAACGCCGCCGTGTCCAGGATCCCGTTGTTGTCGTAGCGGACCACGGCGTAGTCGTCGTCCCCCCAACCGGTGCCGATCCGGTCGTGTCCGCCGAGGACGATCTTGCCGTCGGGCTGGATGGCCACTCCCCAGGCCTGGTCGTCGAAGTCGACATTGGTCGTCGCGATGCCCGCGCCGCCAAAGACGGTGTCGAGCCGGAAGTCGCCGTTGTAGCGCGCCGCCGCGAAATCCGTCGCCCAGTCGACGTAGCCGTCCCCGCCGACGACGATCTTCCCGTCGCTCTGCAGCGCGACGGCGCGCGCCGCGTCGGTGCCGCCGCCCACGTCCGTGACCACCATGCAGCTGCCGCCGAGAGTCGTCGACTCGCGCCGCGCGGTCGCCTCCGGCTCGGGCGTCACGTATCGGCGCACGCGGACCCAGTCGGTACGGATGCCCGGGTTCTCCCCGCTGTTGTTCCCGATCTGCATCCGCAGGTTCGAGGTCGGGATGAGGGTGGTCCGGACGCCCACCTGGGAGCCGTCCACGAAGAAGCGCGCGCGGGCGGAGCCCTCGCGGTCGTTCGTGTAGAGCTCGTACGTGGTCGGCGCGGGGTTCGTGTACGTCCCGAGGCCCTGCGTCCCGGCGACCGAGGTCTCGAATTGGTGACTCGCGGTGCTCGCCCAGAGGACGACGTGGTCGCCGAGCCAGCCGTCCACGCTGCTCGCCCCGCAGTGGTCGTAGGCCCCACTCGGGGGCAGACTGCTGGTGAGCCGGTTGAAGCACTCCCAGCGCGTGTCGGTGCCGAAGGCATAGGTGGCCGTGGCCCGGACGAGGCTGCCGGGCCCCATGTTGAGGACACCTCCGGACTCCGTGCAGGTCCCCGCCGTGCACGTCCAGCGTGCCGCGTCGAACGACGCGTCGTTGAAGTCGTCATAGAAGAGGAAGACGTTCGCCCAGTTCGAGGGCGGCGCGCCGGCGGCGGCGTTGCCGAAGTAGATGTAGTAGTTGTCGTCCGTGGCGAGCGCCCCGAGCGCGGCCTGGGTGCGGAACCAGAGTACGGTCCGCGCGTTGTTCCAGGCCGATTGATCGTCGAGCCGGCGATCCAGCTCGAGCCAGCCGCCTCCGTTCCAGTAGACGACCCGCACGTCGTTGCCGGAAGCAAGGCTCCGCCCGGTCGCGACCATCCTCGCGTGATCGATCGTCACGGACAGCGAGTACTGCGTCGGGGCGGCGGCGCCACGGCCGGTCACGACGACGTTCAGCCGCTCGGCGTAGGCGGCGTTCCACCACTGGCCGGGCGGGGCGGCGGCCTCGGCTCGCGGAGCGGCGAGCCCCGCCAGCAGGGCCCACGCGACGAGAGCCAGCCAGGAGCGGGCGGAGCGGTGCCCCCCGCGCGTCCCGATACCAACGGCCAACTGTGGCAACTTCGCCTTTCCCTCGCGTCGGGCGTCCGAGCCCAACGCCAGTCCGACGTGCAAGACGCGGGCCGAGGACAAGACATTGATTACACTAGCCTTGCTAGCTGCCCGCTACCTCGTCCGGCCGGTTCACGGCCAAGCTAAAGTAATACTTTAGGTCATGGCCGGCAAGGGATTTCGGCTGGATCGACCTAACGGCTCTTGGTCCAGACCCACTCCTCCGACGCGGTCTTGCCGCCCTGGGGCCCCTCGATGCGGGCGCGCAGCGCGCCTTTCGCGTCGAGCCAGTAGAGGATTCGCTGCGGGAAGTCGTGCTGCTTGTTCTCGAACACCGCGCGCCGCTCGCCGGCTTCGACGAGCTTGAACGCCACGGGCGGCCGCGAGCCGGGGCTCGCGAAGTAGAAGGTGCCCTCGGGCGTCGTCTGGATCCGCAAGAACTCGAACGACACCATGCGCTCGCCCTTCACGTCGCGGTGCAGTCCGAGCAGCGCCCCGCCGCGGACCGAGGTCCACTGCTCCTCCATGGCGACGCCCCCGCTCACGCCCTGCCACTGGCCCTCGAGCCAGGCGAGGCGCTCGACCTCGCTCGGCGGCGCCTGGCCCAGGGCACCCGCGGCCGCGAGCCACAGCAGCGTCGTCCACGTCGTTCGTCGCATCACGCCTCCTCCTTGATCGGTGTGGCCAAGATACGCGGCGCGCGCGCCCGGCTCTTGGACAAAAGCGACGACGCCTACTCGCCGGCGAAGAGCATCCGTAGCCGCTCGGGATCCGTGAAGTGACGGGCGAGCTCGCCGTCGTGGTCGCGCGAAGCGCGTGGCGTGCGTCCAGCCAGCCCGCGGAAGTCGCGCAGCAGGTGTGCCTGGTCGAAGTAGCCCGCCGCGAGCGCCACGTCCACGGCGCTCGCCCGCCCGCCCTTGCCGAGGCCGGCGAGCACGGCATTCAGCCGGGCGATGCGGGCGAAGAGCTTGGGGCGGATCCCGAGCTCGCGAGCGAACGTGCGCTCCAGGCGCCGCCGCGACCAGCTGAGCGCGCGGGCGACGTCGTCGATGCGCACGGCCCCGCGCGCCTCGAGCAGCAGCCGGACCGCCGCGCTCGCGCCGTCGCCTCGCGGACGCGCTTGCGCGAGCCGCGCGACCAGCCAGCTCTCGGCGGCCGCGAAGCGGGCGGCCTCGGTGCGGGCGCCCCGGAGCGCGCGCGAGAGAGCGCGGGCCGCAGCGGCTCCCACGATCGCCGCGAGCCCGGTCTCGCGATCGGTCGCTTCCGGCATCCTTACCGGCAGCAGGGCGGTGACGGCGCCGGGGCGGAAGCGCACGCCAAGCGTCAGTACGCGTCGGCCCGCGCGCAGCAGCCACGGCCGGGTCAGCGTCCCGGCCAGGAACGCGCGCGGCTGGACCACGAAGCGGCCGCCGTGCTGGCGCGCGAAGCGATCGCGGAGGTGCACGATCAGCTCGGGGCACCCGTCCGGGACCACGCGTTCCGGCTCGCGCGGCCGCGCGCGCGGGTCCGAGGCCAGCCACAGGCACTCGACGTGGAGCAGGAGCTCCGGCCGCGGCCGGTGCTCGACGTAGCGCAGCCCGCTCAAGGACGTTAGCGCTCGAGCGTTGCCATCCAGACGTCGGCCTCGGCGTGAGTCTCGATGTAGCTCACGAAGCGGTCGTCGCGCGAGACGCTCAGGCCTTGCGCTGCCGCGGCGAGCACCGGCGTCGCGCGGCCCGTGCGCATGTCGAGCATCACGATCTCGCCGTGGCGGGCGACCAGCAGCCGCTTGCTGTCGCTCATCCACACGGGCCAGCCGCGGCCCTCGGGGAGCGCGCGATAGCTGTGCGAGGCGAAGGAGTAGACCAGCGTGACGCTCGTCTGGGTGGTGTAGAAGCTGAGCCCCCCGGCGAGCGCGCTGCCGTCGGGCGACCACGACCGCGGCTGCAGCGCGCGCCCGCCCTCGAGCACCGGCAACGCTTCCGACTGGCGCGTGTCGATCGGCTGCGAGAGGTCCTCGATCCAGGTGCGGGCGCTGTCGTTGGTCGCGATGTGCTTTCCGTCGGGCGCCCAGGTGAGCTCGGTCCGCGGCGCGCCGGCCGTCTTCGTCAGCTGCTCGGCTCCGCTGCCGTCCGGACGGATCGCCCAGGTCTCGTAGCGCCCGCTGCGGTCGCTGTAGAAGCCGATCCGCTTCCCGTCCGGCGACCACTTGGGGCCCCGGTCGCGGAAAGCGTCGTCGGTGATCTGCCGGTAAGCGCTGCCGTCGCTCTTCACGACGAACAGGTCCTCGCGTCCGCCAAGCGTGGTGAAGGCGATCCACTGCCCGTCCGCCGAGATGTCCTGGGTGTAGATGACACGCGAGCCCCGAAAGGCCGGACGCGGCGGCTCGGTCACATGCCCCGAGGCGGGGTCGATGCCGAAACGCAGGATGCTGGACCGGCGATCCGAACTCACGAACATCAGCAGGCGGCCGTCGCGGGAGAAGCTGATCGAGCCGCTCATGCGCGAGGGCGTGGTGACGGGCTCGGGCTCGCCGCGTGGACGGCCCGCCGCCTCGTCGATCGCCACCCGCCACAGGTTCATCGAGCCGCCGCGCTCGCTCGCGAAATACAGGTTGCGGCCGTCGGGCGACCAGACCGGGTTCCAGTCCATGACCGGGTCATCGGTCACCGCGACCGGCACGGGCTCGCCCGTCGCGTCCGCGGGAATCGACCAGACGTCGCGCTGGCCGCTGCTGCCCTTGAGCCCCCAGAAGGCGATACGGTGCCCTCCCGGCGACCAGCGCGGCTGGACCGCGTCGCCCTCGTGGGTGAGCTGCCGGATCTCCCCTCCGGACGAGGGCACCACCCACAGGTGCGCGCCGAGCTGACCCCGGCTCCACGGGTCCTGACCGCTGCGATCGGAGAACACGATCAGCTTGCCGTCGGGCGACCACGACGGGTCGTAGCCGAAGTCGGTGAGGCGCTTGATCGACTCCCCCGTCGAGCCCATCACGAAGATGGCTCCGGCGCCGTCGGGCCCGGAGCTGAAGGCGATCCGCTCGCCGTCGGGCGAGAACGCGGGGCCGGTGTCGGCCTCGGGATTGTCGGTGGTGAGGTTCACCGGGTTGCGGCCGCCCACGCGCTGAAGGTAGATGTCTTGGTTGCCCGAGACGTTGCTGACGAAAGCGAAGCTCGTGCCGCCGGGCGCGATCTGCGCCTGCTGCTCCAGCCCCGGCTGATCGGTGACCTGCTGGAACGACAGCGGCGCCGCACGTCCGCCGCTCCCGCGCGAGGTGCCGACGCGACGCCCGATCTCGAACGCCGCGCCGGCGAGCGCGAGCGCCACGAGCCCGGCGGGAAGGAAGCGCTGCCAGCGGCGCGTCTCCGGCAACGCGATCGCGCTCGCGCGCTGCGAGGCCGACGTGCTGCCGAGGCTGTCGAGGTGGAAGGCGAGATCGCGCGCCGACTGGAAGCGCTCGTCCGGGCTCTTCTCCAGGCAGTGGTGGACGATCAGGTCGAGCGCCCTTGGAATCCGCGGGTCGGCTTCCGACGGCGCCGGTGGCTCGTCGCGCAGCACGGAGCTCAGCAGCTCGGCCGGGCTCGTGCCCTTGAAGGCGCGGTGCCCGGCCAGCATCTCGTAGAGCACGGCGCCCAGCGAGAAGATGTCGGAGCGGTGGTCGGCGGGGTCGCCCCGGGCCTGCTCCGGCGACAGGTACCCGACGGTGCCGATCATCGCCCCCGGGTTCGTGGGCCGCGCCGCGGTCGGCGAGTTGCTCAGGTCGGCCGTGGCGGCGAGCAGCGGGTCCTGCCGCGCGAGGCCAAAGTCGAGGATCTTGATCCGGCCGTCGTTGAGCAGGAACAGGTTCTCGGGCTTGATGTCGCGGTGCACGATGCCCTTCTCGTGCGCCGCCGCAAGGCCTTGCGCCACGCGCACCGCGTGCTCGGCCGCCTTGCGCATCCCGAACGGCCCGTTGCGCAGCCGCGCGCGCATCGTCTCGCCCTCGAGCAGCTCCGTCACCACGTAGAGCTGGTCGCCGTGCTGGCCCGTGTCGAAGATCGAGACGATGTTGGGGTGCGAGAGCGCGGCAATCGCCTTGGCCTCGGCCTGGAAGCGCGAAAGCGAGTCGGCGTCGTCGAAGTGCTCCGGCAGCACCTTGATCGCCACGTCGCGCTCGAGCCGCGGGTCGCGCGCGCGGTAGACCTCTCCCATGCCGCCCGCGCCGAGCGGAGACAGGATCTCGTACGGGCCGAGACGCTGGCCGGCAGCGAGGGGCACGAGACTCCTTTCGTCGAGAGGACTGGCGGGATTCTACCGCCGGGACGAGCGGCGTGGGAGGTGTTCTAGGCCTTCTTGCGCGTCGCGAGGTACACGATCGATCCCAGCAGCCAGCCGACGATCGGGACTACGACCGCGCCCACCACGAGGTGCGCGAACACGTGGGCGAAGCTCTTGCCGTCGGGAGGCATCCCCAGCGGATCGTTGCCCGCCGAGGCCGGATAGAACTCCGGGATCGTGTAGATGTTGTCCTGGCCGATCACCATCGCGAGCACGATCGCGAGCGCCACGAGCGTCTGCGAGAAGATCCCCTGGACCAGGTTCAGGCCGTAGAGCTGCTTGAACGAGCCGAAGCCCCTCTGCCCGACCGCCCAGCCATAGTAGAGCGCGCCGATCAGCACCACGCCCGTGACGCTCACGAACTTCGCGCCTGAGACGGGCATGCCGGCCATGGAAGCCAGAAGCCGCACCAGCCAGACGGCCGCGATCAACATCAAGACGGCTCTCTGGAACGCGACGTACTGCGACAGAGTCTTCCCGAACATGGGACCTCCTTGGTTGTGTGGAAACGGGTGGTCGATTCTATGCCCTGGCCGGGCTTCGAGCGCGAGACTTCGTGCTCGGCCGCGACACCTCGGCCACGCGGCGCGACTTCAGCGGATAGCGATCGGCCGGCCTGGCGAACCCGTCGCGCCCTTGAACCGAACCGGAGTGAAGACGAACAGGAACTCGTAGGCCCGGTCGCGGGCGAGCTCGTCGAGGGCCAGGTTCTCGATGTTGAAGATCCCGTTCTTCATGATGAGCTCCTGGTGGACCGGAAAAACCAGGCCGGGATCGGGGTTGGGCTGGACTTCCGTTCCACCCTGATCGCTTCCCACGATCGAGGCCTTTCGCTCCACCACCCAGCGCGCGACTTCGAGTCCGATCCCAGGCTGCTCCGAGTTGTACTTGGCAGGCTCGTTCCAGAACCTCGCCCAGCCGTAGCGGAAGAGCAGCGCATCGCCCGGGCGCAGATCGTTCTCCGAGAGGCCCTGGCGGGCCAGGGCTCCGCGCACGTCTGACACGGTCACCTCGTAACGGCTGGGGAGGTTCTGCAGGTCCTTGTAGCCCGCGATGTCGACCAGGATGCCTCGCGTGAAGAGTGGCTTCACGTGCTCGACCCCGAGCTGCCGCAGCCCGTAGGGGCTGTACATCTCGTCCCCGGTGAAGCCGTTGTAGTAGACGTCCTTCACCGAGCCGTCCGCCATCGTGACCTTCATTCCGATGTGGCCCGGGCCGTCGAACTGAGTGCCGACCTGGCCGATCTCGGCGCAGAGGAACTCGTCGTTCGCGACGATGCGGTTGGCTCCGGGAAGCGAGTAGGTGGGGCTCGCGGGACTGAGGAGCGCGTAGGTCCGCCCCCCGAAGAGCGGCATGCTCTTCTCGTAGACCTGGCCGACCTCGTAGATCTTCCCCGCCTTCACGAGGCGCACGGCCTCGAGCACCTTGTCGGGAGTGATCCAGTTGGAG
>Ga0214473_10003679_pt1 | contig 18535 bp, 16 predicted proteins | sample RVTome_7_FD_203509 | JGI IMG/M metagenome (GOLD analysis project Ga0214473, IMG submission 203509) | Soil microbial communities from uranium-contaminated site in the Upper Colorado River Basin, Wyoming, United States - RVT98D197 | ecosystem: Environmental > Terrestrial > Soil > Contaminated >... | reverse complement strand
CGAGACGTTCGGGCTCGTAGCGCTCGAAGCCGCCGCCAGCGGCGGGCGGGTCGTCGCCGCGGACGCGGCGCCCTCGGCGAGGATCGCGGGCCCGCTCGTGCACACGTTCAAGGCCGCGGACCCGAACGACCTCGGGGGGGCGATCGAGCGCGCCATCACCGCCGAGCCCAGCCCCGCCGCCGCCGCGAAGCTGGCCGAGCGGCTTTCCTGGAAGCGTGTGTTCACCGCCGAGCTGCACGATCTGGCCGCCGTTCTGTGAACCACGCCGCCCTGCGCGCCGCCGCCAGGCGGACGCTGGAGGACAACTGGCGGCAGGGAGCGCGGCCCGACGGCACCCCGTACGCGTTCACGTGTCCGGGCCTTCCCCGCTACAGGCACCAGTGGTACTGGGACTCCTGCTTTCATGCGATTGCGTGGGCGCACTTCGAGCCCGCGCGGGCGCGCGAGGAGCTGCGGACGCTGCTGCGGGCCTCGAGCCCCGACGGGCTGATCCCGCATACGGTCTTCTGGGACACGTCCGCGGGGTGGCGTCGGGCTCCGTTCTACCCCACCCGCTCCTTCAACGGGGACATCGGGACGACATCGATCCAGACCCCGCTGCTGGCGATGGCGTGGGAGATCGTCGCCGCTGCATCTGACGACGAGCCCGGCTTCGCCACCGAGGCGCTCGACGGGCTGTGCGTGCACTACGACTGGCTGCAGCGAGAGCGCGACCCGGACGACGACGGCCTGATCACGATCGTGTACCCGGAGGAGTCGGGGATCGACGACTCGCCGAAGTACGACCCGGTGTTCGGGTGGATGCGGCACTACCTGCCGGGCTACTTCTGGCTCGTGGAGCGCAGCCGCCAGCTCGGCTACGACTCGCGGGCGATCATCGAGCGCTACGAGGAGCACGTCGAGGACGTGCTCGTGAACGTCTTCTACGCGCTCTCGCTGCGCTCGCTGGCGCGGCTGCTCGGGCCGGGGCGGGGTACCGAGTACGAGGCCAGAGCCGAGCGCACCGAGCGGGCGTTGCTGGAGCGGTGCTGGGACGAGCGCACGGGGCTGTTCCGGGACCTGGCGGGAAAGGCCGAGCGGCCGGTAGACGTCTCCACCTGGGCCTCGCTGGCGCCGCTCGCGCTTCCCTCCCTGCCCGATGAGATCGGGGTGCGGCTGGTCGAGGAGCAGCTGCTCGACCCGCGTCGCTACCTGGCGCCGACCGGGATCCCGTCGGTGTCGATGTCCGAGCCGAGCTTCAAGCCGCACTTCTTCCTCTACCGGTGCTGGCGCGGCCCCTCGTGGGTCAACACCGCGTGGCTGCTGGTGCCGCCGATGCGGCGGCTGGGCTACGTCGAGGAGGCGGATCGGGTGGTGCGATCGCTCGCGGCGGCGGTCGAGCGCGACGGCTTCCGCGAGTACTACAACCCGCTCACCGGCGAGGGGCTGGCAGTACGCGGGTTCGGCTGGTCGACCTTGCTGGTCGACCTGCTGCCGAGCGAAGACTGAATCCGGCCGGCGCCCAGCAGCGCCGCGGCGCCGCCCGCGTACACGACCACCGCCAGGATCGAGGTCGCCGACAGCGCGATCCCGGCGGCCGCGGCCGCGGCCGCGTCGGTGGCGCCGAACACCGCGATAGTCGCACCCGGGGTGGCGCTGGGGCCGATCGGCAGCGAGCCGAAGAGCCCGAGAGCGACGAAGGTGATCGCGACGCTCGTTGCCCCCGCGGGGAGCCCGAAGACCGCCAGCATCAGCCATGTCCGCGTCAGCCCGAGGATCACCGTCCCGCCGACCAGCGCCGCGAGCGGGAGCCGGCGGCGGCGATCGCCTAGCACGGACAAGCCCGCGGCGGCGCGGTTGTCTCCGAACCGAAGAACCGCGAGACGCAGGCCGAGAAGCAGCGCGACCGTGACGGCGATCGCCGCCGCGGGCGCCCAGGGGGGCAGGATCGGCGCGGCGCCGATCGCGAACGCGAACACGAGCGCGGTCAGGGCGGCGTCGATCATGAACACCGGCGCCTCGGCGACCAGCGCCTGCTCGAACGGCGGCGCCTTCTCGCGCACGAGTCGGCGAAGCGCGACGGCGCGCACTGGCGCCGTGCTCGCGCCCTGCAGCGAGCCCGCGGCGAACCCCGCCCCGCTCGCGGCATGGACGCGAGCCCGCGACATCCGCTCGCCCCCGCACGCGTTCACGGCCAGCCGCCACGCCTCGCAGCGGCACGCGAGCGAGCCGACGTGCGCGAGCACCGCTCCCGCGAGTACCAGCGGCGAGCAGGCCGCGAACGCCGCCGCGACCCGGTCCCCCTTCAACGCCAGCACGACCGCGATCGGGACGACGAACAACAGGACCGGGAGCGCGAAGCGCACGATCTGCTTCACCGTCGTGCCGCCCATCCTGGGTCGCAAGCATGCGGCCACCCGTGCCTGCGGAAGTGAAAACGCGGTTAGAGGAGTGTTGAAGAGCTGCTAACGCACGCCTGCGACGGGCGTGCCCTCGAGCTCGTACCCGAGATCGGCGAGCAGGTCGCCCGCCAGCTCCTCGAACACGGCGCGGTCCTCGGGGCTCATCTCGGTTCGCCACCGGCCGACCCGCTCCGGGTCCGGCGGCTCGGTGGCCAGCTCGTGGCTCTTCATCCGCGCCGCGGCGGGCTGCGGCTCCTTGTCGGGGCCGCGGTCGAGGTCGCGCGCCTTCTCCTGAAGTCGCTCCTCGGCCCGCTCGTGGTAGCGCAGCATCGCCTCGTCGTAGGGGAGATCGACGAACTCGCACACGCGGCGCAGGGTGGGCTCCGTATCGGTCACGAGGTCCTCGTACTTCACCTCGATGTAGTGGCCGATCCGCGGCACCTGCTCGCGCGCCCGCAGGACTCGCTTCTTCCATCGGAATGCGGCCTCCGGGACGGTGCTCGGCCCCCAGTTCATCGACATCACCGACAGCGCGACGTCGCGGCCGTCGCGGATCAGGTGCACGAACCGCGCCTCGGGCAGCACGCTCTCGATCCGGTGCATCTCGCGCACGTACCCGGGCGTTTTGTCGCCCCACCGCTGCTTGCCCTCGCGCTCGGCGTACAGGTGGAAGAACGCGCGGATCGCGTCGCCCGGGTTGATCGGGTCGATCGCCTGCAGCCGCTTCACCAGCTCGGCGGCGTCGAGGTGGAAGTCACCCCAGCGGCGGTGCGAGGTGATCGCCTCGGCGAGGCGCTCGGGCGACGCGCTCTCCAGCCGGTAGGCCTTGATCAGGTCGGGGATGAAGTGGGTCTCCGACGGGATCGCCATCTGCGGATGGGAGTCGAGCATCAGCCGCAGCAGCGTCGTCCCCGATCGGGTCGCGCCGACGATGAACGGAGCCGGCGGGATCTCTCCCGACGCGACCCGGCGGGTGCTCGCGCGTCGCGCCTTCACCTCGCGGGCCCGGAGCGCGAGCCTTCGCACCGGGTTGGCGCGGCGCGGCGTCTCGAGCGCGGCGAGCGGCTGCAGCGCGGCTGGTCCCCCGCCGCCCGTGTCCTCGCCGCCGCCCACATACCCGAGCTCGACCAGCAGGTCGCCGGCGACGGAATCGAACGCCCGCTGATCCTCGGCACTCATCTCGCGACGCCACCTGGTAACGCGCTCGGGGTCGAGCGGCTCGGTCGTGCGGGCGTGGGTCTCCATCCGCCGCTCCACGCTGAGCCGCGTCTTGCCTCCGTCCGCAGGGAGCTCGCGCGCCATCTCCTGAAGCCGATCCGCGGAGCGCTCGTGGTAGCTCAGCATCGCGTCGTCGAAGCGCAGGGCGCAGAACTCGCAGATCCGCCGAAGCGCGACCTCGGGCTCGCGGACGAGGTCCTCGTAGCGAAGCTCCATGTAGGCGGGCAGCAGCGGCGCGTCGGCGCGCGCCTTCGACACCTTCTCCTTCCACCGCTGCGCGACGCGCTCCACGGTGTAGTCCTTCACCGTGCGGTCGCGGACCGACAGCGCGACGTCGCGCCCGTCGCGGATCACGTGCACGAAGTGGGCCTCCGGAAGGGCTTCGGAAATCAGCCGCATCCTGGTCACGTAGCGCGGCGTCTTGTCGCCCCAGCGCGGCTTTCCGACCTGCTCCGCGTACAGCTCGAAGAAGGCGCGGATCGCCTTCCCGGCGTCGAGGCCCCGGATCGCTCCGAAGCGGTCGAGGATCTGCTCCTCGGTGAGCCCGAAGTCGCCCCACTCGCGCTGCGAGGCGATCACCTTCAGCAGCGCCTCCGGGGTGGCGGCGCCCTCGCGCGCGACCTTGATCAGGTCGGGGACGAAGTGGGTCTCGGGCGGGATCGTGAGTTGGGGGTGGGCGTCGAGCATCATCCGCAAGAGCGTTGTCCCTGAGCGGTTCATCCCGACGACGAACGGGGCTGGGGCCTGACGGCGCTTGAACAGCCTCATCGCGCCGCCGCCCCCTCGAGCTCGTATCCGAGCTCGGCGAGCAGGTCGCCCGCCGCATCCTCAAACGCGGCCCGGTCCTCGGGGCTCATCTCGGTCTTCCACCGTCCCAGCCGGCTCGGGTCGGGCGGCTCGGAGGTGAGAGCGTGCGCGGCCGCCCGGTGGTCGGCGGGGCGCAGCGGCTTGCCCTCCTCGGGCGGCAGGTCGCGGTGCATCTCCTTCATCCGCTCACCGGCACGCTCGTGGTAGTGCAGCATCGAGTCGTCCCACGGCAGGTCGACGTAATCGCAGATCCGTCGCAGCGTCGTCTCGGTGTCGAGGACGACGTCCTCGTAGCGCAGCTCGAGGTAGTGGTTCAGGCGCGGGGCCTGCTCGCGGGCGCGGATGATCCGGTTCTTCCACCGCTCGGCGACCTTGTACATCGGCGTCGGCTCGGTCAGCACTCGCTTGGCGCGCGACAGCGCCGCATCGCGCCCGTCGCGGATCAGGTGGATGAACCGAGCCTCCGGCAGCGCCCGCTGGATCAGCACCATCCGGTTGATGTAGATCGGCGTCTTGTCGCCCCACCGCGGCTTGTCCTGCTGCTCCGCGTACAGCTCGAAGAAGGCGCGCAGGGCGTCGCCCGCGTTCAGCGGCACGATTGCCTCGAATCGTTCCAACAGCTCGTCGGAGTCGAGGTGGAAGTCGCCCCACCGCCGGTTGGTGACGACGATCTCGTGCAGGCTCTGCGGGGAGGCCTGCTCCTCGCGCGAGGCCTCAATCAGGTCAGGGACGAAGTGGGTCTCGGGCGGGATCGTGAGCTGCGGGTGCGCGTCGAGCATCATCCGCAGCAGAGTTGTGCCGGAACGGGTGACGCCGACGACGAACGGGGCGGGCGATCCCTCGTGGCCCGAGGCCACCTCCAACGCCTGATCGTCGATCGCGGCCCGCTTCTTCTTCGAGCGCCGCCGCCTCAGCGGGGCAATCACGCGCCCGACCTTCCGCCTCGCGCTGGACCCCTTCGGCACCTCGTAGCCCAGCTCCGCGAGCAGATCCCCCGCGGCGCGCTCGAACGCCGCCCGGTCCGACTTGCTCATCTCGCGCTTCCACCGCGACAGGTTCTTCGGGTCCGGCGGCTCGCGGGTCTTCGCGTGCGCGGCGAGCCGCTCCTCCCCGGGCCGCGCCTCTTTGCCGCCGACGCTCGGCAGGTCGCCGAACTCGCTCAGCCGCTCCTCCGCGTGCTCGTGGTAGGTCAGCATCCGCTCGTCCCACGGCAGCTCCACGAACTCGGCCACACGCCGCAGGGTGGGCTCGGTGTCGAGGATCAGGTCCTCGTAGCGGATCTCGAGATAGTGATCCCGGCCCAGCTCCTCGCCCTGGCCCCGCGCCTCGACGATCCGGCGCTTCCACCGCCGCGCGATCTTCGCCATCGGCGCCGCGTTGGTGAGCGCGCGGCCGGCGCGCGACAGCGCCACGTCGCGGCCGTCGCGGATCAGGTGGACGAAGCGCGCCTCCGGAATCGCCGACTCGATCTGACTCATGTGCTTGACGTAGATCGGCGTCTTGTCGCCCCACCGCGGCTTTCCGTGGTGGTCGGCGTACAGGTCGAAGAAGGTCCGGATTGCCGCGGCCGGGTCGAGCGGGGTTGCGGCCTGCATGCGGCCCATCAGCTCGCCCTCCTCGAGCCCGAAGTCGCCCCAGTGGCGGCCGGCGACGATCACCTCGACGGCGTGCTCGGGGTCCAGGTCGGGGCTTCCAAGCTCGATCAGCTCCGGGACGAAGTGGGTCTCGGGCGGGATCGCGAGGTCGGGGTGAGCGTCGAGCATCAGGCGCAGCAGCGTCGTCCCCGAGCGGCCAACGCCGACGATGAACGGAACAGGCGGGTTGGTCGTCGCCATCGCTACTCCGCGACGCCCGAGGGAACGCCCTCGAGCTGCTTCAGCAGGGAGTCCATGCCCTCGACCGTCTTCGACCAGCTCCGCTCCTCGCGCGCCTCGCGGGCGCCCGCGGCGAGCTGGTCCCAAAGCTCGGTTTCGGCGATCCGGTCGAGCGCCGCAGCCAGCGCCTCGACGTCGGGCAGGTACGCGGTGATCCCGGACTTCGCCGTGCCGTCCGGGTGCGAGCGGACCAGCAGCCCGTTCACCCCGTCGCGGATCGGCTCGTTCATCGGCGCGACGTCGTTCGTGATCACCGGCATCCCGAACGCGATCGCCTCGTACAGCGGCAGGCCGAGCCCCTCCCAGCGGCTGATCGCGACGCATACGTCGCAGTCGGCGAACTGCTGCAGGTGGTCGCCGCGCGCCTGGTCTTCGAGCTGGATCTCGATCCGCTCGTCACCTGCGGCGACCTTCGACGCCTCCTCCATCCGGCGGTCGACCTGCGCCTTGACCAGCAGCCGCAACCGCGGGTCGGTGGTGCGCACGAACGCCTCGACCACCTCGTTCACAGGCTTGCGGTGGCCGATGAACCCACCGGGGAATATGCAGCGGACGACGCCGTCCTCACGGTGCGGCTCGATCGAGGTCAGCTCGGGGTGGCAGCCCCACTGCACGTAGGGCGTCTCGATCCCCCACTCGCGGTAGCGCTCCTGCTCCGCCCGGGTCATCGAGTAGATCAGGTCGTAGGCCTCCAGCGCGCCGTCCACGTGCTCGCCTGCGAAGTGCTCCCATACGAACCGGCCGACGACCCTGGTCCCGTTGCGGCGCAGCGTCGCCAGCTCTTCGAACTGGTAGTTCTGGTCGCAGAAGACCGCCTCTATCCCGTTGTCGGCGATCCAGCGCTCGTACTCGCCGAGCGGGACCTCGAAGTTGGACGCCTCGGTTATCCCGGGCTGGTCCCAGACGTCGTCGCGGTCGAGCGCGCCCGGGCGCGGGCCGCGCTCCTTCTTCGGCCGCGCGAGCACGAACGTCTCGTGCCCGAGCTCGTCGAACGCAGAGCGCAGGTAGCGACCAACCACGGGCTGGCCACGGTTGAACCACTTGGAGACAATTCCGATTCGCATCTGCCTGGACCCCCCGCCGCCGCACGCCGTGCGGCGTATCAGGATGGCAGAACGGCCGCGTATCCCGCTTCCTCGACGGCGTCCATCATCCCCAGCCGCTCGAGGCTCTGACGCCAACGCGGATCCTCGCCCGCGTACACCTCCTGCGGGGGCTTCACGTTGCGCTCCGCCCACGCCGCGACGTCGTTCGGGACCGGGCGCCCGAGCAGCTCGTACGCGCGCTCGATCGCGCCGCCGGGGTCGGAGCGGAGCTCCTCGTTGCGAAGCATCAGGTATCGGTCGCCGAACAGCCTCTGGCCGTCGATCCGCGCCGACTCGAAGGTGAGCCGCCACGTCAGCAGCACCCGCTCCACGTTTGAGGGGTCGTCGATCCCGGGATACCCGGAGCGCTCCAGCAGCCGCTCGGAGATCGCCCGGCTCGACCACAGCTTGCGCGGCTTGCGGTCGGCGAAGAAGAGGTCGGGAGTGCTGAGCTTTCGCTCCCGGCGCCGCCCGCGGCCGAGCACGATCGAAGCGGCGACGGCGCGCGGGTCGCGGACGACGTGGACGACTGCCGCGTCGGGGTCGAGCTCCGCGACCGCGCCGAGCTTGCAGTAAAGGCGCGTCTCCTTGATCAGCGTGTCGGGGCTGCCTCCCTCGGTGCCGAGGTCGAGCAGGTGGCGCAGCAGCTCGAGGCAGTGCTCGGGGAGCTCGGGCTCGAGCTCGAGCGGCGGCTCGCGCGGGCCGCCCCAGTTGAACTCCTCGATCGGGAGCTGCGGGTAGCGCCCGCGGCGGAACTCCTCCCGCAGCGCGCTGGTCTCCGCGAACGCGTCCACCTCCCGCGCCCCGCTGCCCCCGCCGACCGTTTCCTTCTCCTCGCGCAGCGGCTCGTAGAAGCACCGCACCTCGGGGTCGTCGACGAGCGCGTCGTAGAGGATCGTCGTCCCCGACCGGCGCATCCCCTGGATCAAGAGGTTCACGGCTCTCGACGCTGGCGCAGGGCGCGGGCGGCGCGCGTCCGCAGGCGCCCCTTGCGCGCGCCCTGGGCCTGGGTGGCGCGACGGCGCTGCTTCGCGAGCCTGCTGCGGAAGTTGTCGAGCTGGCGGATAAGGGAGCGCTGCGTGCGGGCGAGCGTCTCCATCGCGTCCAATGTCACGCGGTCCGCCTCCTCCGCTTCGCGTCCGGGGGCGGACCGGTCGCGGGCGGGACGAGCTTCGGGATTCCCGAGATATTCCGCGACGGTGCGGTCCTCGACCAGCCGCCCTTCCCGCAACCCCTCCTCGACGCTCGCGTCGTCCACGGCCAGCTTCGCGTACAGGTCGGGGAGCCGGCCGCCCTCGTACGCGAGCCGCAGATCGGCGTGGGCCTTGTCGTCGAACCCGCCCGCCAGGGTCACCTCGACCTTGCGCTTGTACTGCTCGAACGAGCGCAGCGGGAAGTGGAGCACCCGCGCGGGCCACATCGGCGCCCACACGAGCTTGTCCTCGGTCACCTCGAGGGTCGGCTTCACGGCACGCATCACCGCGCGACCCGAGTGCCGCGCCCCGCTCTCGTCGCGCTCGAGATCGACGTCGTGCGCGCCGCGGTGCAGGACTGCGTCGGGGATCGCGCGGTGGGCGATCTTCGGCCGCAGCCGCGAGCGCGCCTCGCGCACCGTCATCCGCTCCCAGAACGGTCCGTCGGTGTCGGGCCGGGCGGGGAACTCCGGCCGCGGCGCCAGGACCACGCCGTACTCGTCGGGAATCCGCTCCAGCGCCTCCTTCAGCGTCCCCGAGACCGGCGACCAGAACTCGTCCGCGTCCGCGTGCACGACCCAGTCCGCGGCGAGCTCGGTCGCCGCGAGCCTCGCCATCCGCGTCACCCACCAGTGCGCCTGGTCGCGGAACTCCTCGGTCGAGGGCTCCTCGATCAGCTTCAGCAGCCCCTCGCTCTCCCACCGCCGCAGGATCTCCGGCGTCGAGTCGGTGGAGCCGTTGTCGGTGACGATGAAGCCGTCGACCCCCTGCGCGCGGTGGTAGCGCAGGTTCTCATCCAGCACGTCGCCCTCGTCTCGCACCTTCATCGCCATCACCAATCGCATGGCGGCAAATGTAGAGGGGTTACGCCGTGGCGGCCGTAGCGAACGAGCGGAACAGACTCAGCCCGTCGTCTGACCCGGTCAGCACATCAACCGCATGCTCAGGGTGAGGCATCAGCCCGACCACGTTGCGTCCCTCGTTGCACACGCCCGCGATGTCGCGCAGCGATCCGTTCGGGTTGTCGCCGGGCGCGTAGCGGAAGATCACCTGGTCGGCGGCCTCGAGCTCGTCGAGCGTCTCGTCGGGCGCGAAGTAGCGCCCGCTCATGTGCTTGACCGGGATCGAGAGCCGGGCGCCGGGCTCGCATCCGCGCGTGAACGGGGTGTCGGCACTCTCGACCGTCACCTCGACCTGGCGGCACACGAACCGCAGCCCCTCGTTCGGCAGCAGCGCTCCCGGCAGCAGCCCCGCCTCGCACAGGACCTGGAACCCGTTGCATATCCCCAGCACCGGGCCGCCCTCGGCGGCGAACCGGGCGACCGACTCCATCGCCGGCGCGAAGCGGGCAATCGCCCCCGCGCGCAGGTAGTCGCCGTACGAGAACCCGCCGGGCACCACGACCGCGTCGATCCCGTCCAGGTCGGTGTCCTCGTGCCAGATCAGCCGCGCGTCTCCCGCCTGTCCTGCCCCGGCCACGGCGTCACGGTCGTCGCACGACCCCGGGAACTGAACCACCCCGAACGTGGTCACTTCACCTCGACGATCTCGTAGTCCTCGACAAGCGGGTTGGCGAGCAGCTTCTCGCAAAGCTCCGGCAGCTGGTCGGCGCTGTCGGCTTCGAGCTCGACCATCCGCCCAACGCGGACCTCGGAGACGCCGTCGAACCCGAGCGCCGGGAGCGCCCGCTCCACCGCCTTGCCCTGCGGGTCGAGGATCCCCTGCTTCGGCCTGATCAGGACGCGCGCCTTCACCTGGGTCAGCCTAGCGACGGGCTCAGGCGTCGAGGCTGCGGCCCGAGATCCGCTCGTACGCCTCCACGTAGCGGTCGCGGGTCGCGGCGACGACCTCGTCCGGGAGCTCGGGGCCGGGGGGGTTGTGGTCCCACCCGGACTCGTCGAGCCAATCGCGCACGTACTGCTTGTCGAACGAGTGCTGCGCGCGCCCAGGCTCGTACTCGTCGGCGGGCCAGAACCGCGACGAGTCGGGGGTCAGGACCTCGTCGCCGAGCACGACCTCCGCCCCGGGCGAGGCGCCGAGCTCGAACTTGGTGTCGGCGAGGATGATCCCGTGGTCGGCCGCGTGTGCGGCGGCGTGGTTGTAGAGATCGATCGAGACGTGCCGCAGGTGCTCCATCAGCGGCCGCGAGCCGACGATCTCGCACGCGCGCTCGAAGCTCACGTTCTCGTCGTGCTCGCCGAGCTCCGCCTTGGTCGCCGGGGTGAAGATCGGCTCCGGGAGGCGCTCGGCCTCGCGCAGCCCGGCCGGGAGCTCGATCCCGCACACCGACCCCGACTCGCGGTACTCGCGCCACCCCGAGCCGGACAGGTATCCGCGCACGACGCACTCGACCGGGTACATCTCGAGCTTCCGCACCCGCAGCGCCCGGCCCGCGACCTCCTCCGGGACGTCCTCGGAGATGAAGTGGTTGGGGACGATGTCCTCCGTCGTCTCGAACCAGAACACCGACATCTGGGTCAGCACCCGTCCCTTGTCGGTGATTGGGGTGGGGAGGACGACGTCGTACGCCGAGATCCGATCCGATGCGACCATCAGCAGGTCGCCGTCGAGCTCGTAGATCTCACGCACCTTGCCGCTCGCATGCAGCTTCAGATCGGCCAGCGCGGCGCTCATCGGCACGACCCTAACAACGGTCGCGGCGCGGTCGGGCCAGGGCGAGCGCCGGATGACGGAGATTGCGGAGCGGGCATTCGTCGAAGCGCCCCGCACGGCCGAGTTCTAGCCGCGCCCTCCGGTAGCCCGCCGCAGCCGCTGCGCCGTCGCCCGCAGGTGCTCGACGAGCTCCGGCGGCTCGTGGACCTCGAACTCGACCCCAAGCGCCGCGACCCGCAGCGCGAGCCAGTCGAGGTCGTCGTCGCCGGTGCGGAACTCGCAGCTCTCGGCGTCGATCGGCTCCAGCTTCCCCCACTGGCCGCCGATGCTGCGCCGCACCCGCTCGGCCGGCACGTGCAGCGTCACCCGGGCCTCGTACCGGGTCGGTGTCGCGGAGATGCTCTGCGTCACGTATGCGGCGGCGTCCTTCGCGGGCAGCTCGCGCGGCTCGAAGCGGATGCCCGTGGTCGCCGGTCGCGACATCCGATCGACGCGGAAGCTGCGCCAGTCCTCGCGGCGCCGGTCCCAGGCGGCGAGGTACCAGCGGCGGCCGAGGTTGACCAGCGAGTGCGGCTCGACCTCGCGCCGGCTCCGGGCACCGTCCCGTCCGCGGTAGGAGAACCGCAGCCGCTCGGCGTCTCGACAGGCCGCCGCGATCGCGGTCAGTGCCCGGGGATCCACGGTGGGGCCGCCCGGGGCGGGCGTCGCCGTCACCGATTGCAGGGCGCTGACGCGGCGACGCAGGTGGGCCGGGAGCACCTGCTCCAGCTTCACCAGCGCCCGCACCGCCGTCTCCTCGATCCCGGCGACCGACGCGCGCGCCGCGGTCCGCAGCCCGACCGCGATCGCGATCGCCTCCTCGTCGTCGAGCAGCAGCGGCGGCATCGCGGTCCCGGCCCGGAGGCGATACCCGCCCGCCGGCCCGGCGAGAGACTCGACTGGATAGCCGAGCTCGCGCAGCCGCTCGATGTCGCGGCGGACCGTTCGCCTCGACACCTCGAGCCGGTCTGAGAGCTCGCCGCCGGACCACTCGCGGCGCGCCTGCAGCAGCGACAGCAGCGACAGGAGGCGGCTGGAAGTGGTCTCGCTCATCGATCTCATGCTCCCCGATAACGAGGACAGATCCTGACCTAATTGCCACCTAGCGTGTGCAAGCAACGCAACCGACGAGAGGAGCGAAGATGAGAGAGCGCGACACTTACCCGGCCGGCGTCCCGTGTTGGCTGGACACCGCCCAGCCCGACCCGAAGGGAGCGACCGAGTTCTACGGTGGGCTGTTCGGGTGGAGCTTCGCCGACCAGATGCCGGACGGGTCACCGACGAGCTACTTCGTCGCCACCCTGCGCGACCTTCCCGTGGCCGGAGTCGGCGGGCAGCCGGAGGGAACGCCCGATGGTCCGGCGACGTGGAGCCACTACGTCGCGGTCGAGAGCGCCGATCAGGCGGCCGCGAAGGCCAAGAACGCCGGCGGGAGCGTGATCATGGAGCCGTTCGACGTCCTCGACGCCGGGCGGATGGCCGTGCTCGCCGACCCCGAGGGAGCGAGCTTCTGCGTCTGGGAGGCGAAGGACCTGCCCGGCGCGGTGCTCGTGAACGAGTACGGGACGTGGAACTTCTCCGAGCTCAACACCCGTGACCTCGACGGCGCAGCGCAGTTCTACGGCGCCGTCTTCGGATGGGAGCGAAGCGGGTTCGAGATGAACGGGATGGAGTTCAGCATGTTCCGGATGCCCGGCTACGGCGAGTTCCTGGAGCAGAGGAATCCCGGGTTGCGCGACGAGATGGCCGAGCAGAGCGCCCCGGAGGGGTTCGAAGACGCGGTCACGTGGATCATCCCGATGGACCAAAATCAGGTTCCCGCGGACGTTCCGCCGCACTGGAGCGTCACGTTCGCGGTCGAGGACGCGGACGAGAGCGCCAAGCGCGCCGGCGAGCTCGGCGGCACCGTCGTCGCTGGGCCGATGGACGCCGGTCCGACCCGGATGGCGATCGTCACCGACCCCGCGGGCGCCACGTTCAGCATCACCCGCTACTACCCGAGCAACGAGCGCTGAGGGTCGCCGGTCGGCGGCGGCGGACCGCGGCGGAGGGGTACATTCATCGCATGGCTCTCCCGCCAGGACCGTCGTCGCCGGCCGCACTGCAGACGATGCGATGGCTGCGCCGCCCCGTGGACCTGATGGAGGACGCTCGGGAGCGCTACGGCGAGACCTTCACCGCCCGCCTCGCCCGCGTCGGCGAGCTCGTCTTCGTCTCCGACCCGCAGTCGCTGAAGCGCCTGTTCTCGGCCGACCGCGAGAACACCCTCCCGGCGGGACGGACCTTCCTCCTCGAGCCGCTCGTCGGGAGACGCTCGCTGCTGCTGCTGGAGGGCGAGGATCACCTGCGCAGCCGGAAGCTGATGCTGCCGCCGTTCCACGGCGAGCGGATGCGCGCGTACGAGGACCTGATGGAGCGGATCGCCGACGCGGAGCTGGACACATGGCCGATAGGGGAGCGGTTCCCGCTCCACCCCCGGATGCAGGCGATCACGCTCGAGGTGATCCTGCGGGCGGTGTTCGGGGTCGAGGACGACTCCCGCCGCGAGCGCCTCCGGGGCCTGCTCGTGCGGATGCTCGAGCTGACCGAGTCGCCGACCACGCAGGCCGTGGGGTTGCTGTCGCGGCCGCTGCGCCGGTTTGGGCCGTACGGGCGCCTGATGCGGCTCCGCGACCAGGTCGATGCGGAGCTGTTCGCGCAGATCGCCGAGCGCCGCGCCGACCCCGACGCCGGCGAGCGCGACGACATCCTGTCGCTGCTCGTCGCCGCCCGGTTCGAGGACGGCGAGCCGATGTCCGATCCGGAGGTCCGCGACCAGCTCATGACCCTGTTGCTGGCTGGTCACGAGACGACCGCGACCGCGCTCGCATGGGCGTTCGACCAGCTGTTCAGAGCCCCCGAGGCCTTCGAGCGGCTGCAGGCCGAGCTCGCGGACGGCCACGACTCCTACCTCGACGCCGTCGCCACCGAGACCCTGCGGATCCGCCCCGTGGTGCCGACCGTCGGGCGGCTGATCCACTCGCCGACCGAGCTCGGCGGGTACGAGCTCCCGGCAGAGACCGCGGTGATGGCGTCGATCTACCTCGCCCACATGCGCGAGGAGTCCTATCCGGACCCGTACGAGTTCCGGCCCGAGCGCTTCCTCGACGGCGGCCCCGAGACCTACAGCTGGGTCCCGTTCGGCGGCGGCACCCGCCGCTGCCTCGGCGCCGCCTTCGCCAGCTTCGAGATGAAGGTCGTGCTGCGGACGATCCTGAGGCGAGCCGAGCTCCGGCCCGGCTCGGAGGGCCCCGAGGCGTGGGGACGCCGCAACGTCACCCTGTCGCCGCGTGACGGCACCCCGGCGATCCTGGAGCGGCGGCGCTCGTCACAGGGTGCCGCCGCGCGGGCGCCCGAGCGGGCACCCGTCGCCGGCTAGCGCTTCCGCTTCACCTTCCACTCGTGGGTCGCGGGAGAGACCTCGACGTTTCCGAGCGCGTCGATCCCGCGGACGTCGAAGGTGTGCCTTCCCTTCTTCACCTTCTCCGTCACCGGGGATGAGCAGGACGCGAACGGCTCGTCGTCGAGTGAGCACTCGAGCTGCGCCTCCGGGTCGTCGGCGCCGAACCGGAACCTCGCCTTCGCCTTCCTCCGCTTCGTCTTCACCTTGCGCTTCGGGCCGCTGGAGATCGTCGTGTCGGGCGCGGTCGTGTCGACGCTGAAGGAGCGGTTCGCGGGAGTGGGGTCGAGGTTGGATGCCGAATCCCGGGCCCGGACGGTGAAGGTGTGGTTGCCATCCGGGAGCGGGGCCGTCGTCCGCGGCGAGCTGCAGGCCGCGAACGCGCCGCCGTCGACCCGGCACTGAAACGTCGCCTCCGCCTCGCTCGAGAACCCGAATGTCGGAGTCGCGTCCGTGATCGCGGCGCCGCTAGCCGGTCCGGACGTGATCGCCGTCTGCGGCGGGGTCGCGTCGATCGTCACGTCCCGCGCCGCCGGGGTCGGATCCGGGGTGTCGGGGTCGTCCTGGTCGACGGCGCGGAACTCCAGCAGGTGCTCGCCGTCGGAAAGGCTGCTGACCGTGCACTGCTCGCCGCAAGCCTGGAAGCCTCCGCCGTCAACCCGGTGCTCGAACGTGGCCGGCTCGTCCGCGCCGAGCTCGTAGGTCGGGGTCTGGTCGTTGATCGTCGCTGCGTCGGCCGGGCCGCCCTCGATCGAGGTCTGGGGCGGGAAGTCGACCGACTCGCAATTGGCGTTGATCGTGTCCACGCCCTGCTCGTCCGCTACGCCGGCATCGTCTCCCACACCACAGTTGACGGTGTCAGCGGTCCCGTCCATGACCTCGAACCTATCCGCACCTTGAAGCAGCGCGATCGTGTCGGCTCCCTCCGCACCGGCAATCTCGTTCGCTGAAGCGGTTCCGGTCAGGTTGTCGTCGTGGGGACTACCGGTGAGGTCTTCGAAGTCGGTCATATCGAGAACGTCGAACCCCGCCCCGCCCGTGTCCTGGCCGGCAGCGGTTCCGAGGTTCACGGTGACGGCGCTCGTCGCGAGCGAGTAGTCGAGGACGTCGGTCCCCGTACCGCCTCGCAAGGTCTCGCTGAAAGAGCCTGGCCGACTCACGAGCGTGTCGCCGCCGCCGAACCCGTCGTAGGTCCCGCCCGCGTCCCCGCCGACCAGTGTGTCGGGACCCTCTCCTCCGCCGACACCGCCGAAGTTGAGTGGGAACCCGCCGACGAACTCCGGGCCACCGCTCCCGTCCAGCGTGTTTGCCGTCTCACCGGGGCTACTGAGGAAGACGCTGATGAAGTCGACCTCCTGGAGCTCCAGGTCGTCTCCGTCGGGTTGGCCCGCCTCGGGAGCATTCAGGTTCACACCGGGATTGCCGGACGCCAGCTCGCCGAACCGCATGTGGTCGACCTCCGGGTCTGGTCGTCCGTCGATCTGGACGCTGTCGAAGCCGTCGCCGAGGTCGATCGCAAACTCGATCTCAGGTGCTCCGACTCCCTCTGCCGGCCCGCCCGTGCCCGGCTCGAACGCACCACCGGACTGATCGATCACCACCTGGGCAGCCTCGCCGGGATCGGGCTGGTTCACGTCGATCCGCTCCGTGTTGGCGACCGTCGCGGGGTCGCCCGAGCAGACCGGGTCCGGCCCGAGGTTGTCCTGCACGCGAATGGCCTGGCCCGACCGGTCGATGATCGGGAAGTCGTTGTTCGCGTCCAGGGTCACCGTCAGAATGGAGCTGCCGAAGTCGCAGCTGATCGCCGCGCTGGCCGGGCCCGGGAACGCGAACACGGCGCCTAAGGCCATCAGTGCCGAGACGAGTAACTGGCGTCGTGCCGGCGATCGTGACTCCCCTCCCATATCAGTCCGAGGATACGACAGCACCCGCCGACCGGCTGGCGGCTGTGGCCGGATGTATCAGCCCCGCAGCGCCTCGAGCCGGGCGAACACGTCGGGGAGGTGCTCGAGGTACGCGTTGTGGTCGAGCACCGCGTCGAGGTCGAGGTCGGGCGCCGCCTCGGCGAGCAGCTCCGCGAACGGGGTTCCCGTGTCCCACGCCCGCTGCGCCGAGGACTGCACGACGCGGTACGCGTCGTCGCGCGACATGCCCGACTCGACGAGCGCCGTCAGCGCCCGCTGGCTGTGCAGGGCGCCGTGGGTGAGCTCGAGGTTGGCGCGCATGCGGTCGGCGTGCACGGTCATCCCGGAAGCCAGCCGGGCGCCGAGGTGCTGCATGTAGTCGAGCAGGATCGTCGCGTCGGGCAGGATCACGCGCTCGGCGCCGGAGTGCGAGATGTCGCGCTCGTGCCACAGGGCGACGTTCTCGACCGCCGCCTGCGCGTAACCGCGCAGCACCCGGGCCAGCCCGCAGATCCGCTCCGAGAGGATCGGGTTTCGCTTGTGGGGCATCGCCGAGGATCCCTTTTGGCCGGCGCCGAACGGCTCCTCCACCTCGCGGACCTCGGTCCGCTGCAGGTTGCGGACCTCGGTCGCGAACCGCTCCAGCCCCGCGCCCGCCAGCGCCACCGCCTGCAACAGCTCCGCGTGGCGGTCGCGCGGCACGATCTGGGTCGACACCGGTTCGGCCTGCAGCTCCAGCGTCCACATCACCCGTTCCTCGACCGCCGGCGGGACGGACGCGTACGTGCCGACGGCGCCCGACAGCTTTCCCACGCGCACCCCCTTCAGCACGCGTCGCAGCCGCTCGAGGTTGCGATCCGCCTCGAAAGCGAACCCCGCGAGGCGAAGCCCGAAAGTCGTCGGCTCGGCGTGTATGCCGTGCGTGCGGCCGACGGCGAGCGTGTCGCGGTGCTCGAGCGCGCGGTCGATCAGCGCGTCGCGGTACGCGGACGCGCCGTCGAGAAGGATCTTGCCGGCCTCTGCGAGCTGCAGCGCGAGCCCGGTGTCGAGGACGTCGGAGGACGTGAGCCCGTAGTGGATCCACCGCCCCTGCTCGCCGACCGAGCCCGCGACCACGTCGACGAAAGCCGCCACGTCGTGCCCGGTCGTCCGCTCGCGCTCCTCGACCTCCTCGACCGTGAACGTCGCTCGATCGCGACACACCTTCGCGACCTCCTTCGGCACGACGCCCTCGGCCGCCCACGCCTCCGTCGCCGCCAGCTCGACTTCGAGCCAACCGCGCATGCGCCGCTCAGGCGTCCATACGGCGCCCATCTCCTCACGCGTGTAGCGAGGGATCACGAATTGATTATGCGTGCCGCGAGCAGACCGGCGTTCTTCGCGCCGTCGACTGCAACGCAGGCAACGGGCACGCCCGGCGGCATCTGCACCACCGACAGCAGCGCGTCCATCCCCCCGAGCGTCTTGCCCGACACCGGGACGCCAACCACCGGGAGGTCGGTGTGCGCGGCGGCGACCCCCGGGAGCGCCGCCGACATCCCGGCCCCGGCGATGATCACCTTCAGCCCTCGCATGCGTGCGTTGACGCAGTAGTCGCGCACCTTGTCCGGGGTGCGGTGCGCGCTCATCACCCGCACCTCGTACCGGATCCCGGCCTCGTGCAGAGCGGCGCCCGCGGGCTGCATCTTCGGCTTGTCTGAGGCCGAGCCCATGATGATCCCGACCAGCGGCTCATCGACCTCGATCTCCTCGAACGCCTCCTCGACCTCGGGCATCGTCTGCGCCGCCGCGGCGACGTCGACTCCCTCCGGCGCGCGCTCTTCCGCGTCCGCTGTCTCCAACGCTCCTCCTTATCCGGCGGCCGCTCGCTCCACCGCGCGGGCCGCGATGTCCGTGCGCATCTGCTTCCCGTCGAACTCGATCAGCTCCGCCGCATCGTAGGCGCGATCGCGGGCGACGTCGGGGGTGGAGCCGAGCCCGGT
>Ga0214473_10003678_pt1 | contig 18538 bp, 16 predicted proteins | sample RVTome_7_FD_203509 | JGI IMG/M metagenome (GOLD analysis project Ga0214473, IMG submission 203509) | Soil microbial communities from uranium-contaminated site in the Upper Colorado River Basin, Wyoming, United States - RVT98D197 | ecosystem: Environmental > Terrestrial > Soil > Contaminated >... | reverse complement strand
CGCCAGCGGCGTCGGCGTGTCGATCGACGACTTCGGCACCGGCTACTCCTCGCTCGCCTACCTGCGCAAGCTGCCGGTGTCCGAGCTCAAGATCGACAAGTCCTTCGTGATTGGGATCGGGGCGCACAAGCTGGGTGACGCCGCGATCGTCCGCTCGACCAACGACCTCGGCCACAACCTGGGCTTGAGCGTGGTCGCCGAAGGGGTCGAGGACGAGAAGACGCTGGAGCTGCTCGGGTCCATGGGCTGCGACGCGGCGCAGGGCTATTTCATCGCGCGGCCGATGGCGGCCGCGGACTTCGGGCGTTGGCTCAAGGAGTCTCCCTGGCGCCAGGGCAGCGCCGCTGCCAATTGAACGGCTAGGCAGTCTTGGCCATCGGTGCCGGCTTCTGGAGCTGGTGGGCGCGCGGCGGCGGCGTCCCCTCGTTCGCGCGCACCACGATGCGGCGCGCCCCTAGCGAACGGGCCTTGCCCACGGTGGCCTGCATCAGGGCCTTCTGCACCTTCTCCGCGTTGGGCCCCGGCGCGACCGCCAGCTCGTCCAGACACGCGAGCAGACCCCCCAGTCCGAGCTGGTAACGCAGGGAGAGCGTTCCCATCCCCACGATCCTGCCGTCCTCGAGCGCGACGCGCACCAAGAAGTGGGGGTTTGCCAGCGTCTTGCGGTACGTCTGGGCGAAGGAGATCGGCTCGGGGTAGTACCCGACGTCTTCCAGGAGCTGTAGGACGGCGACGCCGTCCTGCAAAGACGCGGGTCGAACGTGAACGCTCATGGCTTTCTGCTCCTTCTTGCCAGTGGCCCCGCAGCCACGACTCTGTGTTGCCGTGGCCACGAAAGACCGTCCTTCTGTCGGTCTCCGACCTCCTGAAGCAAGAGCCGCGCCAAGCGGGCTTTCTCGGGGCAGGCCCCGCGTTGTAGCCTATTCGCTCCCCATGCACGCTCGATCCGGCTGGACGCTCGCGCGGGCTTTCGGGCTCACATTGGGGGGCCTCGTCCTGCTTCTGGCCGCGCTGTTCTTCTTCCTGCTGCGCGGCTGGCAAGACTCGCTCACCGAGAGCACCGTGCGCTTCAGCGACCAGCAGAGCCAGCGGATCGCTGAGTTGGTCGAGGCCGCGATCTACCGGGCGGGGAAGGTCCTCGAAGGTCTCGAGACGCGCATCCAGCTCGGCGCCTGCCGGGTCGACGATCCGGCGGCCCTCGAGTCCGAGTTGCTCGCGGAGGTCCTGGCCAACACCGATTTGTCGGAGGTCAGCTTCACACGCGCGCAGCGCTCGGGCGCGGCTGCCGGGGAGGCGCTCGCAGCCGCGGGGCGCTGGCAGATCTCGGTCTTCCGCCCCGCCGATCGGGGCGACGCGCGTGTCGTGGGGCGCCGCGTCGTCGCCGAAAGGGGCGGGTTCGTCTCCCGCGCGCGAACGCTGGTCGGCAGCGCTGGCTTGGCGGATGGGCCGCTCACGCGCCAGGGGCCCGCGCCCGATCCCACCGAACATCCGACCTTCGTCACGCCGTTTGCGCGCTTCTATGGCCAACCGCTCTGGACCGACCTTCACTATTCAGAGCTGGATTCCCACCTGCCCGAAGCGCAGCGCCGGGTCGGCGTGAGCGTGATGAAGACGGTCGAGGACGGCCAGGGCGCGTTCGCCGGCGTGCTGCGGGTGGGGCTGCTGACCCGAAAAGTGGACGAGTTGATCGCCAGGGAGAACGCGGCCAATGCCCCACACCGCATCTTCCTCTGCGACAACGAGGGGCGCCTCGTCACGCGCGGTGTCGCCGGCGACGACCTCGAGGAGCAGGCCGACGAGGCCCTGCGCGTAGCGGGTGAGGGCTTGTCGCCGGAGATCGCCATGGCCCTTCGTCATCCGGCTTTGGGCCGCATCCGGCCGGGCCATCTGGAGGATTCGGGCCAGCTCCTGGCCGCGGGCGAGCGCTACCTCGTCGCGTTCCGGGGGTTGGCGCAGACACAGGGCTGGCGCGTGGGGATCGTCGTGCCCGAATCGGCCTACCTGGGCGGGTTGATCGCGACCCGCAACCGGCTGCTCGCGGTCTCGGGCGCCCTGCTGGCGGCGGCGCTGCTGGCAGGGGGGCTGACGCTGCGCGGCGTGCGCCGCGGTCTTGGCGAGATCGTGGCCGCCGCCCAGCGCATGGCGAGCTTCGACTTCGCCCCGCTTGCGACTCGCTCTTCCTTCGGCGACGTCCAGGCCGTGATGAGCAGCGTGGAGCTGGCGAAGACGGCGCTGCGCGCCATGTCGAAGTACGTGCCCGTCGACCTGGTGCGCCACCTGTACCAGACGAAGCGCGAGCCGGTGCTGGGCGGCGAGCTGATCCAGGTCTCGCTGCTGTTCACGGACATCGAGGACTTCACGCGACTCTCGGAGGCCCTTCCGCCCAATGAGCTGGCGCGCCTGCTGGGCCTGTACCTGGAGGCCATGACGCGCGCGATCCACGCGGCGGAGGGCGTGATCGACAAGTACATCGGGGACGCGGTGATGGCCGTCTGGAACGCGGCGGCGCCGTGCCAGGACCATGCCCTCAAAGCCTGCCGCGCCGTGCTCGCCTGCCAGGACGCGACACGCGCGCTCTTCGCCTCGCCCGAATGGGAAGGACACGCGCCGCTGCTGACGCGCTTCGGCCTCCACACCGATCGAGTGATGGTCGGGCACTTCGGTGCGCCGGACCGCATGAGCTTCACGGCGCTGGGCGACGGCGTGAACCTGGCCTCGCGCCTCGAGAGCCTCAACAAGCAGTACGGCACCCGGGTCCTCGCGAGCGAGGCGGTGTACCAGGAAGCCAAGAGTGCCTACGACTTCCGGCTGCTCGATCGCGTGGCCGTGAAGGGAAAGACCCAGGGTGTGCGGGTCTACGAGCTGCTCGGCCCGGCGCACGAGCCGACCACAAATCTCAAGGCGGCGCAGGTCTACGAGCAGGCCCTGGCGGCGTACTGGGCGCGGGACTTCGAGGCCGCGCTGGCGTTGCTCGCGGAGAACCAGGACGACCCGCCCAGCGCGATCCTCGCCGCGCGCTGCCGTCGCCTCGAGCTCGACCCGCCGGACGCAGGCTGGGACGGGATCTACGTCGCCTCGGCCAAGTGAGCCCGGGTCAGAGCGGCAGGCGCAGGTGCGCCCGGCAGCCGCGGGCGTCGCGGCGGTTCTCGAGCGTCAGGCTGCCGCTGTGGGCCTCTGCGATCTGGCGGCCCAGCACGAGGCCGATGCCCGAGCCCTGCGGCTTGGTCGTGAAGAACGGCACGAAGAGGTTGGCCGTGTTCGGCAAGCCCGGGCCCTCGTCCTCCACCCAGACGTCCAGCTGCGCAGGCCGTCCCGAGCGACCCCAGCCGAGGCGCACGCAGCCGCCGGTTTCGAGCGACGCGTCGGCCGCGTTGCGCAGCAGGTTGATCAGGAGCTGCTCGAGCTGGTCGCGATCCGCGCGTAGCATCAGCTCGGGTCCGGGCGTCACGCTGATCGGCACGCGCGTCTCGAGCCGCGCGACCCGCGTCAGCAGCTCGCCAACCGAGAGCGGCCCGAGCTGGGGCGGCGGCAGGCGCGCCAGCCGCGCGTAGGCCTCCGTGAATCGCGACAGCGATTCCGCACGGCTCACGATCACCGTCAGCCCGCGCTTCATGTCGGCGTCGGTGTCGGCCGCACGCGGCTCGCGGTCCAGCAGGCTCTCCAGGCTGCCGGCGATGGATTTGATCGGCGCCAGCGAGTTGTTGAGCTCGTGGCCCAGCACGCGGATCAGGCGCTGCCAGGCCTGGCGCTCCTCGTCACGCAGCGCGCGGCTCACGTTGGAGAGCACGAGCAGCCGGAGCGGCAGCCCTCCCTGCCGCAGCGTGCCGCGGCGCAGCTCCCAACGCCCGGCCCCGCCCGGGAAGCGTGCGTCGAACACGCGCGGGGCGTCGCCGGCGAGCAGGTCGCCCAAGCTCAACTCGGCCGCCGTGCGGCCCAGCAAGCGCTCGACGGGCTGGCCCAGCAGGCGCTCGCCCGCGCGGTTCGCCAGGCGCAGGCGCTGCTCGCCGTCCAGGGCGAACACGGCGACGTCGATCTCCTCCATCACCTTGCGCAGCAGCGCGCCGGCCTCGAGGGCGCCCAGGCGTTGCTCGCGCAGGGTGGCCGCCAGCGCGTTGACCTCCGTCATCGCCTCGCCCAAGGCATCGTCGAGGCGTGGCGCCCGCGCGCGGAAGGAAAAGTCCTCCTCGCGCAGCGCCGCCAGCAGGTTCGAGAGCGTCTGCAGCGGATGCACCACGGCGTCGCGCACGGCGAAGGCAAAGCCCAGCCAGAGCGCGCCGACCAGCACCCCGAAGGTCCACAGCACCTTGGCCGAGTAGCCGCCGTGCCAGAGCAGCGCGAGTGACAGCGCCACGCCCGGCAGGCCCGCCGCCAGCGCCAGCAGCAGCACCCGCCGGTCGTGCCCCAGCGGCTTCCTCGCCCGCCTTGGCATCGGCGTCGCCGGCTAGAGGCCGTAGCGCTGCAGGCGTCTGTACAGCGCGCTGCGTGAGAGGCCCAGTGCTTCCGCGGCGCGGCTGACGTTGCCGTCGAAACGCGCCAGCGCCTTCTTGATCAGGAAGGCCTCGACCTCCTCGAGGCTCAGGTCTTCGAGGCGGGTCGGGCCGTCGGCGCCGGTGCGCAGGCCCAGATCGGCCGGGCGCACCTCGGCGCCCTGGGTCATGAGCACAGCCCGTTCCACGGCGTGGTCCAGCTCGCGCACGTTGCCCGGCCAGGCGTGGTCCATCAGGGCCTCGAGCGCCTCGGCCTCGAAGCCGGTCATGCGCTTGCGGTAACGCTGCACGTGCTGCCTCAGGAAGTGATGGGCCAGCGGCGGGATATCTTCGCGCCGCTCGCGCAGCGGGGGCACCCGGATCTCGATGGTGTTCAGGCGGAACAGCAGGTCCTGGCGGAACCGCCCCGCCGCGACCTCCTGGTGCAGGTCCGAGTTGGTCGCCGACAGGATGCGCACGTCCACGCGTCGCGTGCGCGAGGAGCCCACGCGCTCGAACTCGCCGGTCTCGAGCACGCGCAGCAGCTTCGGCTGCAGGTTGAGCGGTACGTTCGCGATCTCGTCGAGGAACAGCGTGCCGCCGTCGCCCAGCTCGAAGCGGCCGACGCGATCTGTCTTGGCGTCGGTGAACGCGCCCTTGACGTGGCCGAACAGCTCGCTTTCGAAGACGCCCTCGGAGAGCCCGCCCGCGTTCACGGTCACGAGCGGCTTGCTGGCGCGCGACGACACCAGGTGCAACGCCTGGGCCACGGTTCCCTTGCCCGAGCCGTTCTCGCCGCTGATCAGGACGTTCGCGTCGGAGGGTCCGACGCGCTCGATGAGCTGGAGCACGGGCTGCATCGTCGCCGCCTGGGCGATCAGCAGGGGCCGGCCCTGGTCGCGCAGCAAGCGGTTCTCCGCCTCGAGGCGCTCTCCCTGGCGCAGCGCCCGGCGCAGATCGATCTGCGTGCGCAGGATCGTGATCAGGCGCGCGTTGTCCCAGGGCTTCTGGACGAAGTCGCGGGCGCCGCGCCGCATCGCCTCGACCGCGAGGTTGACGCTGCCCCAGGCGGTCATCACCACCACCGGCAGCGAGGCGTCGATCGCCTGGATCCGCGTCAGCAGGTCGAGCCCCTCCTGGCCCGAGGTGGTGTCCCGCGCGTAGTTCAGGTCCATCAACACCACGTCGAACTCGCGCTCCTCCAGCGCGGCGATCAGCGCCGCCGGGGAGGACACCGTCTCGATCGCGTGCCCTTCTCCCTTGAGCAGCAGGCGCAGCGCCTCGAGCACGTCGGGCTGGTCGTCGGCGATCAGGATGCGGAAGGGACTAGCAGGCTTCATGCTGGCAGACCGCCGGAATTGTAGTCCCTGGGCCGCGTGGAGAGTGACCACCACCCGGCCTCGAAACTCAATCCGCGTGCCATGCCCAGCGCACGACGCAAGTCCCTGAACGGCGACCGCTTTCGGGGCAGCGGGCCGGCGACGCGCCGGCGGTTGGCGTCCGCTCGTGGGACGCCGCGTTCCCAAGGGCGGACAAGGGGGCCTAACGTGGCCTGTGCCGACCGCCTTCGAGCCACCCGAGTGCGCCGCCTGTCACAGCCGGCGATCCAGGAAGATTCAGTTGACAACCTCGAACGTCCGACGGTAGAGTCCGGGCATCACCCTCCATAAGGCCTAAGATAGAAGCCGTGTCGTTCTTGCATGAAGGCATCGCGGGCTCCCGACCGTGGCCCCGACTCATCGACCCCCAGGAACCTATTGAGGAGGATAAGGGAATGCGCAGACGCAAGCGGCGTAGTGCCGCGATCGCGCTGGCTACGGCCGCCGCGATCGTGCTGATCGTCTCAGGTGCGGCGGTCTCCGCAGACGAAACCGAAAAGAAGGACAAGGCCGCCACAGCGAGCCAGACCTCTTCGGCCGGCGAACTGTCGGCCGCCAAAGTAGGTAAGGATCCAGGCTCGGATGCGTTGAGGCCCGTGACGCCGGAGGAAGACGCCGTGCTGTCCGGGGAACTGCGAAAGGCCTGGGGCAAGCGCAAGCCCCACGCGGCGAAGACCCTATCCGATGGCACGACATCGCTAGTCGTCGCGCCCCAGTTCCTGAGCGTCAGCGTCGCCAAGGTGGGCGCCGACGGATCGGCATCATGGAAGTGTGCGCACGGCGCGGAGAAGGCGGCCAAGATCATCGAGGTTGCCGCAACCCCGTCCCAGGCCCCACAGGCCCGGGACGAGAAGTAGGAGGGAGCTGTGATGACCAAAGGCTCGCTCCGCAAACTCGCCTCCGTCCTGGGCTTCGCATTCGCGGCGCTGGCGCTCGGCGCCGCGCCGGCGCGGGCCAGCGCCACCATCGTCGTCAACAACATTGACGACCCCGGTGAGGGCTTCAACGATCCGACCGCCGCCGTTCCAGTGGGCGGCAACACGGGCGTCACGGTCGGCGCTCAGCGCCTCAATGTCTTCACGAAGGCTGCCGAGATCTGGGGCGCCACGTTGACCAGCAACGTCACGATCGTGGTGCAATCCACCTTCCAGAATCGCGGCTTCACCCCCTGCACCGCCACCGGCGCCGTGTTAGGCGCTGCGGGCACGATCCAGATCTTCGCGAACTTCCCGAGCGCCGAGTGGCCCAGCACGTGGTACCACTCCTCGCTCGCCAACAAGCTGGCGGACTTCGACCTCACGCCGGGGCCCCCGGATCCGGGCTTCCTCGTAGACCCGTTCAATGACGACATCATCGCGTTCTTCAACCCGAACCTCGGGCAACCCACTTGCCTGAACGGATCGGGCTGGTACTACGGTCTCGACAACAACGCGCCTGGGAACCGCATCGACCTGCTGAATGTGCTCTTGCACGAGCTGGGTCACGGGCTGGGCTTCGCCAACTTCATCGACGAGGACGGCGCGCCTAGCGACCCGGCCGGCTCGGGCCCGCTGGGTTTGCCCGACATCTACACCGTGTTCACCCGCGACAACAGCGCGGGCAAGCAGTGGAACCAGATGGAGGACCGCGAGCGCGCGGCCTCGGCCGTCAACACTGGCAAGGTTGTCTGGAACGGACCCACGGTGAACGCCGCCGCGCCCGCGGCCCTCGGGCCGCGGCTTAGTATCAACGTCAACTCCCCGGCGGGCGTTCAATTGACGGGCGACGTCCAGGCGGCGTCCTTCGGACCGCCGGTTCCTGCCGGCGGCGTCGCCGGTGACGTGGCTTTCGATGCCGCGAACGCCCTCGGCTGCGCTCCCTTTGCCGCGGGCTCGCTGACAGGGAAGATCGCCTTGATGAACCGAGGCGTTTGCACCTTCACCTCGAAAGTGAAGAACGCCCAGAACGCCGGAGCCGTCGCGGCGATGGTCGCCAACAATGCTCCGACGGGGCCGGCTCCCATGGGCGGAGCGGATCCCACCGTGACGATCCCGTCGGTGGGCATCACCCAGGCCGACGGTGCGACGCTGACGGCGAGCCTCCCGGCTAACGTGGCCATCCTCTTCGACGCCACAAAGCTCGCCGGCGGGGACGACGACAACAACGTACGCCTCTACGCCCCGAGCCCGGTGGCGCCCGGCTCGTCGATTTCCCACTGGGACACCGTGGCGTCCCCGAACCTGCTGATGGAGCCGTTTATCAACGCGGACCTGAAGGGCGGCACGACGCTCGACCTGACGGACGATCAGATGGTCGACATCGGCTGGTCGGACGGCCCGCACTGCCCGGTGAACTCCGACGACCGGGCCACGGTGATCGTCGGCACGTGCGACTCAGGCGTGGACAACAGCTTCGGCCCGTTCACGGTCTTCCCGGCGCCCAGTGGCCAGCCAAACAGCGGTCTGGTCAACGGCGGGTGCTACGTGGCCGATGTCGTCAACTCGTGCGCCGGCAGCCCCAAGAATCACGGCGACTACGTCTCGTGCGTGACGCACACGTTGACCGCGTTGGTGCAGCAAGGCGTGATCAGCCAGTCGGAGAGAGATGCCATCCAGACGTGCGCCGCCGGGGCCAGCATTCCCTGATCCGGAGCGCAACCCAGACGTAGGCAACGGGCGCGGTCTCTGGCCGCGCCCGTTGCATTTGGTGCGCGGAGTCGTGCGGACCCAGCGCCTCAGCTGTTCACGATCCAGCCGTCCCTCAGCTTGACGATCCGGTTTCCGTAGGTCGCATTGGTCTCGGAGTGGGTGACCTGGATGATCGTGGTGCCTTCGGAGTTAAGACGGCGGAACAGCTCCATGATCTCGCGGCCCTGGTCCGAGTGCAGGTTGCCGGTGGGCTCGTCGGCCAGGATCAGTTTCGGCTTCGCGACGATCGCCCGCGCCACGGCCACGAGCTGCTGCTGGCCGCCCGAAAGCTGGCTCGGGTAGAGGTCCTTCTTGCCCACGATGTTGAAGCGATCGAGCACGTCGGCGACGATGCCCTGGCGCTCGGACTTCTTGACGTCGCGGTACGAGAGTGGGATCTCGAGGTTCTCATAGACGGTCAGATCGTCGAGCAGGTGGTAGCTCTGGAACACGAAGCCGACATTCCGCTTCTGTAGCTCCTGCCGCTCCTTGCGCCCCAGCTTGTGCACCGGCTGTCCCAGCAGGTGGTACTCTCCCGTCCACGCGCTGTCGTGCATGCCGAGCAGGTGGAGCAGCGTCGACTTGCCCGCTCCGGAAGGCCCCATGACCGAGACGAACTCGCCTTCCTTGACCCCAAGCGTGATGCGGCGCAGGACGAAGACCTTGCCCCCGCCCTGGTCGTACGCCTTCTCGACGTCGCGCAACTCGATCATGCCGCCTCCGTTCACCAAGCCGCGTGCCACGCGCCCTGGGGCGGGCCAAGTCTAGTCGCGACAGCCGGTTGACCTTCGACGCCGGAGCGGGAATCGGCCATGGGCGTCCCGCTCCTGGGACGAGCCCTTCCCAGGCGCGGACATGCCGGCGTAGAGTCTGGAGCCGCGGCCGAACGCGCGATCCATGCTGCTGCGGCGCAAGAGCGGGAGCGCACCGGCGCGGTGACCCGGCGCTGAGCGACTCGATCCGCGCCCTTCCTCGAGCCGGGTGCGCGGGGGCCTTGCCGACGGTCTCGATTCAGGAAACCATACGGACCGGAGACGCGCGGGGTGCGTCTCGGAGATGCGCCATGAGCGAGGTCAGAAGCTCGATCGACACACGTGCCCGGTTCGCTTGGCGCTCCGCGTGCATCGCGCTACTGGGCCTGGTCATCGCCTGCGGCGGTGCCGGCGAACGGCCGGGCGGCGCGTTCCCGCCCGGAGCGTCGCCCCCCGGAACGGCGACCAGCGCCGCGGGCGCTTCCGATGCCTGCTCGCTCCTGACCGAAAGCGAGATCGCGGACCTCGTGAAAAACCCGGTGCAGAAGGGACGCCCCGCGGCCGGGCCCGAGGTGTGCGACTGGGACACGGACGACCCTGCCTCCGTCGATGTGCTTCTGACCGTGCGCCTGAAGGGCAGCATGCGAGAACAGGTACTGTGCGAGGAGATCCGAAAGGCAACGAATGCGACCGCTATCGCCGGGATCGGTGAGGCCGCCTCGTGGGAGTTCTCGGCGAGCAGCCTGTTCAACTCGGGGGAGCTGCAGGTGTGCGACGGCAAGGGCTACGTGAGCGTGTCGCTGAACGGGAAGGCGGACGAGCCGACACTGAAGAGCGCCGCGACCGCCCTGGCTGGGAAGGTCCTGACGCGTCTGTAACACCCACGCGCGCTCCCGAACCCGGCTACTCCAGCGGACCAGATCGAGCGTCCGCCCTCGCTCCCTGATCCAGACGAGACAGGCCACGTTGCGAGCGAGCCCGCGGGCCAGGACGCACCCGCGGGCTCCTGAGCCGCCGCGATGTGATTCCTACTTGCGCCGCTTGTAGGTGATCTTGAGACCCGGGAACTCCTTGCCGTCGGGGCCGGTGCTCCAGATCGTGAAGACGCGCGTGTCGGCGTCCTTCCACTCGGTGGTCTCGCGCATCTTCACGACCTCGCCCGTCATGTCCGGCCCCTCGGTCCAGCCGGTCATCGTCTTGGTGGCGGGATCGTAGCTGCTCTCGTTCAGATTGATGGCCGCCGACATCGAGTCGACCCAGCTCCCGACGTACTTCTTCTTGACCGGGTCATAGCCGAGCGCGCCGCGGCCGGTGAACGCCTGACCCATCATCTCGCTCTTGAAATCCGTCACGAGCCACATGCCGCCCAGCATGCTGGCCGTCTCGACGCCCTTCGAGACCGTGGGAGGCTGGCCCGGGGCCATGGTCATCTCCACCGTCGCGTCCCAGGTCCCGGCGTCCTGGGCCAGGATCGCGTGCTCCGGCCCGGGTTGCGGCGCCTGCTGGGCATCGACCGCGCCCGCGCCTGCCAGTGCCAGGATCACGAACGTGCAAACCACTCCGCGCGAAATCGTCATCCTCCGACCTCCAATCGATTGAACAGTAAGGCAACCATGCTAGCGCGAGTCGGGCCAGCCTCGGGTCCTATTCGCAGCGAAGCGTGACCATCGGGTCGACCCGCGTGGCGCGGCGCGCTGGCAGGTAACAGGCCAGCAACGCCACCCCGGCGAGCAGCAGCGTGACGCCGGCGAAGGTCCAGGGGTCAGTCGGCGTCACTTCGAACAGCAGGCTCCTCAGGAAGCGGCTGAGGCCGGCCGCGGCCAGCAGACCGAGCCCGGCGCCCACTCCGGTGAGCGCGATGCCGCGCCCCAGCACGCTCCTGAGAATGTCCGCGCGCCCAGCGCCCAGCGCCAAGCGGATCCCGATCTCGCGCGTGCGCCGGCCCACTGTGTAGGCCATCACGCCGTAGATCCCGAGCATCGCGAGCAGCAAAGCGGTGCCCGCGAACAGCCCGAGCAGCAGGACGGTGAAGCGCGGCTGCTGCACCGAGCCGGCGACGACGTCCTGCATCGTGCGGATCTGGGACACAGGCTGCTCCGGGTCGAGCGCCGCGATCTGGGCTCGCACGGCGCCGAGCGCCGCTTCCGGCGATCCTTCGGTGCGCACCAGCAGCGTCATCCTCGAATAGGGAAGCTGTGGCAGGTGCCAGTAGAGCGTCGAGCGGGGTGGGCTGTCGAGGCCGGCCAAGCGGACGTCACCGACGACCCCGACGATCTCGCCGCGAACGGGTTGCCCCCAGCTCATGACGATCGTCCTGCCCACCGGGTCCTGGCCGGGCCAGAAGCGCTCGGCCAAGGTCTCGTCCACCGCGACCTTCCGAACCGCGGCGTCGGCCGTGTCGCGCTCGTCGAAAAACCGGCCGCGCCGCAGCGGGATGCGCATCGCGCGCAGGTAGTCGCGGGTGACAGCGCGCACGTCCGCCACCGGCTCCTCCCCGGCCGGGGGCTCGGGCAATCCTTCCGCCTTGAAGCTGGTAGCCGCCCCTGGGCCGGCCAGCGGCAGGAACGAGATGGCGCCGGCCGCGACGACGCCGGGCAGCGCCTCGATGCGGGCGACCGCCTCTTCGAAGAAGACGACCTGCTTTGCGGCCTCGCCATAACGCGACGTCGGCAGCGAAACGCCGAGGGTCAGCAGGTTCTCGCTGCGGAAGCCCGGATCGACGCTGGTGAGCCGCGCGAAGCTGCGGATCAGCAGCCCTGCGCCGACGAGCAGCGTGAGTGCCAACGCCACTTCGCCGGCCACGAACGCGCCCCGCAGGACGTGGGCGCCCGCGCCTTCGCCCGACGTGCGGCTTCCCTCCTTGAGCGCGTCCCACTGGCTGGTCCCGGAGGCCTGCAAGGCCGGCGCGAGGCCGAAGATCACTGCGGTCAGCAGCGAGAGCGCCAGGGCGAAAGCCAGCGCGGGAAGGTCGATGCTCACGTCCGCCAGCCCAGACAGGTTGGCCGGGAGCAGGGCGATCAGGGCCGAGAGAGCCCAGAACGCGAGCAGCACGCCAAGCAGGCCACCCAGCGTGCCGAGAACCGCGCTCTCGGTCAGCCACAAGCGCACCAGCCGACCCCTGCCGGCGCCGAGCGCCATCCGGATCGCAACCTCCTTCTCGCGGGTCGTGGCGCGGGCCAGGAGCAGGTTGGCCACGTTCGCGCAGGCGATCAGCAGCACGAACGCCACGGCGCCGACCAGGACCAGCAGCGCCGGTCGGACGTCGCCGACGAGCTGCTCGTGCAGCGGCACGACGGTCGCTCCCCAGCCGGCGTTGAAGTCCGGGCGCTCCTGCTCCGTCCGCGCCGCGATCACGTCCATCTCGGCCTGGGCCTGCTCGCGGGAGACGCCAGGCTTGAGCCGAGCCACCACGACCAGCGAGCGGCCCCGGCTGTTGCGCGCCCGTTCGGCGGGCAACGTCGAGGGGACCCAGAGCTCGGCTCCCGGCGGTAGCCTCAGCGTCGGCGGCAGCACGCCCACGACCGTACGTGGCGTTCCGTTCACGCTGACCGTACGGCCCACGAGGCCCGGGTCCGAGCCGAAGCGTCGCTGCCAGAGGCCGTGGCTGACGGCCACGACGTCGGGGCTACCCTCGACCCCGTCTTCGGGGACGAAGCTGCGGCCTTGGGCCGCCCCGACACCCAGCACGTCGAAGAAGCTGGCCGTGACCAGCGCCGTTGAAACCTGTTCGGGCTCGCCGCCGCCCGTCAGGTTCATGGGCAGCACGACGAACCAGGCCATCCGCTCGAAGACGGTGTTCTGCTCCTGCCAGCGGACAAAGTTCGCCGGGCCGACGACGTTGCGCGGACGGTTCCGCGCCCGGTTGTTCTCCCATACGATCACGATCCCGTCGGGGTCCTTGACCGGGAGCGGGCGCAGCAGCAACGCGTCCACGACGCTGAAGATCGCGGTGTTGGCGCCGATGCCCAGGGCCAGCGCCAGGCCGGCCACGAGGCTGAATGCCGGGCTCCTCGCGAGCTGCCTTAGCGCGTAGCGCAGATCCTGAAGCAGCGTGTCCACAGTTGATCCTATTCGCAGCGCAGCGCCGCCATGGGATCCAGGCGGCTCGCGCGCCGCGCCGGCAGGTAGCACGCCAGCAGCGCGGTGGCGCCGAGCAGCAGGACGAGCAGGCCGACGGCGCAGAGCAGCACCAGCAGGGCGCGCCGCGCGTGGCCCACCATGAACGCAAGCAACGGCATCGGCTCGACGATCTTGCCGTGGTTGGTGTCGGGATAGGCGGCTGCCAGCCGCTTCGAGATCGCGATCATCTCGCTGCGCGCTTGCTCGAGCTGCACTCCCGCCCGCAGCCTTCCGATCGCATCGAAGTTGTTGGTGCCACGTTCCTCGAGCGCCCACGCCGCCGCGGCGGCCGGCGTCACCCACAGCTCGACGCCGTCGCGCAGGAAGTCCATCTCCATGGGGGCCACGCCGACGATCGTCGTCGGGATGTCGCTCAGCAGGATCTCGCGGCCCACGACCGACGCCTCGCCGCCGAAGCGGGAGCGCCACAGCGCCTCGCCGATCACCGCCGCGCCGGGAGCGCCCGGCCGGTTGTCCTGGGCGCCGAGCAGTCGTCCGTGCAGCGGCGGCAGCCGGAGCACGCGAAAGAACTCCGGCTCCACCACGGAGGCGTTCAGTCGCAGCGGCTCTCCGCTGCCCACCAGGTCCAGGTGCCAGGTTCTCAGGAAGAGCGCGATCTCCTCGAGCGTGCGCGACGACTCCCGCCAGTCGTTGCCGTCCGGGATCGACACGTCGCCCTCGCGCGTGATGAATACTAGCCGCTCGGGCTCCGGCAGCGGCAAGGGCCGCAGCATCACGCCGTGGACGACGCTGAAGACGGCCACGTTCGCGCCGATGCCCAACGCCAGCGTCAGCACAGCAGCCGAGCTGAATCCCGGGCTCGCGGCGAGTCGCCGCAGCCCGTAGCGCAGGTCGCGCAGCCAGCCTTCCATGCCCGCGCTCAGAGCCCGCCGCTACCGAGGCCGCCCTGTGCGTCGACCTGGGGCGTGGCGGCCGCGAGCGGCCGTTCGCGCAGGCCGAGCCGCTTCAGCTTCTCGTTGAGTGTCGTGGGCAGCAGGCCCAGGCTGCGGGCGGCGCGACGCTGGTTGCCGCCGGTGGCCGCGAGCGCGGTCAGGATGAGCGCGCGCTCATAGCTCTCGAGCAATGCCCGAAGATCCTTGGGTTTATCTGCGGATTCAGGCGGCGCAACGGCATCTAGCAGCAGCTTCCTGTCTTCCATCGAGTTCACCCTCAACGCAGTGTCCGCGGACCAACAAACGCGCCCAGGACACCTCCCCATGTCCGACTCTCGACCTGTCCTGGGCACAGCACCGTCCAAACGCCATGCCACCCGGCAGGCTGGCGTAACGGTCAGCCAGTCATTGGTTTAAGGCGGAGCTGCCCTCTGGCTGCTGTTCAGTTCCGCACAAAGGGAGTCCCAGTGGCGAACACGTCCACCATCGCACTGAAGTCGAACCAGGCTCCGAGCCGATGCCCTCGTGCGAGCCACCCGTGGACCGCCATCTCGCCCTTCCTCGATCCCGACGGCCCGGCGGGGCCGCTGACGCGCCTTCCCATCGCCGCCCCTTTCCACGCGGCGATTCAGGTGGACGACTTCCAGCTCGTGCCGCTGCTGAAAGCCTTGCAGATGCCTCGAGTCTCCCTGCTCATCGCGGACGACGTCGGCCTCGGAAAGACGATCGAAGCCGGCCTCATCCTGAGCGAGCTGTTAATCCGCCGGCGGGTGCGCCGGGTGCTCGTGATCTGCCCGGCCTCCCTCCGCATCCAGTGGAAGCAGGAGATGCGCGACAAGTTCGCGCTGGCCTTCGACGAGGTTGACCGCCAGAAGACCCACGGACTGAGGAAGCGGCTGGGCATGGACGCCAACCCGTGGAGAACCTTCCCCCGGATCGTCACTTCCTACGACTACCTCAAGCAGCCCGACGTCCTCGAGGAGTTTCGCGCCGCATCCAGGCCGCCGGAGGGTTCGCCCCATCTTCCCTGGGACCTCCTGATCGTGGACGAGGCGCACAACCTCACCCCCGCCGCCTTCGGCGACGACAGCGACCTCTCGAAGATGCTCGGGTTCCTCGCACCGCACTTCGAGCACAAGCTGTTCCTCACCGCCACTCCCCACAACGGCCATACCCGGTCCTTTACGGGGCTCCTCGAGCGGCTCGACCCCGTCCGCTTCTCTCAAAGAGACGAGCTGAGCGAAGCCGAGCGAGGGCGTGTCGATCAGGTCCTCGTCCGGCGGCTCAAGCGCGAGATCAACGCGCGCACGAACCCGCCTCTGTTCGCAGACCGCCGTCTCGAAGCGATTCCGCTGCGGCTCAGCGCGGAGGAGAGAGCGCTGTCGGGCGCCTTCCAAGAGCGCGCGGACTCTCCTGGTTGCTCCCTTCTACGGCGGTGACAAGAACGGCACGCGCGCCGGGTGGAATCCCGAGTTCGTGACGCGTATCCGACACGCAGAGTACCCCCAGTACGTGTGGGACAAGCTGCCCCTGCCCGGCGCGGAGGAGTCAGTCCTCCAGCTCGACCAGATCTTCCCGGTCGGCGAGGATCCCGCGGGCTACGAACTCAAGGAGTACCGTCTCGGCGACGATGCCCTCGTTCTCCTGGATGAGTGGATCTTGTGGCTTTTCACCGGCTCTCTGCCCGAGCAGAGCATTCTGGCCGATATCCGACGAGGGCTGGCCGAGCCATAGAGATGCCTTTTGGAGAAAGAGGCCGAGCGCTCCCGATCCCCGCCCCGACTCCTTCTGCTGGCGCCCCCGGCTCTCAGCACCGCCTTTTCCCTGGCGAGGCCCCGCTCTTCGGGGAGACGGGAGAAGATCCGCCGGGCGGCTGGAAGAAGCGTAGATAGCAATCCCGAGTGGCGTCTGGGACTTGACGTTCGGTGTGGAAGTGGGGGAAAATACCCCCCTTAGCTTACCAAGACGTCAAGTAACGGGTGGCCTGACGTGGAAACAGCAACCTTTCTCCAAACACAGAGGGTGTTCACGCTCGACCAGGCGGTTCGGGCACTGAACCCGCCTGGGGGAAGGAGAGCCACACTCGATCGCCTCAAGTACTACCTCCAGACGAACCGGCTGAAGGCCGTCACGCGCGGGGTCTACGCAACCGTCCCGCCCGGAACCGATCCCTCGCGGTTTCAGCCGGACCGTTACCTGGCTGCGGCAGCCGTCCGGCCAGATGGCGTTTTCTCGCATCACGCCGCCTTGGAGTTGTTGGGCGCGGCCCACTCCGAGTGGACCACCTGCTCACTCTTCACCAAGAAGCGACGGCCTCCCTTGAGTCTCGATGGCGTCCGGATCGAGTTCCTCGCCTTTCCTCCACGCCTCCTCCGGGCACCTCAGGCCCACCTCGGGACCCGCAAAGTGGAACGCCTGAACTTCACGCTCAAGGTGACGGGGCCCGAGCGAACGCTCGTCGATGGGTTCCGCCAGCCGGCGCGTGTGGGGGGTGTCGAGGAGCTGGTCGAATCGGCGGCGGGCTTTTCCGTCCTCGACCTGAAGCTCCTGCGGCGGCTGCTCGAAGCCTATGGAGAGAAGACGCTGTGGGCGGCGGTCGGGTGGTTCCTCGAGCGTTACCAGAAGACGTTCTTCGCTCCTCCGGACTTCCTCGAGTCCCTCGAAGAGCGGCGTCCCAAGGCGCCGCAGTACCTCTTGAGAGGCCAGAGGGGGGGCACGCTGGTCCGGAGATGGAACCTGATCCTTCCCGAGGCCGTGGCGAAGGCGGGGGAGCCCGATGAGCGTTAGCCGCGAACGACTCCTCGGCCTTGCCACGGAGAGCGGCTTCCGCCCTGAGATCCTCGAGAAAGTGATCCGCCTCGGCGAGATCCTCGCCGACATTGGCCGCCATCCCTTGCTCTCCGGGGCGCTGGCCCTCAAGGGAGGCACGGCGCTGAACCTGTTCTTCGGGCCGCCTGCCCGGCTCTCGGTCGACCTCGATCTCAACTACATCGCGGGCGCGGAGAGGACCGTCATGCTCCGCGACCGGCCGGACGTCGAGCGGGCCATCGCGCAGGTCGCCCGAGGCCGGGGCTATCGGCTCCAGTGGTCGCGTGAGGAGCACGCGGGTCGCAAGGCATTCCTGGGCTACCCAGGCGCCGCGGGAACTCCCGACCGGATCGAGATCGACCTCAACTTCCTGTTCCGGGTCCCTCTGGCCACGGTGCAGAATCTGGCCATGTGGCAGCCCGGCGATCTGGAGCGTCCCGAGACCCCGGTCGTCGGGTTCGAGGAGCTGGCCGCAGGGAAGCTGTCCGCGCTCCTGGACCGCGCATTGCCTCGGGACCTCTTCGACACGATCGGGCTTCCCGAGCGGGCTCGGGCCACGTGGGGCACGCGCCGGTTTCGGCGGCTCTTCATTGCCATCGCGGGGATCCTGGACCACCCGCTCCACGACTACGGGCACGACCGCCTCGATCGCGTGACCGATACCGTCGTTTCCGAGCAGCTCCATCCGATGCTGATCCGGGGGAACGAGCCTGGCGCCTCCGAGCTGCGCGCAGGAGCATGGTCTGTGGTGGCTCCCCTCTTGGATCTCGACGACGCCGAGCGCGAGTACACCGATCGGTTGCAGGTCGGTGAGCTGCGGCCGGATCTGCTGTTTCCCGACGACGCTGAGATGGCTGACCGCCTTGCGAGACACCCGGCGCTCCTGTGGAAGGCGCAGAACGCTCGGCAACACGCTGCCCGAAAGGCCGATGGGCGGCCGCGCTCGAAGGTGTAGGACGATGGCCTCGCGTGGATCCTGGGGCAACGTGAGCCACGACCGTAGCGCCGTGAGCGTGAGCGCCGGGCGCTTCCGGCCGATCCGGAACGCGTGGCGGATGTCCCACAGCAGCGTGTCCATGCCCCTTCCCCCCTCTCCTGTTGCCGCAGCAAGTGGCGGCGCGCGCGGGGCTATTCGTTGCGCAGCGCCACGATCGGATCCACGTGCGTGGCGCGCCGTGCGGGCAGCGCGCAGGCCAGCACCGCGACGCCGCCCAGCAGCGCCGCAACACCCGCGAAGGTGACGGGATCCCAGGGGCCGACGCCGATCAGCAGGCTCGCGAGCAGCCGCGACAGCGCCGCGGCCAGCGCTACTCCAAGGGCCAAGCCCGTGAGTGTCAGCGTCAAACCACGACCGAGCACGAGTCGCAGGATGTCCCCACGCGCCCCGCCCAGCGCCATGCGGATCCCGATCTCACGCGTGCGCTCTGCCACGGCGAACGCCAGCAGACCGTAGAG
>Ga0214473_10003677_pt1 | contig 18544 bp, 16 predicted proteins | sample RVTome_7_FD_203509 | JGI IMG/M metagenome (GOLD analysis project Ga0214473, IMG submission 203509) | Soil microbial communities from uranium-contaminated site in the Upper Colorado River Basin, Wyoming, United States - RVT98D197 | ecosystem: Environmental > Terrestrial > Soil > Contaminated >... | reverse complement strand
CCAAGATGTTCAACGAGCGCGTCGATCAGGTGCTGAAGGCCAAAGAAGAAGAGATCATGGAGGACTGAGCGCGGTGACAGCGCTCGTACCCACCCGGCTCCCGCGCCACGTGGCCATCATCATGGACGGCAACGGGCGTTGGGCGCAGCGCCGCGGTCTGACCCGCGTGGAGGGCCACAAGCGGGGTAAGGATTCCGTGCGCGCCGTGGTGGAAGCCAGCCGCCGTCTGGGAATCGAGTACCTCAGCCTGTTCGCCTTCTCCACCGAGAACTGGAACCGGCCGCGCCGCGAAGTCGATGCCCTCATGTGCCTGCTGCGCCGCTACTTGCGCACCGAGCTCCGCCGGTTGATGAAGAACGGTATCCGGCTCCTGGCCATCGGCGACACCAAACGTCTGCCCTCCTCGCTGCAACGGGAGCTGTTGGATGCCATCGAAGCAACACGGCTCAACCGCTGCATGACCGTCGTCCTGGCCATCAGCTATGGCGGCCGCGAAGAGATCGTCAACGCCGCGCGCGCCTTGGCCCAAGCCGTACGCGAGGGCCGCATCCTTCCTGAAGCCATCGATGAGCGCATGTTTGGCGCTTACCTGGAAACCGCCAGTATACCGGATCCCGATCTGCTGATTCGAAGCAGCGGAGAAATGCGCCTTTCGAACTTCTTCCTCTGGCAGAGCGCCTACACCGAGATCTACGTCAGCGACACGCTCTGGCCGGATTTCCGCGAACCCGAATTTCTCAAGGCCCTGGCCCAATACGAGCAGCGCGAGCGGCGGTTCGGTCGCGTCACCGAACAAGTAGAGCGGGAGCAGCTTCGTGCTGCACGCTAGGCTTGCGACGGCCGCCGCTGCCATCCCCCTCCTGCTGTTAGTCATCCTGTACGGACCGGCTTGGCTGCTGGCGGTTGTGGTCGGTGCGCTGGCCGTGGCCGGGGTGGGTGAGTTCGCCACCATGGCGTTCCCCGCCCAGCCCGCCGAACGCGGTCTGAACATGCTTTTGGGCACGACGCTGGTGATCGCAGTCGCCGCCACCGGCCGCACGCCCAGGCTGCTCGACGCCACCCTGGCCGCCATCATCTTCGCCGGACTGGTGTGGACATTGCTGGTTCGCCGTGACTTCGAGAACGGGCTGCACGATCTTGGGCTGTCGCTGGTTGGCGTGTTCTACACCGGTTTTTTGCTGCCGCATTTCATCTGGCTGCACGCCCTCGGTGGTGGCGCCCGGTGGGTCATCTTCGTCCTCGTGATCTGCATGGCGGGCGATACCGGCGGCTATTTCGTCGGCCATGCGCTCGGACGCCACAAACTGGCGCCGCGCCTCAGCCCCGGCAAGACCATCGAAGGCGCGGTCGGCATAGTGCTCGCAAGCCTGCTCGCCGCCGCGGTGGCCAAACTCATCTTTCTGCCAGAGCCCGGCTGGCGCGAAATCCTGCTGCTGGCTACCATCATGGCCATCCTCGGCCAACTCGGCGATCTCAGCGAGTCGATGATGAAAAGAACCTTCGGGATCAAGGAGTCGGGCTGGCTGTTTCCCGGTCACGGCGGCGTGTTGGACCGCACCGATAGTCTCCTTTTCCCCGTCACATTTCTATACTACTATTTGGAGTACACCCGGTAATTCCCCGGCAGCAACTCAGGAGCAGAAATGATCACCAGCATTGTTGCGGCAATCCTTGTTCTTGGATTTTTGATCCTCTTCCATGAGCTCGGACACTTTGTTGTTGCCAAACGCGCGGGCGTGGGAGTGCTGAAGTTTTCCATCGGCTTCGGCCCCAGACTCTTCGGCTTCCGCATCGGACGGACGGACTACGTCATCAGCGCCATCCCACTGGGCGGCTTCGTGAAGATGGTCGGTGAGGATCCTGAAGAACAAGTTGCTCCGCAAGACCAGATGGTCGCCTTCCAGCAGCAGCCGCTGTGGAAACGCATGGCCATTGTGGTGGCCGGACCGGGCGCCAACATCTTGTTTGCTTTCGTTGCGTTCACGCTGGTGTTTGCGATTTTCGGAGCACGGGTTCCGTCCGACACAGCCAAAGTCGGTGCGGTCATCGACAACATGCCCGCCGTGGCTGTGGGGCTGAAGAGCGGCGATGTGATCACTGCCGTCAACGGGGTGGCGGTGGAGAAATGGGACAAGCTCTCCGAAGCCATTCGAGCCAGCGAGGGTCGTTCGGTCACCCTCTCGGTCCAGCGCGGTGAGGAGGCGCAGGACATCCAGGTCACGCCGGAAGCCAAACCCGACAAGAACATGTTCGGCGAGACCCTGGGAATAGCGTACGTGATCGGCATCGAGCGTGGCCTGGACCAAGAAGACGTGGGCCCGCTCGCCGCCGTCGGTATGGGCGCCAAGCAGACGGCGTGGTGGATGCAAACCCTGGTTCTCAGTGTGGCGAAGATGTTCCAGGGCCGGATCCCAGCCAAGGACATCGGCGGCCCGATTCTGATCGTGCAGGCGGCAGGCCAGCAGGCGCGGCTAGGTCTGGAATACCTGCTGCATTTCATGGCGGTCATCAGCGTCAACCTCGGCGTCCTCAACCTGCTGCCTATTCCCATCCTCGACGGCGGCCACTTTCTCTTCTTTATTTTCGAAGCCGTCCTGCGCCGCCCGCTCGACACCCGTCACCGCGAAATTGCCCAGCAAGTTGGTCTCGTGCTGCTGGTCAGCTTGATGGCATTCGCGTTCTACAACGACATAGCGCGGGTGGTACACGGCTGGGGATAAGTGCGCATCCTCGGAATCGACACGGCGACCTGGATAGCAAGCGTTGGTTTGCGAATAGGGCAAGCGCTTGTCGCTGAGAAATCACAGGCAGCCAGCGGCAGCCACGCCGTCTCCCTGCTGGAGCTCATTGAAGAAACGTTGCGAACGGCGGGCATTGCCGTGCACGACCTCGATGCCATCGCGGTCTCCAGCGGCCCCGGCACCTTTACCGGACTGCGCGTCAGCCTGAGCGTCGCGAAGGGGCTCGCCTACGCTACCGGGGCACGCCTGGTTGGCGTCCCGACCCTGGAGGCATTGGCACGCAGTGTCGCCGATCAAGAGTCACCCATCTGCGCCCTGCTTGACGCGCGCAAGGGCGAGGTCTACGCCGCCTGTTTTCAGCCGACCCGTGAGGGGCTGCGGCGGCTGACGGCAGACCTGTTGCTGACCCCCGAGGCGCTTCTGGAGCAACTCCCCGCTCCGTGCGTGATTCTGGGCGACGGCGTCAGCCGGTACGGGGAGTTTCTGCGCCACCGCGTCAAGACGCCGATGACGCTTCTGTCCCCCGATGCCTACGGACCCCGGGGCGGAGTGGTGGCACTGATGGGGGCGGAACGCCTGCAGGCCGGAGAGAGCGACGATCTTTCGCGCCTCGAACCCACCTACATCCGGCCCCCCGACGCCGAGCTCAAGGCGCGATAAACGTCGACAATTCAACGTTTTTCCGCGAGCGCGTTAATTTGACAGAGGCGGGGCACTGCGCTACTTCTGTGGTACTTTCCGCCGGAGATAGCGATGGAAAAAAAAGACGAAGAATTGATTCAGTCGCTCCTGTCCCATGATGCAGAGCTCAGGCGGTATTACGAGGAGCACCTCGAGCTGGAGCGGCGCCTGAGCGAATTCAACCGGCGCGCCTATCTGACGCCGGAACAGGAAATCGAAAAGAAGCAGATCCAGAAAGTGAAGCTCAGCGGCAAAGACCGCATCATGGAGATCCTCGATAAACATCGCGGCACCGGACGGGCCGCCAGCGCCTAGGATCACTGGTTCGGGACATTTAGCACTCTTTGTGAGTCATGCGACATACGATCTCAGTGTTGGTGGAGAACGAGTTTGGTGTGCTCGCTCGCGTGGCGGGCTTGTTCAGCGGGCGCGGTTTCAACATCGAGAGTCTGGCCGTTGCCGAAACCCTCGACCCCACGGTGTCCCGCATCACGCTGGTCACGCGTGGAGACGATCAGGTGCTCGAGCAGATCGAAAAGCAGCTCAACAAACTGGTATCCGTCATCAAGGTGATCGACTTCGCCGACAGCCCGCACGTCGAGCGCGAGATGGCGCTCATCAAGGTGACCGCTGACGAAAAGACCCGGGCCGAGGTCATGAACATCGTCGACATATTCCGCGGCAAAGTCATCGACGTCGGGCCGCGCTCCTACATAATCGAGCTCACCGGCGACGAAGACAAGATCCAGGCGGTGCTCGATCTGCTCTCGCCCCTCGGCATCCAGGAGATCGTCCGCACCGGGCGCATCGCCATGCACCGCGGCCTCAGCGCGCAGGAAGGAAAAGAAAAGGCCGCATGAAGGTGTACCGTGATGGCGACGCGGACCTGAAGTATCTACAGGGCAAGACGGTCGCCATCATCGGGTACGGCAGCCAGGGGCACGCGCACGCCGGCAACCTGCACGATAGCGGCGTCACCGTCGTCGTAGGCTTGCGTCGGGGTGGAACCTCGTGGCCAAAAGCGGTAGCCGCCGGCTTGGACGTCACTGACACCGCGGAAGCGGCCAGGCGCGCCGACGTGGTCATGATGCTCATGCCCGACGAACTCGGGGGCGAGTTGTATGAGCGGGACATCGCCCTCACTTTGCGCGCCGACAAGTATCTGGCCTTCGCGCACGGCTTCAACATCCACTTCAAACGGATAGTGCCGCCGGCCGAGGTCAATGTTTTCATGGTCGCCCCCAAAGGTCCGGGAAACGTGGTGCGCAGCGAGTTCCAGAAAGGTCGCGGCGTACCCTGCCTGCTCGCTGTGCACCAGGACCCGAGCGGCGATACGCGGCGGGTAGGGCTCGCTTATGCCAAAGCCCTCGGCTGCACCCGTGCCGCCGTGCTGGAGACGACCTTCAAAGAAGAAACTGAAACCGACCTCTTCGGGGAACAGGCCGTGCTCTGCGGCGGGTTGAGCGAGTTGGTCCGGGCCGGGTATGAAACCCTGGTCGAAGCCGGCTACTCGCCGGAGATGGCCTACTTCGAATGTGTGCACGAAGTGAAGCTTATTGCCGATCTGATCTACGAGCGCGGCATCGCCAACATGCACGCCGCCATCAGCAACACGGCCGAGTACGGTGACCTGACGCGCGGCAAGCGCGTCATTGGACCGGAAGTCCGCCAGGCCATGAAGGCGATCCTCAGCGAGATTCAAAGCGGCAAGTTCGCCAAGGAGTGGATCACCGAATACGAGTGCGGCATGCCGCACTTCAACGAGCTGCGCCAAGAAGGCGCCCACCGCCCCATCGAGAAAGTCGGTGCTGCCATCCGCGCCTTGATCCCCTGGCTCGGCTCACGGTGAGGGCCGCGTGGGAAAAACTGGGCGCAGATCGAAGCGCTGCTGGAAGCCACTCATACCCAAATCGCGGAGGCGCTCGCCGACACCGGTTAACCCCAACGTGGCTCGTGGGGGCCGTGGAGGCCGGTTCTTCTGTTGCCGTCGGAACCGGAAAGGCATAGAGAGAATTCGACGGAGTTCCAGTCCAGTCAGAAGCGGCCGCCAGCAGTGTCAGGCCAAGGAGGAAGACCATGAAAGGGATGCCGACGTTCTCCTTCATCTTCGGGGCTCTCACCGCGTTCGCCATGAGCGGTGGCGCCCAGAATGTGCAAGACCTTACCGGACATGAGCCCACCAAGGACGAACTCATCAACGTTCTAAAACCCCGTCCAGGGGCTCATACCACGCGCGGCATTGGGGTCGCGCCGTCCGCCGCAAAGCCGCAGTGCGTCCAACGCGCGCGGAGCAGAGGGATTGCGCCGGTGTCCGACATGGCTGCAATCAAGGTCCTCTTTGCCTTCAATTCGGCCGAGCTGTCTCCGGAAGCAACCCATACCCTGGACGAGCTGGGCAAGGCACTGACGTCGAACGACTTGAAATCATACTGCTTCGTGGTCGAGGGTTACACCGATAGCGTGGGCAGCGACGCGTATAATCTCAAGCTTTCCCAGCGGCGCGCGCAGAGCGTCGTGCGCTATCTGAAAGAGCATTTCCAGATCGAAGAGGAGCGTTTGCAGTCCACGGGCTACGGGAAGCAGAAACCCATCGCGGACAATTCAACCGAGGATGGGCGCCAGAAAAACCGCCGCGTCCAGGTCGCCAACCTCGGCGGCTAATGCTGCGATCCGCCCGGCCGCAACGGTGCGCGCGGTACGCCGACTGATTGTAGGCAGGGAATCACGACCGTATCCGTGCCGCGATAGGAAACCACCGGCACCAGGCCGAGTCCTTCGAGCGTTTCGACCATGCGATCGCTGAGCAGGACTTCGGCACAGGGTATGGTGACCGCCGCTCCCTGTTCCTCATAGACGTAGAGCGGCAACCCCTCCAGATGATGCACCCGCGCCGCCAGGTCCACCGACCATCCTTCACCAGCGAACGCCGCGGCGACGACGGTGGCCACCGCGAATGCTGGGTTTCCCCAGAGCAACTCCTCATGCCTGATGCCGTCTGCTTGCTCTTCGAAATCGAAAGCTTCGGTCGGCTCGGTGCGCGGCCCGTAGGGTAGCCGGCATAGCACGCGCGGCAACGCCAAGGCGAGCCAGCGTGCTGCCGGGGAGTTCCGCAGTGCCTGCCAGGCCTGATAGGCGGGCTCCTCGAACCGACGCTCCAACTCCCGAGGCGAAGGAAGTTCCGCGAAAGACACACAACCGAGCAGCCGTGGGCCAGCCGCTGCGACCAACGGAGCACCGAGTTGCTGCGCTTCCGTCCCGAGGTGCGCGAGCAGCTGCAGATCGTCCGGACTGTGGTCGAACTCGAAATCCCCGACAACCAGCGCAACAACTCCGCCCCACGGACCGGCGGCGGCATCACGCAACGGGCGCAGGATCTGCGATTCGCCGGTTTGGCCTGCCGCAGCGAGATCCCGGCGGAGATCCTCCTTGGTACACTGAACGATGCACATTTTGAGTTCGACGTCGATGTCCACGGCGGTCACGAGCCGCCACAGGCTGCGCCAAGCGGCTTCAAGTTCTTGGAAGCGCGGGTTGTGAAGGATCGCGCGCATCAGTTCGGTGAGGGCGGCATCGACGCCGGCGACCAGCTCGGCCTGCCTGCGCGTGTCGATGCGGATGAGGTGTGGCGCCACGATGCGCTCGACCAGGCGCTGCAAGTCGCTGGCGGCAGGGGTGGCCTGCGTGGACTTGGTACTGGCATCAGCGCGTTCCAAGATGCGATCCAGGAGTCCGGAGTCCAGCCCTTCTGCCGGTGCGTCCACTTCGGGAGGGGGCTGTGCAGGTGCGGCCTCAGTTGGCGCGGTGTGCACCCACCGCGCGACTTCGGCTGCAGCTGCCTCGAAACGGGCGGGATCGAGGAGTCCCCGGCGCGTCTCGATCAACGTGGCAAGTGGCTCCACGCATGTGGCGATGCGATCCGGATGGAAGTCCTCCAGCGAACAAAAGGTGAGCCGCACAACGCTCTCCTGCGCCCCACCCCACGGACTGCCTGCCCAAATCGGGCCGAGACGCTGCATCACGGCATCGAAGTTGTCGCGATCGATCGCTATCAGCCGCCGGGCAGCGCCCTCGTCCGCCGACCTCGGCTCGGCGTCACCGCGACCGCGGAAGTCACCTAACGCGACGATCACGAATGGGGGCTCATCACCCCGCCGCAGCTCTTCCTCGGCACGCTCGGCGGCGTCCACCTCGACCGTAAGCCGGACATCCGCGCGTGGATCTCGCTTCTTCATCGTGGTGCCCTCTCTGCGGCTGGCGCCAGCAAAGTGACGTCAGCCGCCGACAATCACCGTCGGACAGCCAGCGACAATGACCCCGCCGTGCGCGGTCGGATCACCGATGCGCGCGGCGGGCAGGCCGCCGATCAGGACGGTCGTCGAGCCCATGACGATCACGTCGGGTGGGCCGACGCAGGTACACATGTCAGTCACCCGCGCCGCTGGCATTGCGCCGATCAGGACCGTTGGGCACCCCGGCGGAAGAATAGGGCCGCCGACGTGCGGCACCGGTGGCGTCCCCGGTGTCACCATCGGACACATGTGCATGTCGCTGACTCGCGCCGCCGGAGGCATGATGCGTCTCCCTTTCCACTCAGGCGGGAGGACCCGCCTGCGACCACTTCTCGTTGCTTTGCACTTCGTTGTATTCGGACAGCTTGATGTCCACTCCCTGCCCTGAGTTTGTGCGCCCGTCGAGAGGGAACGCATCAAAGGGCGACGGATCGCTGGATTCACCCCTGTCAGCTTTGGCCCCCAGTGCTTTCTTGTACTCATCGATGTTGCTGCCGCCCGTTCCAACCTGCAAGCCCTGGTCGGAGGCTTTCTTGAGTGCTTCCGCTTTCTTGGTGACATCTCGGACATCGTCCAGGATGCCCTTCGCGCCCTTGCGGAACTTGTCGGCTGACGACAGCGCCCCGCCAAGAGGCCCGCCCAGCTGGCCGAAGGTCTCTTTGACTACGAGATCCCAGATGGGGAAGAACGTGTCCCGAAACATGAGCGTCAGCATCCACGGGAACATGCCGAGGTAGACTTCCATTGTCATCGCCTTGGCGCTCTGCGCTTTGCCTCTGGCGCCCTCGAGCTTCTCGCCGAGGTTGGCGATGGCGATGACAAGGATGGGATCGATCGCCGGGGCCAGCTTCTCGCTCAGGTAGTCCTCGCCACGGTCCATGAACTTGCCTGGACTTACGTCGACGCCCTGAACGCCGGTGGAAAAGTTCTTGATCTTATTCAGGACTGACACCTGCGACACAAGCAAATTGATGAGCTTCTGCAGTAGGCGCTTCCTGGCAGCACCGTGCAGGGCCTCCTTGTCGATCGCCTTGGAAGGATCACTGCGCATCAGTACGCGGTAGACTTCGCGCAGGAACTCGGCGTTCATCGCACTGACTTCCGAGATGATCGTCTCCAAGAAGCCGGGCAGGCTATCCGCAGGGATCCCATTCTTGAACGCCGAGACGATCAGGTCGGCGATGGCCTTCTGCGGCTTCGGCGGTTCTTCCTTGTCCTTGGGATCGGGCGGCTGCGTCCCGAACGCCTGGTCGATGAACGGATCTCCGGGGCACTGCTTCTGCGGAGCGCCGTCGATGAAGTCCTTCACGGCCTGGACGTCGCGCTCCGCGTCCTCCTTGACACCCTTCGCCTTACCGTAGGCATCGTCCACAAATCCAATTCCTGTGGGCTTGTCGTTTCCACCCCCTTTGTCGTCCTTCGCGGATTCGGGTTTTGGAAACCAGACGGGGAAGATGGGACTGAAGCGTCCCTGGATGGCCTGGACGCTGATGTGCCGGCAAGCCTCGGTAACCTTCGGCTCCTGGCTCATGGCAATGTTGGCGAACATGTTCTTGTAGATGTCGAAGGTCTTGAACGCGATGCCCTGAATGATGTTGACGATATCGCCCATGCCTCCCGGCAGTAACCCGCCAACAGCCGGAAGCCCGGAGAGCAGCCCGCCACCGCCGCCGGATGGCTTCTGAGTGAGTTTCTTCAGAAAGGCTCGGTAATTCAGATAGGCCTGGCGGAGGTCGATGCCGGCCTGATGGATGTCTTTGTAGGTGACGCTGTCGCCCTTGATCTTGCCGGCCGCCGTTGCCACCGCCTGGCTGAAGGCACCGCAATCGGATGCGGTGGGCGTGTCGGCCTTTCCGCCACCGCCGCCGAGGAGGTCGGAGGCGGCACTCATGAGCTCTCCCACGGCGCCCTTGTCACCAGCGCACTCTTCAAGCACGGACTTACAGGCGGAAATGAAGCCGTTCAGAACCAGTGCTTCACGCTCAAGTGCGCCGCGGAACATGATTGCGTGCGACCCCGTGCTTTGTTCCAAGTCCTGGTTCACGTCGTCCTGGAGTTTGTCGTGGCCGAACTTGTCGGAGTAATCCGGGTGCACGTATCCGAAATGGATGAACTCGGTTACCTTGCCCACGTTGGCGACACCGAGCCCTCCGCCGCGAGCATACGAACCGCCCGTCTCCTCGTCACCGGAACCGAGGTTCTCGCCCTTGAAGAAGCTGAGCGGCTCGTCGCCTGCACCGGGACCCTTCTTGGCCCCTCCCAGCGCGGAGCTGACGGAGTCGAGCGCCGATCCCACCGAGTCCAGCAAACCCATTGGAGATCTCCTTATGCGTGCAGTTCTTTCAGCTTTGCCTTGGTTGGGCCGTCCGCTTCGCCGGTCACTGGAACCTTATGCTTCGTCTGGAACAACTCGATTGCGGCCTTGGTCTGGTCATTCATTTCACCGTCTTCGCCGCCGCAGTCGAAGCCGAGATTGTTGAGTCGCTGCTGCACGCCCGACAGCGTGTCGATGGGATCGAGATTGCCCAGCCGGATCGGGATTTCCTCTTTGCCGCCGCTCAGTATGATGCGGCCGCCGCGGGCGTTTCCGGGAATGATTTCCTCGATGACGCCGCTCGAATCGGTCTTGCCCTTTCTGAGTTTGCCATCGATTTCCAGCACATAATCTTCGTTGGCGCGCGGCTCGTCGAGGGCCTTCAACTGGACCCGAAACTTGTTGGTGGCACCCTTGATCTTGAACTTGTGGCGCTGTTCGGTGGCACAGGATTCCTGCTTCAGATCTTTGTCCGGGACGAACACTTCGTCGCCCGCGACGAGTTGGTTCGGATCTCCGCGCTTTGCCTTCAGCGCGGCGTTCTCGCCATGATTCCAAATCGTTTCCCAGAAGAACCCATTCTCATGGGCCATGCTGGCAATACAGTCGCCTTGCGATACCGTTACCTTTCCCATTTTTCTGCTACTCCAACTATTTCTTCTCCCAGGCCTCTTTGTCCAGGTCTGGGAACGTGACCTGGCATGAGCCTGGGTCGATGCCGTCGACTCGGGCCACGCCCTTTTCATCAAGTGTGCCGGATGCCACCGTTTTGCCATCCGGCAGCTTCGCCTGATAGGCGAGGCCAGGCATTGGGTTGCCCGATTCATCCTCCATCGCAATTTCGATCCAGGATGTCTTCTTCTTGTTCTCTTCGGCATTGGGATCATGCGACGGCGCTGCACTCGACGGCGCCGCGCTCGATGGCGCCGCGCTCGTGGGCACCGGCGCGATAGCGCCCGGGATCGCCTTGTCCGCAACGTGCGCTTCAAGGGCGGACATCGGTGAGACAAGCATGCCCGCCACGCCCGCGAGAGCGGCGCCGCCACTATTGACGAGCACCAGCGAGCCGACGATTTGCACGCCCGCCGGATTGATGGTGACGAAGTTGCCGCCGACCTTCAGCGTCAAGCCGGTCATCGCCTCGATCACGACGTTCATGCCCTTCAGATAGTAGGTCCCTGTAACCTCTTCGCTGTGATTCTTGCGGAATTCCTCGGCGACATCGCCCTGCACGGCCACCGAGCGCGAGCCGGTGATGGCGATGGCTTCTTTGCCGCCGACCGTCACATGGTGATCCCGGCGGATTTCCTCGATGCCGTCGCGCTTGACGAGGACGTGCACGTCGCGGTCGATCTGCTCCACCTTGTCGCGGTGGGTGATCAGGTGGCGATCGCGACCGATCCATTCGCGGCGGTCATTCTTGATGCGGACGTCCAAGTCCATCTCGCCGTGGATGAAGACCTGCTCCGCTCCCTTCTTGTCTTCGAAGCGGATTTCGTTGAACCCCTGGCCGCCCTTTGATGAAAGGCTCTTGGTCGCCGACTTGGTCTGTTCTTTCGGCAGCTCGTAGGGTGGCATCTGCTGCGCATTGTAGACGCGGCCTGTAATGACGGGCTGGTCCGGGTCGCCCTCGAGGAAATCGACGATCACCTCCTGACCGATCCGCGGGATGGCGATGGAGCCCCACCCCTTGCCCGCCCACGGGTGCGAAACACGTACCCAGCAGGAGCTGTTTTCGTTGAACTTCCCTTCCCGGTCCCAGGGGAACTGCACTTTCACCCGGCCATACTTGTCGGTCCAAATCTCCTCCCCCGGCTTGCCCACGACAAGCGCCGTCTGCGGCCCTTGCACAACGGGCTTCGGCGTAACGCGCGGGGCCCGGAACGGCAGCGCGGACGGAATGCACGTGAACTGGTTCCGATACGGGTCCGGAGTGACCGCGTCGGAGTAATACTCCGGCGTCTGCGTTGCCGAATGCTGGACCGACACCAACACGTACGAGCCGTTCGCCTCGTCGGAGTGGTGCGTGAGATCGAACCGCGTTCCTGCAGCGAAGGCCCGACAGTATGATGAACCGGTGATACTCAGGTGCCCGGCCTCTTCTTCTTGCATGCGGAGCTGCACCAGGCTGCGGCCTTCGGGTTCGACCTTATCCAGACGCTGCTCCGGTTGAACGAACCGCTGCGCATACTCGCCGGGAAAATCATAAACCTCCAGCTTGGTGTTGCCCGCCACTTCGATGGTCGTTGGTTCGGACACCTCGAGCGACTTGCTCGGCATCTGGAAGTGGAAATCGCGCAGCGTGTACTTTCCGGAGCGCAACTGTTGTTCCATCTGCCACGAGACGATGGTGTCTTCGCCTTCGCCCGTTCCGCCCTCCGGTTCATAGCGCGCTTGGGGTTGGTTCGGACAAGGCTTGTGCGCCTGCGGCGCGTCGGCAAGGACGAGCATGTGCTTCCCGCGCTCGTGCTCGAAAAAGTAGAAGATGCCCTCTTGCTCCATCAGACGCGACACGAAGTTGAAGTCGGTCTCGCGATACTGCACGCAATAGTCCAGCTTGGTATAGAGGCCGGGGGTCAGCGCGTCGCGATAGTTGACCAGGTCCGAGAAATCTCCCTTGAGCTTATCGAACACCTTGAGGATGATTTCCGGCACCGTAAGATCCTGGAAGACGCGGCAGTCCACCTTCCGAGTCAACAGCCACATCCATGGGACGACCTCGGCGTAATAGAGGCTGAACCGGGCACTCTTGCCGCTGGAGCCCATGCGGCTCACGATCCCATGGAAAAACCGTTGGCTGCCGTCTGCCAGTTCGAGTGTGATCGTCACTCCTTTTCCGATGATCGACTGCAAGGAGATCGACGGCCCTTCCGACAGCAGGTCCAACTGGAAGCTGAACAGGTTCGAGATGGCTTCCGAGCCCGTCAGGCTCTGCAACAGCAAAACGTCTTTTCCCAGGGGGGTCTCGATGCTCAGCAGGCGATTCTCTTGCGTTACGCTCATAGCCTCCGCCTTCATGCCATGGCCAGAGTCAGGGCCGCCCCGCTCGGGGCACCTGCCCGTGAACACGCGGTTCCAACATCGTCATGCCCGCAATCCTTTGGCGGGCATCCAAGGTGTGCAAGGATGGATTCCCGCCTGAAGATTGCGGGAATGACAGGATTTGCAGGTTCATGACCTCTCCAAGCTGACGTCTTCGTCGGTCGGGTCTGTAAGGAGCAAATCATTGCCGTGCAACCCTGCCCCAGAAGCTCTGGGACTCGCTGGTAATCAGTTGACGGTACGCGGGATCGCCGGGCAGCGTGTACGGCTGCCCGGCGCGCCCAAAGCTCCAGAGTCCGGTGATGAAAAAGTGCCCCCGGCCCGTATGCCGAGAGCCGAACATGATGTTCCAATCGATCCAACGCCTGACCGTCGTTTCATCCAACGACGCGGCGCGAGAGGTGTAGCGGTGCGGGTGCAGGGACGTTTCCCATACCCGCAGCACGAAGGTGATCCCGCTGGTACCGGGCCGTGCAGCCGCCAGCCAAAGGTTTCGGTAGATGCGCGCTGACGGTCCTTGACGGCCGGCGTAAACGCCACCCGACACCGGGCCGCCAAAGGTTTGGATCCACCGTTGCAGCCGGCGCGGATCGGGGATCAACTCGGGGATCACCCGCAGATAAAAGGTCCCGACGGTCGGCGCCATCACACGGTGTGCCCCCAAGAACCGGCGCAGGACCGCAAGCGCGTTCTGATCCGATCCCATGTTGCAGGCCCGCACCTCCGCGCGCCGCAGCCCCGCTTGCCGAACGCGCTCCGACTTGCGAACGATCTCCTCGAGTGTAGCGCGCGGGATATCGAGGCGTGTCGCCTGCCCACTTGCCCACCGGTTAAACCAGCGCTCCGCTTCCTGGACCGTGATGGTTCCGACAATCGCACCGGCTTCAATGCTGTTGATGAACTCGGTCCAAAGGGCCACTTGGTGGTTTGCCGGCGCTTGACGGATGCTCGCCGCTCGCGCCAGCGCGGCGCCCGTGCTCATGATGATTTCCAGTGCCTCTTGCATCGCTGAAACGCCGCTCCGCGCGGTGATATGCATCAGAAAGCCCCGCGGTTCTCCGTGGGCAACGACCAGCGCCTCGCGTTCCCCGGCGTCGATGGCCTCTATGATCCGATCCAGAAGTGTGTCGAGCGTGATGTCATTGACAGGAACGATGTTGGTGATGCTCATGTCGAACACGGGCGACACGGACGGTTCACGGGGGAACATGCGGTAGTAATCGACCGCTTCCGGCAGACCGGTCCTGTCAATGATGGCACGCACGGCTTATCTCAAACGGGGGCCAGGGATCAGGGGCTGGGGAACGGTTACGCAATCTCATATTGAAACTGCCCTTCGGCACTAACGCCCACATGCACGCGCGAGATCGCCTGGCCCGCCGCCATGCGAGCCAGAAACTCCCGCGACAGCTCCGGCAGCAGCGTCCGGGTCAGGATGTGATCGACGTTGCGAGCGCCGCTTTCCACCTCGGTGCAACGGCTCGCGATCTCATCGACGAGGTTCTTGTCGTACGAGAACTGGGCTCGGTGATTCTCCTGCAACCGTCCGCGGACTCTGCCCAGCTGCAGCTCGATGATCTGGCGCATGACGGCGTCGGTGATGGGATAGTACGGCACCACGATGGTGCGGCCAAGGAAGGCTGGCTTGAATACTTTGAGCAAGTCGGGCCGCAGCGCTTCGTTGAGTGCGTCGGGTTCCGGACGCGTTTCGGGATCCGCACACAGCTTCATGATCGTGTCGGTCCCGGCGTTGGAGGTCATGAGGATCACCGTGTTCTTGAAATCGATGTCGCGGCCTTCGCCGTCCCGCAGCGTGCCCTTGTCGAACACCTGGTAAAAGATGTCCTGCACGCCCGGGTGAGCCTTTTCCATTTCGTCAAGCAGCACCACGCTGTACGGCCGGCGGCGCACGGCTTCCGTCAACACCCCACCTTCGCCGTAGCCGACGTATCCCGGCGGCGAGCCCATGAGCAGCGAGACTTTGTGCTCCTCTTTGAACTCGGACATGTTGATGACGGTCATGTTCTGATCGCCGCCGTACAGCAGGTCGGCCAGGCTCACACCGGTCTCGGTTTTCCCGACGCCGCTCGGGCCGACCAATAAGAATACTCCGATCGGCCGCCGCGGATCCTCGAGCTTGGCGCGGGCAGTACGCAGCCGCTGGCTGATGGCTTCGAGGGCGTGCGTCTGGCCAATCACCCGCTTTTCCAACAACTCGCGGAGCGACAGCATGGTGTTGATCTCGTCCTTCACGACCTTGCCGACCGGGATGCCCGTCCATCCGGACACCACTTCGGCGATGCTTTGCGCGTCCACGCACACCTGCATGAGCGGTGTCTCGCCCTGGATCCGGGCCAATTCGGCCCGCAGTTGTCCCAAGTCCGCCTGGAGCTTCTCCACATCGGCGGCTGCAAGACACCCTTCCTTCTTCTTGTCGGCTCCTTCCCGGATCGCGGCGGCGTGCGCTTCGAGCTTCTCGAAAATGGCACGCAACTCGCCAACCAATCGTTTCTCCTCGGCCCAGCGCGCTTCGAGGTCCGCCAAACGCGCCTGCGCCGCAGTTCCCTCGGTCGCCAGCTCTTCGAGCCGCTCGCGGTGGCTGAGGCCGGTAAGGCTCTCGCGATCGAGAATGCCGCTCTCCGTCTCGATGCGGCTGATCTGGCGCCGGCAGTCCTCGACCGCCGAAGGGGTAGCCATCTGCGCCAGCGCCACCCGCGCGCAGGCGGTGTCGAGCACACTCACCGACTTGTCGGGTAGCTGGCGGCCGGAGATGTAGCGATGCGAGAGCCGCACCGAAGCCTCCACGGCTTCGTCCAGGATGCGCACTTTATGGTGTTGCTCGAGGGTTTCCACCAGGCCTCGCATCATGGCGGCGGCAACCGTTTCGATTGGCTCCTCCACCTTGACGACCTGGAAGCGGCGTGCCAGCGCGGCGTCCTTCTCGAAGTACTTCTTGTACTCCGACCAGGTGGTGGCAGCGATGGTGCGCAACTCGCCGCGCGCCAGCGCCGGTTTGAGGAGATTCGCTGCATCGCCCTGTCCTGCCTGGCCACCGGCCCCGATCATCGTGTGCGCCTCATCGATGAACAGAATGACCGGCTGTGGAGAAGCTTTCACCTCGGCAATCACCGATTTCAGGCGGTTCTCGAACTCCCCTTTGACTCCCGCGCCGGCTTGCAGGAGCCCGAGGTCCAGCGTCCGCAGCGAAACCTTCTGCAGAGGCGGCGGCACGTCTCCCGCCACGATACGCAGCGCCAATCCCTCGACCACAGCCGTTTTCCCAACGCCGGCCTCACCGGTGAGAATGGGATTGTTCTGGCGGCGGCGTGTGAGGATGTCGACCAACTGGCGGATCTCGAAGTCCCGGCCGAGCACCGGGTCGATATCTCCTTTGCGCGCCCGCCCGGTAAGATCGATGGTGTACTGATCGAGAGAGGGGGTCTTGCCCCCCCCGGGGACGCCGGGCTGGCCTGATTCCGGCGCCGCGGCGGCTTCCGCTTTGTCTTCGCTCGACCCGGCAACCAGCTTGGGCAGGTGCTGGCGCAGATCTTCTACCGAAATCTTCTCGAACTCTGCCGATGTCTCTCGCGCCAGTCGTGCCAGATCGTCGTTGGCGAGCAGCGCCAGCACCAGATGACCCGACCGGATCGTGCCAACGCCGAACTCGATCGACGCGATCGTCCAGGCCTCGCTGATCAGCCGGGGAATCCGCGGCGCCAGCGCTGGGGTGCGCGCGTTTCCCGTCTTGAAGCGGTCCAGGGCCCGGGTCAGATCGCGCGAGACTCGTGCGGCATCGATTTCGTAGTGGCGCAAGAGTCGCGCAAAGTCGATGTCCGGCATCTCGCAGAGTTTCAGAAACAGGTGCTCGATATCGACATCGTAATGGGTCCGCGTCAGACACAAGCCGGCGGCGCCCTCCATGGCGCTCCGACAGGTGTCATTCAGTTTGCCGATGAGCGACTTCAAGCTGACGTTCATGTTCTACCTCTCTCCCTGCTGACCGAGCTATTGCGGCAGCGCTCCAATGCGCGTGACGTTACCGGAGAAGACGGCGTCGCCGGCGTCGCGGGTGAACGGCGTGGTTTTTAGCCAGGTGGACCATCCGAGGCGCGGGGCGCCCTCACCCTTTGCGCCAAGACAACAGCGCGGCACCTCGGCCGCCTTGAGCACAAGTTGCACGTCGAAGTCGAACTGCTGACCGACGAAGAAGCGCGTCAGCTGCACCAGCGGCCGAAAGGCAGGACCCGCCGGCAAGAACGTAGAAAACTCGGCAAACGTGAGTGGACCAAGCCGCGCCGTGAACTTCGCTTGTTGGTCCCACACACGGCTGCCGGCGACGGTGTTTACCCCTAGCGCACCATTCGTCCCACCGGGGCCCAGACGGCTGCGGTTCGCATCCGGCAGAGGCAGCCACTCTCCGACGAACTGCAGGATCTTGACCGGCAGATCGAAATAGTCAGCGAGCACGCCCTCGAGCGCACTGGCGGAACGGCGGTGTTGGGCGAGGTGGCCGGCGTAGAACAACAGTGCCCCGTCATCCACCTCCAACCGCCCGCGCAGGTCTGGCGTGCCCATGCCGAACAGATCGAACAGGTTATGCGAGAAGCGGTCATCGGCTTCACGCTTCAGCACGGCCCGCTCGTAGCCGAGAGGAAAGCGGTACTTCTCCCAGCTGCGGTAGAAGAGCGAGAGCAGACGGTGATTGAAGAGATCGAGAAAATCGCGCAGCGCGTAATCCTTGTGCCGCATGCGCTCGAACAGGAGTTCCGTGTAGCGGCGCGGTAGGGCACCGAGCGGTCCAGTGAGCCCCATGAATGCCACGGTCATCTCGGCCGGTGCGCTGTCATCCGTGCTGCGGACGAGCTCGTGGATGGCGCTGGGTGGAAAATCGAGCGAGAGTTGGGCGCGGAAGCGCACCACTTCGCGGGAGGGGTGGGCAGTGTGTCCAACCGCTTCACGATCCGGGTACAGCCGTTCCAGGTCCCGGACGGCCTCGAAGAAGTCGAACCGGTACCCCTCTTGGAACAGCACTTCCTCTAGAGGAGGATCTGTTCTCCCGCCCTGGGTGGCCATTGCTTCAGAGGCTCCTCGCGTTGCTGGGTCTTCGCGACCAACTGGGTGAACGAGTTAATGGATGCGTAGAGGCCAAGGAATCTTTCCAGCACCGAGGCGAGCAAGAACACGCCGCTGCCGACATATTTCTGCTCGTCGAACTCAACGGTCACCTCCATGCCGCGGCAGAAGCCGTTCCACGGCATGGAAGGCGGACGTCCGACGACGCGCCGGCTGGTGACGTTGCTGATACCGGCTATCTGTTGCTGGATGACCGGCGAATCCGAAAAATCGTAGAGCCGGAGAATTTCCTGCAGCGCGTCTCGGCCATTCTCGGCAACCGACAAATAGTTCAACGTGAGGTGGGAGATCAGGCGCCACTGTGCGCCTCGTCGCAGGGGTGGCCGCAGGGTTTCGCTGGGCTT
>Ga0214473_10003676_pt1 | contig 18545 bp, 19 predicted proteins | sample RVTome_7_FD_203509 | JGI IMG/M metagenome (GOLD analysis project Ga0214473, IMG submission 203509) | Soil microbial communities from uranium-contaminated site in the Upper Colorado River Basin, Wyoming, United States - RVT98D197 | ecosystem: Environmental > Terrestrial > Soil > Contaminated >... | reverse complement strand
AGCCGTATGCCGCGATAAGCCCCCAGCCCCAGCCCACCCAGGCCCTGCGCCGGGCGCTGCACCAGACGATCAAGAAGGTGTCCGAGGACATGGAGGACTTCCACTTCAACACAATGCTGGCGGCCCTCATGGAGCTCACCAACCTGATGGGCAAGATAAAGGAAGCGCGCGACGTAGAGGCCTCGGCCTGGGAGGAGGCGCGGAAGGCCCTGCTCCTGCTCCTTGCCCCCACCGCCCCCCACCTTGCCGAGGAGCTGTGGGAGAGGCTGGGCCAGCCCTACTCGATTCATCTTCAGCCCTGGCCCAAGTACGACCCCGCGCTGGCCAGGGAGGAGGAGATTACGCTTGTAATCCAGGTCAACGGCAAGCTCCGCGACCGGGTCCAGGTCCCCGCCTCCATCACAGAAGAGCAGGCCAAGGAGCTGGCCCTGTCCAGTGAGAACGTAAAGACCCACCTCCAGGGCAAGACGATAGAAAAAGCCATCTTCGTCCCCGGCCGGTTGCTGAATTTGGTGGTGAAGTGAAGGGGGAGGGCTATAGCGGGCTAGAATCCAGCCCGGGCAGCGTCCCTCCAAGCGGAGAAAGGGGTCCTACGCTGGCAGAAAATGCTTGGCAAAGACAAATCGACCTGACCAACCGGATACTCCAACTCACCTCCGGCCTTAGGCTGCCGAGGGGTGACTACTGGCCCACAGTCGTTGCAGTGAGCCTAACCCAAGCGAATGCACGATTGCACTCGATTAGGGTATTGCTCAATAACGGGGATGACGAAAGCGCCGTGATTCTGACACGCTCGCTCTTTGAGCTCGCGGCCAATCTGGCCTACATTTGTCAGGACATATCGAAAAGGCTTCCTACGTATCTCAAACATGGCGGTGTGCCCACAACCAGTGAGGAGGCAAAGGAGTTGCAGGAGAGGCTGAGAATTGGCGGTCCGCCAGAGGCGAAGGACGTTGTACCAGTGCGGGCTTGGAAGCCGCTGAAGGACATGTGTAGCGACTTGGGCTCAGACTGGCTAGAACCATATGAAATATTCTACCGCTACGCCTCAGTGCCAACTCATGCAGGTGCGTTTACCTTAGGTCGGAGATTCATACGGCTGTTGACTCGCCAATCGCCGACAAACCAAGAACGGGCAGGCGTTATGCTAACCGCGTCAGAATTTCACTTCAGAGTGGCCCACATCGCCGCCAAGACATTTCCGAAACACATCGCCACGGAGGAAGTAGCCAAGCTTCACAAGGAATGCTCGGAATTGTTCCAGTCACTTGTGCGTCACTAGTTGTCTCTCCCCCTGTCCTATTCCATCCCAAAGCACCGCGCTCTGCGCCGTTAGGCCGGACCCCCAGCCTAAATATTGCTTACGGTGAGGGTGGTGGGGGCAGACGGGTCCAGTGCAAGGAACCTGCTATAATTGGCATTGAGAGTGGGCAGGGAGGCAAGCTATGGTGCGTCAGTTGAAGATAGTGGTGGAGAAGAACCCGGATGGTTATGTGGCATATCCCCTGGGCTTGAAGGGGGTTGTGGTGGGGCAGGGGGATAGCTACGAGGAAGCTTTGGCCGATGTGAAGTCAGCCATCCGGTTTCATATTGAGACCTTCGGCAGTGAAACCCTTGAACTGGAGCCACCCGTGCTGGAGGCCTTTATCGCTGAGACAGGGGTTAATGTTTGACCGAAAAGTTCCCTGTGGATGCCCCCAGGTCTCGGGTCATAAAGGCCCTCGAGATTCTGGGCTTCCGGGTGGTCAGGGAAAGAGAACATATCGCCATGATACGCGAGAACCCTGACGGAAGTAAGACACCTCTGACGATGCCGAGCCATCCCAAAATCAAGAGTTCGACTTTGCGGGCAATATGCAGCCGGGCTGGAATATCCAGGGAGGACTTCTTAAGGGCATACGGTCAGACCTAGCTGCTATATATTGCTTGCGCTGAGGGTGGGGGCGGGGGCGGGGGTGGCCTCGGGGAGGGGGCCTTCTATGAACTCCGAGAGGGCCATGCCGGGGGGGACCATAGGGTAGACATTCTCCTCTGGCTCTACCATGAAATCGATTATGTACGGCCCCGGGCTCTCCATGGCCCGGTAGATGGCGGGGAGTACCTGGTTGCGCTGGGTGACCCTCTCGGCGGGGATGCCATAGGCCTCGCCTATCTTCACAAAGTCGGGGTCCCATAGCGGGGTGCCGACATAGCGCCGGCTGTAGAATAGCTCCTGCCACTGGCGGACCATGCCCAGGAACCCGTTGTTGATGATGGCTATCTTGACCGCAGCCCTCTCCTGGACGATGGTCCCCAGCTCCTGTATCGTCATCTGGATCCCGCCGTCGCCAGCGACACACCAGACGGTCTCTTCGGGACGGCCTATCTTCGCGCCCAGGGCGGCGGGCAGTTCGAAGCCCATCGCCCCCAGCCCGCCCGAGGAGATGAGGCTGTTGGGGCGCGTATAGCGGAAATACCGGGCGGCCCACATCTGGTGCTGGCCGACCCCGGTGACAACGATGGCCTTCCCCTCGGTGGCCTCGTGGATGGAGCGGATGACATGCTGGGGCAGAAGCTCTTCCCCCTCCGCGATGATTCCGTCGGGGTGCTCCTCCTGCCACTGCTGCACCCGGGCCATCCATTCGGGCCGGGGCCTGCTCTGGACCTCACGGTTGAGCTCCTGGAGGACCAGCCGGCAGTCACCGACGATGGGCACATGGGCGGGAACGTTCTTGCCTATCTCCGCCGGGTCAATGTCTATGTGGACCACCTGAGCCATGGGGGCGAAGCCACTCACCTTGGCCGTGGCCCGGTCATCAAAGCGCATCCCCACGGCGATGAGGACATCCGCATGGCCTACGGCCAGATTGGCGGCAGCCGTGCCATGCATGCCGAGCATTCCCAGGCTGAGGATGTGGCTCTGAGGAAAGGCCCCCGTGCCCAGCAGCGTTGAAGCCACCGGTATTTGCGCCTTCTCCGCCAGCTCCTGTAGTTCCTCGTGGGCCCCCGAGATGTTTACCCCCCTCCCCACCAGGATAAGGGGGCAGGAGGCGCTGTTGATGAGCTGGGCGGCCCGCTTTATCTGGGCGGGGTGGCCCGCCACGTTGGCCCTGTAACCACGCGGGACGGCCTTCTCCGGGTAGGAGAACTCCGCCAACTCGGTGAAGATATCCTTGGGGATATCCACAAGGATCGGGCCGGGCCGGCCCGTCCTCGCCAGGAAGAAGGCCTGCTTGATGATCCTGGCAAGCTCCTTCACATCCATGACCAGGTAGTTATGCTTGGTGATGGGGAGGGTGATGCCGGTGGTGTCCACCTCCTGGAAGGCGTCCTTGCCGATGAAAGGACGGGCCACCTGCCCGGTGATGGCGACCATCGGGGAAGAGTCCAGGTGGGCGCAGGCGATGCCGGTGACCAGGTTGGTTGCCCCGGGGCCGGAGGTCGCGAAACAGACCCCCACCTTGCCAGTGGCCCGGGCATAGCCATCGGCGGCGTGGGCTGCCCCCTGCTCGTGTCTAACCAGGATATGGCGCAGCCCGGGGTACTGGGGCAGGGTGTCGTAGAGGGGGAGGACAGACCCACCGGGGAAGCCAAACACCACATCCACACCCTCCTTGAGGAGGGCCTCGCAGACTATCTGGGCACCGGTGAGCTTCATCCTTTGCTCTCCATGAAAACGGCCCCCTGTGAGGCGGAACTTACCCTTTCCGCATAGCGGGCCAGGTATCCCGTCTGCACCCTGGGCTTCCAGGCGGGCAAGGCCTTGAGGCGCCGGGCAAGCTCTTCATCCGCCAGCTCTACATCCAGTCGGTGGCCCGGAATATCTATCCTGATCATGTCGCCGTCGCGGAGGGCGGCAATAGGCCCCCGGGCCGCAGCCTCCGGCGAGACATGGCCGATTGCGGCCCCCCGGGTGGCCCCGGAAAAGCGGCCGTCGGTGATAAGGGCCACCTTGTCATCCAGGCCCATGCCGGTAAGGAGGGAGGTAGGGGTCAGCATCTCCCTCATGCCCGGCCCCCCGCGGGGGCCTTCGTAGCGGACGATGATGACCTCGCCCTTGTTTATCTTTCCCTTGAGGATGTACTGGGTTGCCTCCTCCTCGCTGTCAAAGATCCGGGCCGGGCCCCGGTGGACAAGCATGGACGGGGCCACTGCCGCCGCCTTGACAACGGCCCCTTCGGGGGCGAGCGTGCCGAAGAGGATCGCCAGACCGCCCGTCGGGGAATGAGGGCGCAGGCGGGGGCGGATTACCTCCTGGTCCTTCACCTTGGCCTCGCGTATCACATCGCCCACCGGTTTGCCCGAGACGGTCATTGCCTGGAGATTGAGAAGCGGGGAGAGCTCCTGCATGATGGCCTGCACGCCTCCGGCCCGGTCCAGGTCCTCCATGTGATACTTGCCGGAAGGGCTGACCTTGGTGAGGTGAGGCGTGCGGCGGCTTATCTCGTCCACCTGCTCAAGGGGGAAGGCGATGCCTGCCTCGTGGGACAGGGCTACGAGGTGGAGGACCGAGTTGCTGCTTCCCCCCAGGGCCATATCCACGCTGAAGGCGTTGTGAAGGGCTTCCCTGGTGATGATGTCGCGGACCCGGAGGCCCTTCCGCCAGACCCTCACCGCCTGCCTCCCCGCCTCGCGGGCGAGGGTATATCTCCTGATGTCCACTGCGGGGATGGTGCCGCTCCCGGGAAGGGCCATGCCCAGTGCCTCCGTGATGCAGTTCATGGTATTGGCGGTGAAGAGGCCGGCGCAGCTACCGCAGCCGGGGCAGGCGGCGTGGGCAAGCTCCTCCAGCTCCGCCTCGGTTATCTCCCCGCGGGAGGCACGGCCCACCGCGCTAAAGACATCGCTGAGGTCCACGCACCTGTCACCCTCTTTTCCCGTCATATGGCCGGCCAGCATGGGGCCGCCGCTGATGAAGACGGAGGGGAGGTTCAGCCGGACAGCGGCCATGAGCATCCCCGGGATTATCTTGTCGCAGTTGGGGACGAAAACCAGGGCGTCAAAGGCATGGGCCTGGGCCAGGATCTCCGCCGAGTCAGCAATCAGCTCCCGGCTGGGGAGGCTGTATTTCATCCCAGGGTGGTTCATGGCCAGGCCATCGCAGACGGCGATGGTGTTCACCTCAAAGGGCACCCCGCCCTCTTCCCTCACCCCCTGTCTGACCTCCTGAGCGATGAGGCCGAGGTGCTTATGGCCCGGGACCACCTCGGAGACGCTGTTGATGATGCCGATGAAGGGCTTGTCGAGGTCCTCGGGGCCCAGCCCGAGGGCATAAAGAAGGGCGCGGTGAGGTGCCCGCTCTATGCCCTTCGTCACCCGGTCGCTGATCATTCCTTCTCTATCTCTCCAATCTTTTCAATGCGGCGCAGGTGGCGGCCACCCTCGAACTGTGTGGTGAGGAAGGCATGGACGATTTCCTTTGCCTTGTCCTCGGGGGTCTCCTCGGCCGAAAGGCTGAGGACGTTGGCATCGATATGCTCCCGGGCGCGGCGGGCCAGGAAGGTGTCCGTGGCCAGGGTTGCCCTGATTCCCGGGAACTTGTTGGCGGCGATGGCCATGCCGATGCCGGTGCCGCAGACCAGGATACCCAGGTCATATTCCCGGCGGGAAACAGCGCCGGCGACCTTGGAGGCGATGTCGGGGTAGTCCACCGGAGTGGCATCATAGGAGCCAAAGTCGTGATACGTACGCCCCAGCTCCGTGATGTATTCCATGAGTCTCTTCTTCAGTTTGAAACCGCGATGGTCGCAACCGATGGCAATCTTCATCTCAGCACCTCCAGGGCCACCCCAAGGCATTCTTCTATCTCCTTCCGGGAGATGGCCCCTTCCCTGAGCACCAGGGGAGCCTTCCCGGTCAGGTCCACTATAGTGGACTCCACACCCCGGGGAGTGGGGCCGCCTTCCAGCACCATGTCTACCTTCTCCCTCAACTGCGCCCTCACCTCCTGGGCTGTCCGCGCCGACGGTTCTCCCGAGAGGTTGGCACTCGTCCCGGTGATGGGGGTGCCCAGGCCTTCTATCAGCGCCAGCGGTACGGGGTGATCGGGGAGTCTCACCGCCACCTTGCCCGAGCCCGCGGTGACCAGCTCCGGGGCCGCTTCAAGGGCCGCGAGCACCAGGGTAAGTGCCCCGGGCCAGAACCTCTTGGCCAGCGTCGCCGCTCCGGGCGGCACGGAGGCGAGCCCTGCGACCTGCTCAAAGCTGCTGACAAGCACAGGGAGAGGCTGATGGCGGGGGCGGCCCTTGAGTTCAAAGACCCTCTCCACCGCCCTGGGAAGGAAAATACTTGCGCCCAGGCCATAAACCGTATCGGTGGGGAAAGCCACCACCCCCCCGCGCCTCAGCACCTCTGTAGCCCTCGCTATCTCCTGAGGCAACTCCATAATCGTGGGCAGAAGTATAGCACAATGTCACTCGGCACGCACCACCGTGCCTTGACCCCCCTCTGGCCAGGTGTTAAATTGTGGCGATGAAGAGGATATCCACCACCGGCGACATCGAGGTCTCGACCTACCTGGAGATAGCCAAGGAGAAGGCAGGGGAGAAGCCCCTGCCGCAGGTGGAGCGGCCTATCCGAGAAGGCGTGGTGGTAATTGATTTCGGCTCCCAATACAGCCTGCTCATTGCCCGGAGGGTGCGGGAGCTTCACGTCTACTGCGAGCTGATCCCGTATGATGCCCCCTACGAGCAGATAGCCAATCTGCGGCCGAAGGGCTTCATCCTGTCAGGGGGCCCGGCGTCGGTCTACGAACCGGGCGCACCCATGGCCCCCAGCTATGTCTTTGAGAGCCATCTGCCTGTCCTGGGCATCTGCTACGGGATGCAGGTCCTTACCCACCAGCTTGGGGGCAAGGTCATTCCCGGCCAGAGGCAGGAGTATGGCCATGCCCTCCTCCATCTCGGGGCGGATTCTCCGCTCTTCGCCGGCCTGCCCTCACCTCTGACGGTGTGGATGAGCCACGCCGACCTCATCGGCGAGATGCCCCAGGGATTCAAGAGCCTGGCCTATACGGAGAATTCGCCTATTGCGGTTATGGGCAGTGACGAGAGGGTATTTGGCCTCCAGTTCCACCCCGAGGTGGCCCACACTCCTTACGGAAAGGAAGTCCTGCGGAATTTCCTCTACCGGGTCTGCGGCTGCGAGGGGAACTGGACCCCGGGGAATTTCATCGCCGAGAGCATCGCACGCGTACGCGAGCAGGTGGGAGAGGGGAGGGTCATCTCCGCCCTGTCCGGGGGAGTGGACTCCTCGGTAGTGTCCACCCTCATCCACCGCGCGGTGGGCGACCAGCTGACCTGCATCTTTGTTAACAACGGCCTTCTGCGCCTTCAGGAGGCGGAACGCACCCTCAATACCTTCGAGAAGCATCTGGGGATGAACATCCGCTATGTGGATGCCTCGGACCGTTTCCTCAAGCGTCTTGAGGGGATAGCGGAGCCTGAGAGAAAGCGGCGGCTGGTGGGGGAGGAGTTCATCCGGGTCTTTGAGGAGGAGGCGGCGAAAATAGGGCAGGTGGACTTCCTCGGGCAGGGGACCCTCTATCCCGATGTCATCGAGTCCGCCAGCCCGGACAGCCGGGCCTCCGCGCGTATCAAGACCCACCATAATGTGGGAGGGCTCCCCAGCCATATGAGCCTCAAGCTTCTGGAGCCGCTAAGGCATCTCTTCAAGGACGAGGTGAGGGAGGTGGGGCTGGCCCTGGGGCTTCCTGAGGACATGGTGTGGCGTCAGCCCTTCCCCGGGCCGGGCCTGGCCATCCGCATTATCGGGGACGTCACCAGGGAGAAACTGGACATCCTGCGGGCCGGGGACTGGATTGTGATGAACGAGATAAAGAAGGCCAAGCTCTATCGCCAGCTCTGGCAGAGCTTCGCCGTCCTGACCGACGCCCGCAGCGTTGGCGTGATGGGCGACCACCGCACCTATGGCTATGTGCTGGCGGTGAGGGCCGTCACCAGCGAGGATGCCATGACCGCCGACTGGGCACGGCTCCCCTACGACCTCCTGGCCCGCATGTCCAGCCGCATTGTCAACGAGGTCCCCGGCGTCAACCGGGTGGTCTACGACATCACCTCCAAGCCCCCGGCCACCATTGAGTGGGAATAGCCCGACGGCTCAGTCAGATTGATGTTGCGGATGCAGCAAACCAGCATGATGCCGATAGCTTTGACGGCTTCACTATTTAGAGTTGGCCGTGACTAGGATAGTCCTCGACCACATAAAGAACATCGGACTGGACACAACGGATCCTCCCCTGAGCAATACCCATGCCCTCTGGGATCTGCGCGCCGGACTCCATTTCTTGGCCTGCGTGGTGAGAACCGAAGAGATTAGACTGTCCAAGGAACTCCCGGAGACACCCGTCTTCGCGGCAGGGAGTTCTATCGACCCCAACGGAATCATTGCCTGTTGTTTCAACTGGTTCAGCATATCTATAGTCAGCTACCTGAGACTTGTTGGGCTAATCGACGTCATGAGCCAACAAGGTTGGAAATCTCAAGACATCAGAGGGTCAGAGGGCAATAGAAGAAGGATCAGAAGCCACTGTGTGGAATACGTCAAAGACATAGTTCCCGATATTCTGCAATGGCGAAACAAGATTGCTGCTCACTTTGCAGTCACTGACCCCACCGCAGAGGACAATCTGGGCACCCTGCAGTATTGTGTCATCAATCCGATAAGCTATTCTCGGCCATATCTTAAAGCGGGGGACTTGACGTGGACCATCGGCACCGAGGAATCGCAGCTCCCGGCGTGGGCTCTAACCCAGAAATACGAAGAGCTGGAGAAGCGCTTGTGGCCCGGCGTCAAGTTGCAGAGAATATAGCATCTTTGCCAAAGGGGAATCGCTACGAGCTTGTCGAGTAAAACTCTGCTGGTGGGGGGCGGGGGCAGGGAGCACGCCCTGGCCTGGAAGCTGTCCCGCAGCCCCGGAGTGAAGGAGCTGTTTGTCGCCCCGGGCAACGGTGGGACGGCCACCTCGGGGACTAATCTGCCCATCAAGGCAACCGATGTCCCGGCCATAGGGGAGGCCTGCCGCCGCCTCGGCATCGACCTGGTGGTGGTGGGGCCGGAGGCCCCCCTGGCGGCGGGCATCGCCGACCACCTGGAGGGGATGGGCATCAAGGTGTTCGGGCCCTCCCGTGCCGCCGCTCAGATTGAGGCCAGCAAGGTATTCGCCCGGCGTTTGATGGAGAAATACCACATCCCCTGCCCGAAGGGCGTGGTCTTTGACGACTACGCCAGGGCCAGGAGCTACGTGGAGTCCCATCCGCTTCCCGTGGTGGTCAAGGCCGACGGCCTGGCCGGGGGGAAGGGCGTGACGGTGGCCCGCACCCGGGACGAGGCCCTCCAGGCGCTCAACCAGGCCATGGTTGCGCGGGCATTCGGGGAGGCCGGCGAGCGGGTGGTCGTTGAGGAGTGCCTCACGGGGAAGGAGGTCAGCCTCCTGGCCTTCACCGACGGCAAGACGGTCGTGCCCATGGTCCCCGCCTGCGACTACAAGCGCATCTTTGACGGGGACAGGGGCCCCAACACCGGCGGGATGGGGGGCTACAGCCCTCCCACCTTCTGCACCCCCGGGCTTATGCAGAAGGTGGAGAAAACCATCCTCCGCCCAGCGGTGGAGGCCATGGCCGCTGAGGGCAGGCCTTATAAGGGAGTCCTCTACGCTGGCCTCATGCTGACCACGGAGGGGCCGAAGGTGCTGGAGTTCAACTGCCGCTTCGGCGACCCCGAGACCCAGGTCATGCTCCCCCGGCTTGAGAGCGACCTCCTGGAAATAGTGCTGGCCGTCGTTGCCGGGGAGCTGGACAGTGCCAAGATAGAGTGGTCGGAGAAGGCCTGTGTGGGCGTGGTTATGGCCTCGGGGGGCTACCCGGGGGAGTACAGGACGGGGTATCCTATCACCGGGCTCGACCGGCTGCCCCCTGACGTCCTCGCTTTCCATGCGGGGACAAAGGCCAAGGACGGCCAGGTCGTTACTAACGGAGGGAGGGTGCTCGCCGTGGTTGGCCTCGCCGACACTATCCCCTTGGCGCGGAAGAGGGCCTATGAGGGGGCGGGGCTCATCCATTTTGAAGGGTGTCACTACAGGCGCGACATAGCCCTCGTGGACGAGATAGGCGGCTGAGAAGCTCTGAGGAGGTGGTCTGATGGCTCTGGTAGGAGTGGTAACTGGGTCCCGGACCGATGCTCCCTATGTCCAGCCCTGCCTGGACACGCTGCGGGAGCTGGGGATAAGCAATGAGGTAAGGGTGCTCTCCGCGCACCGCCAGCCCGATGCCGTGAGGGAATATGCCCTCACCGCCCGGGACCGGGGGGTGGAGGTCATCATCGCGGCAGCCGGGATGGCCGCCCACCTGCCCGGGGTGCTGGCCTCCTGGACAAACCTGCCCGTCATTGGCGTTCCGCTCTCCACCTCGGAGCTGGAGGGGATGGACTCGCTTCTGGCCATCGCCCAGATGCCGCCTGGGGTCCCGGTGGCCTGCATGGCGGTCAACGGTGCCCGCAACGCCGCCGTCCTCGCCGCCCGCATCCTGGCACTGAAGCATGATAAAATAGCCCAGGCCCTGGAAGAGTACCGCCAGCGGCTCCAGGAGGCTTGAGTGATCGAGCGCTACTCCCGGCCGGAGATGAAACGGGTCTGGTCGGAGGAGAACAAGTTCCAGAAGTGGCTGCAGGTGGAGATCGCCGTCTGCCAGGCCTGGGCCGGGCTGGGGGCCGTCCCCAAAGAGGCTGCCGATAAGATAGCCCGGAAAGCCCGCTTCGACCTGAAGAGAATTGACGCGCACCTGAAGGAGACCCACCACGATATGACGGCCTTTCTCCGCGCGGTGGGGGAGAGCCTGGGCGAGGAGGCCCGCTTTGTCCACTTCGGCCTCACCTCCTCCGACGTGATGGACACCGCCCTTGCCCTCCAGTTCCTGGAGGCTACCGACCTGCTGGAGAAAGACCTGTCGGGGCTCCTGGAGGTTGTGGAGGCGAAGGCGAGGGAACACGAAAGCACTCTGATAGTTGGGCGCACACATGGGGTGCATGCCGAGCCTACGACCTTCGGTCTCAAGCTGGCCCTCTGGGCCCAGGAGGTCAAGCGTCACCGCCAGCGCCTGGCCGAGGCCAGGAAGATGATAGCGGTGGGAAAGATCTCAGGGACAGTCGGCACACACGCTACGGTCCCGCCGGAGGTGGAGGAGACCGCCTGCCGGCGCCTCGGCCTGGAGCCCGACCCGGTCTCCAGCCAGATTGTACAGAGGGACAGGCATGCCCAGTACATAACCACGCTGGCCCTCATCGGCTCCTCGCTGGAGAAGTTCGCCACGGAGATAAGGTCACTCCAGCGCACCGAGGTGCTGGAGGTGGAGGAGCCTTTTGAGCCCGGCCAGACCGGCTCCTCGGCCATGCCACACAAGCGCAACCCGGAGCTCTGCGAGAGGGTCTGCGGTCTGTCCCGGCTCCTCCGGGGCTTCGCGCTCACGGCAATGGAGAACGTCGCCCTGTGGCACGAGAGGGATATAAGCCATTCCTCCGCCGAGCGCATCATCTTCCCCGATTCCTGCCTGGCCGTGGACTACATGCTGTCCCTCTTCACCTACGTGATGAAGGACCTCCAAGTCTACCCGCAGAGGATGAAAGAGAATTTGGAGCGGAGCCGGGGGGTCATCTTCTCGCAGCGGGTGCTGCTTGCCCTCATCGAGAAGGGCCTGGACCGCCAGGAGGCCTACCGCATCGTGCAGGAGAATGCTACGAAGGCCTGGAAGGAGGGGAGGCCCTTCTTGGACCTGCTGAAGGCGGATGGGCGGGTGAAGCTCTCCACTCAGGAGCTTGAAGGGCTCTTTGACTACGGCTACTACACCCGGTACATCGGAGACATATTCCAGCGCCTGGGGCTGAAGGGTTGACCCCCAGGACCGTCGATACCACGGAGCTGCCCTTGCCCCTTTTCCATAGGGGCAAGGTAAGGGACAGCTACGACGTTTCTCAGTTGCCATTGTGGGGCGGGAAGGGCCTGCTCATGGTGGCCTCGGACCGCATCTCGGCCTTCGACGTTATCCTGCCCAATGCCATCCCGGACAAAGGCAAGGTGCTCACCCAGCTCTCGGCATTCTGGTTTCAGAAGACAACCCATATCATCCAGAACCACCTCGTCGCCCTGCTCCAGTCGCCCGAGCAGCTGAAGGGCCTGGTGCCGGGAAAGAGGCCCCCCGTTTTCCTGCTCGGCCGTTCCATGCTGGTGCAGAAAGCCGAGAGGCTGCCCGTGGAGTGCGTGACGCGGGGGTATATCTCCGGCTCGGCCTGGGCCGAGTACTCCAGGGAAGGGAAGGTGTCCGGACAGGCCCTGCCAACCGGGCTCAAGGAGAGCGAGAAGCTCTCCAGGCCGCTCTTCACCCCAACTACCAAGGAAGAAAAGGGCCATGACCGTCCGGTTACAACGAGGAGGCTGGCAGCGATCCTGGGCGCTGACCTGGCCTGGGATGTAGAGCAGAAGAGCCTGGCCCTCTACTCATTCGCCCATGACTACGCGCTGGAGCAGGGGATCATCATCGCCGACGCCAAGATGGAGTTTGGCCTGCTTGATGGGGAGCTCATCCTGATAGACGAGCTCTTCACCCCCGATTCCAGCCGCTTTTGGGAGAAGTCCCGGTATGTCCCCGGCGGCCCCCAGCCCAGCTACGACAAGCAGCCCGTAAGGGACTGGCTTGTAAGCTCGGGGTGGAACCAGGAACCCCCCGCGCCTTCCCTCCCTGAATGGCTTGTGAAAGAGACCTCGGAACGCTACCGGGAGGTCTACAAGAAGCTTACTGGAAAGGAGCTTGTCTGAAGTTGTTTCTGGCTAAGGTCTATGTAACGCTAAAGCCGACAGTGAATGACCCGCAGGGGCTGACAATCAAGGGCGGGCTGGAGGTGCTGGGGTTCGGCTCGGTGCGCAGGGTGAGGGCGGGGAAATACATCGAAATATGGCTCGACGAGGAGAGCGAGGAGAGGGCCAGGAAGCAGGTGGAGGACATGTGCCGCAAGCTTCTGGCCAACCCGGTCATCGAGAACTACCGTTTTGAGCTGGAGAAGGCCCCCGCCGTTTGACACCAAGCGCCCCAGGCGTTATATTTTGCCCAAATGGTGGAAAACCGTACCCTTGTGGCCCTCGTAGAGGACCGGCCCGGCGTGTTGAGCCGGGTTGCCAGCCTCTTCCGCCGCCGCGCCTTCAACATAGAGAGCATCGCGGTAGGCCACACGGAGCAGCCCGGCCTGTCCCGGATGACGATTGTGGTGGTGGGGGAGGAAGCGGAGGTGGAGCAGGTCAGGAAGCAGCTGGAGAAGCTGGTTGACGTGGTCAAGGTGTTCGAACTCTCCGGCCCCAGCAGCGTGGCCCGGGAGCTGGCCCTCATCAAGGTCAAGGCCACGCCACAGACCCGCGCCGAGATAGTCCAGATCGTGGATATCTTCAGGGCCAACATCGTTGACGTGGCCCCGGATTCCCTGATAGTGGAGGCCACGGGGGACGAGGAGAAGCTGGCGTCCCTCACCAATCTCCTGCGGGGCTTCACCATAAGGGAGCTGGCCCGCACCGGGCGCATAGCTATGTCCCGCGGCGTCCAGGAGAGAAAGAAGAGCCCTTCAGAGACTGACAGCCCCCCTCTGGAGTAGGACCCAAATAGGACCAGGAGGAAGACCGATGGCTAAGACCTATTATGACCAGGATGCCGACCTGGGGCTGCTCAAAGGCAAGACGGTGGGGGTGATGGGCTTCGGCAGCCAGGGCCATGCCCACGCCCAGAACCTGAAGGACAGCGGCGTCCAGGTAGTGGTTGGCCTGAGGCGGGGGAGCTCCAGCTCTGCCAAGTGCCGGGAGGTGGGCCTTTCCGTGGCAACCCCGGAAGAGGCGGTCAAGGCCTCGGATATCATCGCCATGCTGGTCCCCGATACGGCCCAACGCAAGCTTTATTCTGAAGTGGTGGAGAAGAGCCTGGCGTCGGGCAAGGCCCTCCTCTTCGCTCACGGCTTCAATATCCATTTCCACCAGATTGTCCCGCCCCCCCAGGTGGATGTAATCATGGTGGCCCCCAAGGCCCCGGGGCCCCGCGTGCGCCAGCTCTTTGCGCAGGGCATCGGCGTCCCCGCCCTGGTGGCGGTGCAGCAGGACGCCTCGGGGAAGGCGAAGAGCATAGCCCTGGCCTATGCCAAAGGGATAGGCTGCACCAAGGCCGGGGTCATAGAGACCACCTTCATGGAGGAGACCGAGACCGACCTCTTCGGGGAGCAGGCCGTCCTCTGCGGCGGCGTCTCGGCCCTGATCAAGGCCGGGTTCGAAACACTGGTGGAGGCCGGCTATCAGCCCGAGATTGCCTATTTTGAGTGCCTGCACGAGCTCAAGCTCATCACCGACCTTATTCAGCAGGGGGGCCTCTCCTATATGAGGACCTCGGTCAGTGATACGGCGGAGTACGGCGATTACAGCCGCGGCCCACGCGTCATCGATGCCCGGGTAAAGGACACCATGAGACAGATTTTGAAGGAGGTCCAGGAAGGCACCTTCGCCCGGGAGTGGATACTGGAGAACCAGGCGGGCCAGCCCAGCTTTACGCTGTGCCGACGGCGGGAGCAGGCCCACCTCATAGAGCAGGTGGGCGCCAAGCTCCGTGCCATGATGCCCTGGCTCAAGACCTAGCTTCAACCGGAGAGGGGTTTCCAATGGAAAGGGTCATCATTTTCGACACGACCCTGAGGGATGGAGAGCAGGCGGCAGGAGCCATGCTCAACCCTCAGGAGAAGCTGGAGATAGCCCGGCAGCTTGACGTCCTCGGCGTGGACGTCATCGAGGCCGGCTTCCCCATAAGCTCCGCCGGGGACCTCGAGGGGGTGCGCCTCATCGCCCGCGAGGTGAGGCGGCCTGTCATCTGTGCCCTGGCCCATGCTCAGCGCGACGCCATTGACCAGGCCTGGCTGTCGGTGAAAGAGGCCGGGCGCCCCCGTATTCACGTCTTCATTCCCGCCTCGGATATCCAGCTCGAACACCAGCTCAAGAAGACCCGGGAGGAGGTCCTGGAGAGGGCGCGCGAGATGGTGGCCCGGGCCAGGGGCTACTGCGATGATGTGGAATTCTCTCCGATGGACGCCAGCCGCGCCGAGCCGACCTTCCTCTACGAGGTGCTCCAGGCGGTCATAGGGGCAGGCGCGACCACGGTGAACATACCCGACACCGTGGGCTATGCTATGCCGCAGGAGTTCGGGGAGCTTATCGTCGGCATCCTCCAGAATGTGCCCAACATAGGCAAGGCAGTCATCAGCGTTCACTGCCACAACGACCTGGGTCTGGCGGTGGCCAACAGCCTGGAGGCCGTGCGGCGGGGGGCACGCCAGGTGGAGTGCACCATCAATGGCATCGGGGAACGGGCCGGCAATGCCTCCCTCGAAGAGATCGTCATGGCCATCAAGACCAGGAAGGACCTGTTCAACCTGACCACGGGCATAGATACCCCTCAGATATACAGGACCAGCCGCCTGGTGAGCGAGCTCACCGGCTTTGCCGTCCAGCCCAACAAGGCTATCGTGGGAGCCAACGCCTTCCGCCACCAGTCCGGGATCCACCAGGATGGCGTGCTGAAGAAGGCCATTACCTACGAGATCATGGACCCCACCGAGGTCGGCATTCCGGCCAGCAGCCTTGTCCTGGGCAAGCTCAGCGGGAGACACGCCTTCAAGGAGCGCCTGGCGGAGCTGGGCTACACGTTGAAGGAGGAGGCCTTTAACCGGGCCTACCAGGCCTTCAAGGAGCTGGCCGAGAAGAAGAAGGAAATAATGGACCGGGACATAGAGTCGGTGGTGGCACAGGAGCTGCGTACGGTCTCGGAGGTCTACCACCTGGAACATGTGCAGGTAACCTCCGGCGACCACAGCGTCCCCACGGCCACCGTCAAGCTCCTCTGCCCGGATGGACAGGTGGTGGCCCATTCCGCCACCGGCACCGGGCCGGTGGATGCCGTCTACAAGGCCATCGACCAGATAACAAAGGTGCCCTGCCGGTTGACCGAGTTCTCGGTGAAGTCCGTGACCGAGGGCATTGATGCCGTGGGCGAGGTGGTGGTGAGGGTGGAGAGCGAGGGTGTTACCTACACCGGCAGGGGTGCCTCAACCGATGTCATCGTGGCCAGCGCGAGGGCCTATATGAACGCCCTCAACCGGCTCCTCCGGGCCAGGCAGAGTTAATGACGTTGGCGGAGAAGCTCCTGGCGGCCCGCACCGGCCGGAAATCGGTGAGCCCCGGCGAGTTCCTTTCGGTGCCGGTGGACCTCATCCTGGCAAACGACCTCACTGCGCCCCTCGCCATCCAGGAGTTCCGCCGCCTGGGCGTGGGCCGGGTCTTCGACCCCAAAAAAGTCGTCCTTGTCCCCGACCACTTCGTTCCTGCCAAGGACATCGCCTCGGCAGAGGGGTCCAGGGTGATGAGGGAGTTTGCGAAGGAACAGGGAGCGGTCTACTTCGAGGTGGGGAGGGCGGGCATTGAGCATGCGCTCCTCCCGGACAAGGGCCTCGTCCATCCGGGGCAGATAATCATCGGGGCCGACTCTCACACCTGCACCTACGGGGCACTGGGGGCGTTCGCCACGGGCATGGGCTCCACTGATGTTGCCTGCGCCATGGCCACCGGGGATACCTGGATGAAGGTACCTCACACCATCAGGTTTCTCTATCACGGCCGCCTGCCGAAGTGGGTGGGAGGAAAAGACCTCATCCTCTTCACCATCGGGCAGATAGGCGTGGACGGTGCGCTATATGCCTCTATGGAGTTTGACGGGCACGCTATTAAGGAGATGTCCATGGACGGGCGCTTCACCATGGCCAACATGGCCGTGGAGGCGGGGGCCAAGACGGGCCTCTTCGCCGTTGACGAAAAGACCCTGGAGTACCTCCGCGCACGGGTAAAGGGCCCTTTCCAGGTACATACCTCGGAAGGCCCCTATTCGCGTGTGATGGAGTATGATGTGTCCGCTCTGGAACCGCAGGTAGCCTTTCCCCACCTCCCGGGCAATTCCCGGCCCCTGAGCCAGGTGGGCAACGTGGAGCTGGACCAGGCGGTAATCGGCTCCTGCACCAACGGCAGGATGGAGGACCTGAGGACGGCGGCACACATCCTCAAGGGAAGGAAGGCCCACCCCCGGGTCCGCCTTGTGGTCATCCCCGCCACCCAGGACATATACCTCCAGGCTTCAAAGGAAGGGCTGCTGGAGGTCTTTGTCCTGGCGGGGGCGGCGGTGAGCACGCCTACCTGCGGCCCCTGTTTGGGGGGCTATATGGGCGTGCTGGCGGAGGGGGAGAGGGCCATCGCCACCACCAACCGCAACTTCAGGGGGAGGATGGGAAGCCCGAAGAGCGAGGTCTATCTGGCCAGCCCCGCCGTGGTGGCTGCCAGCGCCGTCCTGGGCCGGATAGCCGGGCCGGGGGAGTTGGGACTGTGAAGCTGAAGGGAAAAGCCCACAAGTTCGGGGCCAACATAGACACGGATGTCATCATCCCGGCCCGCTACCTGACCAGTGTTGACCCGAAGGAGCTTGGCCGGCATCTGATGGAGGGGCTGGTGGACGGCTTTGCGAAGATGGTCTCGCCCGGTGACATGCTGGTGGGGACCACCAACTTCGGCAGCGGCTCCTCCCGGGAGCACGCTCCCCTGGCCATCAAGGGGGCCGGAATATCCTGCGTCATCGCCGTAACCTTCGCCCGCATATTCTTCCGCAACGCCATCAATATCGGCCTGCCCGTCCTGGAATGCACTCAGGCCGAAGAGATAGAGGAGGGGGACCACCTGGAGGTGGACCTGGCCTCCGGGGAGATAAGAGACCTCACCCGCGGCAAGACATACAAGGCCGTGCCCTACCCCCCTTTCATGCTGGAGATTGTCCAGGCGGGGGGCCTGGTGGAATACACAAGGAGGAAGCTCGCGGCAAGATGAAGTTTGAGATAGTGGTCCTCCCCGGCGACGGCATCGGCCCGGAGGTGGCGGCGGAGGGGGTAAGGGTGCTCCAGGCCGTCGGAAAACGGTTCGGTCACGAGTTCCGTTTCCACTACGAGGATGTGGGCGGAATCGCCATAGATAAGCACGGGGTGGCCCTCCAGCCCGAAACGCTGGAAAAGGCAAGGGGATGCCAGGCGGTGCTGCTGGGGGCCGTAGGGGGGCCCAAGTGGGACGCCGGCCCCGTGCACCCCGAGGAGGGGCTACTCGCCCTGAGAAAAGGCCTGGGCCTCTTCGCCAACCTGCGGCCGGTGAAACCCTTCTCTGTGCTCTATGAATCATCCCCTGTCAAGAGAGAGATCGTGGATGGGGTCGACCTTATCGTGGTGCGGGAGCTTACCGGCGGGCTGTATTTCAGCAAGCCCAAGAGGCGGTGGAGGACCTCCCGCGGCAGATGGGCCGTGGACACCCTCAGGTACTCGGAGCAGGAGATAGAGAGGCTCGTCAGGGTGGGCTTCGAGCTGGCGCGTAGGCGGCGGCGGAAGCTGACCTCGGTGGACAAGGCCAATATCCTGGAGTCCTCGAGGCTCTGGCGAGAGGTTGCGACCGAGCTTGCCCG
>Ga0214473_10003675_pt1 | contig 18548 bp, 12 predicted proteins | sample RVTome_7_FD_203509 | JGI IMG/M metagenome (GOLD analysis project Ga0214473, IMG submission 203509) | Soil microbial communities from uranium-contaminated site in the Upper Colorado River Basin, Wyoming, United States - RVT98D197 | ecosystem: Environmental > Terrestrial > Soil > Contaminated >... | reverse complement strand
TTTGATATACGGAATCCCGGTTCCGGCAAAACGTTGATTTCTGAGGGTCTGAACATGCCATCCTAACAACTTCGCAACCTCTGTTTCCTTCAATAGCTGAGTTAAAATCTCCATTGTAATAACACCCCAACCAGCACGGTTTTATGATGCAACTGTACCAGAAAGAAAGGTTAGGCCGAATAGGCCACGTCTAAAAATGAATTTTGCTACGGGTTTGGGTTGTCTAAGCTACTGAGGTTGTCCAGGTATTGCGGGTATTGCTTTCGGTAGGTTGATGTTGTCTAAGCTGCTGTGGATTGACTGTTATGCCTCTAAGGCTAATTGGGTAGCGAGAAAAGCTTCCACTATTGTTAGTAGTATAATAATAGTCACTCTATTTGCTATGTGTCAAGCCTTATTACGCAGTATCCTTTCTGCGTTTATCGCTATCTTGTGTTTTACTTTTTTCAACTGCTTCTGCAACCAATTGACCCACCAGTTCCGCCGCTTTCCGCAGGGATTCATCCCGCAAGTGTGCGTAACGTTGTGTCATGGCCGGAGTCTTGTGGGTAAGTAACCGTTGGAGAACGTATAAATCAACCTTGCCGCTGGAAGCTGCTATTGACGCGAAAGTATGCCTAAGGCCATGCAAAGGCCGGAAATCTTTGGGTAATCCGGCCTTTGCCTTAATTTGATTTAGAGGCCTTTTTAGCTCTTTGATGTACCCGCCATTCTTGCCCGGAAATACGTAATCGCTTCCGGGTGTCCGGGCATGATTTTGAAAAACATCACGCGCTGCATCGTTCAACGGAATGACCTGATCCTTGCCGCCTTTGGGGTCTCGGAGGGTTATAAAACCGCGCTCGAAGTCAATATCATTCCATTTCAGCTTGAAGATTTCTCCGCGTCTCATGCCGGTGAATAGCGCCAATTTCATTACGCTACCAGCCAGAGGGTGAGTGTCTTCCTCGATTGCGGCCAGCAGGTGGGCTATCTGTTTGGAGTCCAGAAACTCTGTTTTAATATTGTTCACCCTGGGGAGTTCAGGCCTGAAATTCAAACCATCGCAGAGTTGTTTTTTCACGCCATAGTTAACCGCCCGCACAAGCATCTGGATCAGGTATTTCACAGTCTGAGAGCTTTTTTCTTTTATCAGTCTTAGGCGGAAACGGTCAACATCGAGTGGTATTATTTCGGAAGGCGTTTTTTCCCCGAATACAGGCGCAAGATGTTTCTCGAACATGTAGTTATCGCCGTCAAGGTGGCGAGAAGACGAGCGTTCCGATTTGAATGCTTCCCACAGACGCTTTATTGTCCACCGATTTTCCTGCGTTTGTTTTTCAAGTTCTTCCCGGAGTCTGATTTCTTGTCTGCTCTCGCGCTTGTTTTCGATTCTTTCCGCGCGGTAGCGAGCGGCTTTGGCCGGCGTCATTGCGTCCCTGAACTGGCAACCTGCTTTTTCCTCTTTGGTTCGATTGTCTTTCTTGAAGACAATATAAAAAACCTTTTCAGTGCCTTTTCCACCAATCCGCCTTACCTCCCGGTAGTAAACGCCAGGGTAATCTGTCTTGATCCGTTTTGGCATTTTGGACTCCTTTGAAGGCTAAAAAAATACTTTTCCAACCATATTTCCAACCTGCAAATCAAATATACTATATCTTGCGAGTAAATCAAGGTAAATGATAAATCCCATACTATGCTTAAATATAGGGGGATACGTTAAGATTGATTATTGGAAAGGAAATAGGAGTAAATGGCTGTTGCTTGAATGGCATTCAAGAGGCCAGGGGTTCGACCCCCCTCAGCTCCACCATTTGTTGCACAGGGATTACGAAAACTTTTCGTGATCCCTTTTTCATTTCAGATTCTCCGCCTTCCGTGAGTCCGGCTCAGATTTCCCTCCTGATCTAACTCCGATAGAAAAATTTCCGGACTAATCGAATACTAACTTATTTCAAATTCTGTCCTACTCACCCCAAACTATATTCCCCATAGAATTTGCGATTAACTGTGGTTGTTTTTTAAAAATCAACTTCTTTTCGAGCTATCCGGGAGGATACGATGAAAAGATACGCGAAAACTCAAATTTTGACCGGCAGCCTGCTGCTAATGCTGTCCGGCTTTTTCCCCGGTGGGTTGAAAGCCCAGGTGGGATATGCGGATGGATCGATAACTGGCACGGTAGTGGAGGCGGAGTCCTCTGCCGGGCTGGCTGGGGTGAGCCTCTACCTGGAGGGCGCGAAACTGGGAGCGGTGACCGATAAAAAGGGCGGGTACGAAATCAAGCATGTACCGCCGGGAATTTATCGCCTGGTGGCCACCAAGGTTGGTTATCTGCCCCAGGTCGTTGAGGTGCGGATATCATCCACGGAGAAAGTGCGAATGAATTTCGAGTTGGCCGTAGAGGTGATCCAGATGGAAGAGATCCGCATCGAAGGCATCTCCCCGAAAGAGAAAAAAGAACATAGGCTGCTCAACGAACGGCAGCAGGCGGTTGACATCAGCGATGCCATTGGCTCAGAAGAAATGGCCCGTACCGGCAGCGGGAATGCCGCCGAGGCGATGAGCAAGATGACCGGAGCCTCGGTTGTGGATGGCAAGTACGTTTATGTGCGGGGCCTGGGCGACAGGTACAGTTCTACGGAGCTGAACGGCTCAGAACTACCCAGTCCCGATCCATACCGTAAGGCTGTACAAATGGACCTTTTTCCTTCGAGTCTGCTGGACCGGATTGTCACGCTGAAAAGCTACAGCCCCGATAAACCCGGCAATTTCTCCGGCGGCATGGTCGAGATCTGGACCAAGCGTTTCCCCGAAAACTTTACTTTTTCCCTTTCTCAATCCACCTCGTTTAATCCACAGAGCACTTTCAAGACCGGCTCCCTTCTGTATCCGGGCGGGAAAAATGACTGGCTGGGCATGGATGACGGGTCCCGTGGCCTGCCCTCGGTGGTGAATAACTCCGCCATTACAATACCCGATATCGGTAGCGCCTGGACCAACCGAGGCAAGGCCATGGAGCTCGACCGGATCACCCGCTCTTTCAGCCAGAAAATGGCTCCCTCATTGGAAAAATTTCCGTTGAACCAAGGGTACACACTCGCGCTCGGTAATCAGGTCAGTCTGTTCAGCAGGCCCTTCGGCATGCTGGGCAGCTTCAGTTACAGCCGCAAATACAAGGCCTACCGGAATGGAACGGCGGCCCGCTGGGAGCTTTCCGGCAGCGTGGACAAAGTCGATGAGCTGACCAACGAATACAACCTCACAGATGCGCTGGGTTCGGACGAGGCTAACTGGGGCGGGCTGCTGAACCTCTCCTATAAACTGACAGATAACCACGAAATCGGCCTCAACTACATATATAACCAAAGCGGTGAATCCCAAGCCCGCTATCTGTACGGACCGTTCCCACGGGACCTGACCGGAAATTCCACCTACGAAACCCGGGTGCTTAAATATACCGAGCGCTCGCTGAACAGTGTTCAGTTCCGGGGTGAGCACGATTTACCCTCGCTGTTCAACTCGCACGTGGATTGGAACAGCTCTTACAACGACTCCAGACAGGATGAGCCGGACCTGCGGTATTTCACTAATAACTATACAGTCCAGGAGCGTGGAGGCGTCGTCGACACGAGCTACTCGATCCGCCCTTCGATATATCCCAGCCCCAACCGCTATTTCCGCAATCTGGGCGAGCACAACCTGAACCTGAACCTCAGCGTCGGAATACCCTTCAAGCAGTGGAACCGCCTTCACAGTCAATTCAAGTTCGGCGGCTCTTACACCAACACCGACCGGGCCTTCCGCGAGAGACGCTTCGAATTTCTCACCGATAACAGCAAGTACAGTTACAAAGGGGACCCTTACGCTTTCTGGCAGTCGGATAATATCGGACTGGTGGATACCACGGGCAAGCTGAACCGTTTCGCCAACTATGTCTCCGATGCCAGCGAGGCCCGGGGAAACTACGACGGCACCCAGAAAGTCGCCGCCGGGTTCGTTATGACCGAGCTGCCGCTGACCCAAAAGCTTCAGTTTATCGGCGGCGTCCGGCTGGAGACGACTGACCTCCAGGTAGTAAGCCATGACCAGAGCTTGAAGCGCGGGGACATTTCCAAGCTGGACTACCTGCCCGCAGCCAATTTCATATATGTACTCGATGACAAGACCAACTTCCGCCTGGCTTATGGCCGAACGCTGGCCCGGCCTACTTTCCGGGAGATGGCTCCCTATTCCTCCTTCGATTTTGTCAATGATCTGATTTTCACTGGTAATCAGGACCTCGAGCGCACCCTGATCGACAACTATGATTTCCGCTGGGAGAATTTTTTGCGCAACGGGGAAGTGCTCTCGGCAAGTGTCTTCTATAAAAAATTCTCCAATCCCATAGAGCGAGTGATCAGAACGATCCATGGGGAAATACAGTATCAGAACGTGGACAATGCGGATGTCTATGGTGTGGAGCTGGAGGCCCGCCAGAACCTGGACCGGATTCACTCTTGGCTTAAGCCTTTCATGGTGGGGGCGAACCTGTCCCTGCTCCATTCGGTAGTGGACATCGGCGCCGAGGAGCTGTCCAAAATCCTGGCTTTCGACCCCCAAGCCTCTTCCCGGCGGCCCATGCAGGGCCAGTCTCCCTTCGTCCTCAATCTTGACCTGAGCTATGTCGAGGATAACAGCGGCACCACGGTTTCCTTGCTTTACAACATTTTCGGCAAGCGGCTCTCCGAGGTCAGCCTGGGCGGGACTCCGGATGTCTACGAACAGTCGCGTGGGATTCTCGATTTCACCTTCAAGAACCGGCTCTGGAGAGAGATCGGGATCAAATTCGAAGCCAAGAACCTGCTGAATGCCCCGGTGAAAAAGGTCTATACCTACAAGGGGAAAAAATTCCCTTCGGCGACGTACAATTACGGCCGCTTCTTTACCCTGGGTTTGACTTATAACCTGGAAAAGGACTGACCCTCGGGATATTCTCGCGAAGCGGGTTTTGAAGAGCTTGGTTTTATCTTCGAATTGAAATTCTGTTTCGAGCGACATGTGGAAGGCAAGGAGGATTGTATGTAAATAAGGGCGGACGCGGTTCGAGAATGTGTTTAATTGTATCTCTTTATATTGCAATTATTTCGAATTGAGGAGATCAAATCATGCGGAAATGGTCCCTGTCGATCCTCTTCCCTCTGCTGGTTTCGACGGCATTCGCCCAGACCAGGCCGGAAGTCACCGTGACCGATGCAAGTATCGTGGGCAATGTGACCTGGAGTTCGGATACGGTATACGTGCTGAGCGGTTTTGTATTTGTCGATAACGGGGAGGCGCTGACCATACCGGCGGGCACGGTGGTCAAGGGCATGCCGGGCCAGGGTGTGAACGCCAGCGCGCTGGTCGTGGCGCGGGGCGGGAAGATTTATGCCAACGGCACAGCCGGCGCGCCGGTCATTTTCACGGCGCAGTCGGACAATGTGGACGATGCTACGGACATGCCGCTGGATGCGCGGGGCCTATGGGGCGGGGTGATCCTGCTGGGCCGGGCGGAGACTAATACTGCGGACTCGACGGGTCATATCGAGGGCATCCCGACCACTGAGCCGCGGGGTACTTACGGGGGCAGCCTGGATACCGACAACTCCGGGGTGATGCGCTACGTATCGATCCGTCACGGCGGTACGAACATCGGCGAGGGGAACGAGATCAACGGTTTGACCTTCGGGGCGGTGGGCAGCGGGACGACGATCGAGCATATCGAGGTTTTCAACAACCAGGATGACGGATACGAGTGGTTCGGCGGGACGGTGAACACCAAGTACCTGGTGAGCGCGTTCAACGGCGATGACGCGTTCGACTACGACGAGGGATTCCGGGGCAAGGGCCAGTTCTGGTTTGCGGTGATGTCGGATCAGAATGGGATTGGCAACCGCGGCGCGGAGCAGGACGGCGGAACGGTGCCGGAGGACGGGTTGCCGTTGGCGATCCCGGTGTTGTACAATGCGACCTATATCGGCAGCGGAGCGGCATCCGGGAACGCGGAGAACGACCTGGCGCTGATCTTCCGGGACAACGCGGGCGGGAAGTATTACAACAGCGTCTTCACGGATTTCAGCAACTATACCTTGCAGGTCGAGGACCTGGCCAGCGGTGAGGACAGCCGGGCTCGTCTGGAGGCCGGGGACCTGGAGTTGAAGAACAACGTCTGGTACGGTTTTGGGTCAGGTTCGACCTGGTCGACGCTGATCGAGAGCGGGTACGAGTTTGTGCAGACTTATATGGCGGACACGGCGAACAAGAATACGATAGAAAACCCGCTGCTGCGTGGTATCAGCCGGGCCACCGATAAGGGTCTCGACCCGCGGCCCAAGAGTGTAAGCCCGGTTTATCAGAACCTTGCCACAGTGCCGAGCGACGGTTTCTTCACCGAGGTGAGCTACCGCGGCGCATTTGGCACGGATAACTGGCTGGCCGGCTGGACGTTCCTCTCCAGTGCGAGCTATCTTGGCGATTTGCCCGATTCGACCGGGGCACCGATGGCCGGAGATCTGACCGGCGATTCCAGAGTGGATATCAGCGATGTGATTAGGGTTATCGATTATGCCTTGGGCAAACAAAGCCCCACTTCCAGTCAGCTCTCCATGGCCGATTTGAATTCGGATGGCGTGATCGACATTTTCGACGTGCTGAAAGTCCTTAGCATCGCTCTCGGAAAGTCCGGCACCATGCTGGCTTCTTCCATCGACAGGGTCATGAACCTGTCGAACGTCGATGAGATAACGACCGCCTTGAAATCGCTCGGGGCCGATAATTCCGTAATTAAGGATGTCGAGCTGCTGATCGCCCGGAAGAGCGGCGGGAGTGTCAACCTGCCCAGAGCTTTCGGCCTGAACCAGAACTATCCGAATCCATTCAACCCGGCAACGATTATTGCTTACGCGGTACCGGAAGGCCAGACGCCATTGGTCAGCCTCAAGGTTTACGATATCCGGGGACGCCTGGTGCGCATTCTGGCGGATGGTCTGGAACAGGCGGGGACGCATGTAGTAATGTGGGATGGCAAAAATGAAAACGGCGAATTCGTGGCAAGCGGGACGTATTTCTACCGCCTGAAAGCCGGGGATTACATCAGCACGCGAAAAATGGTGCTGCTCAAGTAGACCGGATGCCTAAGAGCGGGCTGAAATGAGAGGGGAAGGAGTCGAGAATCTTCCCCTCCTCAACCTTATTCATAGCGGAGGAAAGATTTATGAAACGTGTTATGGCCATGCTGGCATTTCCGGTTTTAATCCTTTATTCATCGGTCTACGCCCAAACTATTATTTCACTGGGTAGCGCGATTGCCGCCGCCGGCGACACCGCCAGCCTGAGTGTGGCACTGAACAATTCCGCCGCTTTGGGCGGCTTCCAGTTCGTGGTGAAAGCCGCTCCAGCCGGCAGAGTGACATTTGTGGGCGCCGGAGTCTTGGGGAGAGCGGAAGGCTGGACTGTCAGCAGCAACGCCGCAGACGACAGTGTTTCCCTGCTGGTATTTTCGCAAGCCGGGGCAGACATCGAAACCGGCAATGCCGCTGTGTTGCAACTGAAATATCTGGTGAACTCCTCGGCTCCGTATGGAGCGGTAACCCTGAGTTTATCCGGGGTCAAGGTGGCCGATTCCAGTCTGAATCCGCTCGGCGGAGTAACCACCGCAGATGGCTCGATAACCATACAGGCTTCCGCGGCGGGCGACACGTTACGGATTTCGAATGGAGAGGGTTTCATCGGAAGCTCGCTGGATTTGGACCTCGTGCTTAATAATACCACGGCGGTGGCGGGTTTCCAGTTCACTCTCAGTTCCGGCAGCGGAGCGGTCACTGTTTCCAATATCACTGTCACCGGAAGGGCTGCCGGCTGGACCGTAAGCTACAACGCCACTTCCGCCGGGACGGAGGTGATTGCCTATTCCTCCACCGGAGGGACGATAGCCGCTGGCAGCGGCGCAGTTTTCAGGGTCCACCTAACTGTCTCGGCCCAGGCTTCCCCGCAGGACGTGGTACTGATGATTAAAGACCTGAAAGTCAGCGATGCCCAGCAGAATCCGATTAGCGGATTCAGTTCGGCTGATGGGACAGTTACCGTAAAAGAAAGTGGCTCCGGCCCTTCCGCCTATTACCGGGGTGATGTCAACCGAGATGGAAAGACGGACATTTTTGATCTGCTGGAGCTGCTTGGTATACTCAGCGGCAAAAAGGCTGACTATAATTAACGGCAGTTTCTTTGAACCGCATTTCAATAAACAAAGCTCACAATTCACAGGCTGCCGGGCCAGACTGGATGCCTGGCCCGGCAGCCTGTTCAGTCCGTATTCTATAAGTCCATTCGTTGCTTTTTGCCCGCTTCCAGGCCCTGCCCCGGCATATAGCCAAGCCCGCTCACGTCGAGGCGAATTTAATCGGTGTGAGAATGGCGGGCCATACGTGACGATTTAATCTTAGGTGGTTGTAAACAATCTTCCCTAAAAGAGAGAGGTAAAAAGCCTTCACTTCGTCAGGCTGTCAGGATGCTCGGGGTTCGACCCCCCTCAGCTCCACCAATTGTAAAGGGGTTTGCGAAAAGTATTCGCGAACCCCTTTTTGTTGCCGGTTAACCGGATTGTGCTTGCCCCGCCCGCCCAGTGCGCGCACAACAACCCCCGCCGTTTTTAGGAGAAATTATAAGACGGCGGGGGTTGGCTCCCTGAAAACAAAGCGGCAATTCTTAGTTTTGGTTTTGCTTGTGCGCCGCGTGTCGAAACAGCAAAGCCGATCCGACAAACAGCAGGGCGAAGAACGAATTCGATACAAACACACCGAGCACACCCGGCGGACCCCAGGTATCGGGATTCGAGATAATGAGCACAATCACGGGGACCAACATTTGAGCGAGCGCCATCGCAAACAGCGTGCGTGCCATTCCACGCGGCTCGAAGCGCGCGATGAGGGCGCCGATGACGCCGACGGCGAGCACCCCGTAATACATCAGGTTGGCGGGGTTTTCGCTCTCACTAACGCGAACCATGTTCCCCCAACTGAGGATGAATGCCGTTCCCACGGCAAGGCCGACGGCAAATTTGTATGCTTTATTACTCATCCTCTTTGCTACAAACTCATACGTAAGACCGGCACCGAACAGGAGGGTACCGGCTAAAACGAAAGTGTACCAGTGCCAGTTCCATCCATCGACATAAATGTTCCCAAAAAATGGAATCAGTAATATGCCCGCCGTCACGAGCGCTACACGGATAATGCTTTTTTGCATAGAAATATAATTTAATTGTTCTCTAATAATTCCTGCGGATGTCTCGACGAACATCCAGAGAGCGCAGTCAAATAATCCTCTGTCTTCTCCTGCGCGCTCTCGGAGAAGATCGTTGAACGTCTGCTCCATTCCCTCGCCGAAGCGCTCGCGGTACGGCTTCGGATAGAAACGAAGCAGTTTTGCGTAGAGATTTCGGTATCGCGCGATAGAGTGTTCATATGACATAGGCGTAAGTGTTCGGCGAAAGCCGTTTCTGTTTGGCGACCGCCACGACCTCGCGGTATCGCTCCAATTCCGCCGCGAGTGCCTTTTGGCCGAGGCTGGTGATTTTGTAGTAAACGCGGCGCTCATCGTCCATTTCGGGGTCTATCTTTTTATCACTTTCGCGTATCAACCCGGCCTCAATCATTCGGCCTAAAGAGCCGTAGAGCGTTCCCGGCCCCATGTTCACTTTTCCCTGCGAATCCGCCTCAACTTGCTTCATGATTCCGTAGCCGTGACGCTCTTTCGTGGAGAGCGCAAGAAGGATATGAAGCACCGCTGGAGTGAGGGGCGTGTTGGCTTTATTGTTTGCCATACTGCGAGTATATATCCGTGGCGGATATATGTCAAGCGGATATATTTTCCTTGTGGATAGCGCCAAAGCAAACCAAAAATTTCCTTGCATTTTTTCTGCGGCTCCTCCCCCCACCCCTCCGCCGCGAAGCGGAAAAGGAAAGGAAATTTTTGGCTTGCGTCGCCGCGTCAGAATTCAGTTCTACTTGTATTCCAAAATATCTCCGGGTTGGCATTTGAGCGCCTTGCAGATTGCTTCCAGAGTCGATAAACGGATCGCCTTTGCTTTGCCGTTTTTCAACACGGAAATATTAGCCATTGTGATGCCGACTTTCTCGGCAAGCTCGGTGACGCTCATTTTCCGCTTCGCCAACATGACGTCGATGTTAATGATGATTGCCATGTTGGTCTCGTTACACCGTTAAGTCGTTCTCGGACTTTATATCCACGGCGTTTTGTAAAATCCGTTCAAACATCGCCGCTGCGGTAGCAATCACGATCGAACCGAAGGTGATGAGAATGCCCATGAAAACCCCGCCTGACCGGTCATCTGAGTTGCTTAGCATAATGAAGATTTCTCCTACCGCGACAAAACCGATAATAGCTATCGCACAATATTTTATAGTCCGCAAAGCTTTCACGGCCGGTTGCGAGAAAATCTTATCTTGTCCGGCATATCCCAATACCTTGAATGCCTGATAGAGCGCCACAAAAAACGGAATGGACGCTATATACGCATACGCCAAAAAGGGATCTTTGAAGTAAATCTCAAAGAGCGTGGCGTGCGCATTCCTGCCCTCAATGTGGGGTTCCCAAAGCATAAGGGCAAGAGCGCCGATGCCGATGAGCACAATGACTACCTGAAGAAATATTGTTGAGCTTCTTTTCATAGATGATTTTTGGTTATAGTAATAATTACAGCTTAATCTATTGCTTATCGTTTGTCAATATGTATTTATCGTTATCTGTGGATACAGGAAATTCTAATAAATCTTCTTGGCGAAAGCCGGAACTTCTAAATAAGCCCTTTTCCGTATAGTGAATTAGAGGGAGCCAGCCCAGCCGTTTTATAATTTCTCCTAAAACGGCGGGGCTGGTTTGCCCGCGCGAGTCCCCGAGCGCGGCGAGGCGCGTTCAATCAGTCAGGGTTCTGCTGGAAATGCGTCCGAACTTTTTGATACAATGACCACCATTGTGAAAGGGTTTGCGGAAGCTTTTCGCGGACCCTTTTTTATTGCCGGCGATTTGTGAAAACCTTTGCTTTGCTGGTTGCTGGATGTATAATAATTTGCCGCTTTAGGTTATAAGCGGATTAAAAAATCAAGGTAGCGATAAAAGGATTTTGTGCAATGAGGGGTTGGATTTATATCATCACCAACAAAGCAATGCCTGGCCTTGTCAAGGTTGGCTTTTCAATGAAAGACCCGGAAATACGAGCCAGGGAACTTGGTGGTACCGGCTTGCCACATGAATATGTAGTTGATTATGAAGTTCTCGTAGAAGAACCCCAGACTATAGAACAAGCCGTTCATCGCCGCCTGGGTGAGTATAGAGAAAGCAAGGAGTGGTTTCGCTGTAGGGTAGAGGAAGGTGTAGCTGCAATAAAGGAGATTGCGGGAAAGGAAATACAAATCGAGAATTATAAGCATGCAGACAGGGAAAAGGCGGAGGCAATACTGCGACAACAGGAAGCTGAAGAGCGGAGAAGATGTGGAGAAAAAGTGCTGGATGAGTTTGGAATACGGGACGCGGAGAAAAGACGCAAAGAACGGGAAGCGTTTATAATTCAACAAAGAAAGGAAATTTTAGCCCGTTATGAAAGGGTGCTACAGGAAACGCTCCCGCATTTCGGCTGTCTAACATCAATAGCATTGTATGTATTATTCATCATCGTGTCTAAGGGGGTTTCCTCACCACTCAAGTCAATTATTGAGAAAAATTTAGGTGTGTTCTTTTTAGGAATATTTATCTTCTCGATTTTAGCTTTTTTGTTAGAAAAATTCTTTAAAAAAAGAGCCAAGAGATCGCCCCGGTATCTGTCTGTAATCGCCAAGCGCGATGCCGAACTTGAAAAACTCGAAAGAATGCAGGCTGAATTTAGAGCAGCAGAGCAGGGAAAGGCAGAAGCACGACTTCACCTCGGTGAGATGTATGAAGATGGCAAGGACATCCAGCAAGACAATATAACAGCTTATGCCTGGTACGTTCTTGCCGCTGAGAGCGGTCATGATTGTGCCCCGGATAAGCTCAAGAGATTGGAACGCATGATGATCCCCGAGGCAATCTTGCATGCTAGGAATCTAGCGCGAGGGTTGTCGAAACTCAAGAAATGAAAACCGCGCTCCTCGTGTCCGCTAACAGCCTTTTCCCGGTAGTCATATTCTTCTCGTCCGCAAGATCGCATCGTCAACTGTTATAACCTGACAGCCATTTCAGCGAAATCTGGATTATCTGGGTCCTGGAATCCCCTCCCGTAATTATCAGTGTATTCTCCATTTCTTTTGACCATCCCCGCTATCCGGGGTATATTTGATAAAATCTGAAAAATAAGAAAATTCCACCGGAGGCAGGCGATGTTCATCTGGAAAGACGAATACAGTGTCGGAATAGAAGAAATGGACGAACAGCATAAGTCGCTTTTCAAGCTCCTGGACGATCTGTCCGGCTCGATTGAAAGCGGGGACCTGAAAAACCTCGGTTACGTGCTTACGATGCTGGAAGTGTACGTGGTTTTCCATTTCACTTCAGAAGAGTACCTGCTGTCCAAATACGGCTACCCGGGATTGAACAAGCAGGAAAAGGAACACGGGGATTTCAAGGCCAAGGTCGCCAGGTTCAAAGCCCAATCCGCGGATGATAAAATCCGCCTGGCCGGGGAAGTGAAAGATTTCCTGTATGACTGGCTGGTCAACCATATCCTGGTATTGGACAAGAAATACGGGCCGTATCTGAAGGAAAAAATGAAAGGCGAATAGGAAATCTCACCCGGCGAAAATAAATTTTTCCCTGGTCGCAAGGCTATGTCCATCCGGAAAAAAATATCGACTCTGGTAATTGCCGGTCTTTGCGCCGGTTTTCTTATTATATCGGCAGGGCAGGCCTGGGCCGCAGACAGCCCGGATCTAAAGCAAGAGTTAAAAATCCCTCCAGAGGACCGGACCCAGATCCTGACCCTGAAAGACGGGTCTACCCTGATCGGCAGGATTTCCGCAGTCGGCGCGAGCGAGATCAGCTTCCAGACTAAGCTGGGAGAGCTGAAAATACCGGTCGAATCCATCCGGAAAATCCGGGAAGTGCCCGCCTCGACTATCCGGAACGGGCAGTACTGGTTCCCGAATCCGAACGCTACCCGGCTTTATTTCGGCCCGACCGCCCGTCTGCTGAAAAGGGGCGAGGGTTATTTTGCCGATTACGAGCTGTTCTTCCCGGCGCTGACTGTGGGAGTTACGGACAGAGTCACACTCGGCGGCGGGATGTCGATTTTCCCCGGAGCCGGCCTGGACAGGCAGTTGTTTTACCTGACTCCCAAAGTGGGGATTAAGTCGTACGGAAACCTGCATTGGGCGGCCGGGACGCTGGTATTGAAAATCCCGGACGTATCGCAAGTAGTGGGGGTGCTCTACAGCCTGGGGACTTTCGGCACGCCGGACGGGAGTATTTCGGCGGGCCTGGGCTACGGTTTCGTGGGCAGGCATCTGGCTGATAAGCCGATGATAATGATCGGTGGGGAAAAGCGCCTGACCCGCCGATTGGCGTTCGTGACCGAGAATTGGGTCGTGCCTGGAGGGGAGGCGCCGGTGGTATCTTACGGGATCCGGCTGATGGGCGAAGACCTGAGTGTCGACCTGGCCTTTTTCAACATACTCGACGAAGATGCAGTCTTCCCCGGCATTCCCTATATCGACCTGGTATTCAAGTTTTGAGCGGTTCGGCCCGGCCTGTGTACAGAATTTATCCGGTTCTGAGCAGGGGCGCCTTTTTTGAGGGCTTGGTGGGGTATCCGAGGTTCAGAATCACGGATTGCACGGATTAAGATGGATGTCACTGATCCTCCCTGCCCCGGCCAAGGGCGCACGCGGGTGAGCCCCCACGGGAGATAGTCCACTTGCAATAAAGACGTAGGGCGGACACAGGGGTCCGCCCGTCAAGAGGCGAACGGATGATTCATCATTATTGGGTAAACCCTGAAATTCCGCGATGCTCTTCCGCGGGGTAGTTCAATTTCCCATCCCTTCACTCGATCCGCCGTATTGTTCCGCCAACCTATCGTAGGCCGGGCCGAGGCCGGTGGCTTCCCAGGCATTATTGACTCCCAAGGCCGGGCTCTTGATCCGGTAATTTTTCAGAAACCCGGCATAATTTTCGGCTTTTGCAAAAATCTCTTTTCCCTTTTCCACATCGGCAGCCGGCAGCCGCAGCAGTGAAATCAGGCTGTCAAAAAGGCCCAGGCTCGCCTCGAGGTACCGGAAGCCGTATTCATCCTCCTCGATTCTGGCCCGCACCGCCGGTGGGAGTTCTCCCGCCAGCGCTTTATCGATGACAATCCGGCACTCACCGAGCCGGGTCATCATCTCCTGCCAGTCCAGGCCGTCATCAGTGTCCGGCTGATACACCTCGTAGTGCAGATGCCGGGGCATGACCGGTATCGGGAAGACCGAATCGGCCCGGCCCAGGGCCACGGCGTTGATTCGCGGCCGGAGGTAGTAGCGCCAGGCCTTGACATTGGACACCGTTATTTCGAGCCGGTCGTAGAACGCCATCATCTGTCCAGCGGCCGGACCGTAAAAGTCGCGGTAGTATTCCAGCCAAAGGCTTTCGGCATCCAGGCCGGGATTCCACAGCATGCGGGCCATCTGGTAATTGATCAGGCGGCGGACCCCCAGGTGAGCAGTCGAGGTGTGCATGTAGTGGAACCCGCTGATCCCGGAGCCGATGTAGAGCGGGAGGTCGCGGGCCATGGTGCTCTTGAACACCAGGGGCAGGTCCCTGAATCCGGAGATGTTGTAGTATTCGCCGAGGAACAGGCGGCCCTTGTACTTGCAGTCGGCGGAGCGCCAGTTCCGGAGGATCTCCAGGTAGCGCCGGTTTACCTCCGTGCACAGGGAATCGTCGAAAGCGTGCGCGTAGCAGCGGTCGATCGGGAAATAGGTGAGCGCGGTGTTGCGGTAATCGAAATCCGCCGGGAGCTCCCTGGACGGCATGACTTCGGTCTGGACGTAGATCAGGCTGTGCACCGGGATGTCGCGGTCGAGCCGGCTATCCAGGTAAGCCTGGTGCAGTCCTTTGCGGATTTTGTAGACCAGGTCGAGCAGCTTGTCGGTTTCGTTCGTCCCCTGGGCTACGCACAGCGGGCAGCGGCACCATTCGCCGCCGTCCAGGGGCCAGAAGCTGAAAATGTCCGCATTGGAACCCTCGCCGTCCCGCAGGCAGACGATGATGTTTTTCACCAGCTCCGCGATTCCAGACTCGCTGGCTGAACAGTAATTCATGCCGAAAGTGGACTGCGGAAAGAAGCGCTTGCCCTGGTCGGTGAGGCCGTACCATTCCGGATGGGCCTCGCTGTATGACAGACGGCCATCATGGTCGGCGTCCCCGGCGTACTCCGGGCTGACCGGGTAAGGATCGGCTGGCAGGGTATTATCGAGCCTGAAGCGGGGATGGTCGTACGGGTAAGGCTTATCCGGCCGGAGCAGGTCGAAATAGGTGGTGTGTTCGCCGAAAGTGAGCCGGATGCCGAATTTTTTCATGAGCTTCCAGTCTTTTTCCGCGCTCCAGAAAAAATTCAGCCGGTTCTGCGCCATCCAGAGGAAAAAGCCGGGATTGCCCCGGTTTGTCAGGCTGCCCTCCCAGGTCATGCGGCCGGCCTCGACCTTGCCGTTGGAGACCCAGAAGCCGCGGATGTCCACGGCCGGCGACTCCTGGATGTCCAGCCGCTCCAGGGCGATTCTTTCCCGCCGCGGCACGATTTCCCCATTGGCTCCCGGCGCGTACCAGCGGCAGCCGAGCCGCGCCAGCAGGTCGTAGACCGCGTAGAGGGTCCCCGACCGGGTGTGCCCTCTTATAATGAGAACGTTCCGCCCTTCGATGCTGCCGCTGCGGATCAGGTAGCTGTCAGCGTTTTCGCCGGACAATTCCCGGTCCAGGGCGGCGTACCTGCCGGTCGAGGCGGTCCGGCCCACCACGATCAGGTTTACTCCAGGCGGGAGTTTGGCTCGGCTGTCGACTATCGGCAGGACCGAGCTATCGGCCTCATCCAGGCCTCCCAGACGGCAGAGGTATTTTCTCAGCTCCACAGCGGCGAAAGCCTCGGTGCAGGCCGCGGCCGCCTCGGCGTCCTGCGGGTCGTGCCAGCGCACCCGGACTTCCGCGTACGCCGCCTCCCGAACATCGGCGAACCTGCCGCAGCCGGTCACGATCACGCAACTGGAACGGCCGTCTTCCAGGACCGTAAATCTCCGGCCGGCGCAGGATGACGACAGGCAGAAAGCCAGAGCGGTTGACAATAGAAAATGCAAAACGTATCCGGTTTTGAGCATGTTTCGCCCCCGCAGATAGTTGGCGGGAAAGGCAGCTCGAGGGCCGCCCGGGATTGATCTGATTATTTTTTCAGAAATGAGCCGAATAGCGGAATTGCAGAAACCAATATAACCCCGGCTTGATGAATGTTGTTTAATAATTCCGCTGTCATATTATATTCCAGGTTCACGCGCGTAAATCAATCGTTCGCCCTAACGTTATCGCGGAGGCTCAAGATGCACGTCAGGATAAACACTATTCCATCCCGACTGGCAGTGACGGCCTGTTTGCTTTTTATGACTTTTACCGCTGCGGAAACTTCCCGGGCCGCCGGCTGGACTCCGGAAGAAATGATGAAGATCAGGAGCCTGGGTAATGTAGCGGTCTCTCCGGATGGAAAGAAAGTCCTTTTTACCGTGACCGAAGCGATCATGACCGAAGAAAAGAGCGAGTTTCTGACCCAGATCTACCAGGCCAATGCAGATGGCTCGGGCGCTTCCCAGTTCACCCGGGGCGATAAGTCCTCATCCAACCCGGCCTGGTCCCCGGACGGCCGGTACATAGCTTTCACCTCCGGCCGTTCGGGCAAGGACAATCTTTGGATCATCCCCACGATCGGCGGGGAAGCGCTGCAGCTGACGGATGTCAAGACCGGAGTGAGCGCTTTCAGGTGGTCGCCGGATGGGAAAATGATCGCCTTCGTCAGGCAGGATGAAAAGACCGCCGAGGAGGAGAAAAATGAGAAGGGCCGGGATGATGCACGGGTGGTGGACGGTAACCTCAAGATGAATCACTTGTGGGTGGTAGAAGTGAATTACGAAAACGGCAATCTGCCCGAACCCCGCCGCCTGACCGGAGGGAATTACAGCGTAAGCCCGGCCTATGCGGGCGGGGTCGACTGGTCGCCGGACGGCAAGGTAATCGCCTTCTCGCACTCACCATCGCCGGTGGCCGATGACTGGATCCGGGCCGATATATCCCTGGTGGAAGTGGCCACGGCCGAGGTGCGGGAGTTTCTGCATTCCACCGCGGCGGAGCTGTCTCCGCTGTATTCGCCCGACGGCCAATGGCTGGCCTTTATGAAGACCGATGATCCGCCCACCTGGGCTTTCACCACCGACGTCTACCTCGTCCGGCCGGACGGCAAGGAATTGCACGGTTTGGCCTACACTTTCGACCGCCATCCCAGCCTGATCGCCTGGTCTCCCGACAGCCGGAAAATCTATTACTCGGAAACCAGGGGCACGGTGACCCGGCTTTCCAGCCTGCCGGTCGACGAGCAGCCGCCCGAGGACCTGGACCCCGGCACGAGAGTCATGGGGAGCCTGAGCCTGAATGCCGGCGGCAAATACGTGGCCTATACCTCGCAGACGTCCCATGAGCCCGAGGAAGTGTTCGTGTCGCCCCTGAATGACTTCGCCGGGCTGAAAGTGAGCGCCGTAAACACCGGTTTACCGGACTTCGAGCTCGGCCGGACCGGTATCATCCACTGGAAATCCACGGATGGAAAGGAAATCGAGGGACTGCTGACTTACCCGGCCGGGTACGAAAGCGGGAAGAGTAATCCCCTGCTGGTGATTATCCACGGCGGCCCGACCGGAGTCTTCACCCAGACTTTCATCGCCGGCCGGTCGACCTATCCGATCGCCGCTTTCGCCGCGCAGGGCTTTGCCGTGCTGCGCTGCAACATCCGGGGCTCCTCGGGCTACGGCAGGGACTTCCGCTACGCCAATTACGGCGACTGGGGCGGGATGGACTATCAGGACCTGATGGCCGGGGTGGATCATCTGGTCGAGCTTAAGATCGCGGACCCGGACCGTCTGGGCGTGATGGGCTGGAGCTACGGGGGCTACATGACCTCCTGGATCATCACTCAGACCAAGCGCTTCAAGGCGGCATCTATCGGTGCGCCGGTCACCAACCTGATGAGCTTTACCGGCACCACGGACATCACCGGCTTCATCCCGGATTATTTCAGCGGGAATTTCTGGGAAAAATTCGAAGCCTACCGAAAGCATTCGGCCATGTTTAATATCGGTGGGGTCACTACTCCCACGCTGATCCAGCAGGGAGAACAGGACGTGCGCGTCCCGTTCGGCCAGGGGATGGAGCTCTATACGGCGCTGAAACGCCAGGGGGTGGATGTGCAGATGGTAGCTTACCCGCGGGAGGGCCACGGGCTGGGCGAGCCCAGGCACGTGCTGGATGCGGCCCGGCGCAACCTCGAATGGTTC
>Ga0214473_10003674_pt1 | contig 18549 bp, 20 predicted proteins | sample RVTome_7_FD_203509 | JGI IMG/M metagenome (GOLD analysis project Ga0214473, IMG submission 203509) | Soil microbial communities from uranium-contaminated site in the Upper Colorado River Basin, Wyoming, United States - RVT98D197 | ecosystem: Environmental > Terrestrial > Soil > Contaminated >... | reverse complement strand
CCGAGGGGTTTCGATCCCGGCCGGGTTGATTCCCCTCCCACGTCGATCAGGTCAGCTCCCTCTTCAACCATTTTTAACCCATGGGCCACGGCCTTTTCTTTATCGAAGAAGAGGCCGCCATCCGAAAAGGAATCGGGGGTGACGTTCAGAACTCCCATCAGGAGGGTCCTTTTGCCAAGAGGGAGTGTTCCCTTGCGGCACCGGATGGAGAAATGGGTCTTCGTAATATTCTTGAGAGTAGCTTTTAAACTTTGGCTGAGAGATTGAAAGTCGGGATATTGATCCAGTTTCGGGATCAGTTTTTCCAGCTGTTTTTGAGTTCCCATGAGTATGACATCCGCCCGCTCGGCACTGCAGTCGAGGCCACTGCGATCCACTGCCGCCTCCCCTCCGAGAGAAAGCATCTCCTGCTTCAGTAGGTTGGCAGTCCGTGGGTCGATGCCTTCCACCCGGAGATTCACATGGAGAGCCTTTCCTTCCATCATCTTGATGCCGGTGGGGTCCACTCCCACCTCTAACATCTGACGAACGGCTTCCCGAGGGTTGGTGATGTGAAGGCAACGGATCAGATTCATTCTGTCATTATTACCGAGAGCATGAAATAGTTTACATTAAGAAATCATTTTCACCGCCCACTCGTTCCGCCAAAGGTCCCGCTAAGAGCGGGATTCGAGACACACCTGCCTGCCGGCAGGCAGGGAGGACACGGAGGAGAATAGTTTTTATGGAGAATCGGGAGATGCCGATTCTCCATAAGCCCTATGGCCTTTGGCCGGAATTGCCCCATGGGGGCGGGCAATTTTTTGGTTTGTCGGTATCTCCCGACAAACCAAAAGAAAGAATCGATTTCTCAGTGTGCTCTGTGACTCTGTGGTGAAAATAAACAATTTTATGCTTTGCTTAATAATTTTGGAATTGAGGCATTTTGGAATTCAGGAATCAGGGAATCCAGAAACAATCATCGAAGTTCCTAAATCCGCAATCCCTTAAGAGTGAGGGGAGTTATGCAACTGCTTCACCCCTTATAATGGCATCAATCTGTTGGGTGTCGAGGACCTCTTTTTCAAGAAGGGTGGTGGCCAGACGATGGAGCGTCTCCATGTTTTTCTGGAGGATATCTTTTGCTTTTTCATGGCTCTGGGTGACGATCGCGCGGATCTCTCCGTCGATCAGACGGGCCGTATCTTCACTATAATCCCGATGTTGAGCGAACTCTCTTCCCAGAAAGATCTGTTCTTCTTTCTTACCAAGGGCAAGGGGACCCAGTTTTTCACTCATTCCCCAGTCGCAGACCATTTTCCTTGCGATTTCTGTCGAATGCTCGATATCGTTACCCGCCCCGGTCGTCTGTTGATTCAGTACCAGTTCCTCGGCCGCCCTTCCTCCCATCATGATGGTGATGTTGTTGATGAGGTAGTCCTTCGGATAAGTATGTTTTTCATCAATCGGAAGTTGCTGGGTGAGACCGAGGGCTCTGCCTCTTGGGATGATGGTCACCTTATGGATGGGGTCGGTACCAGGAAGCATCCTCGCGACCAACGTATGGCCGGCCTCGTGGTAGGCGGTGATCCGCCGCTCTTCCAGAGGAATGATCATCGATTTCCGCTCCACCCCCATGAGAACCTTGTCTTTGGCCTGTTCAAGATCGGTCATGTCGATGCGGTCTTTTCCCAGACGGGCGGCCAGGAGGGCAGCCTCGTTGACCAGGTTTTCCAGGTCGGCTCCCGTAAACCCGGGTGTTCCTCTTGAGATCACGGCGAGGTTCACCTTATCATCCAACGGAGTTTTTTTGGTATGAACCCCTAAGATTTCTTCTCTGCCCTTTACATCGGGAACGGAGACGACGACCTGCCGGTCAAATCGGCCTGGCCGGAGCAGGGCGGGGTCAAGAACATCGGGCCGGTTCGTGGCGGCGATGAGAATAACTCCTTCGTTCGATTCGAAACCATCCATTTCAACCAGGAGCTGATTCAGGGTCTGCTCCCTTTCATCATGCCCCCCTCCCAATCCTGCTCCTCTGTGCCTCCCAACGGCATCGATTTCATCGATGAAGATGATACAGGGGGCGTTTCGTTTTCCCTGAAGGAAGAGGTCCCGGACCCGCGAGGCTCCCACACCGACAAACATTTCGACAAAGTCGGAGCCGCTGATGGTGAAAAAAGGAACCTCCGCCTCCCCCGCAATGGCCCTGGCCAGAAGGGTCTTCCCCGTTCCAGGGGCACCGATGAGAAGAACCCCCTTTGGGATTCTCCCTCCCAATTTGGTAAATTTCTTAGGATCCCTGAGAAAATCGATGATTTCTTCGAGTTCCCCCTTCGCCTCTTCGATGCCGGCCACGTTTTCAAAAGTCACCCGGTGCTGTTCCTTGGTCAGGATCTTGGCCTTGCTCTTTCCAAAAGAAAGGGCTTTCCCGCCGCCTACCTGGACCTGCCTCATGAAAAAAATCCAGACGCCGATCAAAAGGATCATAGGAAACCAGGAGATGAGAATGTTCTGCCAGAATGGAGACTCCTCCTCTTTCTTGGCGTTGATGACGACTTTCTGGTCCCTGAGCATTTTGATCATTTCAGGGTCCTCAGGGGCGTAAGTCTTATACCGTTTACCGTTGACATCTCTCCAGGTCATGTTTCGACCCCTGGCCTCCACTTCGAGGACCTGGTTCTTCTCAACAGCGGTGATAAAGTCGGAATAGTTTTTATCGAGGACGGTCTGTTTGGGTTTCGTGAAAACCTGGAAGAGCAGGATCATGATAATGAAAATGACTGCCCAGAAAATGAGATTTTTATAGAGAGAATTCAATGATTTTTCCTCCAGTAAGCACCAAGTTCGGCTTTAAGTTAACATAAATTGTTTGCTTTTTCAATTGCAAATTTAGTATGGAATTTCAAAGGGTTCACTGAAAAACAAGGGCCGATTTGCAAAGGTTAGAACCTTTATGGTTTATTTGTGTAAGAGGGAGATAGGCCTAAAATATTTTGCTTGAAAAAAAGAGGAGAAACTTATAGGTTATTCATAGTAGGTCATAGACGTCATCGGAATAATGGAATAGTGCCTGCCTGCCCTGTACCATGCTAGGTTCAGGGCCTGTCGGCAGACAGGGAACGATGGAATATTGGGTTTGAAGGAAAGAAGCAATCCCAAGATTCTAATCTTTCAAGAATTCCCAACCTCCCATTATTCCAATACTCCATAGAGGATGGTATGTCTACTGAGCTTTTGCGACGGTGTCCCCTTTTTGCGGGGTTGAAAGAAGAAGATCTGAAGAAGATTCGGGCCATCGCTTCACCCAGACAGGCTGGGAAAAAGGAGATCATCTTTGGAGAAGGACAAGAGGCCAAAGGATTCTATGTTATCCTCTCCGGAAAGGTGAAACTTTACAAGATCTCCCCCGACGGGAAAGAGCAGATCCTCCACGTTGTTTCTGCTCCGGATGCCTTTGCAGAAGCAGCCCTCTTTCTCGAAGGCACTTACCCGGCCTTTGCCGAAGCCTTGACGGATAGCCAGTTTCTCTTCTTTCCCAAAAGGGATTTTGTCCATTTGATCGAGAAGCATCCCCAGCTCAGCATCAATATGATCGTCTCCCTCTCCCATTTCCTGAAAAGATTCGCCTCCCTGATTGAGGAACTCTCCCTCAAAGAGGTTTCCTCCCGGATTGCAAAATATCTGATCGATCTCTCATTAAAGGCCTCAAAGGAGGGGAAAAGTCCTAAGGAGGTTGAACTCGATCTGAGCAAGACTCAACTGGCCTCCAAACTGGGGACAATCAGCGAGACCCTTTCGAGAACGCTGGCGAAGATGAAGGCCAGGAAAATTATCGAGGTGAAGAAAAACAAGATTCTCATCCTCAACCGAGAGGCCTTAGAGGAATTGGCCTCAGGTTTGAAAATCTGATCTCAGAACAATCGTGGCATCGACGGCCACAGGTTCACCATCGATGATTAAAAGGGGGTTCACATCGATCTCCTTGATCCGATCAAAGGTCATGGCAAGCCCTCCCAGTTTGATCAGCCAATCGGCGAGAGATTCCAACTTCACCGGTTTTGAGCCTCGATATCCCTGGAACAGGGCCTTTCCTTTTAACTCCGAAACCATGTTGATCACATCGTTCTGATTCAAGGGAGGGAGTCTGAAGACGACATCTCTATATACCTCTGCATGGACCCCACCCAGGCCGAGCATCATGGCCGGTCCGAACTGGGGGTCCCGGGTGACTCCCACAATCAGTTCGAAATCTGCGTTAAGCATGGGCTGGATCAGGAAGGATTGAGGTTTAGGTTTCAGGCGAAGCATTTCTTGAAAAGCCGATTTCAAGTGATCGGTGTCCCAAAGGTTGAGCCTCACCAATCCCGCCTCCGTTTTATGAACCTTGCCTTTGGCAATTCCTTTTAGAACGACGGGATAGCCCATTTCTTGGGCGGCCCGAGTTGCTTCCTCAGAATCGTTTACAATGATTTCCTTCACCACCGGGAGGTCTAAAGCTCGAAACCATTTTTTAGCCTCGTGCTCGTCCAGTATTGGAAGTCCTTTTTCTTCCGCTCGAAGAACCAGATCCTTTAGCGTCGATGGAATCCGAAATTCGGAGTGAGGGAGTTGGGGGAGACCCCTTCGTCCCTTTCTATTTTCAAAGAGACACCCCATTACCCTTACGGTCCGATGGATTTCGGAAAAGGCCGGCCACCCTTCCCCTTCCAGAGTGAGCCGGGTAGCCTCCCGGCCCTTCTCCGGGCCCATCAACCAGAAGAGGGCAGGTTTTCGGGGTCCCTCGATGACGGACATGATCTCTTTCATATCCAGAAACCAGATCCCAAAGCCGGCAAAGAGGTGAATGATAATACCGTCCACCTCAGGGGCATCATGGAGAACCTTAATGGCGTGCTTGTAGGCCGGAACAGGGCCATGCTTCTCCATGGCCGGCCAATAATCGACTGGATTGTTGATGGGCATCCACGCAGGAGAAAGTTCCTCCAGACCCTTCTTCGTTTGAGAAGATAACGTAGCTAGACTCAGGCCATGTTTTTCCATATGGTCGGCGGTGACGATCCCCGAGGCTCCGCTGTAACTCAGGACGGCGATCCTGGGTTTTTCATCAAGCGGTTTCTGGGGATGGAAATCCTTCTCGAGGGTGCGGACCATATCGGTCATCTCAAAGAAGTCTTCTGCCTGATGGACTCCTGCTTGCCTGAGAACCCCTCTGATCAGCTTGTCATTTCCGGCCAGAGAGGCCGTGTGGCTGGCAGAGGCTTGGGCTCCCGAGGCCGTTCTCCCTCCTTTGAGCAGAACGATAGGTTTGGTTGATGAAGAAGCCAATTCAAAGAAACGACGGCCTTGAACGAACGATTCAACGTAGAGGCCGATCACCCGAGTGGCGGGGTCTCTGAGAAGGATATCGAGAAGCTCCGTTTCCTCCACATCACACTTATTCCCGATGGAGAATACCTTGGCGAGCCCGAGGGTTTTATTCCCCATCAGGGTTGTGATAAAACCCCCGGAAAGGAGGCCGCTCTGGACGATGAGTGAGACTCCTCCAGGGTTCAACACGCCTTGCCAGGCCTCCGGTGCAATAAATGAAAAGATGTGGCCTGTTGAAGTATCGATGAGGCCCATACAATTAGGCCCCCAGAGCCGCATTCCCCCTTTGCGAGCGATGGCAAGACACTGGTCCTGTAAGGCCTTTCCTTCGGGACCCACCTCTGCAAAACCACCGGACTGAAGAATGGCCGCCCGCACACCTTTTTGGACACAGTCTCTCAGGACCTGGGGGACGGCTCTTGCCGGGACAAAGATCAATGCAAGATCTAAGGAGCTCTGAATATCGGACACGCTGGGATAGCACTTGAGGCCAAGGACTTCCTCATATTTGGGGTTGACCGGATAGATGGGTCCTTTATAACCGAGGGTTAAATTGGTGAGGAGGTGGTAACCTCCGGTGTCGGGCTCCCGTGTGGCGCCGACGACAGCCACTCCTTTGGGTTCAAAGAAGAAATCCATCAATCGTCTCCATTGATTGGAAAAGATGATTTTCCTGGCCCTGCTCCTTCCCGAGGGGAGGAGAGCTTCCTCGTAAGTTCAGCCGAACAGGGGGGCGGACAGGCAATCTGTATAATTAACCCATTCGAAATTAAAAGAAAAGAAATGATTAGCCTCTTGACTTAGGTCAAGGAAATGATTTTGGAATATTGAATAATGGAGTTAATGAAAGTTGGGTTATTCCGGGTCACCAGGTAGGAAGGGGTTAGGGGATGACAAAGAAAGTTGAGATCTCCAAAAAGGAGAAGGAGGATATTCGAATCCTATTAAAATTTGTTTCCATCTATTGCGGGGAACATCATGAAGGAGAAAAACCCCCTTTTACCCTTAAGAAAATGGATATCCAAGAGTTTGAAAAGAACGAGATCCTGGTGTGCGACGAATGCGCCCGACTTCTCACTTATGGCTTGACCATGCGACTGAAATGTCCCCACGATCCCAAACCCATGTGCAAGAAGTGTGAGACCCAGTGCTACCATGGCGACTATAAGGCGAAGATCCGGGAGGTGATGAAGTTCTCGGGCATCTACATGATCAAACACGGCCGGGTGGACATGCTGTATCACTATTTCAGGTAAGGAGATGGGGAGATAGGGTGATGGGGAGATGGAGGACAGAGACAGATGGGGAGATCGGGTGATGAGGAGATGGAGGACAGAGACAGATGGGGAGATCGGGTGATGAGGAGATGGGGAGAAAGACATCGAAAAAAGGGAGAGAATAAACTCGGGAATAGATGCGGTCGCGAAATCGTCATCTCGGACACGGAAAACGGACACGGACACGTGATTTGACATAAGTCAAGGCGATTCTTTGAGAAGAAAGTTAAATTGAGTTTAAAAGGAGATAAAAATGACACCGAAACCAGAGAAACCGGAGAAGAAAGAAGCTGCCTGCTTTGTTTGTCAGAAGACGGAAAGCGAGAATATTTTACTTGCATGCCGAAAGGAAGGTAAAGATCTTTGGGTGTGTGCCCGGTGTCTGCCCATGTTGATTCATGGGGGTCATTAAAAATCTAACAAAGAAAGGAGCAAAAAGATGAGAGAACAAATCGAAAAAGCATTGGAGAAGATCAGGCCGGCCCTCCAGGCCGATGGCGGGGATGTGGAACTCGTGGACGTGACCGAAGGGGTCGTGAAGGTCAGATTAAAGGGCGCCTGTGGTGGATGTCCGATGTCACAACTAACTCTGACCCGCGGGGTTGAGCAAACGATTAAGAAAGCCGTACCTGAGGTAATAAGAGTAGAGGCTGTGGAATGAATCGTCCGTGAGAGAGGAAGAGACTATGGAGAGTTATCTCAATACACCGATCAAAGAGATCATCTCGAAATTTCCGAAAGTTGGAGAAATCCTCGAAGCGTATGAAATTGGCTGCGTCCCATGCGCCGTGGGGTCCTGTCTCCTGAAAGACATTATCCAGGTCCATAACCTGTCAGAAGAGGAAGAGAAGGAAGTGATGGTCAGGATCGCGAAGGTGGTCTATCCGGATAGGGTGATCCCCATACCAAAAGTTCAAAGGAAGGCCAGGATCAGGTCCAAAGAGATCAAGTATTCTCCTCCCACGAAGAAGCTGGTGGACGAGCATGTCCTCATCAAGAGGTGGATCGCGTTAATCCCACAACTGCTCGAGCGGCTGGATGTAGACTCCCCTGAGGACAGAGAGATCCTTTTCAACGGGATCGACTTCATACGGTCCTATGCGGATAAATTCCACCACGCGAAGGAGGAGGATATCCTTTTCAAATACTTTGATGAAAGCCTGGACATCGTTAAGGCGATGCTGGAAGACCATACGAAAGGCCGTGGTCATGTTAAGGCCCTGGCCGAGGCGCTGGACAAAAGAGACAGAAAAGGGATCATCGAACATTTGAATGCTTACCGGGAGCTCCTCACCGAGCATATCAAGAAAGAGGATGAGATTCTCTATCCGTGGATGGACAGGAACCTTTCGGTTACCCAGGTCGGTGAACTGTTTTCGAAGTTTAGCGAAGTAGACGAAGTCAGCGGAAACGGAATCACCGAGAGGTGCAGGACCTTTGTCATCGAAGTTGAAGAAAAACTTGAAAAACCTAAAAAGGAGGTAAGATCATGAAAGAGTTTGCTGGTTGCCCAAGTTCGAAGACGGTTGATTTCAGGGAGAAGGGAACCCAGGAGGAAGTCCCTGCGGCCAAGGTGCAATCGCAGCTCCGACAGTGGCCGATTCAGCTCCATCTGGTTTCTCCCACGGCTCCTTACTATCAGGGTGCCGATGTGTTGCTGACAGCCGATTGCGTGGCCTATGCCCTGGGGAATTATCACGCCGATTATTTGAAAGGGAAGTCCCTTGCCATTGCCTGCCCGAAACTCGATGAGGGCCAGAATATCTATGTGGAAAAGATCAAGTCCTGGTTCGACGATGCCAAGATCAATACCCTCACCGTTTTGATCATGCAGGTTCCCTGCTGCATGGGACTGGTCCAACTGGCGAAGCAGGCCATTGAAAGTTCAAAGAGAAAGGTGCCCCTTAAAGCCGTCGTGGTTGGCCTCAAGGGAGAGATTCTGTCCGAGGATTGGATTTAAAACTTTTGAGGAAACGAGGTCTCCATGAGCGAAGATAAAAGAGTGGTTAAGGTAAATGCTCTCAATCTAAAGTCCTTTGATGAGAAGAAATTTAATCCGAAGCCGGTCTATCAAACAGAGCAACTCAGGGTGATTTTAGTCTATTTTAAGAAAGGACAGTTCATTCCTGTCCATTCACCCGGTGTGGATGTCATCTTATGCATCCTTGAGGGAGAGGCGGAGGTCGTGGCGGGAGAGGAGAGAATCCAGACGAAGGTCAATGATCTCGTCGTGGTTCCAAAAGGAGTGAAAAGGGGTGTCCGGGCGCTGACCGACCTGACGGTTCTCCATGTCGTCCAGCCACCTCCTTCGGAAGAAGATCATAAAGAGGTGCACCAGAGGTTGATGTTGGGAAAGTTTGAGTGAGTCATCTTGATACTCGATAGTTCTGTATGTCCCCATCAGGTAAATACCTATTGCAATCGGCTAAAGAGGACATGCGAACCTCTCGAGAAAGGTTGTGTTCTTTATGGCAACGTCAAATCAGTTACAATGAAAGAAGGGGTGATCGACATGGAAGGGAAGATTCAGACGCTGGATCTAAGGCCCATGCCGCCTTTCGAAAGGCATGAAAAGATCTTCAAGATCTGGGATTCGTTACAACCCGGGGAGACGTTAAGGATTATCAATGATCACAATCCCAAGCCCTTGCGCTACCAATTCGAAGCAGAGTATAAAGAAAGATATGAATGGGAGTACGAGCAGGAAGGGCCGAAGGATTGGATCGTTAAAATAAGGCGAATTTAGAAAGATCGAGGAGGAACGGGAATGGATAAGTATGCAAAGGCTTTTATCAAGTCGAGCTTGATCTATCTTGGTGTTGGGACGATTCTTGGGTTGTTGATGATCTTTTGGACGGATGCCCGTTTCACCATGACAAGGGTTCACGTTCATATCCTTCTTCTGGGGTTTATGGCCATGATGATTTACGGGGTAGGCTATCACATTCTTCCAAGATTCATGGGGAGACCGGTTTACAGTCATCGCTTGGGCAACGTCCAGGTGTGGCTTGCTAACATCACGCTGCTGGGCCTGTCCATTTCGTGGATCCTGGAGGCAACGGTTGGAGGGTTCTGGCATTATTTGGCGGTCCTTTTTGGAATGGGTCAAGGAGCGGCTATTTTCGTCTTTATTGTCAATCTCTGGAAGAGCATAATCCCGCAGCAAGCTGCGGGAGCCTAAATGAGCGGGGACTTGTGTCCCCTTGAGGACCGACCTTCGGTCTCGAGGTTGGAGGCAAAATCATCTAAAACCTCAAACTTGCCCCGTGGAATATTGAGTTGAGGAGCACAGGATGAGTGGTTGGTGAGTTAAAGACACCCATAAGGCAAGGGAGCAGCAAGTCTCTTATTCCACAGGGCGAGTGCTCCTCAAGTGAAACGCTCCTTAAGCCCCACAGGGGCGATCCTCAAGCTTGCCCCGTGGAATAGGGAGTTGAGGAGCATGGGATGAGAGGTTGATGAGGAGAAGACTCCCATGAGGCAAGTGACAGCAAGTCCTTTATTCCACAGGGCGAGCGATCCTAAAGCGAAATAAGGAGGCAAACATGGCTGACAAGAAAATTACGAAAGATACGGTCATCGGGGATGTCCTAAAGGCGAACCCGGCAGCGATCAAGGTAATTCAAAAGTATTTCGGACAGGGCTGCTTCACCTGCCCGGGGATGAATATGGAGTCCATTTCCTTCGGAGCGTTGATGCATAACATGGACCCGGAAATGATCGTCAAGGAAATTAACGCTTTAGAAGACGAACCTACCCAATAGATAGAATAGCTGTAGCGCAAGGCTTCAGCCTTGCTTGTTGGTAGCGGTCATTTTCAATTTGCGATCTGAAATCTGCAATCTGAAATAACGGGAGATTTTATGGAACCCATTCATCTTTTTGAAAAAGCTGAGTTTTCGAAGGAGAATTTTGTCCCCAAGCAACTCCATATCGGAGAGGCAGGGGCGGCCGTACTCATTTGCTTCGAACCCGGCCAGACCATGCCTCTTCACCCTCATCCAGGTGCTCTGGAAGTCATTCTCTACGGGGTTGAAGGGGAAGGGACTTTAGCAATTGGGGATGAGGAAAAACCCTTTAAGAAAGGGGATCTGATCTTCTGCAAAGGAGAGGTTCCAATTGGTCCCAAGAATACGGGTCAGGGAAAATTTATCGTCCTGGTTACCCTCATCCTAAGAAAATTGGTCTCACAGGGATAGCAGGGCTCAGGATTTCAAGTCTTGGTTTTTTCAATTTGAAATCTGAAATTTGAAATCTGAAATTTTCTTATAAAGGAGCCCATATCTCACCCCGTGGGCACTGACCAGGACAGAAGGGCAATCAAGCTGGATCATCGCCTGGTAGAGAATGGCGCCTCCGGCTAAGATGACATCGGCTCTGGCTGAAGAAAGGCCTGGAATCTTTCTCCTCTCCTCGATCGTTCTGAACCGGTAAAGATCCAATTGATTCTTTAAGGCTTCCCGTTCCAGGATAAAATGGTGGATCTTTTCATAGACGAACTGATCGAGCCCCTGTTCCACCGAGGCCAGGGCCGTCGCCGTTCCTCCCACTGCTACCATGGAGAAGGGTTGCAGGGGACGGGGGATTTCCGTAAGGAACTTCCGGAATTCTTTTTCTAACTCTTCCCATTCCTCTTTCCGAACGGGATCGGATTTGAGAAATCGCTCCGTAAACCGAACCGACCCCATGGGAAGGCTCACCCATTGAGTGATTCCGTCATTTCTCCCGAGAATAAATTCAGTACTTCCCCCACCCACGTCCACCACAAGAATCGATTGCTCAGAATCGTTCAAATCCCGGGTGACCGCCAAAAAAGAGAGTTGGGCTTCTTCTTCTCCTGAGATGATCTCGATGGAGAGGTCGAGTTTTTCCTTCGCCCTTTTCAGGAAGATCTCAGAATTCTTAGCGTCTCGAAGGGCGCTCGTCCCAACAGCAAAAACCTTTTGGGTTCCCATTTTTCGACACTGTTCCATGTAGAAGGCCAGGGTGTGAAGTCCTCTCTCCATTGCCTCCTGAGATAGAACTTTGTTCTTTTGAACTCCCTCCCCCAGGCGGACGATCGTCTCCTGCTCAAAGAGAGGGGTTAAGCCTTTTTCACCCACGTTAGCAATGAGAAGGAGGATCGTGTTCGTTCCAATGTCGATGGAAGCGACTCGTTCAGGAGAAGAAGGGGCGGATTTCATGGCAGAGTTCCTCAGGGGCGATGTTCGAGGTGAGTTCGGAATGGAGGGCTTCGAAGGAGGTCCAATCATTCAAATAATAGGATTGGATGGGAGTTCGCGAGATGATTCGAATGAGAAGCTGATAGGAGGCCTCGCCCGAAATGGAGTAGATGGAAAAATTGAAACTGTTGAGGTTCTTCTTATCATAGTATCTTAACGTGGAGACGATTCCGGTTGCCAAAGCAAGCCTTTCCTCTTCGCCCAGGGTCGTGAACGACCCATGCCCTTCCACCGTTCCGCAAACCTCATTGAATCCAATCGGAGCATAAGAGACGAACCAGTGGACCTTTCCGATGCGGGTGATGTAACGCATCCCGAGGCCTTTTTCGATCTCGATGAGATCGTTCCAGTACAGAGTTTTATTCCTCTGCTGGTAAGAAATGCTGCCATTCAATAGATACTCCATCTCGTTCGTCGGGATGGGGTCCCCGATGACCTGGAGGTGGGGATGGATAAGAGTGCTGCCGCCGGGGAGAAGGTGGTTCTGACTGATCTGCCAGTACCGGGCGTCGGGATCGAAGGCCATCACTCTACGGATGATCTCCATGGAAACCGAGAGCCCCTCAACATAATGCTCGGGGGTGCATTGATGGAGAGGGACAAAATGTTCCTGACAGAGGACAATCACAATTCCATAGGTTCCGACGGGATTAAGGTTAGGAAAACCAACGGCCTTCCCGATTCTAATTCTTTCTTCGGGGATGATCTCTTTTGGAAACCGAGGGGTTTTCAAAAAGATATTCCCCGGGCAGAAGATACATCCTTCGGATTCCTCAGCCATCTTGGTAAGATCCAGTTTATCTCCGATCGGAAGGCCCCAGGTGATAATCCGGCTTCGACGCCTGGTCAGGGGATCGATCCGAACCTCGGTCGGAACGGAAACCGGCTCAAACCCACGCAGGGGAGAGAGGAGATCCGATTGGAGATGGAAGCGCTCAAACTTGATTTCCATCAACGAACCCACAACATGAACTGAAATACTGGAGGTATGGAGTATTGGAGTGTCGGGTCAAATGAATTGTAGATTTTCATTTCTAACTTGACCCCTTGAACCATCGACTCCTCGAACCGTTCAGATATCATCAACTTTTGAGAAAGAGACGATTCTCCACCATTTCACAGAGGATGTGTCCGATGAGAATGTGCGCTTCTTGAATGCGGGGTGTGCTGGAAGAGGGGACGAGGAGGGTGATATCGGCTTTCTTGGTGAGCTTGCCCCCATCCATTCCGGTGAAGGCTACAGTTTTCATTCCCATCTCTTTTGCCGTTTCAATGGCCCTGATTACATTGGGAGAGTTTCCGCTGGTACTGAGACCGATGGCAATATCCCCTTTCTTGCCGAGGGCCTTCAGTTGTTTCGAGAAGATTTCGTTAAAGGCAAAGTCGTTGGAGACGCTGGTGAGAATGGAGGTATCCGTCGTCAAAGCGATGGCTGGGAGGGGAGGGCGCTCCATCAAATATCGGTTGACGAATTCTGCAGCGAGATGCTGAGCATCCGCTGCGCTTCCCCCATTCCCGAAGAAAAAGAGTTTATTCCCTTTCTCAAAGGCTTGAGCGATGAGTTTGATCGCGTCGATCAATTTGGAGAGATTCTCTTTAAGAAAACGGTCCTTGACTTCTGAACTCTCCTTAAAACACTTCAGAATGGTCTCTTCCATAGGATCAACATCTTACTCCCTTGCCCGTTCTCTGTCAAGGAATGTGGGTATACCCTACAGGTGCATAAATTTCGCGAGCAGTCGGGCTCTCAAACCCTTAAAATGCGGTCTTTGTTAACATTTTCCGGTTAAGCGCGACTTCATCGAAAGTGATGTCCAGGAAGTGCTCGGTATTATCAGCTAAGCCAGCAGCCATCAAAGGTTTCCGCTTTAAGGCTTTTCAGCCCGCCTGCCCGCGAAATCTATTGGGAGATTTTGCAACATCTGGGTATAAAGAAAAAATGGGCAGGTGACTAAAATTCTTCAGCCCACCGGATGGCCTCCGAAAGTTTTCCCAGGACATCGGTTGACGTAAAATAATGGCCCTTTTCTTTTTGAACCATATCCCCTGCCAAACCCGTGACAAAGGTCGCGGCCAGACTCGAATCGAACAGATCATTCGTCGAAGCAAAGCCCGCAATGGCCCCGGAGAGAATATCCCCTGTCCCTCCTGTGGCCATCCCTGGGTTTCCGGTAAAGTTGAATTTCGTCTTGGCCCCGTTGGAAACGATATCCACCGGAGCCTTCAGTACGACGATACACCGATATTTCTTGGCGAAGGCGACTGCATTCTCGGCCTTCGGTTCCTGGCCGGATAATCGCTTGAATTCGCCCCGGTGAGGGGTAAGGACCACATTTTCTTTCAGGGTTTCCAGGTGGTCTGAGATCGCATTCAATCCATCGGCATCGATGACGATCTTTATCTCCTTTAATTCCCGGACCAGTCCGATCACCATCTTCTTCGTTTCTTCTTTGATGCCCATCTCAGGCCCCAGACCCAGACCGGGTCCGATTAGAATGGAATCACAACGATACTGATCGATCCTTCTCAAGATTTCAGGCAGATGGGCTTCACTCAAAAAATCCCCTGGGAGACAGGTACCAAGAAAATCGGGAATCTTTTCAACGGTTCCCGAGCAAGGTTCGGGTGCACAGGTGTAGACGAGGTCGGCAATTTTAGCGGCTGCTCTTCCCGCATACTCCAGGGCCCCGCGGAAGAAGGAGGAACCGCCGATAATCATCACCCTTCCTCCCTGACCTTTGTGGGCATCGGATCTCCTTTTCTCCAGAGCTTTCACCTCTCCTGGGCCTATCCTGTTTTCCAGATCAAGAGAGACCCCCAGCGTTAAAACCTCTGCCCCTTCCACTTTTGAAAAATGGAAACTCAACGTCAAATCGGATTTCACCGAGATGTTTGAGCCATAGCCAGTGGGGACGTCGATGCAGACCTTCTTGGCTTTGGCTGTGTTGATCTTTTGAATGGTGCTTTTAAAAGGTTCTCTGGGATCTCCTGATATTCCAATTCCAAGCATCCCGTCCACAATAATGCCAAACTGGTCAAAGTCATATCGTGATAGATCCGTGGAGTCCCGGATCAAGAACTTCTTAAGAGGGGTATGCTCCAGGAGCTGCCAATTCCTTTTCGCCTCCTCGGTCTGGATCTCTTTGGGATGTCCGAGAAGATAAAGGGTGACTTCGTTCTTGTCCATCAAATGGCGGGCGACCACGAACCCATCGCCCCCATTGTTCCCCGTGCCGCAGAAGATCCCGATCTTCTTTCCACTCCCGAGCCTTCTGGAAATCTCATCCGCCACTCCCCGCCCGGCATTTTCCATGAGGACCGAGGTCTCCAGTCCGAAATATCTCGAATTGACATCCAGAATCCTCGTTTTTTTCGCCGCCTCTTCTAAGTTAAATTTTCCATCCATATTTCACGTCCTATTCTCCTTCCGTTGGAAGTCAACTTGCCAATTCGTTTCAAAAAACGCGCATCGGGAGCCGAATTGTAAGGTTTTGAGGGTACCCCTGCCCGGCGACCTGTGAAACCTTAGGGTCTAATCAGGCATTCTGAAAACACCTGCCCCCTGGATCTTTCCCTCTTTTAATAAGATTAAGGCTTGGTTCGCTTCCTCTAACCTGAATTCCTGGACCTCCGGAAGAATGGGAATTCCAGCCGCTAACGGGAGAAACTCCAGGGCGTCCTTTCGCGTGATATTGGCTACACTCTTGATCTCCTTTTCGTCCCAGAGGAGCTTGGCGTAGTCGAGAGGAGGGATGGGGTTTCTCTTTCGAATGACTGCGATCACCAATCTTCCCCCTTTTTCCAGAACCCCTAACGCTCTCGGCACAGTTTCACCTACCGGAGTGAAGTCGATGACGCTGTGGAGTTTCTCTGGAGGTTCATCTTCGGGTCCACCGGCCCAAGAGGCTCCCAATTTTTTTGCCAAATGCCGATGCTCCTCACTCCGAGTGAAGACAAATACTTCCGAGCTCCAGTATCTTGCTACCTGAATAACAATATGGGCGGAGGCTCCGAATCCAAAGAGTCCCAATCTTTGACCTTTCTTAATATTAGAAAGCTTTAGATCCCGGTATCCAATGGCCCCGGCACAGAGAAGGGGCGCGGCCTCAGAATCAGAAAATCTTTCCGGGATGGGATAAGTAAACTCTTCCGATACGACCGTGTATTGGGCATAACCTCCCGGGGCATGGCATCCCGTGCCCTTGAATTCAAGGCATAGATTTTCATTTCCATGCAGGCAGAAGGAGCACCTCCCACAGGCGGAATGGATCCATGCGATTCCCACGCGGTTTCCTGCTTTAAATTTCGTTACCCCAGCACCCAACCGCTCCACCCTTCCAACAATTTGGTGGCCCAAAACAACGGGGAGATCAGGTTGAATCCTCCCTTCGATCTCATCGAGTTCGGTGTGGCAAAGGCCACAGACGGAAACTTTTACCAGGATTTCTTTGGGGCTGGGGACAGGAACGGGTAAATCGACCATTTTGAGGGGTTCTTGTTCGATCGGCGAAATTCTTTCAAGAATCATCGCTTTCATTCTTTTTTTAAAAATTTTTCGATCTCTTTCTGGACATCCCTCCACATATGGCCATGGAGGGTGAGTTTGAGCTTACAGAAAGGGCATGTCAAAGTGGCCCCTTCGAACATTTCCGCGATTAGGTAATCGGTCTTCCGGCCACAGACCGGACAGCTAAAAGGTAACGTCTTCTCCATTCGAGGTCCTCTAAGCCCAGATACCCGGGATGGGCTTCCCGCAGTATTTGCACTTCCCTCCTTTCACGTTTATCTCTCCCACCATATAACCCGTGCGCTGAATGATCATCTTCTTGCATTTTGAGCAGAACGTATGCTCCCCTTCGTGACCTGGAATGTTTCCAATGTAGACGTATTCGAGACCGGCCGATAAAGCAACGGCCCGGGCTTTTTCCAGGGTCGAAACGGGTGTGGGGGGAAGGGTCTTGAGCTTGTAAAGAGGATAGAAACGGGAGAAATGGATGGGAGTGTCGGCGCCCAGTTCCTTCTTGATCCACAAGCACATCTCTTTCATGTCGGACATCTCATCATTCTTTGTAGGGATGATCAGGTTGGTGATCTCCAGATGAACCTTCTCCCGCTTGAGGGTCTTCAATGTTTCGAGCACCGGGTTAAGTTCCCCGGCGCATAACTCCTGATAAAATGCCTCCGTAAATCCCTTCAAATCGATATTGGCTGCATCCATCACTTTGCAAAGATCACGGAGGGGAGTTTGATTGATGAAACCATTGGAATGGGTCACATTCAGGAGGCCCGCCTTTTTAGCAAGGGAGCAGATATCCGCCATGTATTCATAAAAGACAGTAGGCTCCACATAGGTGTAGGCTACCGAATGGGCTCCCATTTCCTTCGCCTTTTTGATCATCAACTCCGGCGGGACATCATAATTGTAAACGTCCTCTGGGGATGCCTGAGAGATTTCCCAATTCTGACAGAACTTGCATTGGAAGTTGCACCCTGCCGTTGCGAGGGAAAAGGAAGTGGTCGAAGGAAGGACATGAAAGAAAGGTTTCTTTTCAATCGGATCTAAATGGATGGCACAAGGATTTCCATAGACAAGACTATAATATTTGCCATCCCGGTTCTCCCGCACTTTGCAAAATCCCCTCTTGCCTTTTGAAACGCGGCATCGCCGGGGGCACAGTTCACATTGGATGGTGCCCCCATCCAAAGAAGTAAAGTAGGATGAAAGCTTTGTTTTGATAAGACCCTTCTTGACGATTTGGGCCTGGAGGGTATCGGGAAGACCAAAGAGGTGGGCAGCAGAAAGGGCACAGAAACTCCTCCCGAAATATCTCAAAAACTCACGTTTCGTCATCGCGGATATGAAATCTTTCATGGTATTAAATTACTTCAGAAGAGGCTTGGGAGTCAAGACTCCCCCTTTCTCCCTTTCCTTCTCCCCGACGTGGAAAGGAAGAGCGTGAAGGGAAAAATATCTTTACAAGAGATACATATAAGAGTAGCATTGATATTGCAAGATATGGTTTTGACACGCCGAGATTTCATTAAAGGGTCCTTATTTATCGGAAGCTCAGCCTTCCTCTCCCCTGATTCTCTTTTTGCCACACAGAAAAATGAAAAACCCTGGGTTCCAGCCTACGAGAAACTGGAAAGAGAAGGAAAGTTGGCCGATAGGATCAAAGAGGTCTATGCCGTTTTTGAGAATTGTCAGCTCTGTCCAAGGCGTTGCGGGGTGGATAGACAAAAAGGTGAAAAGGGATTCTGCCGGGCTCCCGTCAAGCCTGTCATTTTCAGCGCCCAGCCCCATTTTGGAGAGGAGATGCCCCTGGTAGGCCAGCATGGATCCGGAACCATCTTCTTCTCCAACTGCAATCTCCGTTGTGTCTTCTGCCAGAACTGGCCCATTGCCCATGAGGGAAGAGGAAAGGAAGTCCGGGATGAGGATCTTGCGGATAGGATGCTCCATCTCCAGAAGATGGGGTGCCACAATATCAATCTTGTCACGCCCACCCATGTCATGCCCAATATTCTCAACGCCACCCGCATTGCTTTGAAGAAAGGGTTGCATCTTCCTTTGATGTACAATACCAGCGGCTACGAGCGCCTGGAAACCCTGAAGAGATTGGATGGCATCGTCGATATCTATAAACCGGATATGAAATATATGGATCCGGATAAGGCGGCAAAGTATTCGGCAGGGGCCC
>Ga0214473_10003673_pt1 | contig 18552 bp, 16 predicted proteins | sample RVTome_7_FD_203509 | JGI IMG/M metagenome (GOLD analysis project Ga0214473, IMG submission 203509) | Soil microbial communities from uranium-contaminated site in the Upper Colorado River Basin, Wyoming, United States - RVT98D197 | ecosystem: Environmental > Terrestrial > Soil > Contaminated >... | reverse complement strand
CGAAACTCGTTGATGCGGTGGTTCTGTAGTGCCCAGATGAACTCGTTCGTGAACCGCTCCGCGGACAAGTACAGAATCCGCACATCCGGGCGGTCTGCCAGAACCCGATGCCCGATGGCGTTCACCAGGTGCGTCTTGCCGAGGCCCACTCCCCCGTAGATGAACAGCGGGTTGTAGCGCCGCCCGGGGTCCGAGCCCGCAGCCACGCTGGCGGCATGGGCCAGCTGGTTGGAGGCACCGACGACGAAGTTGTCGAAGCTGTACTTGGGGTTGAGGTCCGTCGTGGCCCGCTGGCCGTTCACGGACGGCCGCGAGGCGCGGCTCGGAGGGGGGGGAAGCACAACGGGATCATTGGCGGGCACGGCCAGGTGCTCCTGGAGGTTCTCGTCCACTACCCAACACACCTTCAGCGACGCGCTGTTCGTCTCGCGTTGCAGTGACGCGAGGACGAGATCCAGATAGTGCGCGCTGATCCAGTCCTGAAAGAAACGATTCGGAATGCGGAGCGTAACCGTGTCTCGCTCGATCCCCTCGCAGCGGACCGGAGCGAGCCACGTGTCGAAGTTCTCCGACGACAGACGGCCCCGGATGTCCTGCAGCGCACGTTCCCACAGCTCGGTCATCGTCGAGTCATCCCCAAAAAACCGCAGGCTGCCCCCACCCGATCCACAAACTATCCACAGGACGGATCAGTCAACGTGCTACAGGGAGCCGCGTCGCACTGAGCAGAAACCTCAGCGTGCTTCGCGAAGGAATCACCCTCCCCTGAGGGAAAGCGAAAGTAGCAGGATGAAATGAGCGCGTCTACGGATCGATCGCGACAAAAGAATAACTCGCGAGGATCGTGTCGGATTCGTCCGTCGTTTTTTTTTTGCGCTGACCGCCCGTGCGGTCGCGTCCGAGCGGGATGCGCTAACTCCCCGCAAAGCGGGGTCGACAATTTGGAACCAAGGCATTTCGCTGCTAGCTTCCAGGCCAATGGGAGAGGCAGGGTCGCACGACACCATGGATGATCGAGCATATCCTCTGGTCGCGTTCCTATTCGCAGTCCTGGTCTCGCTCTCCCCGGCTGTCGGCGCCGCTCAGGAGCGGGCCGAAGACATCGAGTCGACCCGCGGCATGGCCATGGGTACGGGTGCACGTGCCTCCGCCGCGTCCACGTCTGCGGCAGCCTACAACGCCGCCGGTCTGCCCCAGGGCCGTCTCTATCATCTCGAGGGTCTGGTCGGCTACGACGCCGCCTATGGCCGTTGGAGCTTCGGGGCGACAGCGGTCGACTCCATGAGCAACAAGCTGGCGGCTGGGCTGTCCATCCGCGCGATCATGGGCGATGGCGAGCGCGGTCACTCCGGCCTCGATGGCCGGCTCGGCCTGGGGCTGCCGCTCTCGGACGCCTTCGCCATCGGTCTGGCTGGCCGCTACCTCTCCCTGTCGCGGGACGGACAGGGGGCCGCCGGAGAGACCGACGGCCAGACCCTGGCCAAGGGCTTCACGCTCGACGCGTCGATCGCGGTCCAGCCCGCCGCGGGGCTCCGGCTCGCCGGGCTCGGCTACAACCTCATCGACATGGACTCCCCCCTCGCGCCTCGCCTCATCGGTGGCGGAGCATCGTTCTCGACCGCCGAGGTGTTCACGTTGGGGGCCGACTGCTTGGTCGACCTGTCCACCTTCGACCAGGCCGAGCTCATCGTCGGCGGTGGGGCCGAGTATCTGGCGGCGGGCCGTGTGCCCATCCGTCTCGGCTACGAGTACGACTCGGGTCGGCACACCCACAGCGTCACGGGTGGGGTGGGGTACGTGGACCAGCAGGTCGGCATCGATGTGGCCCTCGACCAGCAGGTCCGGGGTGGCACGGAGACGCGGCTCCTGCTCGCCTTCCGGTACTTCGTGCGCTGAACGCGGGCTCCTGTTTCGCACGCCCGCCCTGATGATCCCGGCTGGGCGAACGCGTGCTAGTGTGCGACCCCGGAACCGGGGTGTCCGTGCGGTTGTCTGGGAGGCATGGGCGTCGCCGCCGAGATCGAGCGTGCGGCCTTGGCCGCCGGTTTCCATGTGCCGATGCCCGAGGGCCACGAAGCGAAGCTGTTGGAGCGGCTCAAGCGCCGCGACGAGGCGGCCTTCAACGAGCTCGTCCAGCTCTACCAGGCCAAGGTCTTCCGCCTCGTCTTTCGTATGATCGGCGATCGGGGAGAGGCCGAGGACCTTTCTCAGGAAGTCTTCGTCACGGTCTTCAAGTCCATCGACGGCTTCCGGGGCGACTCCAAGCTCAGCACCTGGCTGTATCGCGTGGCGACCAACCACTGCAAGAACCGCATCAAGTACCTGAGTCGGCGCGCTCGAGGGGGCAAACGTGAGCTGGACGAGATCGCCGACCGGGATGCCCTCGACAGCGTCTCCATGTCCACGAGCGCGTACATGCCGCGGCCCGACGAGCTGGCCCTCGCCCGGCAGACCGAGACAATCATCCAGCGAGCGCTCGGCGAGCTGGACGAGGATCAGCGCGAGCTCGTCGTGCTGCGCGACATCGAGAACATGACCTACGAAGACATCCAGCGGGTGACCGGTCTGCCCGAAGGGACGGTGAAGAGCCGCCTGCACCGATCCCGCCTGGCGCTCCAGAAGCGGATCCTCGAGCTCCAGTCGGAGTCCGGACAGAAGGGCGAGGAGGGGGAGGAGCCATGACCTCCGAAGAAGCGCGGGAGCTGTTTAGCGAAGCCTACGACGGGGAGCTGGGCCCCGAGCCGCAGGCGGCCTTTGACGAAGCCCTCGCCGGGGACGACGCCCTCCGTGCGGAATACGAGGAATTCCGCGACATGCTCAACTCCGCGCGGTCCCTCGCGGAAGGCGACTTGGACGGGGAGGCTCCAGACATCCTGGCCGGCGTGCAAGGCAAGCTTCGTGCGCGAAGCCGCGGGCGATTCTACCGGGATCGCTTCGCCGAGCAGGGGAGCGCCAAGGGCCTGTTCCCCATGCTGCTCGCCATGGCGATGCTCGTCATTGTGGTAGTAGCCTGGCTGATGATGCACTTCATCCAGGTCGACGCGCCGCGCGCGACGGAGGGCCGTGGGAGCGAGCAGACGACGAGTCCCCCCTGAGTCGCCGCGCCGACGGGGGCTCGGTCGGCCGGGGCTACTGCGCATCCGCGTGCTCGGCCTCGCGCTCGTCCTGCTCTGTGCGTGCGAGGAGGCGCCCGTCACGCTCGAGGTCCACGATGTCGTGCTCGGCCGTGACGGCACGCTGACAATCGTGGGGCTCACCGCAGGCCCGGCCCTCGCCGATGCCGGCTTGGACGCGGGAGTGGACTCCGGCGTCGTCGTCGTCCCCGACGCGGGCCCCGAAGCGGAGCCCGGCGTGTGGGTGAGCCGCGCGGCGGCCGACGGCACCGAGCAGTGGCGCGTGCTGGTGAGTGACACCGCGCGCGCTCCCGTCCACGCCGCCGAGACGGTCACCGAGCGCGTCGTGATCGCCTTTGGCTCGAGCTACGCCGCCCTCACAGCCAACGGTGAGCTCCTGTGGCAGCGCTCGCTGGCCATGGCCGCCAATCCCGTCACCCTCACCGCCGTGGCGCCCCTCGACGAGGGGGGCGCGCTGATCGTCGGTCACGCCCTCCCCATGGCGGCGACCGCCACCGATCTCGTCCTGCTCGCGGTGGACTCGGACGGGTGGGCCCTCCGGAGGAGAGTGCTGCGTCCCGGCTTCGTTGCCTCTCGGGTGCTCCGCCGACCGTCGGCGAGCGGCTTCCTGATCGTCGGAGCCGGGCTCGAGGAATCGGGCGACGTGCACGTTGCCGCGGTGGCGGCGGACGGCGCGCTCGAGTGGTACGGCACGGTGGGCACGCCCGTGGACGATCGGGTGACGGCAGCGGTCGTGACCCGCGCGGGAGGCTTGCTCGTCGCTGCGACCACGGGACCGGTCGGCGGCGAGGTCGATCTACTCGTGGCCGAGCTCGGACCGGCCGGCGAGCTTCGGTGGCACGCTGTGCTCGAGGCGCGCGGCAACGAGGTCCCCGGCGCGATCCTCGAGAGCGACGGCTACGTCACGGTGGCCAGCGCCGCCGACGGATTCGGGGGCGACCAGGGGGACCCGGACGTGTGGCTCGTATCCTTCGATGGGAGCGGAGCGGTGCGGGATCAGCGCGCGGTCGGCGGCGGCGGGCGGGAGCGGCCGTTGGCCCTGACCGAGGGCCGCGATGGGCTTCAGATCATCGTCGCCGTCGAGGACGCGGTCACGCACTGGACGCTACCGTCGCCCGACGTGGTGGGCGCCCGGTCAGTCGAGGGCGCATGTGGGCAGGAGAGGACGACGGGCGCGCTTCTGCGCGCAGAGGCGCTCGGGGGAGCCATGCTGGACGGTGCGACGGAGGCCCTCGCCGACACCGACTTGCCCATCACCGCCGTCGAGCCGGACACCCGACGGCCGCCGCCCGCGCCCGCGGCTGTCTGTCGTTGAACGGCGCCCATCGCGTAGAGTGGCGCGCATGAGCCCAGACCCGCAGGGGTGGTCCTCCCGCCTGCGGGCGATCGGCGCCGTCCTGCGCGATCATCGCGACGTCCTCGCTGGGCGCGTCGTCACACCGGCACCGCCCCCGTGGTGCCGCGACCGCGGCTGGGACGCGTTCCTGCTCGGTCTCGACGCGCGCGAGCTCGAACGGGCCGAGGAGCAGGGGCTCGAGGCGATGCTGGGCGAGAGAGCGGACACACCCGAGTCTCTCCGGTCGCTGGCCGCGGAGGTCGCGCGCCTCACCGCCGTCGACGATGCGCCCGTGCCGCCGCCCACGGTGCTGCCTGGCGTTCGGGCCCGCAAGCGAGTGCAGGTTGCGTCCCTGCTCCAGCTCTGTGCCACCGAGCAGCTCTCGCCCGCGCGGATCGTGGACGTGGGCTCGGGGCACGGTCATCTCGGGCGCGCCCTCGCGGCGGCACTCGGCGTGCCGGCCCTGGGGATCGAGCGCGACGCGGGGCGCATTCGCGCCGCACGCGCGCTCGCCACCGCCACTGAGCGCTACGAGGAAGTCCAGGTCACGGCGGAGCGCCTGAGCTTCACGCCCGGCGATCTCGCCGTCGGGCTGCACGCCTGCGGGGACCTCGGCGACGCGCTCGTCGTCGCGGCGGCTCGAGACGGCGTCGACACCCTGCTGGTCTCCTGCTGTCTTCAGAAAACCCGCGCGCAAGAGCGCACGTTCCTGTCCGTTCGCGGCCGCTCCATCGGGCTCGTCTTGCCGCGCGAGGTGCTCGGGCTGAGCAACCTCGTCGCCCGGTCCTCGGGCGTCGAGACCAGCATGGGCGCGATCCAGCGTGCACGGCAGACCCGTCACGCCCTGCACGGGCTGCTGCGGGCCCGGGGGATCGAGGTCGAGCGCGGGGAGGAGGCTCGGGGAATCAACCGGCGCCGGTTCCAGCGCGGGCTCGGGCCAGTCGCGGAGCATGCCCTGCGCGCGCGAGGGCTCGCGCCTCCGACGGAGGCGGAGATTCGCCTTCACGAAAGCCGTGCCGCCGAGGAGCACGGAGCTTTGCGCAGGCTGTCTTTGCCGCGCAGCGTGCTCGGGCGTGCGGTGGAGCTCGCTGTGGTGCTCGATCGCGCCGCGTTCCTCGAGGAGGCCGGACACGCGGTGCAGGTCCGCGCGGTCTTTCCAGCCGAGGCCAGCCCGCGCAACATTGGCATCCTGGCGCGAGGTCAGTGGTGAACGGCCTCTTCGTCGATGTCGACGACGCGGACGCCGCGCCGGCGCTTTTCATGTTCCGTCGCGGCGCGCAGTCGCTCGTAGAGGTCGTTCACGTCGGTGCGGATCCCCTCGATCCGAAGCCTGGGGGTCGTCCGGTCCATGGCCTCGAGCACGATGTTGCCGGTGCCGAGCAGGCGCTGCCCGAAGGGGCGCTCGACCACGTAGTCCGTCACCCTGTAGAGGTCGAGTTGCTCGGTGCGCTTCGACAGCACACCCTCTTCGATCACGACGCGTTCGGTCGTGATGCGGTAGTGACGTCCGAGGGATCGCAGCCAGAAATAGATCGCGGCGAGCCCGAGCGTGATCAGGATGAGGCACGCGGCGCCCAGGCTCGGCACGACCGAACGCCGACCCGAGAAGAGCACCCGCTCTGCGATGTCCGAGCCTCCCGCCCCCGCGTCCGGCGTCGCCTCGAAGGGCTTCCCGCAGGAGGCGCAGAACTTCGGAACCTCTTCCTTCGATTCAGCTCCGCAATGCGTGCAGGTCGTCATGCTCGCTCGATAGCACGACTACGGTTTGCGCGACACGCCCGTCAGCACCTCGGGTTGCGGTGGATCACCCAGATGCGGTTGTCCACCGGGTCGATGAGCACGGCCGCGTCCTGCGAGCACTCCGAGGCTTCGATTTCGAGCAGCGTCTCGTAGAAGCGGTTGGGATCGTTGCGCGGTCCCGCCGTGATCGCCGCGTGCAGCTCATCGAGCCGATCGAACAGGAGCTGCTCTTCGGGCGTAGCGGGGACGAAGCGCCCGTCGAGGACGCGCTCCAGGATGGCCACGCGGGCCGTGTCCATGCGGTTGACGAAGCGCGCTGCGCCGCGGAAGAAATCCTCTCCCTCCGGATAGACGCCCCGCCCATAACCCCAGTGGATCTGCGGTGTCAGCACCATATGCTCGAAGATCGAGTCGCGCCCGCCCGCGTCTCCCATCGAGACGCAGAGATCGGCCTGCAGAGCGATCGTCTCAGCGTAGGGCCAATCGCCGGTCGTCGCGATCTCGAGCAGCCGATTGAAGTCGGCCATGTCAGCGTCTGGACGGGTCTGCAGATTCGGGCCGTAGCACTCCTCCGGGTTCCTCCACGTCCCGGACGCGGCGTAATCGTGCAGCGCGCGCATCGTCGCGGTACCCACCCCGCTCACGGCACCGACCTGCGCCAGATCTGCGTAGGGGCGGCCACCTGCGATCGCCGAGGCTCCCGTCGACCACACGCCGTGGGCGACCAGATCGGCGTGCGTCGCTGCGTTGGCGATCTCCACGGCCACCCGGGTGGTCCGCAGATCGAAGGCGACGCCGTCGACCTTGATGGGCTGTGCCGGCGCGGGCGCGGACGTCATGCCGGCCCACCACAGCAGGGCGCGTGCACGAAGAGCCTCGAGCGCGGAGGTGCCCACGTAGCTGACGGGTCCCATCGCGGTCACGCTCGCAAAGGGCGCGCCCGCGACGAGGTTCGCAGCGGCGCGGCGGTCGAGGCCGGCGCCGATGTCCAGCTCCGTCACGTTCGCCTGGTTCACGCCCCAGACGATCGCCTTGGCTTCCCAGCCGCGAAAGAGCACGCCCTCCACCGACTCGTCGGCCGGCGCGGGGTGCGCTGCTGCGTAGGCGATCAGCTTGGCGAAGGCCACGTCGCCCACGTAGGGCATGGCGTCGAGCTCCGCGAGATCGTCGAACGCATCGTCATCCGCGCTCGGGCACGCGAGGTCGGGGCCGGCGCGGTGGGCGACGATGGCGGCCGCGGCGCGGCCGTCGAGGCCAGCGTCGTTGTCGAGCATGCCGAGATCGGTCCCCGGGTAGTTCACCAGGGCGAGGACCGAGGCCGCGTCCGTGGTCGAAAGCGTGAGCGACACCTCGGAGCGAGCCGTCGTGTAGTCGTCGTCGAGCTGAGCGGCGCAACCGACGAGCAGGAGCGGGATGGCCATGACGGGTCGAATGTGCACGGGAGTTTCCTTCCTCAGAGGTCGATGACGGTGACGCGGACCGAGGGGGGCGCCATGCGGGCGCTCGCCTCGAGTTGGGTGGCGAGGCGTCGGCGCAGGATCGAAAGCGCCTCCGTTTCGTTCTGCCCGCAGCTCGCGCATCCCGGAAGGTCTGGACAGTAGGCCTGCACGGTGCCGGTCTCGGGGCTCTGGCGGATATACACGGCGATTTGCATGCTCCCCGTAGAGCGAAGACCGTGCCGCCATCGGGGGCGTGTAGTTTCGCGAGGTTATGGGCGCAACTCCTGTGTCAAATCAACAGATAGTTGCATACAGTCAATGTTCTGATGAGCGATCTCAACAACGGCACCGACGAGATCCTCCACCGAACCGACGTCGAGCGACTCGAGCGGAGGATCATGGAGCTCGCCCAGGAGCGCACAGGTGCCCGCAATGGCGCGCTGTTCCTCTGGGATTCGAAGAAGAAGGGGCTCCTCGTCGGCTTCCACGTCGTCGAGGGGCTCGTCGTCAGCTTGCCGCAGCGGATCATCAAGGCGCGCCAGGACGGTCGCCCCAACGGCATCGCCCTGCACGTCATGGACACGGGCGAGCCCCACGTCGCCAATGACACCGAGCAGGATCCCCACTACGCGCCGTACTTCTTGCCCGTGCGGTCCATCGCGGCCGTGCCCATCGTCTACCAACGACGCCCCGTCGGCGTGCTGACCGTCTCGTCCCGGGAGCCCGGAGCCTTCGGCCCGACCCACGTCTCGGAGCTCGAGGCGCTCGCCGCGTCGGCCGCCAAGTTCCTCCGCCGCGCGCAGCTCCACCGCGCCTCGGTCGCGGACCATGGCCGGCCCTTCCTGATCAAGGGTCTGTCGCCGGAGTGGCTCGAGGTGGAGCGCCGCATGGAGCTCGTTTCCCAGACCGACGCGCCCGTGCTCGTCCACGGCGAGAGCGGGACGGGCAAGGAGCTCGTCGCGCACGCGATCCACTTCAACAGTCGGCGCGCGGCCGCTCCCATGGTCATCGTCAACTGCGCCGCCATCCCGGAGACCATGCTCGAGAGCACCCTCTTCGGCCACGTCCGCGGCGCGTTCACCGGCGCGAGCTACGACAAGATCGGCGAGCTGCGCAAGGCGCACGGGGGGACGCTCTTCCTCGACGAGATCGGTGAGCTCCCCATGCCGCTCCAACCGAAGGTGCTGCGTGCGGTCGAGCTCGGCGAGGTGCAACCCATCGGGAGCAATCGCCCGCCCGAGCGGGTCGACGTGCGCCTCGTGTGCGCGACGCACCGCGATCTGCCGGCCATGGTGGGCGCGGGCCGCTTTCGGGACGATCTCTACTATCGCCTCGCTGTCATGCGTATCGATGTGCCGGCTCTGCGCACGTATCGCGACAACATCGAAGTGCTCGCCCACGTCTTCCGCCAACAAGCCGTCGAGCGACATGGGCGGCAGGCATCGCGCATCGCGCCCGAGGCCCTCGCGTTGCTCTCGGCCTACGATTACCCGGGCAATGTGCGCGAGCTGCGCAACGCCATCGAGCACGCCGTGATCCTCGCGCCCGGCGAAGAGCTCCGCGCGGAGGACCTGCCCGAGCCCATCCGCGGCCGCCGCGCCCCGGCCGAGCCCGCGAAGGCCCCGCCCGCCCGTCGAACGCTACGGGAGATGCGCGAGATCTGGCTCGAGCCCCTCGAGACCGCCTACCTCCGAGACCTGCTCGAGGAGACCGGGGGCCACGTCCGCCGCGCTGCCGAGCTCGCCCGAGTGGACCCCGTCACGATGTACCGGCTCCTGGCAGCTCGCGGCCTCAAGTCCGGCCGGCGGCGCTAGCCCGCGACGACACCACTTCAGCCGGGTGTCGAGCTCACCCGGGCGCGGAGTTCCGGCCATGCCGTTCGATGACGGCCCGGACCTCTTCGTCGCTCAGGTTGTGGTCGCTCTGCTTGGCGACCTTCAGGATGGCGTCCACGACGCCCTCGGTCGTATCCACGCCCCGGGTCTTGAGCCAGAACAGGACGTTGCTCGCTCCCGACATGGGGCCGATGCAGATCTCCTGCTGCCTGCCGAACATCCCCGCGGGCACGCCCGAGTAGACCCGGTCCGCGAGGAAGTCGTCGCCCTTTTCCTTGGCCTTGATGATCGCCGCGGCGTGCACGCCGGTGGCCGTGCGGAACGCGTCTTCTCCCATGACCGGGTAGTTGATCGGGATCGGGAATCGCGTCGCCTTCGAGACGCGCTGGCACAGCGCCGACAGCTTGCTCAGGTCCTGATCGCCGAGCTCCCCGAGCAGCTTCAGGTTGATCAGGACCAGGTCCAGGGGAGCGTTGCCGACGCGCTCCCCCACTCCGAGGACGCAACCGTGCACCCGGTCGGCTCCGTACTCGAGCGCGAAGATCGTGTTGACCAGACCGAGCCCGCGATCGTTGTGGCCGTGCCAGTCGATCTTCACGTCCGCTCCCGAGCCCTCGATCACGTGCCGTGTGAAGCGAATGAGATTGTGCACGCCGTCCGGTGTCGCGTGCCCCACCGTGTCGCAGAGACACAGCCTGCTCGCGCCGTGATCGATGGCGGCCCGGAACAGGTCCGTGAGCAGATCGGGTCGCGACCGCGTCGTGTCCTCGGTCACGAACGTGACGGGCAGACCCTCCGCGACAGCGAAGTCGATGGCCGCGACGGCGCGATCGAGGATGGTCTTCGGGGACCAGTCCTCCGCGAGCTGGCGGATCGGCGACGATCCGATGAAGGTCATCACCTCGACAGGGATCCCGGCCTGCTGGCTGACCTCCACGATGGGCTTGATGTCGCTCACCAGCGTGCGGCCAGCGCAGCACGGCCGGATGGAGAGCTTGTGGTCCCGGACCTCGCGGCACAGTCGCAGGACGTCCTCGAAGGCCCGTTGCCCGGCCCCGGGCAGGCCCACGTCACAGCTGTAGACCCCGATTTCGTCCAGCAGGTGCAGGATCTCGAGCTTGTCCCCGATGCCCGGATCGGTCACCGAGGGGTTCTGGATCCCATCTCGAAGAGTCTCGTCGTGAATCTCGAACTGTCGCTTCTTGACGATGGGACCGCGCCGCTCGACTTCGTTCCAGTCGTAGATGAGCTCGTCTGCCATTGTGCTCGGCCGCTTGTCGGACATCCCACGACCTCCCGGTTTCCTTCAGTGTAAGCGCCTTCGGGCCTCCGGCCAGCCGACCCTCAGGGATCGATCTCGGCGTAGGCGTTGCTGAACACGTGATCTTCGGGGCGCTCCCGCGTGAAGGCGCGGACCAGCACGCGCGGCCCTTCCCTCCAGCCCTGGGTGACGAGCGTATCCCCCGGAAACACGGGCTTTCGAAACTGGCCCGAGAGGCTCCGGAGCCTCGCCGGATCGCCGTCGCAGCACGCCCACAGCACGGCGCGGCCGACGAACCCGTAGGTGCACAGCCCGTGCAGGATGGGGCGCCCGAAACCGACCTGATCGCTGACGGCAGGATCGGCATGCAGGGGGTTGAGGTCGCCGTTCAGGCGGTAGAGAAGCGCCTGCTCCGGGACCGTGGTCTCTTCCACGACGAAGTCCGGCTCCCGATCGGGCGGGCGGACCCGCTCGGTCTTGGGAGGCGGCTCGCCGCCAAAGCCGCCATCGAGCATGAAGATGATCGACCACTCCGTCTCGCACACGAGCTCGCCGGCGCCATCGCGCGTCTCTGTCGTGATCACCGCCGTCGCGAGCCGCTTGAGATCGTAGATGCCAGCGACCTTGCCGACAGTCTCGAGCTTGCCCTCCGCAGCGAAGGGGCGATGCAACCGAATCGCCTGGCCCCCGTGAACGACCCCGAGGAGATCGCCCCCGGTCCGCTCGAGCATGGGGCGGATCGCGTGAAACGCTGGAACCACAGCATAGGTCGGCAGCACCCGTGGGCCGCGCTTCTCGTAGAGGAAGTCGAACTCTCGGACTTTTGCGCCGACCCCGAGGGCGTACAGGACGACGTCCTGCCACCGATGCTCCAGCACGATCGCTGGGGTTTCGAAGCCGACGGCCTTGGGATCGAGCACCATCTTCGCGTCCTCCCGAACGAGGCAGGACGCTAGATGGATGGCCGCCGTTCTGCAAGCGATCCGCACGTTGACGCGAGCCGGGCCGGCGGACACGCTACGAGTCAGACGGTCCATGGCGCAGCCACCCAGCCACCGCCTTTGCATACTCGGAGCCCTGTTCCTGGTCGGCTGCCCCGAATCGACCGCGCCCCCGGCGCCCGGCCCAGACGCGGGACCGAGCGATGCGCCGGCGCCCGAGGTAGACACGGACGGCGACGGTCTGTGCGATGACACGGAGGTCGCCCGCCTCACGGATCCCGAGGACAGCGATACCGACGGTGACGGCTACAGCGACTACGTGGAGGCCATCTTCGGCTACGACCCGCGCGTACCGTCGTCGCCGGCGCGGGACGACGTCGTGTCCCTGCGGGAGCATCCGGAAGCCAGCGTCCAGGTGACCGTGAGCGTCATCGTGCGGGGCGCGGGGGAAGACTTCACCGGGGCCTTCGAGGCGCTCTCGGCGCGCGATCCACTCGGCCTCACGGCCTTAGGGTTCTACGAGCGCTCGGTCGCACTGTTCGCCAATCCAGAGGCCAACGTGGCGGTCATGGAGCCCGACGCCGAGCGCTTCGGAGGCGTCATCGGCACGACGCAGCTCAACTACGAGGTCCGCCTGGCCTTCGGGCCGAATCTCGAGCGGCGGTGCTTGCGCGCCTATCCGTTTCGCTACGTCGTCAAGCGCAGCGACGGTCGCGTCGTGAGCAGCGCCCGTCGCCTGCTGGTGATCGTTCCCGTCGGAGAGACGATCGCCGGGGGGGCGTGGTGTGCTCCCTCGGGCCCTTGCTTCTGACGGCGCCGGGACCGAGGGCGGGCGCCGTCAGGGAAGCCTGGCGCCCATGTAGACACGGTCGAGCTCGGCCGCGTAGGCACCCGCGATCGTCGCGTCGTCGATCCACAAGCTCGCCTCGTTGTTCGCCCACGAGGCCTGTGACCAGTTGGGCGAGCCCGTCAGGACGAGGTGTCCATCCACGATCATCACCTTGTGGTGAACGTTGTCGATGCGGAAATCCACGCCCGCCGTCTGCAGAGCCATGGCCGGGGCGTCCCCCGCGTAGGCTCCGGCGATGATGCCCTGGATCCGCACGCCGCGGCCGTGGGCCGCGATCAAGGCGTCCGACACCTCGGTGCGCGTGAACGCCGAGATCATGAACTCGATCGAGGTCGTCGAGGCGTCGATGGTCGCGACCATGTCCGCGAACCACCGAGAAGGCATAGACAGCGGGGTCTCGGGGCTGAAGTACAGGGCATAGACGCCGCCGCGGATGGGGTCCGTGGGCGCCACGGGCCCGAAACCGCCCAGGTTGTGCATGCGGTCGAATTGCGCCTCGTAACCGGCGACGATCTCCGGCTGGTCCACGATGATCGAGTTGTTGAAGTCCGAGCAGAACGAATTGGTCGTGAGATTGGCGGAGCTGACCCACACGCGCGCTCCGTCCACGATGACGAACTTGTGGTGCATCAAGTTCGAACGGGAGTCGTCCACGATGGACACGCGCGGGTGGCCATCGAGCGCCGCCCACGCACAGTCGAGCCGGCCGGCGACCCGTGGGCACTGGTCGTCGTCGATGACGATCTGCACCATGAGATCCGCGTCGGCTTCGAGCCGGGCCGCGATGGCGCCGGGCACGCAGTCCCACAACGTTTCGTAGACCGCCATGTGAATCGACGTGTCCGCGCAGGCGAGCAACTGCATGAGCTCGTCGCCGAAGCCGGTTGAAGGCGAGAACACCGGCGTGGCGACGGCGGGCGGTGTGCACACGGTGGGCAGCGTCGGGCAGGGGCAGGAGGGGCCGGCGTCGCCGGGGCCGGCGTCCCGACCAGTGTCCGGGCCCGTGTCGGGCAGAGGACCAGCGTCCGTCGGGCCGGCGTCGAGGCGACCCCCGTCGTCACCGTGAGGAGAGGTTCCGTCCGCGCGGCAGCCCAGGGAACCGACCGCGCAGGTGAGGAGCAGGACCGAGCACCAACGGACCAGGGCTGGCATCGATGGCATCGTAGCAGGCGTCAGCCGCCACTGTCTCGCGCCACCGCTGCGGGGACGAGCTCACCGCGTCGCAAGAACGCCCGTGCGGACCGGCGGATCGTCGACACCTGCGCATCGTCGAAGAAGGGCGGCACCGTGCCGTCGCGCGCGTAGCTCATGATGTTGTTGGGGGTCTCGGAGTGCCGGTGGTTGCCGAAGAAGTGGCCGAGCTCGTGGGCGAGGACCGTCGGGCCGGCCGTCCCCGTGATGATGACGAGGTGGCGCCCGGGGTGGCCGCGCGGCCGCCAGTGGACGCCCATGCGGTAGCGGTCGGGAGTGTCCACGTCTCGGAGGGAGACGACGACGAAGCAGTTGATCACCGCTGGCCGGACCTCCGCGCCGAGGGCGTGACGATCGCGCCTGGTCTCGAGGCGAGCGTGCGCGTCGGCCAGCGCGTGCACGTCCGCGGTCTGAAAGGACACGCCCGAGGGAGCGAAGATCGCGTTGGCTTGATCCACCTGGGCGGCGAGCCACTCCGGCGAGGCGACGGGCTGACCGTCGATTTCCGCGACCGCGAAAGCCACCGGAAGGACCGGAAAGCGTTCCGCCTCGGCCCGAGGCTGGGCCGCGCCGGCGCCCGCGGCGCTCGCGGCCAGCACGAGGGAAACCAGAGCCGCACGTCTCATGATCGCGAGCGTACGACGGCCGAGCGCTCGAATCGATTCAGGTCACGGGGTCGACGGCGGCGGCACCCAGGGGAACTCGCGCCCTTCCGCTGGCCGCTGTGTCGGATCCTCGCGGGGAACCGAAGGATCGATGATCACGATGACGCGCGTTCCTGCCGTCATGGGCCCGGTGTCGCCGAGGCAGATCCTTGCATTCCCGTCGAGCTCGCCGATGCGCGTCTCCTGGACCCGGAGGACGGTCACGGCGTGATTCTGGCGTGACGCGTCGTGCAGATCCTCCGCGAGTCTCAACGACACGAGCTGTTGCTCGATGATACGCACGAGCGCGTTGGCCTGAGAAAGGATGTCGCTGAGGCATCGCGCGCGGAAACGATCGCGGTCCCGTCGCGCCTCATCGAGCTGGGAGGCGAGCCTGCGCGTGAGCGCCACCGCGTGCTGGTGCACGATCCCCGCCCGCTGGGTGGTGGTGAGGGGCGCGGGTGCGGCGCGGGCAGACGTGGTCGTGCCCGTCGCGCGCACGGCGCCACGGCCAGACGCGATGGGCGATGAGGTCCCCTGCGCGAGGGCCGCGCTTGGCGGGGCGAGAAGCAGAAGCGCGGCGCACAGCGCGAGGATGGCGGCGGCGGGCATGTTCACGGTGGGGCTCCTGTGTGGGCTCACCTAGATCGTTGCGCTCGCGCAAGAATGGATTCAGTAGGCGCGCCTGGGGGCGAGCGCCCCCGGGGGCGCGCCCTCAGCGCGTTCAGGCCCGGGCCTGTCGGTCCGCGCTCGCCTGCGGTTCGCTGGCCGCCACACGCTCGAAGCTGAGGGCACCGTCGGCGATGTCCACGCGGATCGTATCGCCCGGCTCGAAGTGCCCCGCGAGCAGCTCCTGCGCCAGCGGGTTCTCGAGGTGCCGCTGGATGGCGCGCTTGAGGGGCCGGGCACCGAAGGCGGGGTCGTAGCCGACGTTGCCGAGCAGCTCCTTGGCGGCCGCGGTCATCTCCAATCCGATCGCGCGCGCGCGCAGCCGCCCGGCGAAACGGTGGACCTGGATGTCCACGATCTTGCGCAGCTGGTCGCGGTCCAGACGATTGAAGATCACGGTCTCGTCGAGGCGGTTGAGGAACTCCGGGCGGAACTCGGTGCGCAGCTCCTGCAGCACCGCGCGCTCCATTTCCGCCGGGTCGCTCAAGTTCATGATGTGGTGAGAGCCGACGTTCGAGGTGAGGATCACGACCGTGTTCCTGAAGTCCACGGTCCGCCCCTGCCCATCGGTCAGCCTTCCGTCCTCGAGCACCTGCAGCAGCGCGTTCCAGACGTTGGGGTGCGCCTTCTCCACCTCGTCGAAGAGGATCACGGCGTAGGGCCGCCGCCGCACGGGCTCGGTCAGCTGGCCGCCCTCCTCGTAGCCGACGTAGCCAGGTGGCGCGCCGATGAGCCGCGACACCGAGTGCCTCTCCATGTACTCGCTCATGTCGAGCCGGACCATGGCCCGCTCGTCGTCGAACAGGAACTCAGCGAGGGCGCGAGCCAGCTCGGTCTTGCCCACGCCCGTCGGGCCGAGAAACAGGAAGGAGCCGATCGGGCGGCTCTCTTCGCCGAGCCCAGCTCGCGATCGCCTGACCGCGTTGGACACCGCGACCACAGCGTCGTGCTGTCCGACGACGCGCTCCTCGAGCCGCTCTTCCATGCGGAGGAGCTTGGACTTCTCGCCCTCGAGCATCTTGCTCATCGGGATACCCGTCCACTTCGACACCACCGTCGCGATGTCCTCGTCGGTGACCTCCTCCTCGAGGAAGCTCTTTCCCGACTGGACCGAGTCGAGTGCGCCCTGAGCCTCGGTGACCGCCTTGTCGGCGGCGGGGATCTCACCGTACTGGATCCGCGCGGCCGTCTCGAGATCCGCGGTGCGCTGGGCGCGTTCAAAGTCGAGCTTCAGCCGCTCCACGAGCGCCTTCTTCTCTCGGATCGCGGCGATCAGCTCTTTCTCGCGCAGCCACTGGGCGCGCATGGCGTCCTTCGATTCGTTTAGCTCGGCGAGCTCGCGCTCGATCTCGCCGAGGCGCTTCACGCTGGCCGCGTCCGTTTCCTTCTTGAGCGCCTGACGCTCGATCTCGAGCTGCATGACGCGCCGCTGGACGGTGTCGATCTCGGCAGGCATGGAGTCGATCTCCATCTTCAACCGTGAGGCCGCCTCGTCGACGAGATCGATGGCCTTGTCCGGCAGGAAGCGGTCCGTGATGTAGCGGTGGCTGAGAGTGGCGGCCGCGACGAGCGCCGCGTCCTGGATGCGAATGCCGTGGTGTACCTCGTAGCGTTCCTTGAGCCCACGCAGGATCCCGATCGTGTCCTCCACGGACGGCTCACAGGTGAAGACGGGCTGGAACCGCCGCGCGAGGGCCCCGTCCTTCTCGATGCGCTTGCGGTACTCGTCGAGCGTCGTCGCCCCGATGCACCGAAGCTCGCCCCGCGCCAGCGCGGGCTTGAGCATGTTGCTCGCGTCCATGGCCCCCTCGGCGGCGCCGGCCCCGACGAGCGTATGAAGCTCGTCGATGAAGAGGACCACGTCCCCCTTGGCGCCCTCGATCTCCTTGAGCACGGCCTTCAGACGCTCTTCGAACTCGCCGCGGTATTTCGTCCCCGCAACGAGGGCCCCGAGATCGAGCGCCAGCAGACGCTTGTCCTTGAGGCTCTCGGGGACGTCACCCTGGGCGATCCGGTGGCCGATGCCTTCGACGATGGCCGTCTTGCCGACGCCGGGCTCGCCGATGAGCACGGGGTTGTTCTTGGTGCGGCGCGACAGCACCTGCATGACGCGGCGGATCTCCTCATCGCGGCCGATGACGGGGTCGATCTTTCCGAGGCGTGCGGCCTCCGTGATGTCGCGCGTGTACTTCTCCAGGGCTTGATAGCGGCTCTCGGGCTCGGGGTCGGTCACGCGCTGCGTCCCCCGTACTTCGCGCAGGGCGGCGAGCAGGCCGTCGCGCGTCAGGCCGAGCGACGCGAGCACCCCGCCGGTGCCGTCTCGATCACGAAGCGCCGCGAGCAGGACGTGCTCGGCGGAGGTGTACTCGTCCTTGAGCTTCTCGGTCTCGGCCCACGCCGTCGTGAGCAGCTCGCGCAGCTTGCGCGAAAGGGCCGGCTCGGCGCCGCCATCGACGCGGGGCAGCTTGGCGATGCGAGTCGCGAGCTCGGTCGACACGGCATGGGCCACGACGCCCGCCTTCGTCAGGACCGGTGAGGCTGGACCGTCCGGCTGCTCGAGGAGCGTGAGCAGCAGATGCTCCGGCATCAGCTCCGGGTTGCCACGTTCGCTGGCGGCCTGTTGCGCGGCGGCGAGGGCCTCTCGGGTCTTCGTCGTGAGTCGATCCAGTCGCATCGGCGCTCTCCGTGGGCCTCAACCTAAGCATGTGCTTCCTCCAGTCAACGCGCGGGGACCCAGCGTTCTCGCCTGTTCGGTGGACAGGGCGGGTGTTTCGAGGCGATAACGCATCCGATCGGGAGGAGCTCCATGAACCCATCCACCTCGACCCTGGCCATCCTTCTTGCCCTCGGCACAGCGCTTCAGCCGTCCCGCGTCGTCGCGCAGCCGCCCGCCGTCGATCCCGGCACCGCGGGCGTCGATGAGGTCGCACCGCCTGTCCCAGACGAAGCGGGGCCCACCGAGCCCACCGGGCCCGACGAGGGCGTCGGAGTCGCGGCGAGCGAGATGGCGGCTCCGCCACCGGTGACCGCGCCGCCGCCCCAGGCCAGGGACGCCGAAGTCGCGGGAGCGTCGCGCGTGGCCCCGGTGGAAGAGCACGCCCCGGAGCCGCCCGTGGGCCAAGGCAATAGGCTCTTCCTCTCCGTCCAGGCCAACAGCTCGGTCGGCGAGCTGCTCGAGGACCCCACCGCCGGTTTCGACTTCCAGAGAGCCACCCTCGTCGGCGTCCCCGACGCGCTCGTGGGACTTCGGTTCGACATCTGGACCGTTGGCGTAGGCTTCACCTGGAACCGCATCAACACGCCCACTGTCATGACCAACCCCTGCAGCGGCGACAACGAAGAGTACGATGACGCACGCACGCTCTGGGGCCTGCTGCCCACCTTCCGGGGCGACGTGCTGACGACCGCCGACGGTCGCGGACGCATCGACCTGGGTCTGACGCTGCCGATCCTGCTCGCCTCCCGCGCCCGCGAGCAGGCGGTGTTCGACTGCACCGGTGATACGCCCGGAG
>Ga0214473_10003672_pt1 | contig 18552 bp, 26 predicted proteins | sample RVTome_7_FD_203509 | JGI IMG/M metagenome (GOLD analysis project Ga0214473, IMG submission 203509) | Soil microbial communities from uranium-contaminated site in the Upper Colorado River Basin, Wyoming, United States - RVT98D197 | ecosystem: Environmental > Terrestrial > Soil > Contaminated >... | reverse complement strand
GGGCCACAGGGGAGTCCGTTGCCACAATCATCCTGAGCGGCAATCAGGCCCGACGGCAAGGCCGCCAGGATCACCAGGACTACGAGCCATCTCATGTCACCGTTCCCGTTTCACTCAACGACGTTTTGATCTGTTTGATGTAATGGAGAATGAACATTATCGCAATGATGCTGGCAAGCAGGGGGATCATCAGACTGCCAACCGTTCCCGCGAAGATGGTATTTTCAGTGACCCACCAGAACAGACAAATTGTGTGGCCGGTGTCTACGTCGCAATCGGGGAATCCGGGCACCGTTTGCGGCGTGGCGTCGTTGTAAGCGCCCACGGTGTCTAACACCAGATCCCAGATATAGGCAATCCAATCAGCAATGGTGCCAATCAGATCGATGACCCAGTTCAACACCGGCTTGACCACACTCTCCAGGATGTTTAACACCCAGTCAAAAGCGCCTTTTAGGAAATTCCACACCGGCTTAATCACGCCGTCAAACGCATATTGCAGCGCGCCTACGATCCAACTGATAGTGTCTGCGATAACGTTGGAAATATCCCCAACACCATCCCACACACCGCCAATCAAATCGTCCACACCGCTTAACAGATTCCCCGCGTGGCAGAAAATGTCATACCAGGCGCAACCGCCGTCGTCTTCATCTTCAGTTCCGATAATCCAGCCGCCGCCCTTTGCGTTATCGAAATAGCCGCCTAACCAGGGAGTGAACTCAGTTGTCAGCCAATCACCGGCCTGATATAAAAACGCCTGCAGCCAACGGGCAACCCAACCAATGAGTTGGTAGAGGTCAATCAGTTTGTCGTACATCCGATTGAGCAATACCATCAGTTCGCATTGGAAAAAGTTATTCAGTTTTTGCCAGGACCACACGGCCCAGTCCGACAGGTTGTTCCCGCTGGGGCGGGTCACCAATTCACAGGTGGCGTTGTCGGCTCCCGCTTCCGGTTCCCCATAGTCGTAATCGCCGGGCCAGTCTTCCGGCGCGCTACCATCGGTTGTGTCGCCCGACTCCAGACACACCGAACGCACCGACACGCCCTGTACCGTTGCCGGTTCATCACCCAGCGTGGCCTTAAATCGAAATGTGCCGTCGGTGCTGCTGTCAATGGAGAAGGTGTCCTGTACCGTAACCAGGTTACCGCGCTGGGCAAATTCGCCAAAGGTTACCGCATCGCCTATGGTTGTGTACCCGCTGCCCGCCGGGTAATCATAGGATATGTTTGCATCCGCTGTGGTATCTGTTTCGTCAGGGACATATTGACTGTAATAGTACAGAGCGACCACGGCCCGGATGGTGTAGGTCTGTGGTCCGGTGCCGCCCGGTTCCAGAGCAACCGACTGCTCCCATGTGCCGGTGTCGGGTACAATAATTTCGCCGTCGCCAGCGCCCGCCGGTTGGGTTAGCGATAGAGTCCAGGATTCAGACCCGCGATCAAACGAATGATTCTGGAAATAACAACCGCTCGGAGGGTTGTCTGGTTTGGGATCGAGACTCTCGTCCAGAGTAAACGCTACACAAATAAACTCTATTTCGATTGTGGCGCTACCGATGTTGCTTACAATGATGTCAAAAAATATGCCGTCGCTTGGCTGGTGAGTATCGCCCTCAATTTTGTATTCTGTGAACTGCGAATCTAAAGTGAATGATTGCGTGGTTTCGCCTAGTCGCAATTCCATGCTTCCGGTCGTACCATGCGTTTTGGCACTGACTCGCATTTGCGGCTCACGGTCTGCACTAAGGTTCATGGTAGTTCGGACATGAGAATTTGTACCGATCGTGGCCCCTGGATTGTTCCAGGCAACATCCCCCTGCGAGTCCCAGTCCGCTTGGTCGCTCAGGTCTGCGCTACCCAGACAATCGGAATATTCTTCGTCAACGTTGCACGGATTAGATTCGACCGGGTTTAAGGTCAGATAGTCCAACAGGTCCACTGGCGAGCCGCCCAGCGTTTCGGACATATAGAGAATTGCCAACCCTTGCGTTGGCTCATCGATAATGGCTCCCTTTATATCGAGTTCCAGCAGTTCCCATAAATTAATGTCAACCCCCCACATGCTCATGGACTTACCCAGATAACAACCGGCCTCTACCGTTTGCCCTTCGGCAATGTAGCGGTCTGCGTTGTTCACAAAATAGGTAAAATAATGGTCTTCGTCGGTTTCTTTGATGACCACCTTATCCAGAGTCGCCAATCCCAACTGCAAAAATGAGTAGACATAATACCCGTCGTGGCCGTGTACTTCATCCGGGACAATCACGGCGCAACTTAATACATCTACATCCAGTGCATCATCACAATCACTCGCGTCTAATCCATCAATCGACATGACAACACCATTGACAGCGGACCGCACAAATTTCCCCGCCCCGTCACTAAAGGCGACTACCACGGTATCCGGCGTTCCCTGATGTTCGTACATCCCCCAGCTATCAAAGTCGCTTGCCAACAGCGGCTTGACAAAATGCGGGTCTTCTTCGGCTGGGTCACCACACACCTCCAGCGCAGTGACCAACGCCACACCGGAATAATCATTGTGATAACTGTACCGGTAGGATGATCGCAGAAAAAAGTCGATCCGTCCGGTCGTTGTCACATTCTCTGGAGTGATCGTTTCTGTGCGCCCGTTCCCATCGAATGTGGCTGCGAGGTTGAACGATTTGACGACTTCATCCTCGATGTACCAGGCCAGCCCGGTCCCACTGTAATTATCAACGCTCCCCTGCCAATAATTGTAGGTAGCGGTCATGCTGGTAATATGGGTCCAGGCGAACCCCTCCAGACCAATTTTGAGCAGACGGAAATGCTTTAGGCTGATTGTCTCGTCGGTTGTTGTCCAGCCCACACCAGCCGAATAGGTGCCCGCCGACCAACTCTCAGCCGAATCGGTATCCCAGCCCTGGTCATCAATGGTAAAATCGAATACATGGCAACCCTCAAGCTCGCCGCTTTCCGGCCAATCGGCCAGCACCGGCGAGCTTGACACGAACAGAGCCAACAACAGTAATATGATTGCGCTTGACGTTCGTTTCATGGGGCATGTCCTACGGGCCGGTGTGTTTGTCCCGTTTCCTCAACACACCGGCCCCATTGTCTGTTGACCTGTGCCGTAACTACCCTTTCCCTCCAACGAAGGCTTTCTTGATGGAGCTCCCGACAAATCCGATAAGCGCAATGGCAATGGCAATGCCAACGCCAATCGAGAGAATCGGAAAAAGCTGTGTAACCCAGTAGTTGATCTGATCGAAAAGCGGGGTCAGATCAATATCCAGGGTACCCGATGCGAAAGCGGCGTTTGGTACGCACAAAGCGAGTGCGCCCATGAGCGCGATAACGAAGCGGTGCCGATGCACTGCTTCCCTAATCCGATGGTACTTCATGAATCACCTCCTAACTCAAAAGGACAAACACAATCCCTAATCTTGCGGGATTGACTTAACAATGATAGCCACGAGCATGGCTATCATTGAAAATGCGGAAACAGCCGCTGCCGTGTATAGAATCGGCTCATAAAATATATCGTACACAAACTGAACCAACACGTCGGCATTCACCATGACTTGACAATCCAATCGATAATGGAGCGGAACCAGGTAATCACCAGGCCGAAAAACACATAGAGCAGAATAACCAGAGTCACACCGCCAAAAATTGGCATGAGCAGCGCGCCTATGTTTTCGATTGGTCCCTCCCTCTAAACATGACCACGAACGCCAGCAGCAGCAGCACCAACAGCGTGGCCGCCTCCAGGACAACCCCGGCAATCTGCCCAGCATCGGCGCTGTATTCAAAGGCCACGTCCTGACCGTCGCCGCCGTCCCAACTGGTACGCCAGACGGGACTCGGTTCTGCGGTGATTTCGACAACGATTTCAGCGGTGACTTCGATCACGACAACCGCCGTTGGTGGTAACGTGTCAAATGGGAACACATGTATTGCATCGACAAATTGATAGTAACCAGCGCCCTGTGTGCAGCTTAATTCAAAGGTGTGACTGCCATACTCCAACTCATCAACGGTGATAATCAACGGTTGATAGACCGGGCTGGCGGAATAAAACGAAACCGCCACACACGAACCGTCCACACACACCTGCGCATTGGTTGACCCGTTGCTTACTTTGTAGGCGTACAGACTCAGGCCAGCGCCGAAAAACTCTACCGTTAATTTGTTGGCAACAACACAGGTCGCATAACGTAAATCTCCGAGATACGACCCGGCGATTGCAGCATCTGTCCAACTCCCGGCGTAGGTGTAGACTGGCAGATCATCGTTGTAAAAGCCCGGCCCGATGGTGTCACTCGCTTCAGACCAGCGGATTGCCCAGGCGAGCACCGCGCACAGAATACCCAACACCGCCAGTTGTCGTATGCGCTGATTGGTCATAACAATTTCCCCCCGCGCATCAACACAACCGCCACGAGAATCGCCACCAGCAATATGCCCGCTTTAAACACGACCCGCGCCGCCTGGCCCGCGTTGGCCCGATAATCGAAAGCGACGGCCTGACCGTCAATCTCATAACCGGACCGCCAGCCGGGAGTCGGTTCGGCGGTGTTCTCTTGGATAATTTCGGCAATCAGGGTCAGGTAGATTTCTTGGGTAGCCGCGCTCGATTCGACCGGCCCGATATGGATTGCATCGATGTACATTTGTCCGGTACCGCTGGCGTTCAACCGCGCCTGGTGCCAGCCATAATCCAGATCGGTTATTTCGATGATCGTTTGTTGCCAGATCGTGGTAGCGTTGTAAAAACTCGCAGTATGAGGGACACCATCGATGAGCAGTGTCGCGTTGGGATCACCGGAGGGACCTTTGACACCATACAGAGTCAACCGATCCCCTATGAAATTCCAGCGCATATGTAAACGGCTCGAATTGAGAACTGAATAGTGGTATGAGTTCCAATAGGCGGCCGTGTTGATTGCAGTTGCCCAGTACTGGTCTATCGGTGTGCCTCCGACAGAACTGTGATAGTCCACATAATGTATCGCGGGCGGGCTATCATCCAGGTAATCGCTATCACCAAGCGGCGGGGGGGTATTGGTGGGTGTGGCAGTCTGCCCCGCCGCCTGGTGTGTAAAGAGGAGCAAGAAACAGAACAAGGCAATGAAACGTTTCATATCCTAATGATACTAAAGGAACGCCTCTGTTTATCCTGACATCTTGGCACCATAAATTATTTATCCTGACAAAATGGCTGTATAATGTATTGCAATCGCACAACTTACAATTTAAGGATCGTATCATGAGTGGTTACCGGCCAGGCTCAGATATGGGACTAAATGAATTTGCGTTAGAACGCGCCGTCAGTGAACTAAGCCAACAACACGACACATTCAATTATGAGGACATCGCTAAGTACATCGGTTGCAGTGAACGCACTGTAATTCGAGGTATGAAGCGGCTCTTGTTGGCAGAACGGGTTGTCGCCATTGGCTCGCGACGGGGCGGATTCCGTTATGAATTGGCTGGGGAGGCTATCGCCTATGCCTAGCCGCTCCGAGTTTTACGCCAATGGGTTGACCAATGACTGGTATTGTGTGGCGATTATCGCCGTGACTCTGGCGGCGTTGGGTGCCGTTGCGGTAGCCCGGCGCTGGCGGCCCTGGTTTCCTGAGCCGCCATTATGGTTGATTCTGGTCATTGCCCTGGCGGTCCGAATCCCCGGAATGTTTCAATCATTCTGGTATGATGAGACCTTCACAGCGGCCTTCGCCCGGTTATCCTGGCCTGACCTCGGAATCGCGATTCTATCCGACCTGCATCCCCCCCTGCCCTACCTGATGTTTCATGTCACCGGCAATCTCATTGGCTGGTCAGAGGTTGCGCTGCGCTTGCCGTCGCTGCTGTTCGGTTTGCTGGCGGTGTGGCTCATCTACCGTATTACCCTGGAGTCGTATCACCACGAGCGGGCCGCTAGATATGCCGCGCTTATCATGGCGCTGTTGCCCCAAGCGGTCTATTACAGCAATGAGGCCAGAGGGTATGCGCTGCTGGTCTGTCTGGTGCTGGTCATGATTCTCGCAATCCTGGAGAATCGCCCGGCCTGGTTTGTGCTGGGATGCCTGGCGGCCTACGCTCATGCCTACGGCGCGCTGTATGTGTTGGTGTGCGGTCTGGCGGCGCTGGTCTATGTCCAACAACGGCCGTTATCCTGGCGGCGCTGGTGGCGGTTGTCGGTTGCCATTGGTTTTGTTCTGGTCATGGCCTGGCTACCTTTTATGGTGTACCAGTCCAGAGACATTTCTAATGGTTTCTGGATGCGCCCGTTTAACTGGCCTGGTGTGGTCTGGTATCCATTCACGACAACGGTAGGGGGCAACATGCCCGCCGTCTTGGGGCTAGTGTCGATTGTCGTATTGACCGCGGTTACCGCGCTGGCATTGCGGCGGCCCTGGCGTTTCCGGCGGCCCGCGCTGCTGTTGTTTATCTGGTTAGCGGTGCCGGTGCTGGCGGCGCTTGTGTCGGCCACCTGGTCGAATATATTTCTGGCCCGCGCCCTGTTACCCGCCGGGTTTTTGATTTCGGTGTTTTGGTCCTGGTATTTGGTCAACGGTTCCTATCGCCGGGCCGCTGGTGCCAGTCTGGGCGTGGTGCTGATTGCCGGTATCCTGGCTTACTGGGGAACGCCCCGCGAAAATGTCCGCGATTACCTGGCGCAATGTCGCGGCGCTGATATGGTCTATGCTCTCGACAATCACATCGGTATTGTGGCCCTGTACTATTCGCCGGTGCCGGTGCTGGTCTGGTCTGAAGCTAACGACACTACCCAAGAGTTAAGTGAGGAAGCAAAACGAATCCTATTCGATCTGGGCACAATCGACCAATTGACCGGCCTGGTCTGTATCCCCTATCTGGACAACCATATGGCAAGCGCCGCAAAAGTGGCGCAGCTGCAATCGATCCTGAGCGCCCCCCACCTGGAATGGCAACCTCAGGATACCCAACATCGCTACTATCGGTACATCATGTTTGAGGTACGGGCAGATGACCTACAATAACCCTCTCGAAATTGAGATACCGGCCTGGGGTGATGTGTTTACCAATGATGCAATCAACCCCGATAACCTGGCAATCATCGATAGCGCCCGCCCCGCCAGGATGTTGACAAAACAACAAAAGAAGATTATCAAGCAGCGCCGGAAAACACTGAATCAGGTCCTGGAGGCCGCCGGGTATTTCGTGGGGCTTTCACGATACAACCTGATTCGCGATAAACACCAGGCCCTCAAAATCGAATTGCACAACGCCTCGCCTGATGAGCGCAAACGCATACGGCGCAAGCGGCGACGCTACTACCGGGCCGCGTTGCAGATTGCCTCCCGGTTGGAGCCGGTCAAACCGGCGGCGGCGCATCTCTGGTATCTGGAACGCCGCGAGCGCGAGCACCAGGCCGCCCTCGAATTTGAGCGCCACGCCAAACAGGACCGGGAACAAATGCTCCGAGAGGTTGCTTATTTCTCACAGCGCATCATTGAGCGGTATTCCCAACTCAAGTTTCGCGAGGATGTGCATATAGATGGAAAGCACATTCGTTATAAGGTCCGCTTTGAGCAGTGCATCGTTACTGAGGATGAATTGGTTCTCAAGATCGATGTAAGCCGCACTACTGTACTCGGATCGAGCATTGCCCGGCTGCCCGATGGTGTGCGCGTTCGTGATCTGATTAAAAACGAAACACTGGACGAATTGAGCGCCGCCTGTGAACGTCCGATCTGGTCCCCCCACAATTCTCCAGATCACGGCGGTTACAATCTGGGGTTTGATCGGGGCGCATGGTTAGTGCTCTCACGTCTGGATATGCTGCACAGCATCCCTACCTATATAGAACTGAAACACGTTCTGGCAAAATATCGTTCTGAGGATTCCAGCCGTTTCCCCCTGCCCTTCGGTGTGAAGCGCGGGCGCAAAATCAACTGGGGTTACATCGACAACACCTCACCACACTTTATGATTAACGGGTTGACCGGCTCAGGTAAAACGAACTGCATTGTCGGTTGTCTGGTAACGTTGATTCAAATGAACAGCCCTGATGAAATACGCCTGCTGATTACCGACCTGAAACACGGCGGGGATTTTCGACCGCTCCAGAATGTGCCTCACAATCTACTGGACAAAATTATCTTTACGCCGCGTGATCTGAGAGACACATTGCAGCGTATCGCCGCCCTGCTCTATTTGCGACAGGACCGGATCGGCGAAATTGGCAATGACATTGGTCAGTATAACCGCGTGGTTGATCCGTCCGAACGTTTAGCGCGGGTGCTGATTGTCATTGATGAATACTCCGAGACGAAGGATTTTGACGACAAAACAGTTAAGGAAAGCATCGATTATTATGTGAACACCATCGCCAGGCTGGGCCGCGCTGCTGGAATCCACCTGATGATTGGCAATCAGCAGCCCTACGTCCTTAATATACCGTCCGAAGTGAAGGGGAACATCACCTATCATTTGACCGGCTTCCAGATGACGTTGGGCGCGTCACAGAGTACAGTGGGCAACTCATCGGCCACCAAGATTGAAAAGATACCAGGCCGGATGATCTGCAACACGGGCCGGGATATATTCGAGGTCCAACAAGCCTACGTTGGCCCTGATGACATCAGCGCCGCCGTTGCCGCCGCGAGGCATTGGCCGGTACCGCGCCCGTTTGACTGGCCCGACAGTGACCAAGTAAGCACTATCTTGGAAGACAATCAGCCCGGCACGTTTGACCATGAGACTCTAGCAGCGGTTGCTATAGAACAATTTGAGGGGGTTATGAGTCAACACAAAATCTATGCTGAAACGAAAGACGGGTATCCAATAACCAATCGCTCCATAAGTCAAATGATTAAGGATATAGCACGTTGGGGAGAGATTGAGGTTAAAGGTGAATCATACATTGCCAAACGCAATGGGAGCGGCTGGCAACTAGTGCGAAATAACGAAATAACAGAATCACAATACGAGCCATGCGTTATCCCGGCGTTATCCCGCCGTGATCCCAACGGTTCGCACCCTGAATATATGGAGGTAGAACAGCCATGAGACACCTAACAACTGCATTCGCGCCGTTTATCGTGTGCCTGGTCATCGGCCTGACCGGAATATTCAATGATTTTCTGCTCGTGGGCGCGCCCGCCATTCTCTGTGGCACACCGCTAACCATGTTTTGGGCCGGGTATTACATCGGGCGGTCCGGTGGGATGACCTTACAAGCGCCTATAACGTTTAATGGTCACAGCGCGCCCAGGCCCATGACACCCAGCATCAGTGAAGATGAGCAACACGCATTGGAGCGTTACCGGGCCAAGCGCGCTCAAAAATCTAACGACGTGGGCACCCAAACGGCCAGGGAGTTTGACTCATGACTGACACGGAAATATTCATGGCGGTGTTCCTGGTTTTCTGGGGGATTCTGTTCCTGGCGGCCTCTACAGTGATTGTCAGGGCCATTTTGTCGATCCTGCGCCTGATTTTGTCCCTGTTTTTGATTCCGGTCCGTGTGGTGAGGTGGATACTATGATCGGCAAGACTCATCTGATTATCGGTACGGCGGTTGGTCTGGCGTTGGTCGCTAACAATCATCCCCCTGCCCCGGCGCTGGTGGTAACGGCGGCGGCAATCGGCGCGCTGTTGCCCGATCTGGACTCGCATGGCTCCCTGATTGCCCGAAAAACCGGACCGTTCGGTTGGTTGTACCCCTATTTCGTGTCACACCGGGGAATCACCCACAGCGCCATAGCGCTCATTATGGTTCTGGCGGGTGTGGCCCTGTTACACCGCGATTATCCCGGCTCGGAAATGGCCGGATTCGCCCTCTGGTGTGGGTACCTGAGCCATTTAACCGCTGACATGGTAACCAAAGCGGGGATTCCGCTGCTCTGGCCCTCGGAGCGCAAATTTCGGTTATTGCCCCGCCGTCTGGCGATTGTCACCGGCGGTCCGGTCGAATCGCTGGTGTCTCTGGTGGTTTTGGTGCTTGTGTTCTATCTTGTTTACATGTATACTGTTCTGTAAACATGTAAACAGGAGGGAATAACCCTGATGGTTGACTCCATACTGATAGTGTTGTACCTGATTGTATGGCTCGCCTTCGTCCTGGCAATCAAAACCGTGATCGTTAGATTGATCCGAAAGCTCCTAAAATGAACGGATTAGTCCTGGACGCGGGAAACTCGATTATCAAATCGAAGACCTTCAGCGGCGGTGAACTGGCGTTTCCCCACGCCATGACTCCGATTTCCGAGCCTCAATATCTAGACATTTTAAGATCGTATGCCGACGCGCCGCCCGATGATTTCCTACGCATCAATGGCCGGTGTTACGTGGTTGGTGACAGCGCAGAACGTTTTGGAGTGAGCCAACACGAGCGCGGCCCGGCCCGCTATGGCCGCGATTACGTGGGTATCCTGGCGGCGGCGGCCATTGCCCGCAACTACAATACCTCGTGTGACCTGGCGGTATTTGCCGCGCATCCCCCCGGCCACATTGACTATGCCGATCTGCTCATGGCCTCCATTCTGGGAGTCTGGGATATTGAAATACGGGCGCGCTCCCTACGGTTCACTGTTTCCTACGTCAACACGTTTGATGAACCATCGGGCGGCCTGATGAACGCCTTACTAACGGAAGACGGCACCTCTTATGCGAATCCCGCTTTGCGCGGGCAACGGATTCTGGTGATCGACATAGGCGGCGGCACCACGGACTGGATCGAAACCGACGAAACCGGACAAATCGATTACGGCGTATCCCACACCGAACCGCTGGGGATCGATGATATTCTGGGGCAATTCGCGAGGGCGTTTAAGGCCCGCTACAAAAACGCGACGAAATCAGCCAACCGATTGGCACCAGAACGGGTCAGAGAGGCGCTGAATACCGGCGTGTTTCGCGGCGGCGGTGATGAGTTGGATTGCCGCGAGGAAGCAGACCAGGCCCGAAACCAGTTGATTAACCTGGTGCTCCGAGAGACGCGCTCCCGGTATGGCGGCGGTTTCAATTACGACGCGATACTGCTCACCGGCGGCGGTTGCGGTTTGCTGCACAGCTACATTATCCCGCTCTTGGAAAACAGCAATATTCACCTGGCGGCGCAACCGGATGAACTACACCTCGCCAATGTGCGTGGCGGTCTGAAACTCTGGCGGCTCTATAAAGCTATCGGAGTCATCTCATGAGCAAGCGGACTCGGAAAAGCGTGGTCATCAGCGCCCGGCTTTATGAGGATGATCCCAACGAAGCGACGGCATTGAGTGTCCACCAAAAATGGAACAAGAACGGATACTCGACCAATGAGATTATCACGCGCTCATTGCTGGCCCTGGATGAGCAGCCTATGCCCGATAAACCGGACCGCCTGGCCTCCAGGTTGCAGGACATTATCCGTGAATTGCAGGGAATCATCAGCCGGGTAGGGCAGGGGGGTATTGTGGCCGCCGCGCCACCCTCCGAGGCCGCACCCGGTGTGACCATCGACCAATCGTTAATCGACAGTCTCAAGGGTCGGGCTAATCCGGGCCGCCGGATCGAGGCCGAATAGAGGTGCACCTATGAAAGCAATCACCCTCTGGCAACCCTGGGCTACCTTCATCGCCGATGGGCACAAACAATACGAGACTCGCTCTTGGCAGATCGGTTTCCGAGGCTTTATCGCCATCCATGCGTCGAAAAAATGGGATCGTAATCTGATCACCCACCTTAACCAGCTAACCATCGACTACCCGGAGCTGGCGAAATACAGCTACACCAAGCTCCCCCTGGGCGTGATTGTCGCCGCGTGCCGTGTGGTCGCCTGCCATCGCGTCGAAGACATCCGCGATCGACTCACCCCCCTCGAAAGCGCCCTAGGGGATTACAGCGCGGGCCGCTTTGCCTGGGAACTGGAACTGATTAAACTGCCCGATCATCCCATCCCCGCCATCGGTAGGCAGGGCATCTGGGAATGGCATCACCAAAATCGTTAATCGACAGTCTCAAAGGGCGGGCCAATCCAGGCCGCCGGATCGATAGTGAATAATGGATCACCTCGAATCGCTTGCATATTAGAGTAAGATGAGTTATCGTTAGACAATGTGGGGATGCGTTTAGGTGGTTGCATCCGAGGCAAATTACATGTTACAATCATTCTTGTGTGTATTAAGGCTGGAAAGCCTAAGTAAATTGACTTTTTTCAGGGTGGGGCGGTGCGGTTAACACCCCCCACCTTGACCAGCCCTGAACAAACCAGGGTTGATGATAGCATTATAGTAATTCTCATCAAAAAAGCTATCATCAACACCGATTGATAGCTTTTATTGTGCAAATTTTTGCACTGTAAAACGAGAAATCCCCTCCAATCATCAGGTTTGGTTTCCGGCCAGGTGATGAGGGGGGGACCTCTCTCAAAATAGAACGTGCAAAGCGGGCACGTCCGCTAGGAACATACCCGTTATACACAACATCCAAACCCAGTATAACGGAAAATTGTCCCTGATGCAAGACAGGCCCGCCGCGCCAGAGGTAGCACATGGCGATTAATGCATGGCAGGCCCGACAAATCCGAAACTTTTTCCAGCGCAGCGTGATTTCATGTAATGTTGACAAATCCCCCTGTGTGTCCTGGAGCAGCTTACAATCATCGCTCATCAGCGATGCTCAGATCGACATGGTTTTTGCCCAGCCCGCCGCGGCGATAGCAGTCATCACCGGCGGGCATTTGTTGTGTATCGATCTGGATACAACCGACGCGGTAGAGATTTTCCGACGCGAGTTCGCCGATCTCTGGAACACACACCGAAACCGGACCGCCAGGGGCTATCATCTGTTCTACAATGTCACCACAGAGGACAACCTGACCAACAAGCGGGGCGACGGTGTGGATTTTCTGCACGAGGGCTGCTACGCGCTGCTTCCGCCCTCGCCAGGGAAAGTCCAGGACCAGGCCGGACCGTTGCGCGCCCTGACCGCTGATGAATATGGAAGTATGTCAACATACTTCCAATTGAGGAAGAATGAAGATGTCAGCTGGCAGCCCAGCCGCGACGAAACGCTATCTCAATTCACACCGGTGAATCCGGCGGGCCTGGTCAATGTCTATCACGAGCGCCGCCGGGCGTTTGGCAGTCGTAACGCCGCGCTGTACCGGTCCGCGTCCTATGCCCGGTCCGTTGGTGTTGCCCAGACGGTCACCGAAAGCGCGCTCATCGATGTTTATGTCCAGTCGCCAGCGCCGCCCGGTCACCGTCGCGAATCGGCCACCTCCAGGGCCAGGGAAGGGCGCGCCACCATCAACAGCGCTTACACCGGCGCGCCCTATGCCGTCAAACATCTGATTGAGTCCCTGCCAGCAGCGGCACATCAGGCCATGAGCCAACGCAAACACACCGCCGCCGCCAGAGCGTTGGACAAACTCTACAAATCAGCTCGGGCCGGTGTGGTGACGCAGCGTGAATTGCAGGACCTGGACACCGACTGGGGGATGCGGCGGCTGGTCGATTTCCTATTGGTCTCGGACCTGTGCGAAATCAAGCGATTCCCCCCGAACCCCCCAGCAGAACGCGTCGCTGAATATCCTACGGATACCCCCACTGAAAAGCAAAATGCTTTTGCAGAGGGACATAACCAACAAAAACCCCCAAACGTGGGGGGAAGGCCGCTGTTTTTGTACTCGATTCCGACTGCCCGCCAGGTCTGTGACTGGTTAGGCGTGGCTCATTGGTGGATCGATCCTATAGACCTGTCCTCGCTTGCAGCCAAAACACCGCTACGGTTAGCCCTGTTACGCGGTTTGCTGTCCAGATTAGGGCCTACAGGCCGTTGCAGCCTACCCTGGCAAGCGACGGTGTTCGGTGTGAACCGGAAAACCGTGCAGCGCTGGCACAAACTACTGGGGGTAATTTCCCAACACCCTGGACGGATTCTGTCTGGTGCCAATTTGCGGCGCTACTTCCCCGATGAAAACCGCCAGGATGATTGCTGGTTACAGGACAGCAGCGGCAAACGATACCCGGCCAGACGAGTTATTGCCGCGCAACTCTGGGCAACGGGTAAAACCGGCCTGACCTATCACCGGCGCGCCGATCCCAACTGCTATTACCTGCCCCACAGCGCCTCAGACCGCCCGATACAACCGGCCATCGATCCTACAAAAATGCCGGATTCGCGTTCTCAGATCGATTGTGACGAATTTTACCCCCCGGTTTCCTGGAATTTCCCCAGCAATGCCGCCCCAGAACTCGATCAAGCGCCACTATCCCGGTCCGAGCGTCTGTTTGAGGTAGCGCGCTCCCAGTATGGCCTGAATTGGCATTTTACCGCCCCGCCTGAGCAAACACCCGCCGGCCCGGCGGCCTACGTGCCGCGTTGGGGCGCTGATGTGCCAGGAACGCCGCTTATAGAGGAAACATTGGAAGACGCGGCGATACTCTTGTACAACGAATTGAACCGGCGCGCCAAACCGGACCAACGAATCCGGGCCGACAGAATGCGGGAACTGGTGAGCCAATACGGACCGGACCCAGTGCGAACGGTAGTAAAGCGGTTGACGGGCCGCATACACAATCCCGTCGCCTATGTGATCGGCTGTTTAGCGAAAGAAAGGAACACCAATGAATCACCAGCAGGATAAAGCAGACGCAATTAGCTGGGCCAGGCGATTAGCAGAACGCCAATTCCTGGTATTGAATGCCAAAACAACCGGGCTGTACGACGCGCAAGTTCTACAGATTGCGGTCATCAATCAGGACGGCGAACCGATGTATGAAACATTGGTTATGCCCACCTGTGAAATCAACGAGGGAGTCCGGAAAATTCACGGTATCAGTATGGACACTCTGATAGCCCAAAACGCTCCCACTTTCGACCGGGTGTACCCTGAACTTGCCGCGTTGGTGACCGGCGAAAACCTGGTCATCTATAACGCCGGGTTTTATTGGCCGATCATCACCAAACAATGGTGCGAATACAACCTGCAACCGCCAGAACTCCATTGCCTGACCTGCGCAATGGAATGGTACGCGCAATATGTTGGTTTGTGGAATGGCAAGCACAAACACTACGCCTGGCAGAAACTATCGAGCGAGGAGCTCAGCGTTCTGGGGAATTGCCAGGCAACCCTGGCCTTGATCCGTCGTATGGCCGCAACTCCAGACGGCTGGCGTATTAAGGAGTTGGACCGATGAGCGCACACGATATGTACATCAATCCGATTGAGGAAAAGCGTCGCGATGAGCGGGAATCCCGCTGGCGCAAAACACATCTGTTCGGCATTGCCTATCACCAGTGCCGATACTGTGGCCGGGGCATTCAGGCCGAGCTAGACCAACCGCCAGAAGTTTGCCCGAAGTGCCTAAGCATTCCGCAAACAGGCCGCGCAAAGTTGCCGGAGCGAAAACGAGGATAACATGGATAAAGCAAAACGCATTCACGAAATCGAAGGCACACTCAAGTCTATTGCCGCGAAAATCGACAAACTGGAATCAGATCGAAGCGCCTACGAATACGAACTCAATACGCTCAACAAACACGCCACTCCAGAAGATAAGGACGCGCTATTATCAGAGAAGCGAATGGCCGCGTGGCGTCGACAGGTTGTGCGTATCAGAGGGCTGCCCCTGTGTTTGATACCGCCTAGCCAGTGGTGGGTGCCACTGGCCCCGGATTATCTGGGAGGTGGGGAACCATCGACCCATGGCATAGGCCCCAGAATCACGCTGTGTATTCGTCCTGATGGTCAAAATTTCGAGAGGGAATCATAACAACAATGATCTGTGAGCAATGCGGAAATCAGATGGAAGAAGACCAGAGATACGAAACGGAATACTATCAACTGGTCATCTACTATGTATGTGTTGACTGTGGTCACAGCACCCACACTATCATCGAACCTACGTTCAATGCAACGGTAGAGGATAGCGATTAACCAACCTGTGACACCCATCATATAAGGTATCATATACGATGCGTACTGTGCGACTCCTGGACCTGTTTTGTGGCGCTGGCGGCGCGGCGGTTGGATACCACCGCGCCGGGTTTGACGTGGTTGGTGTGGACATAGCGCCGCAACCGCGCTATCCCTTCCCTTTTATTCAGGCTGATGCGCTGCAATACCTCAAGGCTCACGGCGCTGAATACGACGCAATCCACGCCAGCCCGCCATGCCAGCACTACAGTAGGACCGGAAACATGTCACATATTAACCGCCAGGATTCCCCCGATCTAATCCCTACGGTCAGGCACCTATTGGAGCGGATCGGGAGGCCATACATCATCGAAAACGTTACCGGCTCGCCATTGTCAGGCGTGACACTCTGCGGATTGATGTTTGATCTCAGGGTTTTTCGGCACCGGATATTTGAATCCAACGTACTGCTGATGCAACCACAGCATAAATCACATCGGGGTTATCGCATTGGCGCAGGTGGGTATTGTTGTCTGTCAGGGCATGGCGACGGCGGGCGGGGAAAAGTGAACAAATATCACCGCCGTGTTTCTACCTGGTCATTGGCAGTCGATATTCATTGGATGACCAGATCGGAATTGTGCCAGGCGATTCCCCCGGCTTACACGGAATATTTAGGCCAGCAACTCATTCGGTTTTGCGCCTGACCACAAAGCGGACCGGCAACGTGTCCGCTTCTTTATCATCACGATACAGGTTGCGGGTATCATGGCCGTCTATGCGCCTGATTAAGTCTACCGCCCGATCCCTCCAGGTCCGCTCCCTACGGCGCGGTAATTGCGCCAGGACCTCCCACGCGGTCGCAACTCCATACTTTTTCATAAGCAAACGACCTTCGTCTGGCGACCGGGCCACGCCAGCGCGCATCAGGGCGCGCCAATGCTGTTGGGCGTTCTCGAAATCATAGGGCGTGATGAGTTGATAGGGTACTCTTTTCCATTTGCGCCGGGGGAACAGATAACGAATCAGGGCGGCTAACATGTCAACCCTCCGGGGTAATCTCTGGGGTAATCTCTGGCGGCGGTGTGTCGGTTGCGGTCGGTGTCGGTGTGAATGTCGGTGTTAGGGTTAGTGTGACCGTCGCGGTGGCCGTCGGTGTCGGTGTGATCGATGCCCTGGTCCCTACTGGCATACTGGTAAACACGGGCGGCATGGTTTCGTTTTCACCATCAACTATGACAGTCACATAGATAATGACCGGCGGCGATGTGACCTCGATGTATATCGGCTCGTGGATGATTACCGGCGCGCTGGTGACTACCACGGTGTCATGGATCACCATCCGGGGCTGGTCCGTGTAGGTCGGATAAAATGTGTAAGTGGGTAGGACGGCCATCACTGGCGCGGCAACCTCTGGTGTCGGTGTGTACACTTTAAATGGCAGCGTCGGCTCCAGATCGGGCGGCGTTGGTTCGCTGGTTTCCTCTGGCGGCGCGGTTGTCTCTGGCGTGATTTCCGCTGTTGTTTCAACCGGCGCGGTAATCTCTGGGGTAACCTCTGGCGTGGTTTCCGGTTCCGTGGGCAGAATAAACGCGGTAGGCATGGCCGCCGCGATTGGCTCATCACCGCCAGCGGTCAGGGCCATGACCGCCCAGGTGACACCACACAACAAAAACACAATCAGCAGCGCGGCGAAAATGAGCGGACGCCAGCTATCCCGGCGCGGCGGCGCGGCATCACGCCACGGCTCGTAACCGCCAGGGCGTTCCTTGACCGGGAAGGGTACGCGAGGCTTGAACATATTATATCTCCCTGGCCTGATGTACGATCAAGGTTAGCCCGGCCAAAATTATCATGATGACAATGAGAATCTGAATCAAGGTCATCACGCCGCCCGCGTTAAACAGGTTCCAGTATTGGACCGCTTCAGTCATGGCCTCTTGCGGTAACCCGGTCGGTATGGCAAATGGGTACAGCGGTGTGCTTATCGGTACTGGCGTTGGTGTTGGAAACATATCAACCCCCTACCTATAGCGGTAGAATTTCCATAATGAACTCGACCGCCTTACGGACCAATCCCAGCAGGATTGATCCCACGAACATTACCAACTTGGCAACCATCAGCAGCATTTGAATCCCGAATCCCACAAACACTATCGCGACAACCGGCTGGAACGGCCCGAATATATCCGCTGACAATCCTTTGATGTATCCAAAAATCATCGGGTCAACGAAACCACTAACATCTTCCTTTGCAACGGGGGTGCCCTGAGCATCGACAACGGTAATCGCGGTGACCTGAGCCGCCGCCTGAGCAGTTGCCACGCTATCCTCTATAGCCACGTCGGTTAGGAATGGCGTGGCGGTGTCCTGGGGCGTCCAGGTGGCGGTTGGTGTCGGTGTGTAGGTGCTGGTCGGTGTGGCGGTCGGTGTATAGGTGCTGGTCGGTGTGGCGGTGTAGGTCACTGTGAGGTAATCGTATTGTGTGCCAATCGGGGTGGGACTCTCCATTGTGGGCCAGGCGGGAAGGCTCCAGGGTATAGGGCCACAGGGGAGTCCGTTGCCACAATCATCCTGAGCGGCAATCAGGCCCGACGGCAAGGCCGCCAGGATCACCAGGACTACGAGCCATCTCATGTCACCGTTCCCGTTTCACTCAACGACGTTTT
>Ga0214473_10003671_pt1 | contig 18555 bp, 15 predicted proteins | sample RVTome_7_FD_203509 | JGI IMG/M metagenome (GOLD analysis project Ga0214473, IMG submission 203509) | Soil microbial communities from uranium-contaminated site in the Upper Colorado River Basin, Wyoming, United States - RVT98D197 | ecosystem: Environmental > Terrestrial > Soil > Contaminated >... | reverse complement strand
CACAGACGGATTTTCTGATCTCGATGCCTGTGTCAGGACCAGGAATCTTTCCTCGCGTTCGTTTCTCAACATCCTTCACGCTCTCTCCACCTCCAATAGGACATTTTTGATTAACTGGTTTTGAATAATGGGCAAGGAACCCGATAAAATGGGGCCTTTTTGTTTCAATCCTTTAATCAGAGCGTTCTTAATAGCGCCTGATTCCACATAGCAGTCCAGAAAGTTGGCTCCCGTTAGAATACTGTCTTTCCAGAATAATTGGATATATCTTTTCCCGTCATATTTTTTCTCCATCCTGTCCCGACCGTTCACATCGCCTATTCCTACAAAATCCATCCCCATGAAGTGAGTAATGTAATGGGGTATGTTTCCAGGAAAGGACTCGTTCCCCCCGGCCATGTTTCTCCCTGCGGTTCGCCCCTGGTAACGGGCATTGCTCCACAAGCCGATAATCTCCGATCCTCCGGAGAGAAGATTTTTTCCCTGGGCCACATCGCCGGCTGCATAAAGGCCGGGGATACTTGTTCTCATCTGCCCATTCACCGATATCCCCCTGTCGGCTTCAACCTGCTTTCGATCGATAAATCCGGTGTTTGCCCGTACCCCGATGCACATCATTAAAAGATCGGCTTCTACGCTTTCAACACTCCCTTTAAAATAAGCCCTTACACCCCGAGTCGTCTCTTCCACTTTCTCTATCTCGGCGCCAAATCTCAGTTTGATTCCTTTTTGTGTCAAATGTTCTTCAATGACCCGGGCGCATTCAGGATGGGCGGCCATGGGAAAAATGTGCCGGGCCAGGTCCGCCAGATGTACTTCCAGCCCAGCCCGATAAAAGAGTTCCGCCAGTTTAACCCCCACCATCGAAGCGCCGACAACAAGGGCTTTCTTTGGGTTTTTAGCCATCGCCTCTTTGAGCCGAATTGCATCTTCTACTGTCCTCATCGTAAAAACCCGGTCTGAGCCGATCCCTTCAACCGGAGGCAAAACCGGAGCAGCGCCGGTAGCGATCAGGCACTTATCATATTTGAGTTCAAGCCCGGATTTAACGTAAACTATTTTCTTCTCAGCGTCCAGGGATACGACAGGGGATTCAGCATGCGCATCCACTCCGTACTTCAGGTAGAATTCCTGGTTTACCCCATAAGGGAAAAGCCCATCGAACCCGATTTTGCCCGCCGCGTAATAGGTCGTAAGCATGGGATTATACACGGGCCATTGGCTGTCGGTAAAGAGATTGATTTTCCCTTTGTACCCACTTTCCCGCAGGGCTTTAATACATTCCGCTCCGGCACATCCATTGCCAACGACAACCATGCTCTGTTCCATGACAGACAAACCATCCTCTTGATGCTTTATATACCTCAACGTTGCATTGAAAAGGCTGTTGGGTGTATTTCCAAACCTTTACAAAGCGGATTTTTTCTATGTTTTATGGGTAACATGCAATATCACTTCACGTGACTTCTGCATTGTGCTTGGAAACGCAGTAGGGAAACGCTAAAAGGTTCCGCTGTAAAGCTTTGGCGATAAATCGCCTGAGATTGTAGTATTCTTCTATATTTTTTGCCCAGCCCAACACACCCACCAGCCTTTTGACAGGATTTTATGCAACTGGCAAATATACTTATCAAATTGAGACAATTTATGTTGCTTATAGTAACATAAATTTTCAAGATTTCACCTCATTCTTGTCTGAGCTAAATTTTTATAGTCGATACAGATATCTTTCTGTAATTGAAATTAGGGCTCTTCCGGCATTTATGTGTTATCCCCCCTCTTAAGACTAAGAGGGGGTGAGGGGGAGTTATGAAATTCTTGCAGGCAGTCTTGGAACAACTAGGCATTGCCTAATATGCAAAGTGTATAGGCCGAACTGGCGCTGAAGGTAACCCCTCCTAACCTCCCCTTTACCAAAGGGGAGGGATTAAGACACGACCCACGGAAATGCCGGAAGAACTGAAATTAGAAAGAATTTTCTGAAAGGCAAAAATCCTAAAAAAGGACCATCGGAAGCCTCCTTTTTGCTCGACGATTATGCATTATTTTCTTGCCATGTTTTTTCTGTTTATATTAGAGTGGGAATATCTATTTGAATGATCAGGGATTAGATGAAAGAAGAGACTCCCCCTCACACATTTCCGCCCGGGCTCATCGGGTTATTGGCCGGGCTCACCCTTTGCTGGGGATTAAACTGGCCCATGATGAAGCTTGCAGTCGCCGAGATGCAGCCCATGCACTTCAGGACCCTCTGCCTCTTCTTTGGAGCCCTAAGTCTGCTGGCCATCGGGCGACTGAAAGGCCTGCCGATACGAGTGCCCAGGGGGCAGTGGCCCCGGGTGGTGGCTATTTCACTTGCTAACTTAACGGGTTGGAGCGTTCTCTCGATCTATGGAATCCGCCTGATGGCGTCGGGTCGGGCTTCCATCCTGGGTTACACCATGCCAGCCTGGAGCGTCTTCCTCTCAGCCTGGCTGCTTAAGGAACCTTTCACGAAGCGTCAGGCTTTGGGGGTTATGCTCGGGATGAGCGGAATGGGGCTCCTGATGGGAAGTGAGATTTACGCCGTAGGACGCTCGCCCATCGGCTCTATGTTAATGACGGGCGCCGCTTTGAGCTGGGCCCTTGGCACCGTGATGATAAAGCGATGGCCGGTGGGACTGTCTACGACTGTTTTCGCCGGGTGGCAGATGGTCATTGCGAGCATTCCCATTTTTATCACAGCCCTGTTCTGGGAGTCCGGTCACTTCAATCCCTTTTCCTTATCGTGGGGACCGATGATCGGTGTCTTCTACAACCTATTCGTCGCCTTTATCTTCTGCTACTGGGCCTGGACAAAAATTGCGGTCACTGTACCGGTAGGCGTCTCGAGCCTCGCAATCATGATGATACCGGTAGTAGGTGTGTTTAGCGGCGTGCTGGTCCTGGGCGAAACGCCCCGCTGGCAGGATTTTGTCGCCCTTGCCGCGGTCGTGGGCTCCCTCGCAACGGTGATGCTGCCGTCAAGAAAAACGAAATCCTAAAAAACTGTACACTGGAAAACCTTATCAAGGGACACCAGCCAGGGATGCTGTAAAAGTTTTAGAGCGGAAACCTTTAATCGAGATATTCAGATAGTTCCAATAGTATTTCAGTGTCTTATTCGCTTCCCACATTTCAATAGGGCAAAATATGAAAGACCGCATTCTAAAACTTTGGAGGCATCTCTGACTGGAGGCCCTAATCATTTCTCTGCGGCCGCGTTAAGGCCTGCGAGGCGGCCGAAAGTCCAGGCCCGGCTGTGAGTGAGACCCGGGACAGTAGTCGGATAGACGTTTCCAAAGAAAGATCCGGAAACGTTCCCGGCTGCGTACAATCCTGGGATGACATTCCTCTCCGTATCCAGGACTTGCAGTTTGGTATTGATCTTTAATCCGCTCAGAATCACCATGTAGCGAGCCTCCATTTGACAGGCATAAAACGGTGGTTTCTCTATCGTTGTCAATCGGTCGGGATATTTGCCGAAGTCCAGATCCTTCCCTTGCCGCGCCAGTTCACTATACCTTGCCACGGTTGACATGAAGGGGACGGGGGGGACCTTCATCTTCTGTGCAAGTTCTTCAATTGCGGAGGCTGTAAGCACATGCCCTTTTCCGACAGCCTCGTCAAGCTGCTTTGGGTCCCACAAGTAGGTCGGCGGCCCCATGTTTTTGCAGCACTGGCTCCCCATTTTCGGCACTTCTTGGTCATGTTTCGCGTCCCATACGGACCACGCCACGTCGTCCGGCTGCTGCAAGATCTGGGCGCATTCGTAACCCCAGGGCAAGTCTTCATTCATGAACCGTTCTCCATTTGAATTCACGTAAAGCCACGGCTGACGAGCAAGATTGAATAATCCTCGCCTGTTCCAAGCCGCGAAGTCGAAAAACATCGCGCTGTGAGGGGGATCATCTATCGCCGCTCCGATCCATAGTCCCATCTTGTGACCGTCACCCGTGTTCAGGCTGGGCTCGTAGACAGGCTCATAAGCGCACTTAAGACGACTAAAGACTCGCCAGTCGCAATATTTCTCAACCATCTGTCGGTCATTTCCGTAATCCCCGGTGCAGAGCACCACTGCCTTGCTGGCATCGAATCGGGTATAGTCGCCTTCCGATGTTTGAGTAATGACACCTGTGACCCTGCCCTTTCCCTCTCTGAGCAACCGTACTGCCGGTGTTTTGAAATGGAAGTCTACGCCGAGCCTTTGACCGTTACTCTGCAGCATTTCAGCCAAAGTCTCCTGGAACTTAGGCATAAAGACATGGATTAATGGATAGTTCGGAAAATACCAGGGTTTGGTTGTTGGGTCCAGTACAACTTTTATCCTGGCTGCTTCTGCCATATCCAGCAGCCAATCCATGACCTTGTCGCAGTTGTCCGCCCAGAGTTTCACTATTTTCTGGTCACTCCTATAAGTTCCGAACTCCATGATGGTGGATATGACCTGGTCTCTGTCTGTTTTGAGCCCCGCTTCTTTTTGTAACCTGCTGGCAATAGCGGCATTATGGAGGCCACGGACACTGAACGTTGGCCCCTTCTCAAGCAGGAGGGTCTTTGCGCCTGCCTCCGCAGCCGAAAGCGCTGCGGTCAGTCCGGATATTCCAGCTCCTACGACCACGACATCTGCAGTGATCCTCTCTTTGATATTTTTAGACGGGATCGGTGGTAGAGAATCAGAACTCATGATCATCCCCCTTTCACTCAACTACCAAATCTGCTTCCTAAATTAGCACCTATCACCGTGGATAGTCAAGCCGATTTGACAGAATATCCAGACAGGTGATATATTCGGAATCAATTGAATCTAACCGATATTTTTTGTTCCTTGGAGAGGTTCATCCAAATATGAAAACAGAACAATCGAAGCCGGAGCTCAGTTTGAAAGAAAGAGAACGCCGCTGGTCACTTTTGAGAAAAAGGTTGAAGCATAATGGCCTCGCTGCCCTGATCGTCTACGGCGGCACCCAGTTGGGCGTACCGGTCCATTATTTAGCGAGAATATGGGGAAGCAAGTTCAATACCCTTGTCTTCCCGGTTGAAGGAGAGCCCATTCTATTCGTTCCCAGTAACACCGGAATAACGGGGCAGACACTGGTCAAACAGGGCTGTTGGGTCAAAGCAGAAAACATCTATTCATCGGCTCATTTGGCCGCAGATGTGGCAAAACAGATCATGGGCCTCAAATTGCAAAAAAGCCGGATTGGAATAGATAGCTTTCGCTTTTGGCCTGTATACGAGCATCAAACCTTTGCAGGGTTATGCCCCGGCGTTCAGCTTGTGGAGGCGCACAGGTTGTTTGGTGAAATCCGCGGTCCCAAGAGCAGTGAGGAACTGGCTGTAATGGAAAAGGCCATCCGTATTTCGGACCTTGCCCATTACTCCTTCCTGGCTAATCTGAAACCCGGAATAACTGAAGAAGAGGCAGCCGGAAAAACAAACGAGATTTTGGATGCTCATGGTATAGGCGACAGGATTATTTTAATCCATAGCCGTCCGGAAATGGCCTATCCTTACTTTCCGGGACCGACGGTGATACAGAAGCCAAACCCGGTAACGTTTTCTCCGGAATTCACCAGGAAGCTGGGATATGGGGCTCAAATGATTCGAGCTTACTGGTGGGAGACACCCAAGGGCGTTTATGAGAAAATGTTCGCCCTGTGTGATGAATTGAGACGAATGATCATCGAGGAGTTCAGGCCCGGGCTTGAGATCACCCAGGCCGGGCAAAAGATTGAAGACTTGGTCAGTGAATGGGGTTTTGAGTGTGATAAGCTGGGCCATGCCGTTGGGCTGTCTTACGGAGATGCTCCCTACATCACCGCCGGCCCGCATGAGCGGGATTACATGGAGTGGACCCTCCTGCCTGATGAGGTGTATGCCGTTCACCCCATGATCAGGGCGAAGGGCGGAAAGCCGCCGTTTGTTATGATTGGGGACATGTTCTTGATTGGAAAGGACGGCACCAGGTGGATGACCCCCGCCTTGCCAGGGTTTCCTGAAATGATCCCTCAGTAAGATTTCTTGAAAAGTCCAGAAATCTAACCGTGTCCGCCATCTACCAGAAATACCTGCCCCACAATATTGGAGGCAAGATTCGAGGCCAGATAAGCCACCATATTCCCCACATCCTGTGGCGTCGTCGCCCTTCTTGATGGCACGGTTGCTAAAGCGCGTTCCAATTCACCCGGAGGGAAGTTACCCGTACGCAGGAAGTTAGTATCGCCAATCCCGGGGGCAACGCCATTCACATTGATTCCCGAGGAGATGACCTCCTTGGCTAACCCCTTAGTGAAGGCTGTAATGGCCGCTTTGGATGCACCGTAATGAACGCATCTTGGCATGCCGCTGATCCCTGCACCGGACGATATGTTGATGATCTTGCCGCTCTTTCGTGCAATCATCTGAGGAAGAACTGCCTTGGTGCAATGAAACACTCCATAAATATTAAGATTAATAACCTTCTCCCAATTCTCTTCCGGTGTCTCCACGAAAGGTGTGGGTGTGGTAGTGCGACCCGCATTATTGACAAGGATATCGATCTTGCCGAACTTTTCTATGGCCGTCTTAACCATCTCCTTGACTTCGGCGACCTGGGTTACGTCCGCTTTAATCGCAAGCGCTTTACGCCCCAATGCCTCAACCTCAGCGGCCGTTTTTTTGATCCCTTCGTAGTCGATGTCGTTGACCACAATGTCGCACCCCGCCCCGGCTAAAGTCAGGGCGATGCCCTTACCGAATCCCACTGGGCTGCCTGCGCCAGTGACTAATGCTACCTTACCTTTCAGACCAAGATCCATTTTATTACCTCCTCTCTTTTTTGTTATGAATCTCACTTTATCTCAATGTTGCAAAAAAATCACCATGACAGACCCGGTGGGAACACTGGGCCGGAACGGGAAGCAAAGCTTCCAAAAGCCTTGGAGCGGAACCTTTTGAAGGTTGAGCATGACCGTCCATTACCTTTACTAACCTCACTTTTAGCGAAGTCCACGGTTACCCATCCAATCTCAATGAAACCCGCATTCCAAGGCGTTGGAAGTGTTCTCGGCGGGGCTGTCAATGCAACATTGGGGTTTACTTCTTTCAAGGCCAAAGTTCTGTGGCAACGTCTTCCAGTCCCAATTCTAATAATTTCCCTTTATTGGGCCTGGCCGTCTTAGGGTCCCAATCCATGGCCGCACAAAACTCCCTATCCATGGTCTCCTCATCCAGTGTGATTCCTGCCAGGGGACCCTCTTCTTTCGGGGGTTTGCCAACGATCCTACCGGGAATTCTATACTCCAGCGGGTTTAACCCCTCCCGGACATTGAAAGCCTGGCGTATGTTGGCAATTCTTTCCCCGGTCTTAAGTAATTCTTCCAGGGTCACATCCCAACCCGTGATGGAGTTCATAAAATCAACAACGGTATAAACGGAAGAGAAAGTCCCGTAGACGATCTGGCACATTCCAGTACTATTAATCACATGGTTAAAGCTCATTAAGACCTTTTGCGCTTCCCCTCTGCCACGAATGGCCCTGGCATCAAGCTCAGGCAAGGGTAATCCGGGCGGGTTCACTCCCCCACCCTGGGTATGACGCGCCGGGGTGGCATCCATCCTGTAGGCGATAGCCCATTTCAACCCATACTTCGGGTCATGGGCTGGATACTCCTGCCCTTGCATGTGCATTGCATACTGTTCGGAGCCCTTTCCGATCTTCTCGCCCGCTCTCTTAACGCCATCGGCCAAAATATCGCCGAAACCTTCCCGTTTGCCAAGTTTTTCCGTCATTGCCACGATGGCCTTGTGGTTACCCCAGGTCAACTCGACGCCATCGGTATCCTTCCCGTTGATGAGACCATTCTCATAACATTCGATAGCCATGGCGATCACCGCCCCTGCCGAGATCGTATCAAGACCCTGGCGGTTACACACATCATTTAATTTGATGATGGATTCAATGTTATCATTAAGACAATTGCTGCCAAACATAGCAAGCGTTTCATATTCCGGCTTATGGACACCCGCCTCATACTTATACTCTCCAATACCTTCCTTCATATGGCCGCCACATCCAATGGGGCACTGATAGCAGGCGTACTTCTTCGTTTGGCGGTCAATAATGGGGCCTGCATCAAAACGCTCAAAGTGGGGGAAGTCAATTATGCTTATGCCTCCCCAGTTTTTCACCGGCGAATCGTCATGCGCGAGGGCAGCGACAGTCAGACCGCAAGTGCCGAGATCCCTGATGAGGCTCACAAGGCCGGTCTGTTCACCCAGGTTCTTTCTCCTTAGCTCTGAGGTCCTTTTCTCATCAAAGACTGGAATTTTCTGATTGCCTTTCAGGGCGATCGCTTTGAGTTTCTTGGAGCCCATCACGGCGCCCAGGCCGGAACGTGCGGCAGCCCTGCCTTTATTGTTCATAACGGCCGCGATTCGAGTCCTCTTCTCTCCCGCGGGACCGATACAGGCGATCTCCGTATCCTTGCCAAGCTCACTTTTCAGCATATCTTCTGTATTATAGGTATCCCTGCCCCACAGATGGGCGGCGCTTCTCAACTCAGCTTTGCCGTTATTAAGAAACAGGTAAACAGGCTCCTCCGATATGCCTGTAAAAAAGACGCCATCATATCCGGCAAATCTCAGGTGAGGCCCGAAAAAACCGCCTGAGTTGGCATCGCCCCAGCTCCCGGTCAGCGGTGATTTCCCAACCACTGCATATCGAGAACCACCGATCGCCCTGGTACCCGTAAATGTACCTGTAAGAAAACCCAGGATATTTTCCGGGCCCATGGGGTCGACACCAGCCATCATGCGGTTAAAAAGTATCTTAGCACCCAGTCCGTAGCCTCCAAGGAACTGGCGGAAGAGCTTCTCATCGAGTAGCTCTTCCTTTAGGTTTCTGAGGGATAGGTCCACCCATAGAATCTTCCCCATATAGCCATTTGCCATACTTGTTTCCTTCTTTCCTTGTAAGTAATCTGAAAGGGTTCAACCCGTTTACTGTGCTTGGAACTCGCAGCAACCCGGTTATGATACAATGCTGCCATTCGATAGTCAAACAATCCGGGAACACCCCTTTACAAAGAAGAGTCGAAAGAATTAAAATGATTTCACACGAGATAGGGTGATGAAGAAATTATTTACCCGGGATTTTATCCTCAGCTTTTTTGCACAGTTCGCTTTCTCATCTGTTTTTTTGATCCTCATCCCTACGCTTCCAATCTATCTATCGGGCAAAGGATCCTCTAAGGCAGAGATTGGCTTCCTGGTTGGGGCCTTCAGTGTCTCCGCTTTGGTCCTCAGACCTTTTGTCGGAAGAGCCCTTGTTAAAATCCCCGAAAAAAGGTTTATGCTTGCCGGGACGATCCTGTATGCATTCTCCTCCTTCGCCTATCTCTTTGCTGCTCCTTTTTGGCCTCTCTTTGCTGTACGGATTCTTCATGGAATCGGACTTGCCTTCTTTTCTACTGCCTCTTTCACCTTGATCGCCAATATCATTCCGGAGGCGCACCGGGGGCAGAGTCTGAGCTACTACCATCTGTCCATCAATTTTGCCTTTGTTATTGCCCCCTACTTCGGGATGCTTCTCATCAACCAATTCAATTTCAGCATCCTTTTTTTAGTCTGTGTGGCTTTATCCTTAATCTCTCTATTCATCACCACCCAATTGAGTAAGATGCAGAGTGTTCAGGTAGAAACTTCGCCGGCGAAAAAACAACCTTTTTTGACTCGTGAAGCCCTACCCCCAGCCATTATGGCCTTCATGGTTAACATCGTATGGGGGGCATTAACCGCTTTTTTCCCCCTCTATGCGTTGAGTCAAGGGGTTTCAAATCCCGGACTCTTTTTTGGTGTTTTGGCTATCATGCATGTGGCCGGTCGTGCCCTGGGCGGGAGAATATTTGATCTTTACAGCAGAGAAAAGGTCATTTTCCCTTGCCTCATTGCTTACATCATTTCAATGGTCATCCTCGCCTTTTCCAAGACTCTTCCGATGTTTATTCTTGTGGCAGTAATCTGGGGAATCGGGAATGCCTTTCTCTACCCTACCCTGGTGGCTTATACCCTGGATCATGTGAAATCGTCTCCCGGCCCAGCCATGGGCACCTTTACCGCAGTCGCTGACCTGGGTTCAGGCATCGGTTCTGTCTTGATGGGCATTATCCTCCAATTAACCAACTATCCTACTATGTTTTTCTGCTTAGCCCTCACCTGTATCATAAACCTCCTATATTTCTATTTTATTGTTAGAAGGGGCACCCTCCCCCTTCCCCTGAAGCTGTGAAAACATTCGGGGAGTCGGGCGGGCAAGGATATCTCCAAAGTTTTGCAAATGCGTTATTTGACAGGGGAGAGGTGATAAAAGTGCGTAGAGAGGGGCAGCGCGCAAAACCCGTCATGAGGATCTGGACGGCGTGCTCAAAAATGTTAATTCCTCAATCTCTCTATTTCGAGTAAACGTCTGCAATTTCATTCAATTACTAGTGAGTTAATCCTGGCACATGATTTGCGTGCAAAAGAACACTTGGTAATGAACCGCAAGGAGTCGAAAAGATGCCTATTACCTGCGGAATATTTTTCCTTGTTCTATGTTCGCTATACTTTCCTCTTCCAGCATTATCAGCAAATTACGAGGTGGGTGTGGGCAAAACATTTGCAAACATCGGGGATGTTCCATGGGAAAATATAAATGCGGGAGATCAGGTTCTAATTTACTGGCGGCAACAACCGTACAAAGAGAAGTGGGTGATTGCCGTCCAGGGGACAGAGCAGCAGCCTTTCGTGGTGCGGGGTGTCCCGAACCCATCTGGTGAATTGCCCATCATAGACGGCCGTGACGCTACGACAAGAGGCCAAATCAACTTCTGGAATGAAAACCGGGGGGTTATCAAAATCGGCGGCGCCAACAGTCCCGCCGTGGATACCCCGGGGTGGATTGTTATCGAAAACCTTGACATTCGGAGCGGGAGGCCGCCCTACCAGTTTACTGGGCGCAGCGGGCTGACAAGTTATGGCAGCAATGCTGCCTCCGTATACGTAGAAAATGGCCAGAATGTTACCCTCCGCAACTGTGTCCTCCATGATTCAGGGAATGGGCTCTTCGTTTCCCATGCTTCAAGAGACATATTGATTGAAGGCTGCCGGATCTATGATAACGGGATCGAGGGAAGTATTTATGAACACAATACCTATACGGCAGCAATAGGGATGGTATATCAGTTCAATTACCTCGGCCCTCTTCGCGCTGACTGCCTGGGGAATAATCTTAAAGATCGTTCTGCCGGAACGGTGGTACGGTACAATTGGATCGAAAGCGGTAACAGGCAGCTTGACTTAGTTGATGCGGAGGACAGCTCAGATCTGGTCAATCATCCAAGCTATCGGAAAACCTTTGTGTATGGTAACATTCTAATCGAACCGGATGGAGCTGGCAACAGTCAGATTGTCCATTATGGAGGGGACAGCGGGGACACAACCATCTACCGGAAAGGAACTCTCTATTTCTATAACAATACCGTGGTTTCTACACGTACGGGGAATACCACCCTGCTCCGTCTTTCAAGCAACGAGGAGACCTGCGATTGCCGGAATAACATTATCTACGTAACAGCATCCGGAAGCCGACTGGCTCTCGTCGATTCTTCAGGAATTCTACACATTAAAAATAACTGGTTGAAGACCGGTTGGCAGGAAAGTCACAGCGGCCTTACAGGAGTCATTTATAATGATGGAGGTGTTGTTACAGGAGAAAGCCCGGGATTCATAGATGCGATAGCCAAAGATTACCACCTCCATGACTCCTCCGCATGTGTTAATGCAGGTACCTCACTCCATCCTGATGGTTATCCGCTCTTGTACCAGTACGTCAAACATCAGGCTTCAGAACCACGTCCATCCTCAGGCCTGCTTGACATCGGAGCATTCGAATTTCAGACTTCCGATGGGAATCCCCCTTCCATACCAAAGAACCTGAGGATCATTTCCAGCAATTAGCTGTTCAATAGGTTCCGTACTCTCTCGAGAATTCGAACATGGCAAGAAGGTTATCTGGCTTCGCGTTGTCAACGCCTGCCGACGCGTCCACAATCAGGCCGCCATCCTTGCCGACATAGTTTATGAGTTTCTTGCAGTAGGCCTTCACGTCCTCGGGTGTCGCAGTGACCAGAAGCGAGATGGGTACGTTACCCCTAATGCATACCCGGTCCCTCAGGGTATCCTTCGCCTTGAATATGTCGGTTGCTTCGAATCGGTAGATTGCCTTTCCCGGGGGGATGTCATTGATCAGGTGAAGCCTGGACGTACAGTCACCCTCCCAGAAGACATGAGGCGTCAGACCCTCATCGATGAGGGAGACAATTAACTCGCGGAGGGTCGGCCAGTAGAACTTCTCGAACTGGGCAGGTGACATGAAACCGTCGAGGCCCTTATGAAGGGGGATGTGCACGAACCGGCCCTTCACCATCCGTCCCAGGGTGACGGTCCTCTCTATCTCGAGGGGCAGGAGCATCTCCACAGCCTTGAGCACTGCCGCGGGTCTCCGGTACATGTCGAGCATGATACCTTTCATCCCTCTCAAGTGGTCCCCCAACCGATCGAACGGGGCGAGAGCAAAACCTCCACCCAGCGTGGGAAACCCCTCCTCTTTCATCCTCTCCTCGTAGACACCGCTGTAGTGGCCGATCTGTTCCATCGCCCGTCCCGCCTCCTTCATGGCATCCAGCACGTCCCGCATTTCGGGCGCCGCGAAAATGGCGAAGACATCGAAAGTCGTAAAGGTCATCACATTCCTGAGAGGCGGGAGTCTCTTCAACGGCTCGAGCGCTCCGAAGACCCTCGGCCAATAGACGCGGGCAATGAAATCCCTGGGGTCCGAGAAGAAGTGATCGTACTCCTCAGCCTTCATGTACTCCCCCTCGACGAACTGGAATGGAACATCGGGTTCGAGTTGTCTTCCTGCCCATCGGCCCTGGCGATAGTCAACGGCGTCAAGAAGGGGCCCCAGGAAAATGCTCCCAATCAGGTTCTGGCAAAAGTCGGGTTGAAACTCCAGTGCTGCTCTCAAGTGGACGTCGACGAACCTCTGTGGATCGTACATAACATCCTTCACTGTATACCCGTAGTAACGGGCTGGGAAGAAGTAGAAGCCCGCGGTGACCGGCACGCGATCCGGCACCCTCAAGGCGATAACATCATCGAAACGCCTCTGCCGCTCCCGATAAAGGTTCTCTTTCTCATTGTTCACTGATCCCCTCCTATGTTGCCTGCTGCTCCTTACACTCGTTTCCTCTCACAGTGGTAGTAGTCCTACTATCTGGCAATCTTATCGCCTTTCGTCTCAACGACGCTTGCCTTGCTCCCTGTATCAAGATGGACCAGCCTGTTGCAAGCATACCCGTCAAAAAAAGAAAAAAGGGAACATCCTATCTCTCGAACTTCTTATGGGGTGGTATGTCAGTGAAGTAGCGCCATGACATAGGTGTCATAAAATTGCCCATCGATGCGAAACGCACGGGAATTTACTCCTTCGACCTTGAAACCCAATCGCTCATAGAGCGCCTTTGCATTCACATTGTCGGTTCGAACGGACAATTCAATCCGTAAAAGCCCTTTCTCCCAGGCCTTCACGATCGCAGCACGCATGAGTGCCGTACCGATGCCACGGTGGCGCGCGGATGGCACAATTCCTATGCCGAGAAAACCTACGTGGGCTCGTGCTTCACCCTGGCCCGGAAGTATATCGCACCAACCGACGACCTCGCCATCAAGCAACGCAAGGTACTGAATGAGGTCGTTTTCCAGGATGTTTCGGTAAAACTTATATGCATGTTCCGGAGAGGGCGCCTGTGTGAAAGCAAGGTATCGCTTCTCGCGCGCGACCTCGTCAAGAACGCGGCGGAGCGCCTCAAAATACTTTTCTTCAAGCCGCACGATCTCCATTCTCATGACACCCAACAATCGATACAGAATTCTTACCGGAGCTCCCGTGTACAGTTATTAACTACTAAACGACCCTCGCCTTGAAGGCGAGGGGTTCTTCCATGATGTCGACTCGAAGTCGACTAGAACTCCCCGTCACCATCTCTGCCATTTCTTTTGCCTACCATGCCAGAAGTTTAAGTTGGAAGATAACGGACACCCATCGATTACCAATTGAAATCTGCTTTAAATGACAGAATTTGTAACCTCTCTGTTACAGGAAGAAGTCCCCAGAAAAAGGGGAGCGGATTCCTCCTTATGGCAGGGTGATCCTTTTTTTCATTCTACTTCCAGACATCCATAAGAGCGCTCAGGAAGTGTGTGATTTCAGCCTATAGATTTAGAAAGCTTCTGCAACATCTGGACAACTTCCAGGCCAGCATTTCTGGCTTCCTCTAAAGCTGAGAGGTCCAGACCGCCGCCTACCCCCTCCCTGACATCTCCCTTTTCCCTACCGTAGCCTACAGCCGCCTGAACCGGTATCATTCCCTGACTGACAAAGAAACCGTAGAGCAAGTTCCGGGTCTGTGCGGCACCTATCCTTCTTACGGCTATGATTGGGGCAGCTACTTTTCCTTTCAACCTCCTGTCCGGGAGGAACAGAAAAGTCCTGTCCATTATAGCTTTTGCCTGGGCGGTGACGTTATGGAAGTAGACCGGAGTACCGAATATAACCGCATCCGCTGCTTCAAGTTGCTTGTATATGGGTTGCATATCATCCTTTATGTGGCAAGTTCCGGTTTGCCGACAACTTGAGCAACCATCACAACCAGCAATATTCTTGCCGCCTGCCAGAACAATTTCGGTTTCCGCCCCCGCTTTTTCCGCTGCGGAAAGCGCTTCCCTGACCAGTATCTCTGTATTACCTTCTTTACGTGGACTGCCAACAATGCCTAAAACTTTCATGATTGATACCTCCATAAATAAGAACTTTTGGGGATGGGTCGGCAACCGATCAGTTTTTCGTCAATGGATAAGCCGTATGAGAATATGTTGAATGTGGGTAACAGATCGTTGAAACCTTTAGTCGAGGTTCGATCTTGAGAAAATGGCAAAAAAGCGCGGTGCTTACTGGCTCCTCGCCCGCAAGAAAGGTGGGTAATTCCCCCTCACCCGATGTAGTTTACATTGCCTCTTTTATTGCGCTCACCAAGGCTGAATTTGTTCTCAGCGGCAGCGTAACCGACGATGATGGCGCACTGCACAGTATAGCCTTTCGGCACGCCTGCTTCTCGCGCCAAATCATGATTGCCCTCCCCGTTCAACGCCCTGGTTGGTGATACGAGATAGCACGATCCAAGCCCTAATCCAGTCGCCTCAAGTAACATGTTTTCTGCAGCGAGAGCTGTGTTGGCCGTGCCGAAAGGAGCATCCGCAGGCGCGGAAAGGAGGATCAGCGCGGGTGCCCCGTATATTGGTTGATATCCCGGCAAGGACGCCCGTTGCTGGGCAAACGCGTTCCCCGAGTGGAGCATGGCATCCAGTGTCCGGTCGTTAATCATTTGCCGCAGCCCGGCGTTTTGGATCACTGAAATCTGAAAAGGCCCGGCATTAGGCGCCCACTGGCCGGCTTCGACAATCCTATTCAAAACATCAGCAGGAATCGGCTTATCTTCATAAGCTCTCACACTTTTCCTCTTTGCAATCGCCTCTGAAACATTCATGATTTACTCCTTCGTATTGGACGTGTTCGACGGCATTATTATACGATTTGGTCGGCAACTGTGCAAAGCCCGTAGTTGAAAATTGGATGAGGAACAAGACCATTAATACGTTCGACAAGGGCAAAGTCTGGAAATCCATAGACCATTTCCCCTTTCTTCGTGACAAAGAGGGTAGCCCCCATGGTCTTTGCATAGTATGCAACATCTTTATCGATCTGTCCCTTATTCTCGATGAAGGGGACGGATAAAGAAGAGAGGGCGGACGAGACGGTCTTTTGATCAGGCAGAGAAGAAGCGACTGTCCATTTTAAGGGAATAAGAAAAAGCACACCAAAGCAGAGTGCCAAAAAAGAGGCTGACTTTTTCATACTGTCACCTTATTACTAAATTCTTGGTACCCTTATTAATGAACAAAGAGGGTTGATAGAAAAGAAACTCTAGTTATGAGGCTGAAAAACTTATACATATAACGAAAGACTTTGTCAACGAATTTCATAAGGAGTATGTTTTTATCTGATGTGGAGTTAAATCGTGTAAGTGGTCGTAAAACCACGCAAGTATTCTTTTCATTTTGTATAATCCCTATCGGCTATTTCCGTTTGGAATGTTGTATTGAGGGGGGCGAAAATCATTAAGTATAACGAATAATCTTGCGACCACGTTGACTCAGGGGACGTAAAGAGGAAAAGTCCCCACTTTGTAGGTCCCTTGAGTCTTCTTCACGAAATAAGCAAATTCCGTTTCAGGGGGCATCATTTCTTCCGTCGCCCCGCAACAGGGTCCATACACAAAAACCTCTCCATTGTCCATAATGAATTGGATAGTCAATCTGAATATCTCATTATCCACCTTCCGAACATCGAGAACGCTTGCTTTAAGTCGGATACCGGCTGATACATAATAAGACCTCAACGTCGAAGCTTTGGTCTCTGCATCTTGGGCAAACCAATCCTTATCCACCCACCCTTTCGATTGCTCCAATTCTTCTGATACCGGCTCAAAAAGCCGAGCTGCTTCGCCATATTGTTCTTCGTGTAAGTAATCAAAAAAACGCACTAAGGTTTCTCTCGCCTTCTCTATTTCCGCATCGACACCGTGGGCAGGAAGATCGGGTGGCCTCCTGCTCTTCGCTGGTTCTTTAGGTCCAGGGCTTGAAGTGATAAGTCTTGCCAATTCTGGATCCTTCGCCTTCCGGGCATAGGTAAGGGCGGTATTGCCTCGGTTATCCTTGAGATTCTTATCAGCCCCCTTAAGTAATAAGACTTTCGCTATCTCTTTGAGACCATTAGTGGCCGCGAACATGAGCGCCGTTCGACCCCTGTAATCCTGCGCGTCAACGAACGCGCCTTTACTTATCAACAATTCGACCACGTCCTTCCGACCGGCTAACCTCGTGTAATACGAAGAAGGAATCTTGCTACTTGCATTCCGCACCACGTGCTTTTCTTCTACAGCGAACATGAGGGGGGTCATTCCATAATAATCCGTCGCATTGACGTTTGCTCCGGATAAGATCAATAATTCTGCTGTTTTGTTCTTTCCCATTCGGGAGGCGGACATGAGAGGAGTCTTGCCGTAAAACCCCTTGTAATTAACATCAGCGCCCTTTGCAGCCAAGATATCGACAACCTCTTTATGCCCTTCCCCCGCCGCGGACATCAGGGCGCGATTTTTCGAAGCGTCATTAACTCCCTTCGAGACAATCAGTTCTACAATCTCTTTCATCCCCCTCGCCGATGCCGTGGCAAAACGGCCCCCCCCGTCCCTGGTCTCGGTGTTGACATCTGCACCTTTTGAGATCAGGAGTTTCGCCATTTCGGGCTTATTCGATCCCAAAGCAAACCCGAGGGCAGTATTGCCATATTTATCCTTTATATTTACATCGGCGCCTTTCGAGATTAGGATCTGTGCGATTTCCTCTTTTCCGAACTCATGCAAGGAAATCATCAAGGCAGTCTTTCCCTCCACGTTTTGAAGGTTCAAGTCTGCGCCCTTATTGGCCAAAAGATCGACTATTTCTTTCTGATCTGCCCAGCATGCTATCATGAGGGCGGAGTAGCCCTCTTCATCCTTGAGATTAATGTCAGCGCCTTTTGAGATTAGAAATTTAACGATTTCTTTTCGTCCTTGCAGGGATGCCCAGATGAGTGAGGTTCGACCCCCACGTTGTTGCCTTTCATTGAGGTCGCCACCCCTGGAGGCCACCTCCTTCACCTTATCGAGATTTCCCTCCATGACTGCGTCAACGAGATCATTGGCCGAGAGATCCAGCGGCCTTTGAAAGACCAATAGAATCAATAAAGCGAGAGCCTTCATCCAATTTTCTGCTTTCATCATTCTTCACCACTTGTCGAGAGACTTAACAATTTCTATAAGGTCCAAATCCTCACTCTCACAACTTATGCAACTGGAGTTCTGGTATCTAAGGTACATGTCTTTGAGGTCTTTGAGAAGCGAGGAGAAAGATAATTAACTCTTAATACTGTGGCCAACGTCGAATACCTCCAAACCCTTAAGGATCCCTCCTCCGAACTGGACCATGGTTTCCGCAGCGACGGTCAATCCTTCCTTGAGATGGATCCCATCAATGCCGGGAACCGCATAAGAATAGAAGAGAACGTTCTGCGTTTCATCTCTTACTTTCGTTTTTTCATCGGCACCCTGACAGAGAACACAGATGACCTCCTTTTCGTCCCGGAGCACGATCTCTCCTTCTTTTAATGTGAATTTCCGACCACCCATTCCCACACTCGTCTCTCCATCCTGTGCCACATCGAGCATGAGCCGGCTTTCGATCCGATCATAGTCCGTAACAGCCACAAGGATACCGGCGCACATCTCAGCCATGAAGTGGGCATCCACCATTTCGAACCTTTCTGTCAAAAGTGCTTAAGGAGGCAAGGTATCGGTC
>Ga0214473_10003670_pt1 | contig 18555 bp, 12 predicted proteins | sample RVTome_7_FD_203509 | JGI IMG/M metagenome (GOLD analysis project Ga0214473, IMG submission 203509) | Soil microbial communities from uranium-contaminated site in the Upper Colorado River Basin, Wyoming, United States - RVT98D197 | ecosystem: Environmental > Terrestrial > Soil > Contaminated >... | reverse complement strand
GAGGACTGCGTCCGCACCGTCGCCGACATCCTGATGGGCCGATTCGAGATGGAAGACATCATGACCGCGCCCGGCCTGGACAAGCTCCACATCATCGAGTCGGGGCCGGTGCCCGCCAACCCGTCGGAACTGCTCGTGGCCCCTCAGATGGCCGAGTTCCTCCGCGAGATCCGCCCGCGCTACGACATTATCCTGATCGACATCGCGCCGGTGCTTCCGGTGACCGACGCCGTCATCCTGGGTGGCCAGGTGGATGGCGTGATCCTGGTCTACCAGGCCGGCAAGGTGGGGCGGCTGGCCCTCAAGCGGGCGAAGATCCAGCTGGAGAGCGCGCGCTCCAAGGTGTGGGGCGTCGTGCTGAACGACCTGGGGGGAGAGATCGCCGGCTACGGGCCCTACACACACTATTACACCCACTACTACGGCGAGGAGGGCGCGGGGGAGGAAGGCCGGCCGGCCCCGCAGGGGTTCGCCGGGCGCCTGCTGGGTACCCTCAGAGGGCTCCGGTCCCGCAAGCCGCCGCCCTCGCCCGCAGCGGCGGCCCGGCCGAAAGTCGCGGCCGCGAAGCCGGCGGCCAAAGGGCGCCGCCCGAGCCAGCTCTGGGTGGGCGTCATGCTCCTCGTGGTGCTGGTGCTGCTCCTCGCCGCGATCATGGCCTGGCGCCTGGGGCTCTTCGCGCCGACCGGCATGGGCCCCGTGAGGGAGCTCTTCCGGAGCACGCTCTCGGAGCGCGCCGCGCAGCAGAAAAGCTCCCCGCCGTCCCCGACACCTGGGCCGTCAGGACCTTCCTCCGCGCCGGGGCCGAAGCCCGCCGACGCCCCGCCGGCGCAAGGCGCGCCGCCCGCCCCGCCGGGGCCGCAGGCCGCAGCGCCAGGGAAGACCGCTCTCCCCGCCGACGTCCGCTACGCCCTGGAATTCGGGCCGTTCGCGGCCGCCGAGGAGGCCGAGCGCATGGAGCGTCAGCTGAACACGGCGGGGTTCCCCACGGTGAGGTTCAGGCAGCAGGGTGGCGGCAATCTCTACGGCGTCTTCCTCGAGGGCGTCCCCAGCCGGCGTGAGGCCGAGGCGATCCAGGAGCGCCTCAAGGCCGAGGGGTATGGCCAGACGGCGCTCGCCGGCAGCGGAGACAACCTTTCGATCCGCCTGGGCGAGTTGACTCCGCTCCGGACCGCGGTGCAGGTCGCCGAGAGACTCCGGGCCTTGGGCTATCAGGTCCGGGTCGCCGTGCAGCCCGGCGAAGCCCTCAACCTCGCCATCCGCCACGGGAACTTCGCCTCCGAGGAGGAGGCCCGCGCCCGGAGCCGCGACCTCAGCCAGAAGGGCCTTTCGGGCCACCGGGTCGTCCGGGTGAAGTAGCCCCATCGACTCGGCCCGGCGTTCTGCGGTGCGATCAGATCTCCCCCAGTCGGCTTCATCACTCCCCGGCGCCCTCGCCCGCGTCGTGCTGTTCGGCTTCGTCCTGTTCGGCGGGGCGCTGCTGGTGTCGCAGGGGCTCACGCTCACGCGGCTCGAATACGCGCTCGGCCTCGTGGCGGCCGGGGCGGTGTTCCTCCTGGTGTTCGTCCGCACCGAGATCGGCCTCTACCTGGCGCTCCTTTCCATGCTCCTCTCTCCCGAGTTCGCGGTGGGAGGACGGGGGGCGCTGGCCGAGCAGCGGGCGGTCGTGCTCCGGGTCGAAGACCTCCTGCTGATCGTCATCGCGCTCAGCTGGCTCGCGAAGACGGCGGTCAACAAGGAGCTCGGCGTCGTGCTGAAGACGCCGTTGAACCGCCCAATCGCGGCCTACATCGCGGCGCATCTCCTGGCGACGCTCGTGGGATACCTGACCGGAACGGTGAAGAGCGTCGCGGGGTTCTTCTACGTGCTCAAGTACACCGAGTACTTCGTCATCTACTACATGGTCGTCAACAACGTGGAGGATCGATCCCAGGCCTGGCGCCTCATCCGCGTCGCGTTCTTCACGGCCGCCGTGGCCAGCCTGGTGGGAATCGCCCAGATTCCGTCCGGCCAGCGGGTTTCGGCCCCCTTCGAGGGCGAGGTGGGGGAGCCGAACACTTTCGGAGGCTACCTGCTTCTCATGCTGGGCCTCGGGGCCGGTCTCTTCCTCGAGTCGCCGCGCGCGCGGACCCGGGCGTGGAGCCTCGGCCTGCTGGCGCTGATGGCCCTGCCTTTCCTCTACACGCTCTCCCGGGTCTCGTATCTCGGCGTGATCCCGCTGGTGCTCGTCCTCGCGCTCCTGTCCAGCCGCCGGAGGCTCATGGCGGGGGTGCTCGTCGCGCTCTTGCTGGGCTCGCCGCTGGTCGCCTATCTCGCTCCCACACCCGTCGTGAAGCGCGTCCTCTACACCTTTGAGCCGGAGGTGGGGCAGCCCACCGTCAAGGTGGGACGGGTCGCCTTCGATCCCTCCACCTCTGCCCGGTTCGTCAGCTTCCAGCGCGCCCTCGCGGGCTGGGCGGAGCGGCCGATCCTCGGCTGGGGCGTCACCGGCTTCGCGTTCATGGACGCGCAGTACCCGCGGACCCTGGCGGAGACCGGGGTGATCGGGCTGGCGGCGCTTCTTTGGCTGGTGTGGTCGGTTCTCCGGAGCGGCCTCGGCGCGTTCCGCGCCCTCGCGGATCCGCGGGAGCGCGGCCTCGCGCTCGGCTTCGTGGCCGGCACGGCGGGCCTTCTCACCCACGCCGTCGGCGCCAACACCTTCATCATCGTCCGGATCATGGAGCCCTTCTGGTTCTTCACGGGGATCATCGTCCTGCTCCCGCACCTCCGGGGGAAGGCGGGGAAACCCTCGTGACGGTCGCGCGGCAGCTTCTCTCCCTCTGTGGGGAAGGCGATGGGACGGCTTTCGGATCTCGATAACCGGCAGGCGCTGGACACCCTGTACCGCGGCTCGGAGGATCCCTGGGGGACCCGCTCGATTCCGGAAAAGCGGGTTCGCTACGAAGAGCTGGACCGCTTCCTGCCGCGGGGCCCGTTCGCGCGGGCCCTGGACATCGCCTGCGGAGAGGGGGATTTCTCCCTCCGGCTGGTGCGCGTGGCGGCCGAGGTGAGGGGGATGGACCTCTCGGACGTGGTCGTGGAGCGGGCACGCTCCCGGTATCCGGGCGTCCGGTTCGTCCAGGGCGATATCACGACCCTGGCGCCCGAGCAGCTCGGCGAGTTCGACCTGATCGCCTGGGTGGATGCCATCTACTGGCTGTCGAAGCAAACGAGCGCCGCGGCGCTCCGACGCCTGGCGGAGGCAACCGCGGGCCGTCCCGTCACGTTCCTGATCTCGGCCCGGATCATTCCGCCCTTCCGCGCCGACCTGTCGTTCTGGGACGGTCACGACTTCGAGACTCCCAGCCAATTCCTGGAGCACGTTCGCCGGGCGTTTCCCCAGGCGCGCGGGGTGCCGGTCCAGCTGCATCTGGACCTGGCGCGTCCCGCGGACCTGGACTGGGCCCAGCGGGCGACGCGCTTCGGGCTCAAGGTCCTGAACGGGGTGGGCCGCTACCGCTGGGCCCTGCGTCTCGTCCAGCGCGCCAGCACGGTGCCGTTCCTCGCCTGGCTGGTGGAGCCGCTCGTCGTCCACATGGCGGCGATCGTCGATCCCGGCGCGCCGCCGTATCCCCGGAGTGTGGAGGACGTCACCGACCGCTTCCTCAACCGTCCGCTGGCGGCGCGCATCGTGCGGTTGCTCCTCCCCACGGCCATGACGCCCAACCAAGTGACAGCCGTGTCCTGCCTCCTCGGGCTGGCGGCCGCCGCCGGCCTGAGCCTGGGAAGCTGGCCGGGGCTGGTGGCGGGGGCTTTCCTGCTCCACCTCTCCATCGTGGTGGACTGCGCCGACGGCCAGCTGGCCCGGGCGAAGGGGCTCACGAGCCAGTGGGGGGAGGTGTTCGATCATACCTCCGACGACCTGTCGTTCCTCCTGGTCTCCTTCGCCCTGGGCCTCGCCGTGTGGCGGAGCGAGCTGGCGCCGCTCGTGAAGGCGGCCTTGGTGGCCGCGGGCTTCACCGCGGCGCTCCTCCTGACCGCCTCCCAGTACTTCTACAACGAGGAATACCGCACCGTGGCTGCGCGCGGCGCCGGGGGCGGCGTCTGGCAGGACCGCGAGCGGATCCTCCTGGCCGGGAGGACTCAGGGACGAGGCTGGTGGGGCCGGCTGGGAGGCTGGCTCCTGGGCTACTACGCCTTCCGCCTTGGTCTGATGCACCGGGGGCTCACCTGGCTTAACCCCTGGCGGGACCGTCTCCTCGAGCGCCAGCCGGTGGACGTGACCGGGAGAAGGCTCTATTGGGAGTTTCAGGCGTTTCCGCTCTGGCTGTGGCGCCTGGCCGGCATGTCCAGCGTGGCGCTCCTCCTGGTGCTCATCTGCCTCGTCGGGAACCCCCTGGCCTTCGCCTGGCTCATGGCGGCTGCCGGGCTCCCGTACTTCGCGTGGCTGCTCGTCCTGCAGCGACGGGCCGACCGCCGGACGCTCGGAGCGTGGAGCCGATGAGCGGCGCCTGGGCGCGCATCATCGCGGCGTATCCGCCGGAGAAGCGCCGCTGGGATCGGACGTATCCCTGGATCTACTACGGCGCTCGACCCCTGTCGTTTCCCCTGACGTGGCTCGCGCTTCGACTCCGGCTGAGCCCCAACCAGGTGACCTTGCTTTCGTTCGTCTCCGGTCTGGGGGCATTCGCCCTCATGGTGGGGGGGGGCGGCGGCCTCGTGGCGGGAAGCTGTCTCTTCGCCCTCCTGAACATCCTGGACTGCGTCGACGGCAACCTGGCCAGGATGCGAAAGGAGGAATCACCGGTCGGGAGGTTCTATGACCAGGCCGTCGGGCTCGTCTTCTACCTCGTCTATGTTGCCTTGGGGGCGGGTCTCTACCGGACCCCCGACGAGAGCCTCTCGCTGATCCTGGCGCCGCTCGGCGTGGAGAAGCCGGAGCCGGTGGCCTACCTGCTGGTCGGCCTCGCGGGGTCCCTGGCTCGCTACCTCGGTTTTCACCTCCAGTATCTCTTCCATAGTGTGCTGGGCCCGTCCTGGGAAGAGAAGAAGGCCGAGGAGCACCTTCCCGGGCCCACAGCCCACTGGTCCTACAGGCTCTATTACAACGTGATCGACGTCCAGGCGCAGGACCCCGTCCTCATCGCTGCCGCCGCGACGGGTCTGGCTGGGCTGTTCCTCGCCGCGAGCGCCGTCGTCCAGGTCTTGAACCTCCTCTTCCTCGCCGCCTACTACCTCCGCCGCGCGCACGCGCTTGGTCTCCGGGCGAGATGATCAGGACCGGCCACGATCGCCCCCTCGACGAGGTGACCGCTCGCTATCGGGCCCTCACGGGCCATCGCGGGATGCACCCGGAGTTCTACGAGCGGGTGCTCGATGTCCTGGGTTCGTTGGAGGGCCTCCGTGCGCTGGATGTGGGGTGCGGGGACGGCGAGCTGCTGGAGCGGGCGGCGACGCGGTGGCGGACAGCCGACCTGTGGGGCGTGGAATTCACCCGCCCCGAGCGACCGCTGGACCGCCTCGGGGTCCGAGTGGTGACCGCGGACCTCCGAAGTGGCCTTCCGTTTCGCAGCCACTCGATGGACGTCGTGATCTCCACCGAGACGCTCGAGCACCTCGTTGATCCGGACGGGTGCTTGCGCGAGGTGCGCCGGGTGCTGCGGCCGGGAGGTCGCATCCTCCTCACCATCCCGAACGCGACGGGTTACTTCCCCTTCCACTACCTCGGCTGGTGGATCCCGACGCGGACCCTGCGCCGCAAGTTCCTTCCCTACGAGCACCCGGCCAATACCCAGCAGCCCGTGGACACCCTCTACGAGTTTCACGAGATCCTGGACCTGTTGCGACGGAACGACCTTCGGGTGAGACGCCTGGTGGGGTACCGCTATTTCCGCTACCTCCTGGGGCTGCGTGTCGTGGGGCGCGCCTACGGGGTGTTCTGCCGATGGCTCGAGCCGTTCCTGGAGCGCGTCGGCGTCCAGCGGTTCGCGTACAACCTGATCTTCGTCCTCGAGGACGGATCCCGATGACCGCGCCATCGCTGACGAGCCCACTCGTGTATGTGAACGTTCTGGTCTGGAACGGCGAGAGATGGCTGAAAAAATGCCTGGATTCTCTCTTGACGCGGGATTACGACAACTTCAGGGTCCTAGCAATTGACAACCATTCCCAAGACCGTAGCCGGGACATCGTCCGCTCAGGCTACCCTGAGGTCGAGTTGGTCGAAAACGAGAGGAACTTCGGTTTTGCCGAGGGGCATAACATCGGAATACGGTACGCCTTAGGGCGGGGGGCCGATTACGTGGCGTTGTTGAACCAGGATATTGTAGCCGAGCCTCGCTGGCTAACCGAGCTGATCCAAACCACTCGCGACTACGGGGAATTTGGGATCCTGGCCCCCACGCAATACGATTATGAGGGGAAGGGCATCGACCCTGTGTTCCTACGGATCCTCAACCAGAACGCTGATTTCAGACGGGACTTCGCGGGCCATGCGGCGTTGCGGAGGATTTATGAGGTGCCGGACACATTCGGGGCGGCCATGTTCTTTAGGCGGGAGACGTTTCTGAGAGTCGGATTGTTCGATCCGCTGTTTTTCATGTACAGCGAGGAGGCAGATTTTTTTCAACGGGCCCAATACCATGGGATTAGGACGGCTATCGTCACCACGAGCAAGATCCGTCATTGGCATGTTTCGAGCCACCCCGAAAAGAAGGATGTTCTTAGAATCTCGTACCTCGCTTATCGGAACAGGTACATGGCCATCCTCAAGGATCCCAGACAGAGCTGGCCAGCGAACCTCGGTGGCTGGATCGTGGCACTTCTGCGGGATCTGAGAGGGGACTGCTCGTCATGGCGAGGCCTGCTCTACGCCGCACTCCGCTTGCTGGTCCAGACCTGGCTGATCGTCTATCTGCCGGTGATCGCCTACAGACGCAGTCAGGAGAAGAAGAGGCCGTGTTACCTCTGAGTGGTGCGGTGGGACGGGCCGCGGTTGTTTCGGTCAGGACCAAGTCCCACAGCCCCGGCGGCGTTCAGGTGCATCTGGAATACGTGCTTGATGCGCTGGAGGCCCTGGGATGGGAGGGCGATGTCCTGACTTCAGCCCTCCCGGGTCGAGGAGGCGGAGGGGAAAGAAAAGCCTTCCGAATCCACTACCTTGAAAAAGCGGAGCCCGGCATCCACGGCCGCCGCTGGTGGGCCGAAAGTCGCCGTGCATTCCTGATGCTGCATGAATCCCGACCCTTCGATCTGATCCTGTCAGAGGGGTACTCGGGTTGGTCTATTGCGCGCATTCCTGCCGGGTTGAGGCCGCCACTGATCTACTGGAACCAGGGATTCGAGCCGGAGCATCTGCTCAACCGCTGGCACGATGTTGACCAACCAGCCGAGGTCCTGAGCTACTTGTTCATAAAGGCGCCCGAAGTGGCCCTGTTCACGTATGTCGAATGGGATTGCATCCGACGTGCGGAACGCGTCGTCGTGCCGGCCTCGCACATCTGGCGGCGGTATCGTCGGTATTATCGGGTGACGGAATCAAAATTCGTATCCATCCCCAACTGGGTGGACGTCGAACGGTTCACACCTGATTCGGGTCTCCGCGAGACCATACGTCAAAAGATGGGCTGGGAAGACGGTTCTGCTGTCGCGCTGATGGCGGCAGTGCTGTCCCGCCAAAAGGGCATTCAGGTGGGCCTGAAGGCATTAGCCCGTTGCAGACGCGAGTTTCCCGGCCTTCGTATCGCCGTCGCCGGGGACGGACCCTATCTCGAGGAATTGCGGAGACTGGCGGGATCTGTCGGGCTGGGACCGATGACGCGGTGGCTCGGCCACCAAGAAGAGCGGGAGATGGCCGGGCTGTATGCCGCAGCAGACCTGTTTGTGATGCCCACGTTAAGGCAGGAAGGGATGTCCTTCACGGTCCTTGAGGCCATGGCCGGTGGCCTTCCCATCCTGGCATTCGATCGGGGCGGGAACGCGGAGACGTTGGGGGACGCCGGCATCCTGATTCGGGCTGGGGATGCCGACCTACTCGCCGAAGAGCTCCGCAGACTCCTGCACGACCCGAAGCTACGCCTCGAACTCGGGGAAAGGGCCCGGAGACGCGCCGAATCCCTCTTTAGCCGCCACGTCGCCCAGCCCAAGCTCGGGAGCTTGATCTGGAATTTGAGGCGTTCGGCTGGTGATCGCAAGGGGTGGGGTTGGCCCATGCGTTCGGCATTCAGCAGTCGCCAGAACCGTCACGCATGGGCGGACCTTCCCCTCGTTTCAATATGCATCCCGACGCACAACCGCGGTCGTATGCTGGCTGAATGCATCGATTCCATCCTGGGCCAAGGCTACCCTCGGGAGCGCTTGGAGATCCTAGTCTTTGACGACGCCAGCAGCCCAGAGGAGTTCGCGAGGGTCCAGCATACGTTCGAGAGATTGAGAGCCGCCGGTTTCTGGCGGCTGCACCTGGTCCGCAGCGAGCGCAACGTCAAAATGCTGGTGGGAAGGCAGACCCTCTCAGGGGCCGCTAGTGCCGAATCGGAGTTTTTCCTTTTTTTGGATGATGACGGCACGCTGGAGCGCGACACGCTGCACGTGTTGGTGGAAAGCGCCAGAGAGAACGCGCGGATCGCAGCAGTCGGGCCGCGAATCGTGGCCGCGATCGATTGCAGGAAGGTACTGCATTCGGCTTTTTTCATGAATCCATGGTCGGGTCTTTACACGATGCGCGATGCCGAGGAGGCGACGCTGTGCGACTGGCTTAACAGCACCTGCCTTCTCGTCCGCAAGCAGGCCTTGGGAGAAAGCGGAGGGTTTGACGTGTCATTCGGGCAGTCCCAGGCGGAGGCCGATCTCTGTCTGAGGCTGAAGACCTTGGGCTACGGGGTCCTGTACCAACCGAGGGCAACAGCCTTTCATAAAGTGATGCCGGGAGACGTTCGGCGGGAAAGACTTTATTATCTGTATCGAAACAAGTTCTGGGTCATCCGTAAGCACTTCCGTGGCCTTCCGCGCATGACGGCGCTCGCCCTGCATCTCCTGCTCGGCACTCCGAGGCATCTGGCGGAGTCGGTTTGGTTCAATCAAACAATTAACCGCCAGGAATGGAAGGCCATCCTGAGGGCGGCGTGGGACGGACTGTTTTCATGATCGCCCGCCGCGGCTTTTCCGATCGGATCATCCACAACACCTCCAGAGCCGGGATATCCCACCCTATGGGTGGGGAAATGAGCTCGGGGACGGAAGAATGACGACCCGTTCCAGTGTACTTATTCGCAATACTCTCTATAATTTCGTTACACAGATCTACTCCATTCTGCTGGCCTTCGTAACGCTTCCCTATATCGTAAATACTCTCGGCGTTTCGGCTTATGGAGTCCTGACCATAACGTTAGTAATTATCGGTTATTTGTATTTTCTTGATTTTGGACTTTCAGTGGCGGTTGAGAAAAGCTTATCGGAATGGGCGGCTAAGGGGGCTTCGGACAAGCTTCGTCGCGATATCGGCACAGGCCTTTTTTCCTGCTCCATCTTGGGGGTCGGGGGCGGCTTCATCCTATGGGTCTCAGCAGGTTGGCTCGTGCAGCATGTGTTCACCATTCCTCCCCCGCTGCTTGACCCCGCGAAAACGGTCCTCCGCCTGGCTGCTCTAGCATTCGTTATCGAAATGCCGCAATCCATTTTCGCCGCCGCCGTGCGCGCGCGCGGTCGCTTCGACCTTTTGAACCGTCTCCTGTGGATGGTCAGCAGCATAAGGACCCTGGGTTCTGTAGCGCTTCTTGCGGTGGGCTACCACCTACAGGCCGTCATGATGCTTTATGTCGGAGTCGATTTGTTCTATCTGTTGGCTCTCTGGGCTACGGTACGCATTCAACTCCCTGAGATTCACCTGAGCCTAATTCCAGACTGGGAAGCTGCCAAATCCCTGTTCCAAACGGGGGGCTTTCTAGCCCTGGGCCGCGCCGCCTCGACGTTGGCGGTGGAAATAGATAAAGTCCTGTTGGGAGTTCTGATGCCTATTTCGCAACTTACCTTTTACCAGATCCCATACGGCCTTTCTCAGCGGGCCCTAACCCTGGCGCCCAACATTACCTCGGCCATTTTCCCCGTATTTGCGCAGCTTCATTCGACCGGGCAGATGGAGTTGTTTCGCTCCCTTTATGCTCGCGCGAGCAGATATCTTCTTACCGCTGTTTTTCCGTTTGCTGCGATACTCTTCCTCTTTGCGCCCGACATCATGCGTTTCTGGATGGGAGAGACCTTCGTTGCTTCGGCGACTTGGCCGTTACGGATTCTCTCGCTGGGAGTCCTGGTCAACGCCGCCACATGGGTTCCGGCCCGCGCCGCCGTGGCTGCGGGAGAGGCCAAAGTTGTCACAGCTTTGAATGGAGCGCAGGGGGCGACAGCCATCGTACTGTGTGTCACCCTGATCCCGTTCTATGGCACTGTCGGGGCGGCGTTAGCTTGGACGCTCCGAGACATCGTGGCCGCTCCGTATTTCTTGCACCATATCAACCGTAGGATCGCCAAGGTCTCCAATCGCGCCTTCTTATTGGACGCCTACGGGCGCTGGGCCTTTTTTGGGCTCTTTTTTCTACTGATATTCGCCGTTTTGAGCCCAGTTCCCACCGGATTGGTCCATCTGATCGCCATGTCTCTACTTTTGATAGGCGTCTATTTCGGGTTGGCTTACCTTTGCATCTTCGACCGCCAAGACCGGGAATGGTTTGAAGCCTTCATGCGTAATCGCCTGCGCCAATACCCCTTCGTGAAGCAGTGGCTCGTTGCAGGGGAAGCGTCGGCTTCTTCGCTGCCCGTACTCCTCCGGAAAAAAACCGCCACTCCATTTAAAGTCGAGAACATCAGTTTTTATACCTTGAGTTGCGATCGCCTCCACTACACCCAGCGCATGATCGAGTCCTTAGCGCAAAGCGCGCGTGAGAGGTATCAGCACGTCATCGTGGATCAGGGGAGCCGGGACGATACGGTGAAATTCCTCAAATCCCTGCCGCGTCTCTATCCACACATCGAGTGGAAGTTGATATTCCTTGCAAAGAACGTCGGGATTATCCAAGGCCAAATCCTGGCTTTGGAACAGTGCACGGGCGATCTTCTGGTGAAAATCGACAATGATTGCCGGGTGATGACCCAAGATATCGATCTCCACCTGAAAACCTTGTATGCCCTCACTGGCCCCGGCTACGCGCTCAGCCCTTTCCCGGCAGGCCTGATCAGCCATCGTGGGGGGCCCCCGCGGATCGGATATGAGGTTTATTATTCGGAAGAAAGGGATTGCTATTACACCCTAGGATTAACCTCGCATGTCGGGGGCTTGTTTCGCGCCGTGCCTCGGCCTGTCCTGGAAAAGGCGGGAGGCTGGGAGGATTATTACCGGGAAAATCCCGGGGAAGACCTGCATTCTCACGAAGACAGCTATTTCAGTCAGCGTGCGCTTCGGTCCGGATTCAAGCTCGCTTATATTGAGAATGAATGCGTTGTGGAGCACCAAGAATCCACCCATGGGCAGCATGTGCGCTATGGGTCGGAGTACTTCGGGAATAAATTTTAGATGATTGATGTCAGAACGATCGGTCAGCTATGGAGTGTGCTGCGCGTTACATGGAAGAAGCGCAAATACGTCCGGGAGGTGTGCGACTATCTCGACATCGAGCGGGACACTTTTTACACCTTGGCTCAAAAAGCGACCGAGCTCCATGGCAGCGATTTCTACAATAAAGAAGAGGCCAATGCCTACATTGCGCACTTAGTCTGGTACAACCGGATCTTGCACGATCGAGATCACACTTGGGCACGACTCGTTCCAATTGTAAGAAAGTTCAGCCGGCCGGAAGTCCTGGAATACGGCTGCGGGACCGGATGTCTGACGCAATACCTCCAGGAAATGGGTCCCCCCTTCGTCTCTTTCGCTTACGACATCCCTTCCCAGACGCTTGGGTTCGCAAAATGGCGCTTGAAAGAAACTCAATTTCTGGATTGCCTCGATGGCCCGAGAAGTTTCGACATTGTCCTATGCATGTCCGTTTTAGAGCATATTCCCCTCGGGGAATGTTGGGAAACCCTGCGGCTTTTGGAACAATTCTCGCGCCGGGTGTTGATCGTCAATTTCGTCACGGGGCCGCGGATGGGGCACCTTTCGGAAACCCAAGCCGAATTTCCGAAAATGGAACGCTACCTGGACGAGCGGTTTACCGTGAAATCGCCGCTTTGGGCTCCCGACCTTTTCGCTTATGAAAGATAAGCCGCCTCGCGTCAGCGTGATCCTGACCACTTATGCAAGGGCCGCGACGTTTTTACGGGAGGCCATCGAGAGCGTTTTGAATCAAACCCTGACGGATTTAGAGCTGATCGTGGTGGATGATGCGTCTCCAGACCGGACCTCGGAGGTGGTGCTCTCTTTTAAAGATGAGCGAATCGTTTACCTGAGGCGAGGATGGAACAGCGGGTATCAGGCCATTCCCAAAAACGACGGGATTCGCCTGGCCCATGGAAAGTACATCTGCTATTTGGACGACGACAACCAATTTACACCGGATCATGTGCAAGTCCTGGTCGAAGCGTTGGATGCTCATCCTGAGGTGGATATCGTCTATGGCAACAGGCAGCACGTGGGGGCGGAACTGGGAGGGGGAGAAAAGCCGTCAGGGTGGGCGGGCAATGCGAGGGAGTTTGACCTTGTGGACATCCTTTCGCCTGAGATCTCTAATTTCATTGACACGTCCGATTTGATGCATCGTAAGGAAGCTATCTACCGGGTGGGGGGATGGAATCCACATTTAAAGAAACGCGGGGATTACGATTTGATCATTCGATTCGCCAAGGCAGGATGTCGGTTTCTCTATGTTCCGCGAATCATTACGTGCTATAGGCAGCATAAGGGGCAAATAACCGAAGACAAATCAAATTGGGTTCAGGACTTGCACCATCTTCCGATCAAGGTCGATGGCCTGTCGGAGGAAATGATCCCCGGGTCCGCGTTCAATTACTTTTTCCGTTTTTTCTTGTGGGCGCTTAAGCAGGGACGCAAACTGGTGGTTCGGGGGAACAGCGTCTTTCAAGGGCCCCCTGTTTCCGAAGCGCGGAAGCTCTCCGACATTAACATGGAACGATATGCGCGGAGACTGCAGTTGCGAAACAACATGATTTTGGACGTTGGGATAGCGGGCAACCCGGTGGGAGGGGGGTATAGACGATACTTCGATAAGGATAATAACACTTACAAAACTTTGGACATCCTGGCTTCAACCAAGCCCGATTACGTCATGGACATCTCGCACACCTCTTTTGAGGATGATACCTGGGATTTGATCATCTTCATCCACACACTTGAGCATATCGAGAACTTCAGGGCTCCCATTGAGGAAATTCACCGCATACTGAAGAAGGGAGGGTTTTTCATATTGGAAACTCCGTTCAATTACAAATTTCACGCTGAGCCAGGTTTCCAGGATCTTTGGCGCTTCACCGTGGGTGCCTATCAACTGTTGCTCCGTGATTATGAAATTATGGATGTGGGGCAATGGGGGGGCGAAAAAGATAATCCATTGCTGGTGAGCGCGTTAGCCAGAAAGTATTAGAGCGGGGATTTATGACTGAACGAGATCGTTTCCACGCGCATGCCGAGAACTCCGAAGATTATCAGAGGATCCAGGAGGAAGAAAGCGCGAACACGCGCCAACATCCGCTGTATCAAAAACTCTTGCGCGGAGTGGTCGGTTTTCTTGCCAATAAGATCGCTTTCCGAACCGGAAGGCGAATATTAGATGTGGGCTGTGGCGACGGTTGGGGGATGGATTTATTGCGGGGTTTAGGTTTCCAGCCTGTCGGGGTGGATTTGTCGCCGGTGAAAATCCGGACAGCGAGGGCATTCGGGCACGAAGTGTACGAATGTGACATGGAGGCTTTGACGATGCCCGCCGCCAGCTTCGATGCGGTTTTGTGTTCTCATGCCTTAGAGCATAGTCGTGACGCCAAGAGAGCGCTTGCGGAGATGCACCGTGTCCTCAAGGATGAAGGCCTGCTGCTGATTGTCGTCCCACTGGAGGGGCAGACGCAAAATCCGGCCCACACTTCTCATGTCTCCGATCCGGCCAAGCTGATCCGGGTTGCGAACGAGCTTGGTTTCGATGTCGTCGAAGAACATCGGCACGAGCGCGTTGAACGTGAGTTCTGGATGCTAGCCGTCAAGCGGGAGGGGAAGCAGCTACCGCGCGTGGTGTTGGAATTCGACGATTTTTCTCCGATCAATCACCGTCTCGACCTGTTTCGGCAACTGCGGGAGCGGTTCCCTAAGCTTAAGGTATCTTTATTCACGGTGCCAAATCAGGATGGGCGACATCCTCTGGACCGCTATCCGGCGTGGTGCGGGGAGGTGCGGGAGCTCGATTTTCTGGAATTCTGCGTTCATGGTCTGAGCCATTCGGATAACGAGTTCGCGCACAAGGGACGGTTTGTGTGCGGGCGGCGGCTTCGGGAGGCGGAGCGGATCTTTCTTGCTTCCAAGCTCCCGTTCCAAAAAATCTTCCGAGCTCCGCGTTGGCAGATTGATGACGGAGGATATTCCGCCCTTGCCGACCTGGACTATGCCGTTGCCGATCACACCGAACACATGACCCCTTCCGAGCTGCGCTGTTATCAGTACAATTGGAGCATCAACGATCCTCTCCCAAGCTATCCCGCGCTGCGCGGTCATGGTCACGTGCAAAACGTTTGCGGGAATGGAATTGAGGAGTGCTTCGATCATTTAATGAAACTACCCCGGGAAACAGAGTTTATGTTTGTCTCGGAGTACCTGCGTCTGGATGCTAGCATCCTGTCTTGGACGCGGCAGCGCTCGCCGTTTCTATTTCGATGGCTGGATAAGAAGTTGGGCAACCGTTATGCATGTTGATGGAAATGATTGAACGATTTTGCCCGCGGACCTGATTCGGGAGGGATTCGCGTCCGGAGACCGGCGAGCGATGGGGAGAAAAGCGCCCTCTTGGGTATCGAAACCGATGGCGAGGATCGGGGGATGTCGAGCTGATGTGTGGGATCGTCGGGAAGCTCAATCTGAACGGGGAACCCGCCACCCCGGCGGCCATCGAGCGCATGGCTGGCCTCCTGGCTCACCGGGGGCCCGATGACCAGGGAACCTTCCTCGACGGATCGCTCGGTCTAGGCGCGCGTCGGCTGGCGATCCTGGACCTCTCCCCGGCGGGACGGCAGCCCCTGCCGAACGAGGATGAGAGCGTCTGGGTCGTCTTCAACGGGGAGATCTACAACTTCCCCGAGCTCCGGCAGACGCTCGAAGCGAAAGGGCACCGCTTCCGCTCCCACACCGACACGGAGGTCCTCGTCCACCTGTACGAGGAGACAGGCGTCCGCTTCGTCGAAAAGCTTCGCGGCATGTTCGCGTTCGCCCTGTGGGACCGGAGGCGGAGGCGCCTTCTGCTCGCGCGGGATCGCCTGGGGAAGAAGCCCCTCTTCTACGCCTTCGACGGCCGGACCTTCCGCTTCGCCTCGGAGCTCAAAGCGATCCTGGCCGACGGAGCGGCGGCGGAGATGGATCCGCTCGCCCTGCACTACTACCTGACGCATCGGTATGTCCCGCATCCGCACACGATCTTCCGCGCGATCCGGAAGCTCCCCCCCGCCCACCTCCTCGTCCTCGAGGGCGGGCGCATCCGGATCGAGCGGTATTGGCGGCTCGACGAGGCCCCCGCCGGGGATCGGACGGAGGGGGCGTGGTGCGAGGAGCTCATGGACCGCCTTCGAGAGTCGGTTCGCCTTCGCCTCGTCAGCGACGTCCCCCTCGGCGCCTTTCTTTCGGGCGGGATCGACTCGAGCGCGATCGTCGCCCTGATGAGCCAGGTTTCCTCGACGCCCGTGAGGACCTTCTGCGTGGGATTCGAAGGGGATGGGGACGACATCGAGCGGGCGCGAATCGTGGCCCGGGCCTTCGGGACCGAGCATCACGAGCTCGTGGTCAAGCCCGACGCGGTCGCCCTCCTGCCCCGGCTGGTCCGTCATTTGGACGAGCCCTTCGCCGATCCCTCCGTGATCCCGACCTATTACGTGGCCCGCTTCGCCCGGGAGCACGTCACCGTCGTCCTCAACGGGGACGGGGGGGATGAGCTCTTCGCCGGGTACAGTAAGTCCTGGCAGGAGCGAGCGGCGACGTGGGCGGGGGTCCTGCCTCTGGCGCTCCGCCTGGGATTGCTCGCGGGCCCCATCGCCCTGGCCCGGCGCCTGGCTCCCAGAAACGGAAGGTTCCGGAGTCTCGAGGAGGTCTGCCGCTCGGCCTCGCTCGGGCCTCCGGAGCGCTACGCGTTCCTCTCCGAGGCGCTGGAGGGATCGCTCAGGGAACGGCTCTACGCCCCCGATCTGCTCGCCGCCATCGGGCGTCCCCCCGACGTCCTGGCCGAGCGTTACCGGGGGATCGCCCTGGCGGACCCCGTGAACCGGACGCTGGCGGCGGACCTCGGGGGGTTCCTCCCCGACGACCTCCTCTACAAGATGGACATGGCGACGATGGCCGTGAGCCTGGAGGCCCGCTCCCCTTTCCTGGATCACTGCTTCGTGGAGTTCGCCTTCACGATCCCGGGCTCCTGGAAGCTGCGTGGGCTCAATCGGAAGGTGATTTTGAAACGAGCCCTGGCGGGGATCCTCCCGGCCGAAATCCTGAGCCGCCCCAAGCGCGGGTTCGATCCGCCCATCGCCCGGTGGCTCCGGGAAGATCTGAGGGATATGGTGGCCGACCTCCTCCTGGACCGGGCGGCCTGGAGCCGCGGCTACGTCCGAGCGCCCTTCGTCGAGGCGATCCTGGAGCGGCACGCCCGGGAACGGGAAGACTGGGCTCCACTCATCTGGCGGCTCTTGGTCCTCGAGCTCTGGCATCGGGAGCAGGGGTGAAGGCGAAGGTTCTCTACGTGGTGGACAACCTCGAGTTCGGGGGCGGGGAGCGGGGATTCGCCCAGCTCGCCGGAGCCTTCCAGGAGCGGTGGGAAGTTCTCTTCGCCTGCCACCCGGGGGGCCCCCTGGGAGACCGGCTCGCTCAGCTTGGGATCCGAGTCCTCCCCCTCGACTTCCGTGGGAAGATCGGCCCCTCGCGGCTTGTCCGCCTCGTGAGGATCCTCAAGTCGGAACGCGTCCACCTGGTTCACAGCATGGGGGCCCGCGCCGACTTCTCCTCACGGATCGCAGCCCGGCTGGCCGGGACCCCGGTCGTCGTCTCTACCGTCGCGATGCTGGTGGAAGGGTACGATGCTCCCCCGCTCGCCCGTTTTTTCTATGGGGCCGGGGACCGGTTGAGCGAGCGCTGGTGCCACGGCTTCATCGCGGTCTCCGAGGCCGTCCGGCGGGCCCTCGTGGAGCGGCACGGGATCCCCGCGGAGAAGGTGGCCACGATCTACAGCGGGGTCGAGCTGGAGGCGTACAGGCCCGAGGCCCGAAACAGGGATCAGCTGATGGCCGACCTGCGACTCGACCCCGGGGCGCCGCTCGTGGGCACGGTGGGCCGTCTCGTTTACCAGAAGGCTCACGACGTCTTGCTCGAGGCCGCGGCGATCGTAGGCGAGCAGGCCCCACGGGTCCAGTTCCTCATCGTGGGGGAGGGGCCGTTCCGCGCGCGCCTGGAGCGGCTCGCCCGGGAGCGCGGCCTCCGGACCTGCCGCTTTGCGGGGCTCAGGGCCGACATCCCCGCCCTGCTCGCGATCATGGACGTCTTCGTGCTCCCCTCCATCCTGGAGGGGCTCCCGCGTGTGCTCCTCGAGGCGTGGGCCGCCGCCCGCCCCGTCGTCGCGACCCGGATCGATGGTGTGACCGAGGTGGCGGAGCACGGCGTGACCGCCCTGCTCGTTCCGCCGGGGCAACCCCGCGCGCTGGCCGAGGCCGTTCTCGCCCTGCTCGAGGATCGGGAGCTGGCGCGTCGGCTCGGGGAAGCCGGCCGCCAACTCGTCCAAAAGAGCTTCGCGCTGAGCCGGACGGTCCAGGAGGTGGGCCGGTTCTACGACCGGCTCCTCCACGAGAAGGGGGTCGGCTGATGCCGCTGGATCCGGAGGAGCTCCACAACCGGGATTGGCTTGAATGAGACGGGAGGTGGCCCACTGCCCCGTCTGTGGCGACGACCAGGCCGTGCCGGTGCGGGCCACGCTGCCCGACCCCATGGTGCGCTGCCGGGCGTGCGGCCTCCTCTACCGGGAGCCACGGCCTCCCGCCGAGTCCTTCGCCTCGGGCCCAGCCGATGCAGGAGCCCGGATCGGGCTGGAGGAGCGCGTGGGAGCGCGGCGGAGCTGGCATTTCCATCGCTTCCTCCGGGCCGCGGGGCCGCCCGGGCGGCTCCTCGATGTGGGCTGCGGCTACGGCTTCTTTCTCCGGCTCGCCCGGGAAGCGGGGTGGGAAGTGACCGGCGTGGACATGGACCCCATGGCCGTGGCCTACGCCCGGGACCGTCTCGGCGTGACCGCCCGTCTCGGCGACCTCCGGGAGCTCCGCGTCCCGCCGGGCTCCTTCGACCTGGTCACCCTCTGGAACGCGCTCGACTTCGTCCCCGATCCGCTGGAGCTGCTCCGGGAGGTTCACCGGGTCCTG
>Ga0214473_10003669_pt1 | contig 18556 bp, 16 predicted proteins | sample RVTome_7_FD_203509 | JGI IMG/M metagenome (GOLD analysis project Ga0214473, IMG submission 203509) | Soil microbial communities from uranium-contaminated site in the Upper Colorado River Basin, Wyoming, United States - RVT98D197 | ecosystem: Environmental > Terrestrial > Soil > Contaminated >... | reverse complement strand
GAACGCGAAGAAGAAATCAAAGCATTTAAGCCCGAAGAATACTGGCAGGTAATCGCTACTCTGGCCACATCTAAGAAAGAAGAATTTGAAGCCAGATTATTTAAAATTGATGACAAAACTGTTTCCACTCCCACCGATGAAGGGAAAAACAAACTTGTCATCACGAGCGAAAAAGAAGTTAACGGCTATTTAAAAGAGCTAAACGGCCAGAAATACGTCGTAACAGAAGTTGAGGATTCGCAAAGGACCCGCAATCCCTACGCACCGTTTATAACCTCGACACTTCAGCAGGAAGCATCCAAAGTTTACGGATTCTCGCCCAAACAAACGATGGGAATAGCTCAAAAGCTTTATGAAGGAATAGAAATTGGGAAAGAGGGGCCGGTTGGTTTAATCACCTATATGCGTACCGACTCGGTGCGCGTCTCCAATGTGGCCATTGACGCTGTGCGCGGATATATCGGAAAGGAATTCGGCAAGGACTATTTGCCGGCCAAACCTATTCTATATGGCAGTAAAAAAGGCGCGCAGGATGCGCACGAAGCCATTCGTCCGACCAATGTCGAACTGTCGCCAGAAAAAGTAAAAAGGCATCTCACCGCGCAGGAATTAAAGCTCTATGATTTAATTTGGAAACGATTTGTGGCGTCGCAAATGAGCCCGGCCAAGTATGATGTGGAAACAATCACTATCACTGCCGGACGTTACGAATTCAGAGCTACGGCACAGCGCATCAAATTTGACGGATTCTTAAAGGTTTATCATGAAACCAAAGAGCCCGATGATAACGGGAACGGCGAAAATGGCGATATGACTTTGCCGGCTTTGAAAGAAAATGACAAGCTCAATCTGACAAAGCTGACCCCGAATCAGTCGTTTACCAAACCGCCGCCGCGGTTTTCTGAGGCGATGCTGATCAAGTGCCTGGAAGCAGATGGTATCGGGCGGCCCTCGACTTATGCTTCAATAATCTCAACTATTAAAGACCGCAAATATGTTGACGCCAAAGAGCGCAAATTGTTTCCCACTGATCTGGGTACAACTGTAAACAAGATTCTGACAGAAAATTTGCCCGAGATTTTTGACGTCAAATTTACCGCTGAAATGGAAGAAGAGCTGGATTTGGTTGAAGACGGCACTGATGACTGGGTAAAAGTAATCGGTGATTTCTACAGGCCGTTTAAGAAAACTATTGATTTGCTTAAGAAAAAGACCAAAGCAATCAAAGAATCTCTGACAGAAGCAACCGACATAAAGTGCGAAAAATGCGGTTCGCCGATGATTATGCGCTGGGGCCGCAACGGCCAGTTCTTGGCTTGTTCGAGCTACCCGGAATGCAAATCTACCAAGCCGCTGGCCAAAGACGAAGCGCAAGTCAAGACAGATGAAAAATGCGAAAAATGCGGTTCGGAGATGGTGGTCAAAACCGGACGGTTCGGAAGATTCTTGGCCTGCTCGGGCTATCCGGAATGCAAAACTACCAAAGCCATGACTATCGGCATTAAATGTCCGAAGCCGAAATGCGGCGGACAAATTGTTGAGAAACAAACCCGGAGCCGACGGCTCTTTTATGGTTGTTCCAAATATCCCAAATGCGATTTTGCTTCGTGGGACAAACCGGTCGCTGAGCCCTGCGAACTTTGCAATCATCCATTCCTGGTTCTGAAAGTCACTAAGGCCAAAGGCGAACAGCTGCGTTGCCCGGAATGCAAACACGAAAAGACTGCTCATAAAGGCGAACCGAATTCAGTCGCCCGTTAGGCGCTTGATGAAAAAACCAGTGATGCTTCGACTCCGCTCAGCATGACGGAGAACGAATTCGGCTAATTACAAACGTGAGTATTGTCATAGATAGTGCAATTGCATAATGTTCTCGTGGTGTCGGATGACCTCGTCCGACACCTTTCCAATAGCAAGCACAACTGTCAAACGGGGTCGTCTGACAGCACCTGTATTCCCCTCTGTCCGCCGCAGGCGGAAAGGTTGACCCCTGATAAGACTACCGTCGACGTCTCCGCTCGCTAGCATGACTTTTTCAAGAAGCCCTTTCGTACCGGTGGCGGTGGCGGAGCCACTTTGATTATTGAATTGACCTTCAGCGTCATAACTAATATTTTGAAGTGCTATGCTTCAAAAGATGTTGGCGCAGTATTTCAAATATCTTGAAACCGACGGGCGATTTTCCAAGAATACAGTCGAATCCTACCGACGCGATTTAGCGCCGTGGGTCGTGCATTTGGAAAAACAGTGCCATGATAATTCAGGCATTGTTGCAAATGACCCATTGTTATTACGGCTCTATTTGAGAAAGCGTTCCGAAGACGGCATATCGAACCGTTCGCTGGCGAGGTTTTTGTCGGCACTATCAAGTTTCCAGAAGTATCTTACTGGCAAACGCAGATATAAGGAGTACCTGTTCGAACTACCCAATATGAAATTTAAATCGACCATCCCCGGATTTTTGACACAAAAGGATACTGAAAAAATATTTGAAACCGCCAGTTTTGACACTTCCAAAGACAAATATCTGCATCATCGGGACTTTGTAATATTGGCATTGCTCTATTCAACCGGGATGAGACGAACCGAACTGGCTGAACTGAAAATCAGTGATTTCGATCTAACTACCGGATTAATCACGGTCATTGGCAAAGGAAATAAAGAAAGAGTAGTGCCGATGGGAGATAATACGGCGTCAGATGTTAAGTCGTACTTATCAATCAGAGAGAAATTCTTAAAAGAAAAAAAACAGGCCGCTCCGAAAATGTTTTTGAACAAAAGCGGCAAAAAACTATCTGTACGCTCGGTTAATCGGCTCGTAAACTCTTTCGCGCAAAAGCACGGAATGAGCTTTACACCGCATACGCTTCGTCATACCTTTGCGACTCATTTATTGGAGAACGGAGCTGATTTAATGCTGATAAAAGAGATTTTGGGTCATGCCTCGCTTTCAACTACGCAAAAATACACGCACGTAACGGCTGAAGCCATGAAAAAACAGTACCAGTCATCGCACCCCCGTTCAGGATTTGAAAAATGAACAATCAGATTAAATCGCGTTCAACTACTATAATCGGTCTTATTCACAACGGCCAGGCCGCTATGGCCGGCGATGGTCAGGTGACTTTAGATGATACAATACTCAAAACCAAAGCCAATAAAATCCGCACGATGTACGATGACAAAATCTTATCAGGATTTGCCGGCGGGGCCGCCGATGCATTGGCGCTTTATGAATTATTGGATAAGAAAATTGATGAGTTTTCCGGAAATCTTCCCAGAGCAACAGTGGAACTGGCCAAAGAATGGCGCACCAGCAAAATTCTTCAGAAGCTGGAAGCGGTAATCGCCGTCACTGATAAAAAGAATATCTTTTTAGTGAGCGGCAACGGCGATGTAATTGAGCCGGATGACGCCATTATTGCCATCGGCTCCGGCGGTTCTTTCGCGCTGGCCGCGGCGCGGGCGCTCAAAAAATTTAATCCTAAATTTACGGCTGAAAGAATTGCGGTCGAAGCGCTCAAAATTGCCGGCGAAATCTGTGTTTTCACCAACAGCCAGATAGTAGTAAAAACACTTAAGTGAATAATCAGTATCTGACTCCCAGAGAAATTGTCGCCCACCTGGACAAGCACGTCGTCGGGCAGGACAAAGCCAAAAAATCGGTGGCTATAGCGCTGCGCAATCGCTGGCGGCGGCGCAATGCGCCGGAAGATATCCGCCATGAAATCATGCCCAACAATATCATAATGATTGGCCCGACCGGCGTCGGAAAGACTGAAATTGCCCGCCGTTTGGCCGATTTGGCCCAAGCCCCGTTTCTGAAAGTGGAAGCATCGAAATTTACAGAAGTCGGTTATGTCGGGCGCGATGTTGAATCGATGGTTCGTGATTTAGTCGATATTGCAGTCAATATGGTCAAACATGAAAAGTCGGCAGGGCTAAAAGACAAAGCTGAAGAAAACGCCATTGAGAGAATTCTCGATTTGCTTTTACCGCCGACTCCGCCGAAACGCCATTCTATGGAATTTCCAAAATATGAGCCGCCTCCTCCGAAACGCCAACCTTTGGAACTGCCGAAGTACGAACCACTTCCGCCCACAGACACTTACGAACGCACCCGCGAAAAATTAAAAGCGCGTTTGATGGAGGGGAAACTCGATGAACGTGAAGTGGAAATTGATACTCCGCAGTCACAATTTCCAGTCGTAGAAATTTTCTCGCCGATGGGGATGGAAGAACTGGGCGTCAATTTTCAGGAAATGTTTTCTGGGATGATGCCGCGCAAATCAAAAAGAAGGAAACTCCCGATTAAGGAAGCTCGCCGCTATATCGTCAATGAAGAGCTTAATAAACTGGTTAATATGGATGAAGTTATTCCCGAAGCGCTTGATCGGGCGCAGGAAAACGGCATTATTTTTGTCGATGAAATTGACAAGATTGTCGGCAGTGACGGTAAGTCGGGTCCCGATGTCAGCCGCGAAGGCGTCCAGCGGGATATTTTGCCCATCGTCGAGGGCTCCGGCGTCAACACCAAATACGGCATGGTCAAAACCGATCATGTGCTGTTTATTGCGGCCGGCGCTTTTCATGCCACCAGCCCTTCGGACTTGATTCCGGAACTTCAAGGGCGATTTCCCATCAGAGTAGAATTAGATTCATTGACCGCCAAAGACTTTGAAAGAATTTTAATTGAACCAAAGGCCTCGCTGGTGAAACAGTATCAAGCGCTTCTTCAAACGGAAGGGGTGGAACTGGTCTTTTCAAATGACGCGGTTAAAAAGATTGCCGAGTATGCTGAAAAGGTTAATTCTAAATCAGAAAATATCGGAGCCCGCCGACTGCACACGGTTTTGACAAATCTGTTGCAGGAAATTCTTTTTGAGCCGCCCAAAGCCAAAAAAAAGATAACGATTACTTCCAAAATGGTCGAAAGCACTTTGTCGGAAATAATTGACGACGAGGACTTAAGCAAGTATATCCTGTAGTCGGCTTGTCGAAAAAGTGTGTTCTGGCGAATTTCTTTTTTCTGTCTTTCCCGCGAAAGCGGGAATCCATTCTTTCTTGTAACCAAGTATTGAAGGGGTTATTCAACAAGCTCATAGTCGACCGGTGTCAGGGAAAGAATTAAACGTGATAAATCTTCATATCACCGATAAAACTGTTGGAAGCAATGTAGAGTTTTGACTCAGCTTTGTCGTAATTCGCTGATTGATGCTCAATCGTGTTGCCGAATCCTGACGCACGCTTGCCGCCGACTTCGACATCACCCACAAAATTAGAACAATGGGCAAAGAAAGCAAAATCTTTGGGGACAAAGATGCGAATGTCTCCGATAAAACCGGATACTATCATGCGGTTGAGTCCTTTTCCCAAAAGGCCGCCTGACACTTTGATTTCCACATCGCCAATACCGGCTGAAACTTCGATATTGCCAAGATTGAGCCCTTCGCAATCGATATACATGTCGCCCAGCATTTTTTGATAACGAATTTTCACGTTTATCTGCGATGAAGAAGTTTCTTTGGCGGTTTCTTCAGACGCCTCGGGACGCGGAGGCGGTGAGGGAATAGCGCCAAAATCTGCCTGCATTTTGACAACAGTAGAAGGGTCGGAAATCGGAGATTCCGGGCGTGCTGCATGGGGCATTGTCGCCGACGCAGTGAACTTATAACTAGCCTTTGCCTGATCGGCTTTTTTCCGCCGCCCGATAAGCCAGATTCCTGCGGCTATCAAAGCCAACGGAAACAGGATGCTCATCATATCGCCAAAATCAAACCAAATCAGGTCCAGACTTTGGAGCAGGAAAAAGAATCCGAAAAGGATTAAAATACTCCCTATTACAGCCGTCGATTTGTTCATTCCGTTAAATCTTTCCTCTTTCTATTACTGACTACGTAATATCGTCTCCGCAGTTCCCCTTGACAAGCACGCCCAACACCTTTTTATTCATCGGACTTTGCCGCGCAAATAAAAGCAAAAACCACTGTCAGGAGGATAGATGCCTCGCTCTTTGTGCCAAATTACCGACTTAAACAGGTCCGAAATACAGGAAGTATTCGAACTAACCCGGAAAATGAAGTCTAAACAGTTCGCCCCCAAGCCGCTTTTGGGGAAATCGGCCGCCTGTATTTTCACCAAAGAATCACTGCGGACAAGGGTCTCTTTTGAAGTCGGCATAAATGAACTGGGTGGAAATCCCATTTATATCACCGATGCAGAAATCAAATTGGGGCAGAGGGAAGCCATCGCCGACGCCACCAGAGTTTTGTCACGGTATGTTTCACTGATAATGATACGCACCTATAAGCAGTCCGATGTCGAAGAGCTGGCCAAGTATGCTTCGGTGCCGGTTATAAACGGGCTTACGGATTTAGTCCACCCCTGCCAGGTTTTGGGTGACTATTACACTGTCTTGGAGCATCTGAAGCCCAAAGACAGATATATCATATCCTACCTCGGCGACGCCAATAATATTACTAACAGTTGGCTGAATCTGGCGTCACTGATACCTATCGAATTACGAATTGGCACTGCCGCGGATTATAGGCCGGATGAAACCATTCTCAAAAGAGCTAAATCTAATCCTTCCAGCAAAATCATAATCACAGATGACCCCAAAAAAGCGGCGTCGGGCGCCGATGTGCTTTACACCGATGTCTGGGCTTCGATGGGGCAGAAACATCTGGCCGAAGAAAAACACGCCAAGTTAAGAGGATTTCAGATTAACAGCGCACTGCTGAAATCGGCCAGCCCCGACGCCATTGTGTTGCATTGTCTTCCTGCCGAACGCGGCAAGGAAATCACCGACGAAGTCATGGATGGTCCGCATTCTCGCGTTTTTGACCAGGCCGAAAACCGGTTGCATGTGCAAAAGGGAATAATGGTTTTTCTCTTAAAGTAGTCTGGATGCTCCCAACCAATGGGAGTGTTGAAAAGATTTGCTCCGACGAATTTCTCTATTTTGTCATTCCCGCACAGGCGGTAATCCATCTTTTTTTACAATTAATTAAATGGACTCCCGCTTTCGCGGGAGTGACATTTCTGCGGATATCATATGAATGGGAGGTATTTCCAATAAGAACCTTCTGATGTGACGGATTTACTCCGGTATCTTTTTAATTGCCTGCATCAGTCATTTCAGCGATTCTCTCAATTCTATGAAAGAGATTCTCAGATATCCCGGCTGTTTTGTCTGCGGGGAGAAAAATCAAATCGGTTTAAAGGCCCAATTCATTTATGAAAATGGCGAAGCTGTGACCGAAATTATTGCCGACGAACGATTCGAAGGGTACAAAGGAATCTACCACGGCGGGATAATTTCGACCGTTCTCGACGAAGCCATGATCAAAGCCATTCTGGCGGAGAATAAATATGCGGTCACGGCCGAAATAACGGTCAGGTTTCATCTGCCGATAAATGTTGGAGATAAGCTGAAAGTCGCCGGCCGTGTCAAGGAGGTAAAGGGAAGAATGTTTTATACCGAAGCCAAAGCGGTTCGAAACGGAAATGAAATAGTCGCCAGTGCATCCGGGAAATGCGTTGAAGCCAAGCCGGAACTTCTCTCCCGACTTCGACAATCAATTACTTGAAATGATAAGAATAAATTTAGCCGAGACGATTTACAATCGCCGCCAAACGGGATTTATTCCGGTTGGCATTTTTGCGGTGAATGAGATTATTGGCGGCCGCTTTATCCAGAAGACGGGTAACTTCGCAAAAATGCTTGATGGCTTCGTCTTTTTTGGTTTCGGCGCGCAGGGCCTTGATAGCGGCACGAATACGGCTTTTTTGGGCGCGGTTTCTTTCGCGCTCTTTGGCGGAAGTTCTCATCCGCTTGACACAATCTTTATGAACTGGCACTATTTTGTATCCTCTTACTAACAGTTTATTAAACAAGGAAACTCCAATTTAATGGGAACAACGGAAATGTCAACAGCGCCCGAAAAGAAAAGCACCCTGGTTCGTTCGGTGGGTTTTGTTTCAGGCGCCACGGCTATTTCCCGGCTATTTGGACTGGTCCGTGAGCAAGTTATGGCCTATTATTTTGGAGCTGGAGTAGCCACCGATGCCTTTGTGGCCGCTTTTCGCATTCCTAATCTTTTGAGAGATATGTTTGCCGAAGGGGCCTTGTCATCGGCGTTTGTGCCGGTATTTAAGCAAAAGCTGGTCAAGGGAACTAAAGAAGAAGCATTCGAACTGGCTAATATCGTCCTGACCGGAATGCTTTTGGTGGTCGGCTTCATTGTTTTAATCGGGCTGATTTTTGCTCCATTGATAGTTTATCTGACGGCCTATGGCTTTGTGTCCGATCCGGTGAAATTTGAACTGACCAGCGACATGACCAGGATTATGATGGTCTTTCTCCTGATAGTCTCAATTTCAGCTTTAGTCATGGGGATGCTGAATTCCTTTAATCGGTTCACGATTCCGGCGCTGTCGCCGGCGTTTTTCAACTTAGGCACGATAATATCCGTTGTGACGATGTACACGATTTTCGATCAGCCGGCTTACACACTGGCTATTGGAGTAGTAGTAGGAGGAATCTTGCAACTGGCGGTTCAGTTGCCGCTATTGCACCGTATCGGCTACAGATTCAGATTCAATTTCAATATTTTTCACGATGGCATGAAAAAGATAATGAAATTGTTCACGCCGATGATTATCGGATTGTCGGCGGGCCGAATCAATATTCTGGTCAGCACGCTTTGGGCGTCATTTCTGGCCGAAGGGGCTATGTCCTATTTGAATTACTCTTTTCGCCTGATGCATTTCCCATTGGGAGTTTTTGCAGTAGCATTGGGAACTGTGGCTCTTCCCAAAGTCTCAGAACTGGCCGCTAATGGCGACACGGACAACCTGAACAAGACTTTTTATCAGGCGATAAACTTGAACTTTTTCATCGTAATTCCGGCGGCGGTTTTTTTGGCGTTGTTGTCGCAGGACATTTCCAACCTGACCTATCAGTGGGGAGCTTTTTCTGAACTGGATGCACAAAACACGGCCTTGGCTCTAAGGCATTATTCTTACGGACTGATTGGGTTTGCGGCCGTGCGGGTGATAGTGCCTTTTTATTACGCATTCAATGACGCGAAACTGCCCATGCGAATTTCAATCCTGACAGTTGTTATTAACATCTTACTTTATTTTCCATTTGTCAAAATGCTGGGTTTTGCCGGACTGGCCGCGGCCACTTCAATTGCCGGTATTGTTAACGCCGTAGCTCTCTATACGTTTTTGCCCACTAAAGGAATTGATACCCAGAGCGCCCGAGTGTTGCTAAATTTATTCAGGATTTGCGTTGCGGCAGTTCTGGCGGTATATCTGGCCAAACTGATTCCCATCGGTTCGGTAATCTCGGATGTGACGATACTAAATAGAGTAATTTCCATGTCTCTCATTTTCACAGTCGCCTCGGTTGCTTATCTGCTCCTGTGTATTATCTTTCAGGTACACGAGGCGAAACGTTTTGTCGCTGTAGTTTTCGGCAGACTATTTAAGTAACAACGGTGTTAAGAAAATATCCCAGTTTGTATCTTTTGATACTGGTCGTGGCCGGTATCATTGTGGCCGATCAATTTCGTCCGCCGGCGTGGCTATTTCTGCTGGCTTGTCTGATATTAGCGATTGTCGGCATTTTTGTTATGGGGCGCGGCAATGTTAAGAATTCCCTTCTGATTTTTGGGTTGAGCTTATTTTGTTTTGCCGGCTATCACTTCAGCATAAAGTTCTACGAATTCGGACCCTACCACATTTCCCGATATGTTTCGGAAAAGAAGACCTTTCAGGTATTTGGTAAAGTGGCCGACTGGCCTGACCTAAAAGCCAATCGAACGGAAATCAAGATTGCCATTGACTCGCTCGGCCGTGAATTTCACACCGCCGTTAAGGGGAGTGTTCTGCTCAAAATCTCTGATACGACCACGGCTTTGCAACGCGGGGATCGCGTTGAATTTCAGGGAACGATTTATCCCCTAAAATCGAAAAGTGACCCCGGCTCTTTCGACTATGCCCGCTACCTCCAGCTGCGGGGAATTTTCGGGATTGTCTATTTGCCGACACTTCTCGATGTCCGAGTAGATAAATCGCGGAGATTCGGGCTGATAGGCCTGGTTGACCGAATTCGCGCCGAGTTGACCGAAAGTTTCAAACGAAATCTGTCACCGGTTTCGGCGGCGCTGGCATCGGGAATTCTGATTGGTGAAACCAGAGACATCCCCAGCGAAGTTTACGAGCGCTTCAGGGATTCCGGGACTCTGCATCTTTTGGCGGTCTCCGGCTCCAACGTGGCTTTGATGGTATTGTTTGTGATTTTGGTGCTTCGGCCATTTTCGATTAAACGCAAGCAGAGAGCCGTTATTCTGATAATCTGCGTTTTTATATTTGCGCTACTATCGTACGGGGAACCGTCGGTGGTGAGAGCATCACTGATGGCCGCATTAGTTCTTTGGGCCGCGATTATCGAACGGCGCTTTGATTTAAATCAGATCATTGCAACAGCGGCTTTGATAATACTTCTTTTCGACCCTGCCCAACTATTCAATGTCGGGTTCCAATTGTCGTTTGCAACGGCTTGGGGTTTGGTTTTTATCACGCCTAAAATCGCCAATCTATTTACGCCAAATATGAACAAGCTTTGGTTCCGATGGCTGGTGTTACTGGTGCTTATATCTTTGGTAGCTCAAATTTGTTCTACTCCTCTGATTGCTTACTATTTCGACCGGGTGCCGGCTATTTCCGTAGCGGCCAATATGGTAATTGTTCCGCTGGTATCTATCTCCGTCATGGCAACGCTGCTTTTGTTTGTCATAGACCTGATTTGGCCGTTGATGGGGTTATTCTTCGGTTCATTACTTGACTTGTTCATGAAATCAGTGTTTTTCTTTTTAGAACTATTCGGAGAAAAAGAATCCCTGGTTATAGAAACCGCCGAACTTTCAGTTCTGTCAGTGATTTTGATTTATGTGTTTTTAATAATTGCTTCACTGGCGCTTTACAACAAACTGGTGCGACGAATTGCAATAGCGTTTGCTTTAGTGATACTTAACATCGGCTTGACTTTCTCCTTAGTTAGCGCCGCTTCTAACGATGACCATAGAAGACATCTGGACATTTTCAACATTCCGGGCGGTTCGGCCATTTTAGTCAAACATTCTTTGTCGGGCACGCCTGACCTCATCATTACCGGCATCATTGCCAGACCCTATCCGCTGGAAGAACGAATCTTTGAATCTGCTTTGAGCAGTCTGAATGTAAAGAGAATCGGGAAAGTTTTTGTTCAATCCGCAGAGTATGGAGCCATGGACGATATTGTCCGGCTGTCCAATAGATTCGGGGTCAAAGAACTCTATGTTGATGAACGCCTTTCCCGGAGTTTTAATGATATTTCAAACAGTGTCGCGTTCTTGAATGAAGGTCTAAAACTCAAGCCGTTTTCCGGAAAAATCCAGACTTACTCAAATCCGGGGATATACCCTTCAAATGACCATATTGCCATAACGTTTGAGACAGCAAAAGTTCTTGTGGTTTGCGATTTGAATTATGAGAGGCCGCCGGTTCAGACTGATAAAATGCCGACTGCCATAGTCCTCGGCAGTTCCGATAATTTAAATATTTCGGTGGCTGAAGAGTTTCTAAAGCAGGAATATGCGGCAGTCATCTGTTCAAAATTCGATCAGATGCCAAACTCTTCCGACTCAAAAGGTTCGATGGTTTTGTTCCATTCAATTGAATCTCAAGGGCCGTGCCGGCTGTTTATCCCAGCTAGTTACACTGAATCGTTTATCTTCAAGCCAATTTACTAGTACCCGTAAAGATATCCCCCATAGCGCCCGATAATTATAGGGAATTGACCCTGATTTCAGGGATAACAATATGTTTGTGGCTCTCCAGAGGGAAGAAGTATGAGTCTGTCCGGCAACTTAAAAACGGTTTCTTTTTCCGACATTCTTCAATTATTGGCGACCGGAAAGAAATCGGGTGTCCTTGAAGTGAACACCGCTTCGCGTCAAAAAGAAATTGCTTTCAAAAACGGTAATATAGTCCACGCTTCTTCGCTAAATACTTCCGAAGACTTGCTGGGGAACATGCTCTTGCGCCGGGGTAAAATTTCCAAGACCGATTTGGAACGCGCCGTAGCTCTGCACAAGCAGACCGGACGCCAGCTCGGTACCACCCTGGTCGATATGAATCTATTCGGCAAGGAAGACATTGCCGAGTGTCTCAAACTGCAGATTGAAGAAATTGTTTATAACTTGTTTGCCTGGAAAGAAGGAAATTTCTTGTTCCACGAAGGCGTCGCTCCCAAAAACGCCCCGCTACTGGTAGAACTTGTTACCATGAGCGTCGTCATGGAAGGAACGCGCCGAATAGACGAGTGGATTGAAATTCAAAAGGTCATTCCTCCGGATGACATGCTGTTGGCAGTGGCCAAGGCGCCCAAAGTTAAACGCGATGAAATTACTTTGTCGGTCGAAGAATTCCGAGTAATGGCCTTGATAAACGGCGAGCGTACTTTGCCGGAGCTCATTCAAATCTCCCCCTACGGAGAATTTGTTACTTGCCGCTCGATTTACCGGCTCGTTGTTAATAATCTGATTGAAGTAGTCGGCAAACGCGAAGCCAATACCGAGGAAGTGGCCGACGAGGAAGAAGAAATTTTGTCGATAATGTTTTATTTGTTCAGCAGTGCTTTCTATAGAGTCCGCACAATTGTGGAAGAACAGGTGGGAGAAAACAGCACCACTTTTTCGTCATTTGCGGCCCAATACCGGACCGGAGTACTAAGTTATTTTCCCGGCGTTGATCCTAAGTCCGAATTGCTGCCTTCGTTTGAAAAGTTTCTATCGGCGGTACGCGTGATTCCCCCGCATATCAGGATGTACACGCTGATGTCCGGCCTTTCCAGTATGCTCTCCGAACAACTGGAGCATGTTTTCATGATGCTTGGTCTGGGAACGTTTCAAACTTCTCTGAGCGCCGTAAAGCGGGAGATTTCGGAGCCGCTGGCGAAAAAACGCGATCTGATAAAAAAATATGGTTTGGAAAATGAATATTATAAGTCTCTGAAGCGAGCCGAAAAAGTTGTAAGAATGGTACGAGGTGATTAGATGAAAAAGAAGTTTCTGATAGGATCAATAGCGGTACTGACCATATGTACAAGCGCTCAGGCGGCCAACTTGGCTATGATAGCCAGTCCCCCCACTATGTTCAGCTTCTTTGTACTGGTCATTGCCGGGTTTTGCCTGTTTGGTTCATTTCAGGTATGGAATCAGGTCAAAGGCGGACTACTGAGCCGGAGCTGGCAAATGTTTTTAGTCGGCTTTGTATTGTTGGCGGTCAGCCAGCTTTTAAATGTTTTATCATCAATGGAAATCATAGCCCTGCCGGGATATGTTGTACCCGGGCTGTTGACACTGATGGCCGGAGTATTTTTGTATGGCGTATATAATGCCCGGAAAACCCTAAGTTAATAAAGCAAGAAAGAGTTGACTTAACCCATAGTTAACAATATACTTACAAATAAACAGTTTTTGATTGCGGGTAAGCAATTATTGTTAAATAAGTTAGTTTGGTAATTTAGTAATATGGCGACTTCTTCAGAACTAGACGAGAGAATTGAGAAATGTCAGCATCTTATGGAAGCTGACCCAAATTCACAGATTTTTGCGGCCTTGGCTGAGGCCTACCGTAAGAAAGGTGATTTAGACTTGGCTTTTAGAATTTGCAAAAACGGTTTGAAAGTACATAACAACTATGGTTCAGCCCATGTAGTTATGGCCAAGATAAATTTGGATCGGGGACTATATGATTGGGCGGAGATTGAAGCCAAACGTGCCTCCGAACTTGACGGAAAAACCCGCACGGTTGGGCTCCTACTGGCTGAGATTTATATCTATAAGGGGGAGTTCAAGCAGGCCATAAAGATACTCAAAGATTTGCATAGCAAGGACATTGATAACCCCCAAATCAAAAAACTTCTAGAGATAGCCCAGAGGATTCCAGAAGAACAAGCGGCAGAAGCGGAAACTGTTCAAGTTGAGTCTGGGCGAATAGAAGTAACCGAAGTGGCCCGCCCGGGCGACAGCCCGATTGCGATTGCTCCTAAAGGCATGGATCTGAAGGAAGTCATGGATGAAGCACTCGCCGTTAAAGGAGTTCGCGGCGCGCTTCTAGTCAGTAATGAAGGCCTGGTAGCAGAATCGCGGTGGCAACTGAAAAGCGATGTCAATGAATGCGGCGCTGTAATGTCCGAAATCTGGAAATCGCTCTCGGGGCAGAAGTTGAGCAAAGCTTTTGGCAACGCCAATAATGTTTTGATTGAATCTTCAGACTTGATTTTTTATTTGGTCAAAAGCTATAACGGCGTTTTAGTTTTTGTGGCCGGTCCGACTACGAACTTGGGTACTTTGCGGCTTAAGATTGAAGGCCTGGTGGAAAACTTGACGCAGACAGTTGGTGGTTTATGAGCATATCGGGACGCGCTCTGTGGCAGTTACAGCTCTTTTCGTTGATCTGCCTAATTGTACCCATGATTGTCTATCCGGCAATGCTGGGAACGGAACTTCAGAAATTTTCGCCAACCTACATCCTTTGCGAAGTGCTGTTTTATGTTATTGTCACTTACGTTCTTTACCGGCAGGTCACATTCTTCCAGGCCCTTCAGATATCGGGCCTATGCCTGATTTACAGACTGCTGTTGGGCTGTGTTTTTTCATTCCTGTTGGCAGTTGTTCATTCGATTTCAATTAATATTTCTTTCACTCTGGGGATGTTCAGTTATTTGCCTTCTCTGCTTCTGCAAATAGTAGCGACTCCGCTGATTTTGAAACCGGTACTAGATGGCGCTTATACGGAAAGTTCTAAAGGACGCTTTTCACGGTCGGCCGAAATGTCTTCACGCGAAACCCGCGACAGCGAATTTTCAACAATGGGCTATTCTAAAGAGCGCAAAAGTGCGAAAGCAGAATCAAGAGCAATTCACAAAGTTGTTTCTGCAAGAAAACCGATGGACTACAAAGCTGGCGGGGAAACACAATATACCAGCGTTGACTTGAACGGTTTTGACAAAGCCACCAAATATCTTGGTGAGGACGGCTCGGTTCGTTTGGCGGCAGTGCTTGACAACGAAGGATTGTTGTTGTCCAACTTCACGCGAGGCGGATTGGCGGCGGAAGATATAGCGCCCTATGCCCTGACCATAGCGGCCGCCTGCGCGGACAAAATCGGCAGATTGGAATTTGGGGCGCCGGAGAGAATCGAATTCATGTTAAAAAATGAACGAATCGTTGTGGCTACGGAAGAGCACTGGACTTTAATGATAATAGCCGAGAGGCGTGGTGATGATTTATTGGATATTCGCATAATCCAGTCGATTGAAATGATAAAGAAATACATGACCGAACGGTACAGCCAAAAACTGCACCCGACAATGGAGAGATCATATGCATGAAGTTTTAAGCGAACTGAACAAGACCACCGGGATTACCGGCTCAATGGTAGTAGGTAATGACGGCATCGTGATTGCGGCCGATCTTCAGGAGAATCTTGAAGATGAAACCATCGGGGCATTGGCCGCCTCGATCACGAGCAATATCCATAAATCACTTCAGCGGCTTCAGACCAGCCCTTTAAAGCAAGTCACCATTGAAGCCGATGACGCTAAATTGTTTTTCACCGACGCCGGTTTGGGAATACTGGTAGTGACGACTGAAAAAGAAGTCAATATCGGTCTGATTCGGCTTGAAATAAAAAATGCCATCAGCAAGTTGAAAGTGACAAGTTAGAAATACTTAGCAAAACAGGATTGAACCAATGGTATCAATAAATTACTCGGCCAGAGAGGTTTGTTGTAAGATTGTTTACTACGGACCAGGATTGTCCGGCAAGACCACCAACCTTCAATACGTTCACGGCAAGGTGCCAAACTCGACCCGCGGCGATCTGATTTCGTTGGCCACAGAAGCTGACCGGACACTTTACTTTGATTTTCTGCCGATTAACATCGGAACTATCAACGGCTTTCAGGCCAAATTTCAGCTTTACACGGTACCTGGGCAGGTCTATTACAATGCCACGCGTAAACTGGTACTGCGCGGCGTCGATGGCGTAGTTTACGTGGCTGACAGTCAGCCGGACAAGATGGACGAGAATATTGAATCGCTGGCTAACTTGATAGATAACCTTCAGGAGTACGGATACGATATCAATGAACTCCCGATGGTATTGCAGTACAATAAGCGCGATCTGCCCAACGTGTTGTCGGTGGAGGAAATGAACAATCGGATTAACACGCGGAATGTCCCTTATTACGAAGCATCGGCAACTCTCGGAACAGGAGTATTCGATACGCTCAAACTGATTATCAAGTTGGTGCTTGAAAAAGCAAAAAGTACGGCGGTATCGAATAAACCCTCTTCCATGGTTGCTTCGGCTTCGTCGCCGGAACCCAATCCCGCGACCTCGAATTCGGCGCCGGAACCTGCTCCTATAACACAATCGAATTATTCCGAAACGAACTTTGGTGGTGGTCAGACTTCGAGGCAAAGTTCGCAGAAAATAGCCATACCGTCAGCGCAGGCGCCCGCGGCTCAGCGTGAACCGGAAAGGTTTTCATCCTATCGCCCGTACCCAGGTTCTCCAGGCGCCGCCGGCGCAGTCAAGACCGGCAACCCGGGACCGGTCGATGAGCGGCCTTACCCGGCCATGCCGAAAGTTCAACCACAAATGCAAACAGTTATAAATAAATCAATTGATGCCGAACCAAAACCACCGGCGACATCTGCCGGTCAGGCGCCGAGCATGGCCCCCTCGTTGAAACGCCGGGGTGGTACAAAAAAGCGCGGCATTTTTAAGAGAATATTTGGTATTAAATAGTTACTGTGAGGAGGCCCTAATGTCTGATGACAGCTTGATAATTTACGAAGAAGATATTACCCAGATCGAGGCGTTGATATCTAAAATGCTCAAAGGAGCTGAGGCCAAATGCGCGTTATTAGTGGATAAAGACGGCCATCTTATTACGCGCCAGGGTTTCACGCATTCACTGGATACAACCGCACTGGCGGCGCTTTTGGCGGGTTCTTTTGCGTCAACCAAAGAAATCGCGCGACTGGTCGGTGAACCGGAGTTTTCGGTCTTATTCCACCAGGGAAGAAAAGACCATATCCACATGTCCCTGGTTGGCGACAGGTCAATCTTGGTCGTCATTTTTGATGACCGTACCACCATCGGAATGGTGCGTCTGTACGCCAAAGAAACATCAATAGGACTATCTAAAATCTTCGAGAAGATAGGGGCCAAATCTTCTTCCGGCGCCAGAAAGAGCGCAGTGGAAGGCGACTTTGCCGAGCGGGCGTCTGAAAAATTGGACGATATTTTTCAAGATTAGGATTATTTAGCTAATCTTCTCACCGCTCTTTTAGCCCGGAATCTGTCAATTGCATAGGTAAAGCAGAGATATGTCCACAGAACTAAGTTCCGTACTAGTCAAACACGGCAAGATTACCCAGGAGCAGGCGGATAGTGCTCTAAAGATTGTTAAAGAGCAGAACGAAAAATTTGAAACCGCCCTGGTCAAAGTCGGCGCCGTTGAATCAGAATACGATATAGCCCAGTTTATCGGGAAGCATCTTAAAATCGGCGCTCTCCGTCTGACCGATATAGAGTTGAATCCAGAAGTCGTCAAGATGATTCCTCTGGATATTGCCCGCAAATTTAAGGTGATCGCAATCTCCAAACTGGGGAAAAATCTCCTGGTAGCCATAAGCGATCCCAATAACGTCTATGTTCTGGACGCTATAAAATTTATCACCGGTTGCACAGTTCAGCCGGTAATCTCCCCTGAGAACGCTATAAGCAAAGCTATCGAGCTTCACTACAAAGACTCCGGCGGCCTATCCGAGATCGTGGCAGGGATGGAATCTGAAGAAAACCTCGAGCTAGTTTCGAATGAAGATGCGCCTTCAGAATCTGATTTACTTTCGGCCATTCAGGACAAACCGCTGGTCAAGTTGGTCGATTCTCTGATTGCCGATGCCATCCGCATAGGGGCGTCGGATATTCATCTGGAAACTTATGAAAAGCGCATTCGCGTGCGCTATCGTGTGGACGGTGATTTGAGAGAACTGCCGCCTCTGCCGTTTAAGTACCGCGCCGCCATTGTATCTCGTATAAAAATCATGGCGGAACTGGATATTTCGGAGCGCCGGCTTCCGCAGGACGGACGCATAAAGATTAAAATCGCCGGCAGAACTATTGACCTGCGCGTTTCCGTATTGCCGACTATTTTCGGCGAAAAAGTGGTTATGCGTATTTTGGATCCGATGGCATTGATGGTCGATATGACCAAGCTGGGGTTCAGGCAGGAAGATTTATCCAAATTTTCCAAAGGCATTGCCAGTCCATTCGGGATAATATTAGTCACCGGTCCTACTGGTTCCGGTAAAACGACTACGCTTTATTCGGCTCTGAAATCTTTGAATACGACTGACGTAAACATCATGACAGTCGAAGACCCGGTGGAGTTCAATTTTGACGGAATCAATCAGGTGGCCGT
>Ga0214473_10003668_pt1 | contig 18559 bp, 16 predicted proteins | sample RVTome_7_FD_203509 | JGI IMG/M metagenome (GOLD analysis project Ga0214473, IMG submission 203509) | Soil microbial communities from uranium-contaminated site in the Upper Colorado River Basin, Wyoming, United States - RVT98D197 | ecosystem: Environmental > Terrestrial > Soil > Contaminated >... | reverse complement strand
GGAACACTCTTGCGGGAGCGGAACCCCCGGAAGGCACAGGCGTAGGCCGCACTTGACGGCGGACTCAAATCGAGACGGGGCACCCAGAGGTGCCCCGTTCTGTTTTGGTGGAACCGATTCGCGGAACGTGGCGGATCCGCTCTGCCCCACGAGCCCGGATTTTTCACCGCAAATCCCGCCAAAGGCGGGACAAAGACCGCAAAGGGCCACCGTATTTCAGAAGATCCCAGAGACTCGACTGTTCGGAATTCCCCGGATTCCTTCTCGGATTTTCACTCTCGGGGGTTGGAAATCCCGGGGGGTTCTCTGCGTGCTTTGCGTCCTTTGCGGTTCAAATGCAATGTCTGGGATGAGTCAGGACGTGGGGGACACGAGACCCCTCTCCCGGAGCGGCTTCCCCACCGCCTCCACGAATTGCTTCAGGATTCTCGCCGTAAGGCCCCATACGGTGTCGCCCTCGTATTCATAGAAGTACACGATGACCGGCTGGCCATCTCGCTCCCACGTCTCCTCTCGGAAGGGGGCACCCGCAAAGAGGGGCAGGATTGGGAGGTGGATCAGCCGTTCGATCTCAAAGGGGTCCAGGTGGTACGTGTACGGGTGAGGGACGAACCCCACAAAGGGTCGGACCACATGCCGGGAGGTCACCGTCACGGTGTCGTCGAGGCTTCCGAGAATCTCTACATCCCCCGGGTCAAGCCCGATCTCCTCCCGCGTCTCGCGGATCGCGGTGATGAGCAGGTCCGCATCCTCCTCCTCGAAGCCGCCGCCGGGAAAGGCGATCTGTCCCTTGTGGGTGGGGACCTCTTCCGTCCGTTTCGTGAGGATGAGATGGGGTCCCGCCTCACTCTGGTACAGGGGCAGGAGGACGGCTGCTTGCCGGAAGTCCGGACGGTCAGCCCTTCGAGGGACCCGACTGCGGAGCGCGTCCGCGATCCCGTCTCTCAGATCCCCGGGTTGATGCTTCACGATCGCTTCCAGCCCTCCCTGCTGCGACGAATCAAGTTCGAGAGATGGAACGCACTCTCACCTTCCAACCCTACCCTACCTGCCTTCAACCCTGAAATTGCAGTTCAACCACCAATCCCACCAAGGGCGGGACAAGACACCAAGGAGATGCAGCCCAGAGACGCTGCCCTGAAGGACAAGGCATCCAGGAACCTCTCGCATCGCACCGTCCTAGTCTGCCCCCTGGAAGTCCTTGTCCCTATGAGGTCAGTGGTGCCTTGGTGTCTTGGTGGTGAGATGCTTGGGTTCAAGCCAAGAGGTCGCGACGGATCGTCTCGAACTCCTCTCGCGTGATCTCGCCCCGCGCGTAGCGCCGCTTCAGGATCTCCAGCGCCGACTCCTCCGCCTTGGCGGTTGGCCGCGCCTGCACCCATAGCCATCGGATCAGCAGGGCGACGCCAGCCAGGACCAGCACCCAGAACAGGACGAACGCTCCCATGCCGATGAGCATTCCCACTCCCCAAAACCACGGCACCTGGTCCCAGTACATGGTCATCTTCGCCCAGCGTTACCCTGAAAGTAATGAGGGGCTTCGGAGAGTCCCGAAGCCCCTGCAGGCTGCCCGTTGGAGCGGGTAGCGGGGATCGAACCCGCATCCCAGGCTTGGGAAGCCTGTGCCCTACCATTGGACGATACCCGCACGCGGCGTCTTACCTACCAGATTGCCCGCACGGTGTCAACCCCGATCCGAAAAAGAACGAGAGCAGAATCGGCATGCCCTCTCGTTGTTTGCTCCCTCGCCTGCAAAGCACGACGACTCATCCCGAATAGGAGGGGGTAGGCAATCGTCTGACTGCCGACTGCTCCCTCACTTTACTTCCCCGGATCAGACGTGTATAGTCTCCGACAAGAGGGGACGGACAGGAGGAAATGCGGGATGCGCGCACGACTCGCACTGATTTTCGGTCTGCTGCTGTTCTTGGGCTGCCTCTTCTCTCCGGCGGCCGCCCAGGCCCCCCGCCCATCGTCTCCGATGATCCTGGCCTTGGGCAGTACGAGCTGGTTAAACGCCAGCGACATCCAGGCCGCCACGGGGGCCGTGGTAAAGCAGGACATGGGGCAATTTCAGCTCAAGGACTTCGCCGTCATCGTCCTGGCCAACGTGGCCTTCGCCGGGTTGCCCGGACCGGTCCAGCAGGGGTTGGTCGAGTACGTGACCAACGGCGGCGCCGTGCTCATCACCGGTGGGTCGCAATCCTTCGGAAGCGGCGGGTATCAGGCCGTCGCCTCCATCATTCCCTTCCAGATCCGAACGACCAGCGACTGGCGGCCCACGCCGTTTCGCCCGCCTGTCCCCATACAGCCCGGGCATCCCATCATGGCGGGGGTCACCTTCCTCACCGTGGGGGCCGTGAATGACATGAATCCCCGCCCGGACGCCTCAGAAATTCTCCAGGCGGCCGGCGGTGGCTCCGCGGCTGGCCGCGCCGCTGGGACGGGCGGCACCGGGGGAGGTTCCTTTCCCTACCCCCTGATTGCCGAGGTCGGCGTGGGCGCCGGGCGCGTCATCGGCATCGCCTCTGACCTGAACGAGTTTGCCGGAATGCGGGACCGCGACCTGTTCGTCCGAAACACCATGGGGTACCTCCTGCGGGCGTCCCGGATGGGACGGGGGTAATGGAGGAGCGGGAGATGCGGATCACCAAGGACATGACCATCGAGGAGGTCGTCCAGCAGTTCCCGGAGACGATTCAGGTCTTCACCCGGCATGGTGTGGTGTGCGTGGGGTGCTCGGCGGCCCAGTACGACAACGTCGAGCATGGGGCCGTCGTGCACGGGCTGGACACCCAAGAGCTGCTGCAGGAGCTGAACGCCTGCATCGGCGCCCGGGCCTAGCGCGCTCGGCCTTCCAACTCGAGGCGAAAGATGTTGCAGACGCTTCGGCGTGATATTCGCTCTGTCTTCGAACGCGACCCCGCGGCCCGCAGCCGCCTCGAAGTCCTCTTCTGCTACCCCGGCCTGCATGCCGTCTGGTTCCACCGCCTGGCCCACTGGTGCTGGACCCACCGGCTGAAGTTCCTCGGACGGTTCACCTCCCACGTGAGCCGGTTTCTCACCGGCATCGAGATCCACCCCGGCGCCCGGCTGGGACCGGGGTTGTTCATTGACCATGGCATGGGCGTGGTGATCGGCGAGACGGCCGAGGTCGGGGAGAACGTGACCATCTACCAGGGAGTCACCCTGGGGGGGACGAGCCTGGAGAAAGTCAAACGCCACCCCACCATCGGTACCAACGTCGTCATCGGCTCCGGTGCCAAGGTGCTGGGGCCGTTCACCGTGGGGGAGAACAGCCGGATCGGCTCCGGCTCCGTGGTGGTGAAGGAAGTTCCGCCCAACTCCGTGGTGGTGGGCATTCCCGGCCGCATCACCCACCGGGACGGGCGAAAGGTCGAGCAGAAGATTGACCTGAACATGACCGACCTGCCGGATCCGGTGGCGCGGACCCTGCAATCCCTGGCGGAGCGCGTCGCAGAGCTGGAGGGAACGATCGAAGAGCTGCGCAGGCTCCTTCCCACGGTGCCGCTCTCGGGCGCGGGCGACCGGTCCCGGCACCAGCCGGGCGAGCTCGAGGGAATCGTCCGGAGCGCCTCACAAGACTGAGGGCTAGCAGTCCATCTGTCCTGCGCGGGTAGGACGGCTGCGGTTCAGGGAGTCAGTTCCCCGGGGTCCAGCGGATTGATGACCAGGCCGCTGAGGAGCTTGGGGTAAAAGAAAGTGGATTTCTGGGGCATCCGTTCGCCGGCCATGGCCACCGCCTGCACCTGCCCCACGCGTGGCGGATTCTGGAACAAGGCCACGTGAGCCTCTCCCGAGGCCACGGCCGCCAGGGCCTGCGCCTCGTCCCGGATGTAGGAGATGCTGTCGTCTGCCTGACCCGTCGGCTGGATGCCCAGAATCTGCTCGATCACCAGCCGATGCAGGATGACCACATCCAGCCGCGCGTACTCCGGCGAATGGCCGGCCGCCACGAGGCCCTCGATCACGGCCGTGTCCCTGAGCTGCAACGTCAGCACCTCCTGGCCCCCCGCGTACAGGCCAAAGACCACCGCCTCGCGGCGGCGCCGCGAGAGGTCGGCCAGCACGATCCGCAGCGACATCACCGGATTCCCCGGATCCAGGGGCGCCGTCTCCACCCGGAAGTGGCGGACAAGCGCCTGACGCAACGCCGCGCCTTCCCGGGCCGGTTGCTGTCGGATGAGCCGATGGGTCGGCAGGATGACGAGGCCCGGATCCTCTGCGCTGACGAGGCAGGTCAGGACAGAATTGTGCGGACGGCGCCTCTGCACCTCGGGACGGGCGGTGTCTTCGGCGCGGCGCTCGTCCCGGAAGTTCAGGGCCGTCTCGTACCGGTGGTGGCCATCCGCAATGATGACCGGCCGATCCCGAAGGGCCTCCACGCAGGCCGCCACGGCGGACGCCTCCTTGAGCATCCACAGCCGATGGTGGATGCCGTCCTCGTCCACGAGCTGGACCTGGGGATCGGCTTCCATCCAGCGATCCAGGAGGGCCCGGACGGATCCGTCCGGTCCAGGGTAGAAGCAGAGGATGGGCTCCAGGTTCGCGGGGCACGCGCGCATCAGGCGCAACCGGTCCTCCCGGTACTTGGCAAAGGTGCGCTCGTGGGGGAAGACGATCTTCTCCTCGTAACCGGCCAGGCGCGTCAACGCCATGAGACCCCGCCGCCTGATCCGATGTCCTTCTCCCAGGGAGAATTCCTGCTCGTAGAGATAGATGCCGGCCTCCGGATCGCGTCGCAGGACGCCGTCGGCCTGCCAGGCGGTGAAGGTCCGGGCGGCCCGCTCGTACCGATCCCGCCCGGAGGCGTCTTCCCCTCCCTCTCTGGCCAGGATCAGGCGAACGACGTTGTGGGGATGCCGGGCGTGGTACCGCTCCTGGGCCTCTGGCGAGATCACGTCGTAGGGCGGTGCGACCACGAGCTTGAGGTCGGGGACGAACTGCGGGTTGTAGCGTAAGGCCCGGAAGGGGATGATTTCAGCCATGATGATGGTCCGAGGAAACAAGACAGATCACGTGGCGCACGGAACCTTGAGGCGCGATGCTGGGGGACGGATTGCTCTGGGATACCAGGGGGCGATCACGGCGGCGATGAACGTACTCGGCCCCCCGCACGGTGTCAAGGGAAAAGGCTGGTCTCTCCTCCTCACCGTCGGCCTGCTGGCGCTGACTCTGATGGGGATCGGTGCCTGCGCCGCGCCGGCGCTTCGCCCGGCGACGCCCGCCGGCACCGGCGCCATCGTGCAAGAGGCCCCGGGACTCCGGGTCTCTGTTCAGGCAGAGGCCTGGCAGGGCGGGCCGCGGTCGCTTACGGATCACGTCCTGCCCTTTCTCGTGATCCTCAGGAACACCGGCTTGGCCCAGGTGGGCATCGCCCGGACCGACTTCTCCCTCCTGGACGATGCGAACCGCCAGTACCTTCCCCTGGCTCCGACGGAGGTCGTCTCCATCATGGGAGGCCGCGCGTCCGGCACCAGCGTGTACCCCTCCGTGGGTGTCTCGGGGTCCACAGGCGGCTCCACCGCCTTTGGGTTGGGTCTGGGCATGATCTTTGGAGGGTATGGGACGGACACCCGGGACATCATCCCCCAGGCCCTGGCAGACGGGCCGATCCAGCCGGGCGCCGAGGTGAGGGGTTTCGTCTACTTCCCGCTACCCGCCCCGGGATACAAGAGCCTTCGCCTGGTCTTCGCGCCGCGGGACCCCCCGGGCCAGCCTCGCCTCGACTTCGAATTCCGCCCCGCCGCTCAGTAGCCGAGGTCCCACCGGCCAGCTCCCACGCCAAGGTAATCCATCCCTCCCCATCCTGCGACCCACCACTCTGACCGCCATTGGAAGCCCCGCCCCTTTTCGCCCGTGGAGTCATCCGTCTCCTCCCACTCAAGCGGTTCCAAGAAGGCTGCATCCAAGGTCGACCCGCTGGGGAGATCCTCCAAAGAAGGCTTCGCCTTTTCCCTTGCACGACCGTTTCTGGTGCGGCATCATAACAGTCGTCTCTCTCTGGTATTCGCCTCTGCCGGCCGGAAAGGAGCAAGCATGGCAGGAACGAAACGAAAAAGAGGGTATACCGGCAGGATCTTGCTGGTGGACCTGACGTCGCGGAAGGTTGAGAAACACACCCTGCCGGATGACCTCTATCAGAAATACCTCATGGGCAGCGGACTGGGCGCCCGCCTGTTGATGGACCTAGGCGACCATCGGGTGGATCCGTTCCATCCGAAGAATCCCCTGGTGATCGTCCCGGGCTTTTTCACGGGCACGACGATCCCGGGCGGAACCCGGACGTCATTTGTTTCTCGCTCTCCCCTCTCCGGACTCTGGGGCGAAGCCACCGTGGGCGGGACCTGGGGCGCCGAGTTCCGCTGCACCGGGTATGACGCCCTGGTGATCCGCGGGGCGGCCACGAGCCCCGTGTATCTCTGGATCAATGACGACGACGTGGAGATCCGGCCGGCCGAAACGCTCTGGGGCCAGGACACCTACGACGCCAACGATCTCCTGCTGGCCGACACCGATCCCAAGGCCAAGGTGGCTGCCATCGGGCAGGCGGGCGAGAACCTGGTTCGCATTGCCGCGGTGATGGTCGAGGGGCGCCACGCCCGCGCGGCCGGACGCACCGGGATGGGCGCCGTGATGGGGGCGAAGAAGCTCAAAGCCATCGTCGTCCGGGGCACCCGGGGCGTCCCGGCATACAATCCGGCGGGCCTCATGGGTTGGGCCCTCCAGAAAACCAACGACGTCCCGCCCAAGTTCGGGATGTTCACCGTCTATGGCACCTCGGGCAGCATCGAGGTCCACGAGGAGCGGGGTGGCCTGCCCATCAAGAACTTCCAGGACGGGCACTGGACCAATGGCGCGGCTCGGATCAGCGGCAAGACCATCCACCAGAAGTACGCGGTGAAGTCCAGCTCGTGCTCCGGCTGCCCCATCCACTGCTGGCAGCACGTCACGCTCGAGGACGGCAACGGCGTCCGCGTGAACGTGGGCCACAACCCGGAGTACGAGACCCTGGGCTCCTTTGGCGCCATGCTTCTGAACGACGACCTCCCCTCGGTGATCCGGGCCAACGAGCTGTGCAACCGCTACGGCCTGGATACCATCTCCACCGGCAACAGCATTGCCTTTGCCATTGAGGCTTTCGAGCGTGGTCTCATCTCCATACGGGACACCGGGGGCGTGAACCTCGCGTGGGGGAATAGCGAGGCCATCCTCGCCATGGTGGAGCAGGTGGCATTCCGGAAACACCTCGGGGATCTGCTGGCGGACGGGTCCCTCGCGGCCGCGCGGAAGATCGGCGGGGATGCCGAGAAGCTCACGGTCACGGTCAAGGGCCTGGAGTTTCCCATGCACGACCCGCGGGCCTTCTGGTCCATGTCCATCAATTACGCTGCGGGGGCGCGGGGTGCCTGCCACCTGGAAGGGTTGCCCTTCATCGTCGAAACCGGCGTGCCCATGCCCGAGTTTGGCTACAACGCCAAGCTGAACCCGCGGGTCACCGAGGGCAAGGCCCTACTGGCCGCCCGCATGCACAACCTGATGGCGATCTACAACGGCCTGGGCATGTGCAAGTTCTACGCGCGGACCTTCAGCCCCACGCCACTCACGGAGGCGCTGAACCACATGACGGGGTGGCGGTGGACGTGGGAGGACCTCATGCAGGCGGGCGACCGGATCTTCACGCTGAAGCGGCTGTACAACACCCGCCTCGGGGTGACCCGAGAGGATGACCAGATGCCCCACCGGATCCTCACCTTGCAGAAGCGGGGAGCGGACATGCCCAACATCCCGCCCGAGGCCTTCCGGAAGATGATGGACGAGTACTACGAGATCCGGGGATGGACGGCCGATGGGCAGCCGACGGCCGAGACGCTGTCCGCCCTGGATCTCTCCGAAGAGAAAGAGGTGGTCTTCGCGTGAGCCGCAAGACAGTCGTGCTCAAGATCCCGCGGAGCTTCCTGCGTTACTACAAGCTGCCCTCGGATGTGGTCGAGGTGCAGGGCCCGGAAGATGCCACCATCCAGGATCTGATCCGCCTGGCCGAATTGCCGGAGATGGAGTTCGGTCTCGCCTCGATCAATGGCGACCGGGAGTACTTGAGCTACCGGCCCAAGGACGGCCAGTTCATCGAGCTGCATCCCATCCTCATGGGCGGCTGACCGTCCTTTCCCTCCTTTTTTCTTGCCTTCTCGCTGCGCTACGCTACCCTGAGTCACTAATACGTAAGACGTGAAGCGTAAGCCGGAGGGACCCGCTCGGCTCGCGGCTCGCGGCTCTCGACTCTCTGCTCTCCCACGGAGGTTGCCATGATCCTGGAAAATCCATTGAAGAAGACCCTGAAGGCCGGTGGCCTTGTGATCGGCACGATGGTTGTCCACCTCCGGCTGCCGGCCGTGGCGGTGATGATGAAGAACGCCGGCTGGGATTTCGTCTTCGTGGACTGCGAGCACGGGAGCTTCTCCCCGGAAAGCCTGGCGGACTTCTGCATCGCCGCCCGCGGCGTGGAACTGCCGACGATCGTGCGGGTCCCCAGCATCCACGAGCCGCAGCGGCTGTACCAGACCCTGGACCTGGGCGCCACCGGGCTCCTGTGCCCGCAGACCGAGACCAAGGACGAGGTCGAGGCCATCATCCAGGCCACGAAATATTTCCCCATGGGCCAGCGGGGGATGTCCACCCGGAACGTCCACACGTCCTGGGGGCGGTACAAGGGGTCCGAACTCACGGCCCGGCTTAACCAGGAAACGATGATTGTCCTGCAGATCGAGTCCAAGAGCGCCGTGGAGCGCCTGGATCAGCTGATCTCCGTGCCCGGCGTGGATGCCGTCTTCATCGGCCCGAATGATCTCTCGCAGACCCTGGGCATCCCCGGCGATGCCGGGCATCCTGACGTGGTCAAGTACGTGGAGCGCGCCCTGGCGACCTGCCGGCGGGTCAACATACCGTGCGGTGTCCACACCTTTGACGTGCCTTCGGCGAAGCAGTGGATTCAGAAGGGCATGCGCTTCATGGCGTGCGGCAACGAGGTGACGTGGCTGGTGGATGCGGGCCAGAAGGGATCGACAGAGATTAAAGGGGCGATCCCGCGCCCATAGTAGCCAGCGGGCAGCAGGCAGCTGGCAGCTAGCAGCGAGCAGAAAGCGGGAAGCAGGAGGCAGCTGGCAGGTGGCAGAAGGGAGCTGGCAGGTGGCAGCAGGCAGCTGGCAGAAAGCAGGAGGCAGGAGGATCGGGTCGAGTGGTCAATTGGTCGAGTGGTCAATTTGGGGAGGCAAAGCGCAAAGAGCATAGCGCATAGCGCCGAGGACAGGGGGCGGGAGGCAGGGAGCAGCTGGCAGCGGGCAGAGAGCGGGAAGCAGGCGGCAGCGGGCAGCGGGCAGCCCGAGGCTGAGCGCTGATGGCTGATTGCTGATGGCTAGACCAGGTCCTTGTAGATCCCCGGCCGCCGGTCGGGGAAGAACGTCCAGTCGTCGCGGACCAGCTTGATCCGGTCCAGGTCCACGTCTGCCAGGACCACGCCCTCGTCCGCCCCGGCCGGCTCCGTCACGAAATCGCCGTTGGGGTCCACGCAGAAACTCTTCCCGTAAAACGTCATGGATCCCTCGGTGCCGACCCGGTTCACGCGGAACGCGAACAGGGAGTTGTAGACGGCGTGGCCGACGATGGCCCGCTCCCACTTGGAGGCGCCGGTCGGCGTTGAGCAGGCCGTCGGGCAGAAGATGATCTGGGCACCCTTGAGGGCCACGGCCCTCGCGCCCTCCGGGAAGAAGTTGTCCCAGCAGGTCTGGATCCCCACCGTGGCGTGGCGGGTCCGAAACACGGGGAACCCGAGATTCCCCGGCCGGAAATAGAACCGCTCCTGGTAGTTGGGAAGGTCGGGAATGTGGTTCTTCCGGTAAGTCCCCAGGATGGGCCCGCCGGCGTCGATCACCACCGTCGAATTGTAGTGGGCCGCGTCGTCCCCCGCCTCGAAGATCGGGGCCAGAACCACCACGTCCCGCTGCTCGGCGAAGAGCTGGAGGGAGCGCACCATGGGGCCGGAGGCGGGTTCCGCCAGCGTGCGGTTGGCCTCCACCGCCTTGCGTGGAAACCAGGGCCAGGCAAAGCACTCGGCGAAGCAGACGATCTTGGCCCCCCGTTCCACCGCAATCCGGGCGAGGTCCAGCGCCTTGGCAAAATTCTCTTCCCGGTCCACCCCGCAGGCCAGTTGAATCCCCGCAATCGTCAGCATGCCCCCTCCTCGCGTCTCCCCACCCTACCGTTCACGTCCAGATCGCGGACACGCCACAAGAAACGAAGCGGGGGGAACCGCTCGTTCCCCCCGCACAAGATTCGCCAGGAAACCTGGAACTCCCGGGCACCCGCTGTCCTCCTCACGCATGAGCATCTGCAGCCGATCGCGCTCCTGGATTTGCCCAAGTCTCCATCACAGCCCGCAGCATTTCTTGTACTTCTTGCCGCTGCCGCAGGGGCAGGGGTCGTTGCGACCGACCTTGGCCCGGGGGACAGCCGTCATGGCAGGCGCGGCGGCCGGCCGCAGGCTGCGGGTGGGGGTCAATTCCCGCTCGCGGCGGCGGCGCCCATCGCCGGGCGGCGTGAGGGGCAGCTCCGAGAGGTCGGCGGCCTGGGCGACCCGCTCCGGCTCGACCGCCACCTGGACCTTCATCAGGTACTCGATGGCGTCCTTGGCGACACGCGCCTCCATGGCCTCGAACATCTCGAAGCCCTCGCGCTTGTACTCGATCAACGGATCCTTCTGGCCGTAACCCCGGAGGCCGATCCCCTCCTTCAGATGGTCCATGGCCAGGAGGTGGTCCTTCCACGCCCCGTCCACGACCTGGAGAAAGATCATCCGCTCCAGGTAGCGCATCATGTCGGTGCCAACCTGCGCCTCCCTGGCCCGGTAGGCCCCCTGGATCTTCTGGAGCAGATCGTCCTTGAGCAGGGTTCGGGTGAGCGCCTCGGTCTCCTCCTTGGTCCAGGAGACCTGGAGGTCGAACTGGCGCTTCACCGCCTCCGCCAGCCCCCCCATGTCCCACTTCTCCGGATACGTGTCCTCGCTGGTGTACAGCTCCAGCAGGCCGTCCAGGACCTCCTCGAGCATCCCCTCGACGACCTCCCGGATGTCCTCCCCTTCCAGGAGCTTGCGGCGCTCGCTGTAGATGATCTTGCGCTGCGTGTTCATCACGTCGTCGTATTCGAGGAGGTGCTTGCGGATCTCGAAGTTGTGGGCCTCCACCCGCTTCTGGGCGGTCTCGATGGCACGGGTCACCCAGGGGTGCTCGATGGGCTCCCCCTCCTGCATGCCCAGCTTGTCCATGATCTTGGCGATGCGCTCCTGGGCGAAGAGGCGCAGCAGGTCATCCTCCAGCGACAGGTAGAAACGGGAAGACCCCGGATCGCCCTGGCGACCCGCCCGTCCGCGGAGCTGGTTGTCGATCCGCCGGGCCTCGTGGCGTTCCGTCGCCAGGATGTGCAGCCCGTCCAGCTCGACCACCTTCTGGTGTTCCGCTTCGGTCTCCTTGCGGACCCGCGCCAGGGCCAGCGCATAGCTCTCGGGGTCATCGGTCTCCAGGAGACCGTACCGTTGCATGTCCCGGACCTCCGCCAGGACCCCGTCGTACTCGGCAGGGTCCAACCCGTCCCGGCTCACCTGCCCCCGGCGGACGAGATCGGTCGCCAGAAACTTCGGGGTCCCGCCCAGGAGGATATCCGTCCCGCGCCCGGCCATGTTGGTGGAGATCGTCACCGCCTTGAGGCGTCCGGCCTGGGCCACGATCTCCGCCTCACGCTCGGCGTACATGGGCTTGGCGTTCAGGATCTGGTGGGGGATCCCCCGCCGCTTGAGCAAGGCCGCGAGGACCTCGGACTTCTCGATGGAGGTCGTGCCCACCAGGACCGGCCGGCCGAGCGTGTGCAGCTCCCCGATCTCGTCGGCCACCGCATTCAGCTTCTCCCGCTGGCTCTTGTAGACCACGTCGTTGTAGTTCGTGCGGATGAGGGGCCGGTTGGTCGGGATCACCATCACGTCCAGGTTGTAGATCTGGGCGAACTCCGCCGCCTCGGTGTCGGCCGTCCCGGTCATGCCCGCCAGCTTGCCGTACATGCGGAAGTAGTTCTGGATCGTGATGGAGGCCAGCGTCTGGTTCTCCCGCTGGATCTTCATCTTCTCCCTCGCCTCCACGGCCTGGTGCAGCCCGTCGCTCCACCGGCGCCCCGGCATCAGGCGGCCGGTGAACTCGTCCACGATGATGACCTCACCCTCCTTGACCACGTAGTCCACGTCCCGCTTGTACAGGCTGTGGGCCCGCAGGCCCTGCTGGACGTGGTGGACCAGCTCGATGTTGGCCGGCTCGTAGAGATTCTTCACCCCCAGGAGCTTCTCCACGGTCAAGACACCGCTCTCGGTGAGAGCCACGGTCCGGGCCTTCTCATCCACGATGAAATCCCCGGTGGTCGTGGCCTCGATCTCGTGGAGCTTCCCGCTGGTGATGGTAGCCGCCCGCTTGAGCCGGGGGATGATCCGGTCGATGACGTAGTACTTGTCCGTGGACTCCTCCGAGGGCCCGGAGATGATGAGGGGGGTCCGGGCCTCGTCGATCAGGATGTTGTCCACCTCGTCCACGATGGCGTAATGCAGCTCGCGCTGGACGAACTCCGCGGCCGAAAACTTCATGTTGTCGCGAAGGTAGTCGAAGCCGAACTCGCTGTTGGTCCCGTAGGTGACGTCGGCCCGGTAGGCGTCCTGGCGCGAGCAGGGTCGGAGGTTCGCCAACCGCATGTCGGTGGCGCGCACCGTCGGGTCAAAGAGGTAGGAAGTCTCGTGCTGGAGGACGCCGACCGAGAGTCCCAGGGCATGGTAGATGGGACCCATCCACTGGGTGTCGCGCTTGGCCAGGTAGTCGTTGACCGTGATGACGTGGACCCCCTTGCCGGTGAGGGCGTTCAGGTAGACCGGCAGGGTGGCCACCAGGGTCTTGCCCTCGCCCGTGGCCATCTCGGCGATCTTCCCCTCGTGCAGCACCATCCCGCCGATGAGCTGCATGTCGAAGTGCCGCATGCTGAGGACGCGCCGGCCCACCTCCCGGCAGAGGGCGAAGGCCTCGGGGAGGACCTCCTCCAGGACCGCCTTGACGTCCCCATCGCTCTCAGCCGCGGCCCGGGCGACCCGCTCGACCCGCTCGCGGAGGGCGGCCGTCCTGGCCTTGAAGTCCGCCTCGCGGAGGCGCTGCATCTCGGGCTCGAGGGCGTTGATGGTTTCCACCCGGGGCCGGAGGCGGTTGAGCTCCCGCTCGTTCTTGGTGCCGATGATCTTCTGAACCAGGTGCTTGAGCATGGGTCGGTGTCGCCCTTCCGAGAAGGATCCGGTTCAACCGGCGTATGGTAACAGACAAACTGGGGAGCAGCAATCCAATTCCCGGCCCCGGATGCAGCCCGCGGAAGGGCGGGCCATCCTATGTCTCCGGAATGGACCGCCCATCAGAAACAAAAAAGGAGCCCCGGGACCTGGGTCCCGGGGCTCCTGCGGACGTTCCAATCCAAGGCCTACGACTGGCCGCCGGGGTCTTCCTCGTTGGCGTACTTTACCCCCGACTGGTCCACGATGTACTTCAGGGGATTCACCGTGGCCCCGTTGACCTGCACCTCGTAATGGACGTGCGGCCCCGTGGCCCGGCCGGAGGCTCCGACGTGGGCGATGACCTCCCCGCGCTTGACCGTCTGCCCTTCCTGCACCCGGTTGCTGCTGTTGTGGGCGTAGAAGGTCGTGAACCCATGCCCGTGGTTGATGAACACCACATTCCCGAAGGCGGACAGGGGGCCCGAAAAGGAGACGACGCCATCGGCCGCGGCGACGATGGGGGTCCCATGGGGCGCGGCGACGTCAAGCCCCTCGTGCATCTCACGTTGCCCCGTGAAGGGCGAGTTCCGGTACCCGTATCCGCCCGTGACCATGCCCTTCACCGGCCAGATGGTGGGGGTCGAGTCCAGCACGGACCGTTTCTCCTCCAGCAGGACCTTCAGCTCGCGGAAACTCCGCTCGCGGGAGGTGATCTCCTGGCCCAGTGCCTCCAGGTCGCGCGTCACCCAGTCCATCACGCGACCGCTCTGCTGCTTCAACGCATCCAAGAGTGCCGACCGGCTCTGCGTCTCGGCCCCACCCATGGCCATGGCGGGCTGCTGATCGTCCCCCTTGTCGAGGCCGGCGACCACGCGCAGCTTGCGATCCAGGTCGCGAAGGCGCGACAGCTCTCCCTCCAGTTGGCTCACCTTGGCCGCCAGCAGATTCCGATCCCCCGCCTCCTGGCGGAGCTGCTTCAACTCCAGCATGCGGACGTTCAGGCTCACGTACTGGTAGAGGAAGAAGGCAAAGGCGAGGACAGAGACCGCCAGGACTGCGGACACGCCCGTGACGACGGACCTGGTGACGTGAAGCTTGCGCGCCGGTGAGGTAGCATCCGGCAGGATGAGTACCGTGAAGAACCGCTTGGCCATTCCCGCCTCCTTGCACGCCGGAAGGAATCCAGATCCGGCCGGCAAAGAATTCGGTTGCCCTCTTGCCGAGTGAAAAGACCGGCTCCCATCCAGGAAGCCGCGGGAGATCTACGGGAGTACGGGCAGGCGAACCAGGGGGTGCTCTTGAGTTTTGGCCTGAAATCGCGGGCACCGTACCACCGGTCCCGCAAGGGTGTCAAGCGGAAACTCACCCGGACGAAACACTCGGTCGGAAACCAGGCCCTTTCCCGGGTTCGATCCCGCTCGCTGCCCCCCCCACCACGCCCGGCCTCCTGAGCCCACCGATGCAGCCGCTCTCCAGGCTCAGGAGAGGATTGCAATGCGACCGGCGTGCCGACGTGAATGGGTTATTTCAGGGCAGGGAGGACCAGGAGGTTCATGAGGGCCTGTGGGCGCCTGGCGCCGTTGGTCTGGGGAACGACGGCAGCCCAGGATGGCGAGAGATTGCCCCCTGGATGATAGGTACTCGGCCACGCAAAACACCGGTGCCGATTGAGCTGAATGCGCACATTCCGGTGCCCGTTGTCCGGCCACGCATATGCACATCCGGCACAGCCCCCGGGGGGAATAACACGTTCCAACTTCGGATTTTGGATTTTGGATTGCGGCGGATGTCGGATTGGGGTCAGGAACTGGGGAGATTGCCCCCCTCCCGCGGGTATGCACTCATTTTTTCCGCCAGGGCCCAGGCAGCTTGTAGGCGCACCGGTCGTGCGTCATCCAAGAGCGCCCGCCGAAGCGGGGCGATCCCCACGCCGTCACCCAGTTGCCCCAGAGTCCAGACGGCCTGCGTGCGGACCTGCACGTCATCATGCCGGAGCAATTCCTCCAGGAGAGGTTGTCCCCGGAGGTCTCCCAGCCGTGCCAGGGTCCAGGCGGCGTACAGGCGCAGGGAGAGATCCCGTCCGGGCGCCATCGCGTCCGCGAGCCGCGACGCGCCAGCAGGGTCGCCGAGATTCGAAAAGGCCTCGGCCGCATACAGGGCCACGGACCGGTTCGGATGCAGGAGGGCCTGGCGCAGGACCATGCGTCCGCGCACGTCCCTCAGGCGCGCCAGTGCTTCACCCGCGTAGATCCGGACGTACGGGTTCGGATCCTGGAGCGTCGTATGTAATGGCAGGCTTGCCTCCGGGTTTCCGAGATGGCCAAGGACTTCGGCGGCCTGCATCCGGATCGAATCGTCGCGGTCCTGGAGCAGGCCCGTTAGCAAGGGGAAGACATCGGCTGCCCCCTGACGCGCCAACGCGGCGGCCGCCCGGAGGCGGACCGCCTGGCTCGCATCACCCACTGCGCGCTGAAGCGCTGCCTGCGTCTCGGCATCCTCGCGTCCGGCGAGAGCCGCGGCTGCGGCCGCCCGAACCTCCGCCCGGGGCTCCTGCAGTGCCGCCCGCAGGAGACGGCCCGCCTCGTCGCCAGACACGGCGCCGAGTCCCCGCGCCGCCAGCGCCCGGACCGATGGATCCGGGTGGATCAGCGCGGACTGGTACACGGGCAACAGCTCGGGAGACGCCAGCGTGGCCAGGGCAGTCGCGGCGCGAGTCCGCAGGAGGCCGTCGTCGCTTGCCAGACCCTCCTTCACGAAGGCGATGGCGATCTGCCGGAAGGCGGAGGGCGCCTCCGGCCCGCCGCGGCCCCAGCGCAGGGCGTATGCGCGCAGGGCCTCGTCGGCCTTTCCCGCCGCCACGAGCACCCGGACATGCAGGTCATGGATCGGCCACGCCTCCGGGCGCCGCTGGAGCTCCCCGGCAACGAGGGTAAGGGCCCGCCCGGTCTCCCCCTTCGAGAGTAGCCGGTCCACGCGCTCCTCCAGCGGGACCTCGCGGCCGCAGGCCAGGACGATCCATGCGACGAGGACTGCCGCTGCCCACCCCCGGGTTGCTCTAGGATGCCAGCTCGTCATACTTCTTCGCGCTCCCCTTGGCCTGCTCCACCGGGTACGTTGCGGCATTCTCCCGAAGTTTCGCCCCCGCGGCCTCCAAGAGGTCCAACCCCGCCGCATCCGCCAGCGACACCAGCAGGATATGGAAATGGCCAGGTCCTTGGGATTGTGGAACTGCTTCCAGTCCCGTTCATCCCGAAACGCCAGCACCGCCTTCACCAACTCGTCCATCCCTTGCTCTCCCCTCCGCCCTCTCATCTCGGCTCACGGCTCTCGGCTCTACCCTTGTCCAGACCGCCCAGGTCCCGGGCATCCCCTTGATCCGTTGGTTCAGGGAGAGAACGCCTTCCGCCGCCAGCCCACGGAGTGTGGATTCGACCTCGCCCACCTGGAGAGCAAAGAGGCCGGCCAGGAAGCGAGGCTGGGACGCGGCTGCGCACCGAAGATAAGACGCCACCAGTCGCCTCACCGCGGTCGCGCGCGGAAGATCGAGAGAGGCGGCGACCGGGTCCGGCAGCCAGTTGTCCAAGAGGTCCCAGCGATAATAGAAATCCGGCTCGTAGACCTCCTCCACCTTGACGATCCAGAGCCCGCGCTGCAGCTCGGCCATGGCGCGGTCGAACTCGGCCGTCTGATCCGGTTCGCGCATCGCCACCGCCTTGCGGAGTTCCGGCGTGCTCCGGGGGCCGGCATCGTGCACGGCCTCCAGGATCGCCACGGCCGCCCGGGTCATCCGCCCCTGGCGATAGTCCATGATGTAGTCGCCGCTGCCCTTCCCGTCACGGATCAGGGCGCAGAAAGCCGGCAGGAGGGACAGCGACACGAGCGTCGGCTTCCCCTTGACCAGCTTCCCGTAATAGGTCAGGCGCTTCGCCGGCAGCCGATCCTTGAGGTCCCAGGTCAGGCCGATCTCGGGGTCGTGGTGGGTGCGCTTGGGCCAACGGGGATGCCGGCGGCCGCACACGGCCACGTACAGGCTGGCCACGGGGAGGCCGAAATCGCTCAGGGTGAAGCAGAAGCCGGCCTGGTTGACGAACTGGAGGGCTGTCCGCTCGCCCCGGACTCTGAGGTGCGGCCGGCGACGGAAGGCGCGGTCGCGCCAGGCCTCGATCGCCTGGCGGGTCAAGACGAAACGCCGTGTCGGCATGCCTGACTCCTCATCCCGAAGGATGGGACGACCCCAGGATCATCAATCACTCATGGTATCCGGAGAGGCGCAGGCAGGGCAAGCCCAGAAGCACTCGAGGAGGGGCAGAGGACACAGGCCACGGCCGGACGGTGTGTCTATCTTCCGACGCGCGCCTCCTGCAGGATGTGGGTGGCGCGGGTCGTATTGTAAATGCCGCAGGTGCAGAACTTGGCGAGGTAGGTGGCGGCCTGCTGGGGGTCCCGGCGGCCTTCCTTGACCCAGTCGATCATCTTCTTGGCGAAGTTGTGGGAGATCATGCCGTGACCGCACATGGTGGAAAGCTCCAGGACCCGGCGGTCCGGGAGGAGGTTGAGGTCGCCGTGAAAACCGAGGGAGTACTCCACGCTGTGGCGGGTGATCCCGGCCCGCTGGCAGCAGTCCCGGGCCTCGTCCGTGAGGGCGGCGATGTTGATGGAGATGCCCAGGTCGGCCGCCCTCAGGTCGCGGAGAAAGGATTCTAGCTTCGTGGGGTCGTCGAACACGGCCGAGACCGTGGTGCAGCTCTCCACGCTCTGGACGACGTCCATGGGGTCCACGAACTCCCGCCGGCGCCAGTGGGCGAGCGGCGTGAGCCGCGGAGAGGCCCGAAAGATGCCTCCCTTGACGGCATTCCCCACGTTGATGGGGTTGTGCTTCAAGGCCAGGCGCAGGAACGCCTGCAGCTTCGGGGGGGCATCGGTATCATTGATCCCCCGGGCGGCCATGGCGAAGATGATGTAATCATTCTGGAGGCTCTCCCGGTCACCGAACCGGTGCAGCGTATTGGTCATGCCCGCGTCTCCTCTTGAAACGAATACTCGATGTGCCCGTCGGCTCAACTGCCCTCAAGCCTTCGCCGCCGCCGGTCGCCGGCCCAGGCCCAGGTTAGTCTTGCCGCGGTAGAACACGTAGCCCTCGCGCTTGAGCAGGGGCTCGAGCTGGTTGCCTCCCTGGCTGTCGCACCGCGTGGCCACCCCGAT
>Ga0214473_10003667_pt1 | contig 18560 bp, 21 predicted proteins | sample RVTome_7_FD_203509 | JGI IMG/M metagenome (GOLD analysis project Ga0214473, IMG submission 203509) | Soil microbial communities from uranium-contaminated site in the Upper Colorado River Basin, Wyoming, United States - RVT98D197 | ecosystem: Environmental > Terrestrial > Soil > Contaminated >... | reverse complement strand
GGCCGGATACATGTTCAACATCCGCGTCGAGCCGAATCACCAGACCCGCGGCCTCGGCTCCTTGATGATGAAGGCGGGGGCCGACTGGCTCGAGAGCGAGGGCTGCGGGTACGCCACCGGGCTGATCAGCGTCTCCAACGAGACTTCCATGAAGATGGTGACGTCGCTCGGCTGGGAGGCCGTCGCACGCTTCGACTACCTGGTCCTCGACCTGTCCCGCTTCGGGCCCGACCCCGAGGTCAGGATCCGGAAGGTGGACGCCCTCGGCGACCCCCCCCACGCCGCCTGGCGCTTCGGAGAGGTGTTCCTCCATCACTTCGTTCCTCGATACCTGGTCTCCGAGCTGTTCCAGCCCTATCCCAAGGGACCGTACATGGGCAGCCTCACCGCCTTCGGACCCGGGGGGAGCGCCTGGGTCTCGCTCTGGGACGACCGGGCCCGGCGCGGCCTGGACCCCGACCGCGTCCGCGCGGTCAAGGCCTACGACGTGACGCTCAAGGGGCCGGGAGGCTTCCGCGCCTTCTCGGGCATCGCCGCGACCCTGCGGGAGGCCGGCCTGGATCATCTCCTCATGCCGCTGCCGCACGACACCACCACGCGGACCGTCCTCGGGCGGTACGCCAGCGAGGTGGTGGAGTTCAACTTCGTCGTCAAACGGCTCAAGGGAGCCGATCCGCTGCCCTCCGGACCCGTGTACTTCGATATCCGGCACTGAGCGGGCCCACGAGGGCGGCCGGAGCCCTCCGCCCGCGGCCCGCGTTCCGCTCTCCCGAGGCGTCTGATACACTTGGGCGCCGTCATGGACGTGAGCGTCGTCGTCCAGGGCCCGGTGGACGTGGCCCGGACGCGGTTCCAGTTCCGGGGCGAGGATCCCGCCAATCGGCTGTCCGACGGCGTATTCCGGCGCGCCATCAAGCGGGACGGGCGATCCAAGAACGAGGTGAACGAGCGGTCGATGGCGGTGTGTGGATTCGGCCGACGGAGAGTGTTCGAGATGGCGCGGGCCGCCGCCTCAGGTGGGGCATGACCCCGCTGGGCAAATTTCTCCCGATCGTGGGGCAGCCCGACCCGGCGCAGCCCAAGGACATCCACCTGGTCGGCCGCTACGCCATCGGGGTCACGTGGGCCGACGACCACGGCAGCATCTATCCGTTCGATCGCCTGCGCCTCGACGACCCCGCAGCCGTCGCGGCGGGGGAAGCCTCACTCACCCAAGAGATGACCTGGCCCAAGGCGATCACGAAGCTCCCGGAGGCGCTGCGCGTGGCGTGGCTCGATGGGCGCGAGAGTCTCTATCCCTACGCGGCGCTCCGCGCCCTCTGCCGCTGCGCGGGCTGCACGGGCGGTCACTGATGGTCTCGCGACTCGAGTCGCCGGCGCGCCGCCGGCTCGTCCTGGGCGGGGTCATGGCCACGTTGTTTCTGGCCGCGATGGAGTCCACCGTGGTCGCGACCGCCATGCCGACCGTGATCGCGAGCCTCGGCGGTATCCGAATCTACTCGTGGACGTTCTCCGCGTTCCTGCTGACCTCCACGGTGTCGATGCCGATCTGGGGCCGCCTCGCCGACCAGCTGGGCCGCCGGCCCGCCTACCTCACCGGCCTCGGCGTCTTCCTGCTCGGCTCGGCGCTGGCGGGCGCCTCGCGCAGCATGGAGCAGCTCATCGCCTTCCGGGCGCTGCAGGGACTGGGCGCCGGCTCGCTCATCACCGTCGGCATGACCATCGTCGGTGACCTCTACGGGATGGAGCGGCGCGCGAAGATGCAGGGCTACTTCTCCAGCGTCTGGGGCGTGGCCTCGCTGGTGGGGCCGCTCGTGGGCGGGCTGCTCACGGACCGCGTCTCCTGGCGCTGGGTGTTCTACGTCAATATTCCGTTCGGGCTCCTGGCCGCGGCGGCGACCGCGGCGGGCCTGCGCGACGAGCGCCGGGCCCGCCCGCCCGCGTCCTTCGACCTCCTGGGGATGGCCGTCTTCTCGGCCGCCATCTCGACGTTCCTGGTGGGCCTGCTCGAGGTCGGGGCGGGGGAGTCGTGGCTGCGATCCCAGGGAGTGGCCCTTCTCGGCCTTTCCGTGGCGCTGCTCGTCCTCTTCGTCGTCATCGAGCGGCGGGCCGCCGCGCCGGTGGTCCCCCTGCATCTTTTCCGGAACCCGATCGTGCGGGCCGCGGCCGTGACCGGGCTGCTCGCCGGCATGGCCATGTTCGGCGCCATCACCTACGTTCCGCTCTACCTCCAGGCGGTGACCGGGAGCACCGCGACCCAGGCGGGCTGGGTGCTGATGCCGTTCGTCCTCGGCTGGGTGGCCTTCTCGGTCCTGGCCGCGCGGCTCGTGCTCCGGATCGGCTACCGTCGCGTGGTCCTGACCGGGATGGGAGCGCTGGTCCTGGCCTTCGTCCTCCTCGCGGGGTGGGACGAGTCGCTCACCCGGGTGATCGCCGCGCGCGACATCACGCTGGCCGGGGTGGGCATGGGCCTGTCCTTCGTCCCGATGCTGATCGCGGTGCAGAGCGCGGTACCGCGCTCCCTTCTCGGATCCGCCACCTCGCTCACCACCTTCTTCCGCACCATCGGCGGGGCCGTCGGCGTGGCGGTCATGGGAGCCGCGATGACGCACCGGCTCGAGGGGGAGCTGGCGAGCGTGGTCGCGACCGCGCCCGACCATCTCCGTGAGCCGCTGCGCTGGCTCGCGGCTCATCCCGAGCTGGTGATCAACCCGGTCACCCGCGCCACCGTCGGCGACGACCTGCTCGGCCAGATGCGCCCGGCGCTCGCCCATGCGGTCGGTGGGGTATTCGTGGTGGGACTGGTGATCGCGGTGGTGGCCCTGCTCTCGGCTCTCCTCGTTCCGGCCGGCCAGGCGCGCGATCTCGCGGCCCGCCACGAGCCGGTCAGCCCGCCCGGCTCATGACGCGGGCACCCGCATGACGGCGGGCGGCGCCGATCTCCCACTGCTGGAGCGCCTGGCCGGACTGCCGCCGGTCTCGGTCTCCGAGCTGATGGCCCTTCTGCAGCGGATACCCGACCTCTCGAAGGAGCCGCTGCTGGCCGGCCTGGTCGGCGTCGACGAGCAGGGAGAACCGGCGGCCCACCCGCTACTCGGGCTGGTTCTCGAGCATCTCAAGGAGCGGCCGGAGGGAACCTGTTACGCGGCGCTACTGGAGGCGTTGACCGGGGTCTGGAACGCGGCGGTGCGGGGCGCCGTGGTGGCGCGGCTGCGGGCCTCGGGGCTCCCCGCCGACGACCTGCTGCTGCGTTTGCAGGCGCTCTCGCCGACGCTGGGCTTGCAGTCCGAGCCGCGCGAGTGGGCGCGGCAGTGGATGGCGGACCCGATCGCCCAGGATGCCCAGCTGGTGCAGCAATGCCTGGTACGGCTGCTGCTCGCGGTGCGCGGTCTCGCCGAGTCGCGCGCGCGGCTATTGACCGACCGCGGGCCCGGGGGGTCCGCCTGAATCGACGTCGAAAAGGAGAAGACCATGGGCAATATTCCCGACGGATACAAGGACATCCTGCAGAAGAAAGCCTTCGCCAACCTGGCGACGGTGAGCCGCGACGGCTCGCCGCAAGTGACGCCGGTGTGGGTGGACTACGACGGTACGCACATCCGCTTCAACACCGCGAAGGGGCGCGTGAAGGACAGGAACCTGCGCCGGAACCCCAAGGTGGCGCTGTCGATCCTGGATCCCGACAATCCGTACCGCTATCTGCAGGTGCGCGGCCGGGTGGCCGACATCACGGAGTCCGGCGCGGACGCCCACATCGACTCGCTCGCCAAGAAGTACCTCGGACAGGACAAGTATCCCTACCGCCAGCCGGGCGAGGTGCGCGTCATCTACAAGATCGCGCCTGACCGCGTGCAGACGATGGGGTGAGGGCGGGGGAGGTGAGGCGGCGGCGATGATCGCTCTCGATTCGGTCTCCAAGGGCTACGGCGGCCAGGAGCTGCTCCGCGACTGCACGTGGCGCATCGGGCGCGGCGAGCGCATCGGGCTCGTGGGGCCGAACGGAGCGGGCAAGACCACGGTCTGCCGCATCCTCGCCTCGGTCGAGGAGCCCGACGCGGGCCGCGTGCACCGGGACACCGGCGTCACCGTCGGCTATCTCCCGCAGGAAGTCACCGGCGGGGCGGAGCGCACCGTGCTCGCGGAGGCACTCTCCGGCTACGACGAGGTGTGGCGGCTCGAGGCGGAGCTGGAGAGGCTGGCCGCCCGCATGGCCGGCCCCGCCGCCGATCCCGGCCTGATCGACGCCTATGGCGAGATCCAGCACCGCTTCGAGGCGCTGGGTGGCTACCGGCTGGAAGCCGAAGCGAAGATCATCCTGGGCGGTCTCGGCTTCGAGCCCGAGGCGGGGCACCGTCCCCTCGCGGAGTTCTCGGGGGGCTGGCGCATGCGCGCGGCCCTGGCGCGCCTGCTGCTGCTGCGGCCCGACCTGCTGCTGCTCGACGAGCCGACCAACCACCTCGATCTGGAGTCCCTCGGGTGGCTGGAGAACTTCCTGGCCGCCTACGAAGGCAGCGTGGTCATCGTCTCGCACGACCGGTACTTCCTGAATCGCATGGTCACCGCCATCGCGGACCTGGCCGGAGGCTCCCTCACGCTCTATCAGGGCGACTACGATCACTTCCTGATGGAGCGCGAAGCCCGGCAGGCTCTCCGGGAGGCGCAGGCCCGCAACCAGGCCAAGCGGGTGGCCGAGATCGAGCGCTTCATCGAGCGCTTCCGCTACAAGGCCAGCAAGGCGCGGCAGGTGCAGAGCCGGGTGAAGATGCTGGACCGCATGGAGCGGATCGAGACCGACGCGGCGGCGCGGCGCATCCACTTCCAGTTCCCGCAGCCGCCGCGCACCGGACGGCTGGTGGGCGGTCTCTCCGGGGTGCACAAGGCCTACGGCGACAACGTCGTCTACGCCGGCGTGGATTTCCAGGTGGAGAGGGGCGAGCGCGTGGCCCTCGTCGGGGTGAACGGGGCGGGGAAGTCGACGCTGCTCAAGATGATGGCGGGCGCGCTGGCCTTCGACGCGGGCGAGCGGATGCTGGGCGCCAACGTCGAGGTGCAGTACTACGCGCAGCACCAGCTCGACGCGCTGGATCCGACCCGGACCGTCCTGGAAGAGCTGGAGCGGGCGGCTCCCGAGGCGTCGATCACCCGCCTGCGCACGATCCTGGGAAGCTTTCTGTTCAGCGGCGACACGGTGGACAAGAAGGTCTCGGTCCTGTCCGGCGGCGAGAAGGCGCGCCTGGCGCTCGCCAAGATGCTCGCGCGGCCGGCCGCGCTCCTCTGCATGGATGAGCCCACGAACCACCTCGACCTCGCCTCCAAGGAGATCCTGGAGGAAGCGCTCGCGGGCTTCACGGGGACGATCGTGTTCATCTCCCACGACCGTTATTTCATCAATCGTATCGCCACCCGGGTGGTCGAGGTCGACCACGGCCGCCTGACCACCTACCTCGGCAGCTACGACGACTACCTCACCCACAAATCCGCCACGCCCGAACAGCCCCCGCCGAGGACAGTCGAAGCCGGCAGCAGCACGGATGCCAGCTCAGGAGCGTCCGCACCCTCCGGGAGGGCCGGGCGCAGTTCACGAGGGTCCGCGGACGGGGGGAGTGCGGGGGCCATTTCGGGGCCCCCGCATAAGAAAAGCTTGAAGAATCAAACGAAAGACTCGACACCAGGGAAGACCGCCAAGAATCTCGACCGCGAGATCAAGTCCATCAAGGCCCGCCTGGCCGCCGTCGAGACACAGATCCACGAGATGGAGGTGCGCCTCCAGGAGATCGGGCTCTCGCTCGCCGACCCGGATCTCTACCGGAACGGCCCGCGCGCCCGCGACATCGCGCAGGCGCGACGGGACACCGAGGAGCGCGTGGCCTGGCTCATGAAGGAGTGGGAGGAGCTGTCGGTACGGCTCTCCGCGGTGTCCGGGGACGAGCGGTGAGCGGGGAGCGCTACGTCCGCGAGGTCGACGACGACACGCTCCGCCGCGAGAAGGCGCGCGCGCGCGAGCTCCGGCAGACCGCGTGGTGGCGCCGGCGCATCGCGACGGGGCTCTGCCACTATTGCCGGCGCGCGGTCGGGGCGAAGGCGCTGACGCTCGACCACGTCGTTCCGCTGGTGCGCGGCGGCCGCTCGATCCGCGCCAACATGGTGGCCGCCTGCAAGGACTGCAACAACAAGAAGCAATCGCTGCTCGCCTGGGAGTGGCAGGCGTACCTCGACCAGCTCGACCGCTCCGCCGACCAGTAGATACACCGCCCGTCTGAAATTGTCGGCATTGACCGCTCGCGCGCTCCGGCGTGCAATCGCGCCATCAACTCATCTCGATCCAGGAGGGATCAAGCATGGTGACGCGTTGGTTGGGCGTGCTGGCGGTGGCGATGTGGTGTCTCGGCGGCGGGGCGACGGCGGCGGAAGACAAGCCGGCCAAGGTCAAGGTGGAGAGCAAGGTCAACATCAACGAGGCGTCGAAGACGGAGCTCATGAAGCTCGCGGGGGTCGGCGCCGGCAGCGCGCAGAAGATCATCGAGTACCGCGAGGCCCACGGTCCGTTCAAGAAGGCGCAGGATCTGGAGAAGGTCGACGGGATCGGCAAGGGCGTGATCGAGAAGAACACGGGCCGGATCACCGTGAAGTGAAAATTGCTTTCCCGGCCGCTCACCCTCATGTACGATGAGGCCGAAATCGGTCGGAGCTCACACAGGCTCCTTTGAGCGTTCCCTTCCGGCAATTCCGCCGGAAGCGACGTGACCGAGCCTCGCGCCGGGAGTCGGCGTCCGGTGCAAGGTGAGTGGGTCCTGGGCCCTGGGTTGGGCCGCGCCGAGAAAGGGAGGTGATCCAGCCGATGTGTACCCCTACGGTGATCTGTGAGGTGGTCGCCTCCTAAGGCCCGGCTGTAGAAGTTGCAGGTGGCCCTGGAGGACCCAGGAACCACCGGCCCCGACGGACCCGCTCTTTCACCAGCGGGGCGGCACGGCAGAGATACTGCAGTGATGCCGCCGCAGCGTCCGTCGGGGCTTTCATTTTCTCCCCCGTCATCTTGTCCCGACCTCCGGCGCTGAAAAAACAACCGGCCCGCCGGATGCCCGGCGGGCCGTCAAGTGGTCGGCGACGCCTACGCCGACTTCCGGACGTTGGAAGCCTGAAGGCCCTTGGGCCCCTTGGTCACCTCGAACTCGACCTTGTCGCCCTCGGCCAAGCTCTTGAAGCCCTGGGCCTGGATGGCGCTGTAGTGGACGAAGACATCCTCTCCGCCCTCGACCTGGATGAAACCGTACCCCTTCGCGTCGTTGAACCACTTGACCGTGCCCTGTGCCATACGTCTGTACCCTCTCTCCTTGGGCGGGGATGAGCCGCCCGCTAGTCCCCTCGCCACCATGGCTGGGGTCTCCCCCCGGGATCGGGGGGAACAAAAAAAGCGCCGTTGAGGACCGAAGCCCTCACGGCGCTGCCATTCCCTAGGACCGAGTCTCGTTCACGTACGAAAGAAACCGCACTTCAGGATCCTGAAACCGGGCGCAGGTTAGCAAAGGGGCAGAACGACTGTCAAGAAGGTTTCTGCCGGCCCGGATGGACCGTGGGGGCGCTCCGGTGGGGTTAACGGGCCGGGCCCCGGAAGGGTCCGGGGCCCGGCAGGTGCGACGCCTAGACCTTGCGGACGTTCGCGGCCTGGAGACCCTTTGGTCCCCGGGTGACCTCGAACTCGACTCGATCGCCCTCGGCCAGGCTCTTGAAGCCCTGGGCCTGAATGGCGCTGAAATGCACGAACACGTCCTCGCCATCCTCCTGAGAGATGAAGCCATACCCCTTCGCGTCGTTGAACCACTTCACGTTGCCTTGAGCCATCTACTGACCTCTTTCCGTGAGGCGTCGAGCGCCTCGGTGATTCCCCGTCACCATGACGGGGGTGCCCTCCTGAAGCGGAGGACAAACAAAAACGCCGTGAGACTTGAGGTCCTCGCGGCGTTGGTATCGAATCCCTGACTCCGACTACCGAGTGAACCTACAACCTGGCAAGAAGAGTAGCGGAGCGGGCCGGGGCTGTCAAGGGATATCCCGGACGGGCACGGTGACCGGCCGGGAGCCGTTCTTGGTCCCGAGCCAGCCGGGGATGGCCATCGAGAAACGGCCCGCGGTGCCGCCCGCCACCACCACGTGCAGCTCCTCGATCGAGGGGAACTTGGGGATCGGCTCGCCCGGAGCGGGCTCACCGTCCTTGGCGAAGCGCAGGTTGGTGCCCTCACCGTTGTCCTCGGCCGGCTTCAGAGTATGGTATGGGGCGCGCACCGTCTCGAACAGGTAGCGCGTGAGACCGGCCTTGCTCCAGCCGTCGTCGGCGAAGGTCCGCGCGTGCTCCGGCCCCACCACCAGCATGGTGTGCGAGTAGAGCGGAAAATGCTTGGCGTTCCACAACCCAGCCATGGACCAGCCGAGGGAGCCGGCGAGGGCCCGCGCGGTGCGGCTGGCGTGATCGGAGATGCCGTGGGGCGCCTCGCCCGCGAAGACGGTCACCGCGCTCACCCCGGGGGCGAGCCCGCGGTCCACGTGGTACGGCGGCCAGGGACTCGCCTCCTCGTGCTCGCCGATGCAGTAGGTGTAGCGGCCCGGATGGCCGAAGGTGGACATGGAGGTCTCGCCCGGCCTGGCCCCGCCCACGTTGATCATCACGAGGCGGAGGGCACGGCCGATCGTGGCGTTGGCGCGGTAGCCGGGTCCGAACACCCCGAAGGAGCAGTTGAGCGCGATGCGTGGCCGGATGGGGCCGTGCACGACGATGAGCGGCGCCGAGAAGTGGGTGGACGTCGAGACCCCGTGCAGGTTGAAGGACGGATCGCAGGCGGCCTCGACGGCGGCGAGTACCACCGGGAGATACTCCGGCCGGCAGCCGGCCATCACCGCGTTGATCGCCACCTTCTCCACGGTGGCCCGGCCGTAGTTGGGCGCGACCTCACCCACGAGGTCGTGCCGATCGCGGGTGGTGCCCGCGAGCATCCGCTCGACGCGCTCGCGCGAGGGCGGGATCACGGGGAGACCGTCCGTGACGCCCTTGTCGAACCAGATCTCCAGGTCGTCCACGGGCGATATCCTCACATACTTGTCGCGGCGCGGCCAGAGCGCGCGGCGAGGTCGAGGCTATAATCGCCCCGTGAACCCGTGGCACGACGTCGAGCTGGGCGAGCCCATCGAGCGGTATTTCCGCTGCGTGATCGAGATCCCGAAGGGCTCCAAGGTGAAGTACGAGCTCGACAAGCAGACCGGCCTGCTCCGGGTCGACCGCGTGCTGCACTCCGCGGTGCACTATCCGGCCAACTACGGGTTCCTCCCGCGGACCTATTGCGGGGACGGCGATCCCCTCGACGTGCTCGTCCTCGGCCAGGAGCCGGTGGTGCCGCTCTGCGTGCTCCGGGCCCGGGCCATCGGCGTGCTCACCATGAGCGACGAGAAAGGGGCGGACGACAAGATCATCGCCGTCCACGTGGACGATCCCGAGTACGCGCACTACCGCGACGCGGCCGACCTGCCCCCGCACCGCCTCAAGGAGATCCAGCGCTTCTTCCTCGACTACAAGGTGCTCGAGCAGAAGGCCGTGGACGTCGACCGCATCCGGGGTCGCGCCGAAGCCGAGCAGATCATCCGTGACGCGATGCGATTCTATCAGGAGCGGATCGCGCCCTCCCTCCCCGGGCGGAGCGGCGGCTCACCCTAACTCTCCGAAATCCCGCCCGTTTTGGCGACAGCGCGGCCGGCGGGAGCCCACCGACGGAAGCTCGCCATGCGGTCCATCTTGTCGAAAAGCCTAGGTTTTCCTTGTTGCGAAAAATTCAGGGTGCTAGACTCAGCCGTGAGTTCGACCCCGTCTCCAACAACCGGTTCCATACGGGTGCTCTATGCTGATTAGTCTTCTAGCCGGGCTGTTCTCGAACGACCTTGCCATCGACCTGGGCACGGCCAACACGCTGGTCTACGTCCGCGGGGAGGGCATCGTGATGAACGAGCCCTCCATCGTCGCGATCCACCAGGCCGATCATTCGGTCCTGGCGGTGGGACACGAGGCCAAGGCGATGCTCGGGCGCACTCCGGGCAACATCACGGCCATCCGGCCGCTCAAGGACGGCGTGATCGCCGACTTCGACGTGACCGAGAAGATGCTGCACTACTTCATCAACAAGGTGCACCGGCGCCGTACCCTGGTGCACCCGCGAATCGTCATCGGCGTGCCGTCGGGGATCACCCAGGTGGAGAAGCGGGCGGTGCGCGACTCCGCCATGCAGGCGGGGGCACGCGAGGTGTACCTGATCGAGGAGCCCATGGCCGCCGCGATCGGAGCGGGCCTGCCCATCCAGGAGCCGGGCGGCAACATGATCGTGGACATGGGCGGCGGCACCACCGAGGTCGCGGTCATCTCGCTCTCGGGCATCGTCTACTCCAAGTCGGTCCGCATCGCGGGCGACGAGATGGACGAGGCCATCGTGCAGTACATCAAGAAGCACTACAATCTGCTCGTCGGCGAACGGCGCGCGGAGGAGATCAAGATCAAGCTGGGCTCGGCCTACCCCATGGGCGGTGAGCGCATGACCATGGAGGTGAAGGGCCGCGACCTGATCGACGGGATCCCGAAGACCATCGTCGTCACCGACGAGGAGATCCGCGAGGCGCTGCGGGAGCCCGTCATGGCCATCGTGGACACGGTGCGGACCTGTCTCGAGCGGACCCCGCCCGAGCTGGCCGCCGACATCGTGGACAAGGGTATCGTGCTCACGGGCGGCGGCGCCCTGCTCCGCGGCCTCGATCTGCTCTTGCGGCAGGAGACCGACCTCCCCATCACGGTCGGCGACGATCCGCTGTCCTGCGTGGCGCTCGGCACCGGGAAGGTGCTGGACGAGCTCGAGCTTCTCAAGAAGGTGGCGATCCCCGCCTAGTTGGGGTCAGGTCTTGAATTACGACATTTCCGCGCGCGCGGCCTTCCGAGGACCGGCCGGAGAAATGTCGTAATTCAAGACCTGACCCCGGGGTGACGGAGCGGTGAAAGTTCGACGATACGGGATCCTTCTCGCGGTGCTACTCGTGTCCCTGCTGCTGCTGACGCTGCAGACGCGGGGGGGCGGCACCGGGCGGGCCGGCGAGCTGGTGGCGATCGCGGTCACGCCGGTCCAGAGCCTGCTGGTCCGGATCCATCGCGGCGCCCTCGGCTTCTGGGCCAACTACCTCGACTGGAAATCGGTGCGCCGGGAGAACGCCACTCTCCGGGGAGACAACGAGCAGCTGCGCGTGCAGGCGATGCAGGTCGGGGAGACCCGCGAGGAGAACGCGCGGCTCCGCCGGCTGCTCGTGCTCCGAGACCGGCTGCCCCTGGCCACCGTGGCCGGAGAGGTGATCGGACGCGAGGCGGGCGGCTGGGTCCGCTCCTTGACCGTGAATCGCGGGCGCGGCGACGGCATCGCGCAGCAGACGCCGGTGATCGTGCCGGACGGACTGGTCGGCCGCGTCGTGCAGGTACACCGCGGCGCCGCGGTGATCCAGCTGCTCAACGATCCCGCTTCCACGGTGGGCGCGGTGGCGCAGCGCACCCGCACCGCCGGGCTGGTGGAGGGGGACGCGGGAGGGACCGTGCGATTCAAGTTCATGGCCCGCGACGGGGCCAGCGTCGCCGCGGGCGATCTCGTGGTCACCTCGGGCCTGGGGACCCTCTTCCCCAAGGGCCTGCCGGTCGGACGGGTGGTCCGGGTCGAGGACAAGGGCTCCGCCCTCTTTCACTTCGCGGTGCTCGCGCCGGCGGTCGACTTCTCCCGCGTCGAGGAGGTCCTGCTCATGATCGGGCAGACGACGCAGGACCTGGCCGCGCTGTTCCCGGTGGACGGCTGAGCCATGCTGCGCCTGCTCCTGCTCCTCGTCACGGTGGGCGGCGGCGTGCTCCAGTCGACGGTGGTCGCCGTCGCCGGAGTCGGCGGCATCACGCCGGATGTTCCGCTCATCCTCACCGTGCTGATCGCGCTGCGCTATGGGCCCGAGTCGGGCTGCCTGGCCGGCTTCGTGGCGGGCCTGCTCCAGGACGTGACGGGTGGCGGGCTCGTCGGCGTGCAGGCCCTCACCAAGGGGCTGGCCGGCTTCGGCATGGGACTGCTGGTCGGGCGCTTCTGGGTCGGCAATCCGCTCGTGCAGGTCCCGGGGCTCGTGCTCTGGAGCATCGCGGAGGGGCTGGGGCGCTTCCTCCTGCTGCAGATGTTCCACTATCCGGCGTCGTTCGGTGATCTGATGCTCCACGTCATCCTACCCCAGGCGCTCTACAACGGCCTGATCGGCACGCTGTGCATCCTGGCCGAGGCGGGCGTCGAGACGATGCGGAGGCGCCGGTGGAGCTGAGGGCCTCCGCCACCCCCACGAATCGGCGCGAGGCCTGGGGCCGGCGCGTGCTGGCCCTGGCCATCGCCACGTCGATCGCCTTCCTCGTCCTGATCGGCCAGCTCTGGTATCTCCAGGTCCTGGAAGGCGGGCGCATGCACGAGCTGTCGGAGAAGAACCGGATCCGCATTCGTCCGGTGGCCGCGCCGCGCGGCATTCTCTTCGACCGCAACGGGCTGGCCCTCGTGGACAACCGGCCCGCCTTCACGCTCTCGCTGATTCCGCGCGAGATGGAGGACCGCAACTCGGTGGTGGCGCGCCTGTCCGTCCTGCTCAAGATCCCGGTGGGCGAGCTGCTGGACGCGCTGGAGCGGGTGCCGGCCGACTCCATCCGGCCCCTGCGCGTGCGGCGCGGCCTCTCGCTGGAGGACGTCACCAAGGTGGAGGAGCGCAAGCTCGAGCTCCCGGGGGTCATCGTGGAGGTCGAGCCCCAGCGCGTCTATCCCACCAGCACCTTCGCCGCGCATCTGCTGGGCTACGTCCGGGAGGTCAGCGACGAGCAGATGAAGCAGGGTCGCTACCGCCGCGGCGACATGATCGGGCAGGCGGGCCTGGAGCGGCTGCTGGACGAGTACCTGCGGGGACGGGACGGCGGCGAGCGGATCGAGGTCGACGCCCTGGGCCGGCCGGTACAGCTGGTGCGCCGCGAGGAGCCCGACCCGGGCGCCCAGGTCGTCACGACCGTCGACCGGCGGATCCAGGAAGCGGCGGAGCGGGCGATGGCGGGGCGCGCCGGCTCGGTCATCGTCATGGACCCGCGCAACGGCGACGTGCTCGCGATGACGTCGAGCCCCGCTTTCCCGCTCGACCGCCTCACCGGGAACCTGGACCGGGACGAGTGGGTGCGGCTCGTGCGCGATCCGATGACCCCGCTCCTGAACCGCGCCCTGCAGGGACAGTACCCGCCCGCGTCGGTGTTCAAGATCATCGTCGCGGCCGCCGGGCTCCAGGAAGGCTCGCTGACCCCGATGGACCGCGTCTACTGCAACGGGGAGTTCAACCTCGGCAACTGGACCTTCAAGGACTGGAAGCCGGGCGGGCACGGGCATCTGGACATGCACGGGGCCATCGCCCAGTCGTGCGACATCTTCTTCTACCAGGCCGGATTGAAGGTCGGCGGCGACACCATGGCCCGGTACGCGCAGGCCTTTGGTCTGGGCGCCCCGACCGGCATCGATCTGGGCGGCGAGCGGTTCGGGCTCGTGCCGTTCTCGCCGTCACCGCGCCCGCGGACCAAGCGTCCGTGGCAGGCCGGCGACACCGTGAACATGTCGATCGGGCAGGGCCAGCTGCTCGTGACCCCGCTACAGATCGCCCGCATGATGTCGGCGGTGGCCAACGGGGGCATCCTGTGGAAGCCCCGGCTCGTGCAGCGGGTCGAGCGAGCGGACGGCACCCTGGCCTACGGCTCCTCCAGCAAGATGACGGCGCGCGTGGAGCTCTCCCCGGTCGTCTGGGCGTTCCTGCGCCACTCCCTGGCCGCGGTGGTGAAGGACGGAACCGGGGCGCTGGCCCGGGTGCCCGGCGTGGATATCGCGGGCAAGACCGGCACCGCCCAGACGATCTCCAAGAGCGATGCGTCCAAGGGCCAGGACCACGCTTGGTTCGCCTCCTTCGCGCCCGCCGACGACCCGCAGTACGTCGTGGTGGTGCTGGTGGAGCGGGGCGGCAAGGGCGGTCAGGTCGCGGCCCCGATCGCGCGCCAGATCTACGAGGCGATCTTCCTCCAGAAAGTGGCACAGGTGACCATCGGCGAGTCCGGCTGATGCTCCGGCTCGACCGGCGCCTGCTGCAGAACGTCGACTGGCCGTTGCTGGGCGCCGCCTTCTTCATCATCGGGCTCAGTCTGATCTGTCTCTGGAGCCTCAATCCCGGCCGGGGTATCTCCGCGCTCGTCTGGCGCCAGCTCTCCTGGGTGGGGGTGGGGCTCGTCGGTCTCCTGGTGGTGGTCAGCGTGGACTACCGGAATCTGGTGCGGTTCGCCCCGGTCCTCTACGTGGCCGGGGTCGGGCTCTTGCTCTCGGTTTTCATGTTGGGCCGCACCGTCTCGGGGGCGCGGCGCTGGATCCATCTGGGGCCGCTCACGGTGCAGCCCTCGGAGCTCTTCAAGCTGATCTTCATCATCACCCTGGCGTGGGCCCTCACCTCCGCCCGCGGCGAGCGGCTCTCGCGCGGCGCGCTGATCGGCACCTTCGTGCTCCTGGGGGTGCCGTTCCTCCTGGTGGTCCGCCAGCCGGATCTGGGCACGGCCCTCGTCCTGGTCCCGGTCCTGGGGGCCATCCTGGTGGGGATCGGCCTCCGGGCGCGGGTGCTCGGGGCGCTGGTGCTGGCCGCGGTCGCGGCGATGCCGCTCGCGTGGTTCGCGCTCAAGCCGTACCAGCGGGACCGGCTGCTCGTGTATCTCGATCCGTTCCGGGATCCGCTCGGAACGGCCTACAATGTCATTCAGGCGAAGATCGCCATCGGTTCGGGCCAGCTCCTGGGGAAGGGCATCGGCGGCGCGACACAGAGCCGTCTCTCCTTTCTTCCCGAGCGGCATACTGATTTCATTTTTGCCGTGTTCGCAGAGATGTGGGGGTTCCTCGGTTGCCTGGTGCTGATCGTGGCCTACGTGCTCCTGGTGTTGCGGGGGTTCGAGATCGCGGCCGGCACCCGTGAGACTCGCGGGCGCATCCTGGCCCTCGGGGTGACGACGGTGTTCGCGGCCCAGATCCTGATCAATATCGGGATGGTGACGGGCCTGCTCCCCATCGTGGGGATACCGCTGCCGTTCATGAGCTACGGCGGCTCCTCCATGGTGGTCTCGCTGACGGCGCTGGGCCTTCTGCTTTCGATCCGAATGCGGCAGTTCCACTAACCGCAGAACTGCTGGCCGGGTCTCCGTTGCACCGGACCCCGGATCGAGGTCGGCCGTGGGCAAGCGCATCGTCGTCAACGCCGGTGTGACGGAAACGCGTCTCGCCGTCCAGGACGGAAATCTCCTCACCGAGCTGTACATCGAGCGCGCCGACCGGCGCTCCATCGTCGGCAACGTCTACAAGGGCGTCGTCACCAACGTGCTGCCCGGCATGCAGGCCGCCTTCGTGGACATCGGGCTGGCCAAGGACGCCTTTCTGTACGCGGGCGACTACACCGCCAACCTCGGGGAGGAGGAGCGCGCGCCGGACGCGGAGGATGAGGTCGCCGACGTGGACGTGGGCGACGCGGAGGCCGAGCCGCGGCGGGAGGCGGTGGCGCCCATCGAGGAGATGCTGCACAAGGGGCAGGAGGTCCTGGTGCAGGTCTCGAAGGAATCGCTGGGCACGAAGGGCGCGCGGGTCACCTCGTTCGTCTCCATTCCGGGGCGCTACATCGTGTACATGCCGCAGGCCCGTCACGTGGGCGTGTCCCGGCGCATTCACGATGACGCCGAGCGCGACCGGCTCCGCGGCATCGTCAAGGGGCTGCCGCCCCCGGCGGGTGGATTCATAGTCAGAACGGTCGCGGAGGGCAAGGGGGAGGAGGAGCTGGCCGCCGACATCCAGTTCCTCAGCCGGCTCTGGGCGCAGGTGCAGGCGCGCTTCGACTCGGCCAAGGCCCCGTCCCTGCTCCACGAGGAGATGGACGTCACCTTCCGCGTCGTCCGCGACCTCTTCTCGCCCGAGATCGACGAGTTCCTGGTGGACAGTGAGAGCGCCTACGAGAAGTGCCTGCAGTTCGCCTCGTCGCTCGTGCCCCAGCTCGCCTCGCGGGTGAAGCGGTGGGACAAGGATGCGCCGATCTTCGAGGCCACCGGCATCGAGCGCGAGATCGACAAGGCGCTGCGCCGGCGGGTGTGGCTCAAGTCGGGCGGCTACATCGTGATCGATCATACCGAGGCGCTCGTGGCCATCGACGTCAATACCGGCAAGTACGTGGGCAAGCGCGATTTCGAGGAGACGGTCCTCAAGATCAACCTGGAGGCGGTGACCGAGGTGGTCCGCCAGATCAGGCTGCGGGACCTGGGCGGCATCATCATCATCGACTTCATCGACATGGAGCGGCCCGAGCACCGCGACCAGGTGTTCAAGGCGCTGAAGCGCGTGCTCGCGGACGACAAGGCCCGGACGAACGTGCTGGAGATCTCGGAGCTGGGCCTGGTCGAGATGACGCGCAAGCGTGTCCGGCAGAGCCTGCAGTCCCTCTTCTGCGCGCCGTGCCCCACCTGCAAGGGCAGCGGCGTCGTGAAGTCGGACGCGACGCTCGCCGCCGAGATCTTCCGCAAGATCCAGGCGGGAGCCGGGGAGGGCGACGGGCGGGACATCGTGATCCGGGTCCACCCGGAGATGGCCCACCATCTGGAATCGAGCCAGCGCGAAGGCATCGAGCGGCTGCAGACCTTGCTCGGGCGCAAGGTGGCCGTCCAGGCCATGCCCGCCTATCATCGAGAGCAATACGACCTGATGTTCAGATAGCGGGACGGATCTTCGCTGACGTGACTCGACCCTCGCGTATCAGCCGCGTGACCATCCTGAGCCAGCTCCGCCAGGCCGCGACCAAGGGGGACCGGGCGGCCCTCACGCTCGCCATCGACCAGATGAAGACCTGGGCCTACTCGCCCCGGTACTGGCAGAAATACCTGCAGCTCCTGGCGCATCCCATGGCGCGCCTCGTCGACCTCACCGTCATCAAGCAGGGCGACAAGATCGCCCACCAGAAGGGGTGGGTCAAGCCGAAGCGCGCCCCTCGCAAGCCCAAGCGCGCCCCCGCCCGCGGGCGCGCCGCGCCGGCGCGCCGGGGGACCCGCCCGGCCGTGAGCGCGCAGCCCTCGCTGTTTCCGGAGATCTGACCCCGTCCGATCGTCCGCGAGCGCCGGGCATCCCGGGGCGGCTCGCTCTCCCCTCTCAACCGGTGGATGACTACCTGGGTAGGGTATACCCTCGGAGGGTCATGAGCCGGCGGAAGGCGGCGATCGGGCTGCTCGGGGGACTCGCGCTGCTGGGGGTCCTCGCCGCGCTGCTCGCCCGGCCGATCCCGCAAGATCCCGCCTATCACCGGCTGGCCGACGGGCGGGCGTGGCTCGGCGTCCCCAACGCACTGAACGTGCTCTCCAACGTGGCCTTCGTCCTGGTCGGCGCGTTGGGCCTCTACTCCGTGCTGGGGGCCGGATCGTCGAGCGCGGTCGTTCGGGAGCCGCGCGAGCGGTGGCCGTACCTGGTCTTCTTCGGGGGCCTGCTCCTGACCGGCTTCGGCTCCGCCTACTACCACTGGGCGCCCGGCAACCAGCGGCTCCTGTGGGACCGCCTGCCGCTGGCGATCACCCTGATGGGCCTGCTCGACGCGACGATCGCGGAGCGGGTCGGCGTGCGGCCGGCCCTCCGTCTGCTCGGACCGCTCGTGGCCCTGGCCGGGGCATCGGTCGTGTACTGGCACCTGACCGAGCTGGGGGGCGGAGGCGATCTGCGCCCCTACGCCCTCGTGCAGTTCTATCCCATCGCGGCCGTCCCGCTGATGCTGTGGCTCCTGCCGCCGCGCTACACGCGGGGCGGGGATCTCCTGGCCGCCGCGGCCACGTACGCGCTGGCCAAGCTGCCGGAGCTCGGGGACGCCTGGATCTTCTCGCTGACCCACGTGGTGAGCGGTCACACGCTCAAACATCTGCTGGCCGCCCTGGCGGGGTACTGGGTCTTGCGCATGCTCCGGCACCGCCGGCCGGCCTGAAACCAGGGACGACCATGGACATCCAGACGAAGGCGAAGACCCTGGGCCGGCTGCGCCGCATCGAGGGCCAGGTCCAGGGGATCCAGCGAATGGTCGAGGAGGACAAGGAGTGCGTCGACGTCCTCCTCCAGCTCACCGCCGTCCAGGGCGCGGTGGAGCAGGTGCAGAAGCTCCTGCTCGGCCAGCACCTCGAGTCGTGCGTCGCGGAGGCCGTGCGCTCCGGCAACGCGCGCGACCGGCAGCGGAAGATGGACGAGCTGCTCGAGGTGTTCTCCCGGTTCTCCTAGATCGGAGGGGGCCCCTTCTGAAGTCCAAGAGGGGGTCCCCCTCCGAGCCTCCCCCGGAGCAAGTTGCGCCGGCGAAGCCGGCGCTCGAACAGAGGTTACTCCGACCGGGCGCTAGGATCGCGGGGCAGCCGCGGGTATGCTGGCGGCGTGATCGGCTCTCCGTTCCTCGCCGGCCGCGACCGCTACGAGCGGCTGATGGAG